>OLOE01000934.1_pt1 | contig 13443 bp, 13 predicted proteins | sample 1673201 | NCBI WGS metagenome assembly OLOE01 (sample SAMEA3136765, study PRJEB25190) | human gut metagenome | biome: human gut; feature: human-associated habitat; material: faeces | place: Austria | collected 2013
TGGCTTAGCAGCTGCCGCACCTCGCTCGCCGTATCGGCACTTAGAATTATGCGGTGTTGCCCTATCATAATCAAAACGCAGAAGCAATACAACAGCCACAACGGGCAAGCCCGCTGTGGCTGTTGCTTTTGGTGCCCTTTTTCACGCGGTAAGAAGAGCGTTCCCATTTATTTTGATTGTATCGTTGATACTGCCATTATAATGCCGCCGTGAGATAACAATAGCCCGGTATCCGCTTTGCTCCAAAAAGTGCGGTACCGGGCTGTGGCGATATTCTCCTGCTTATTTCCATCCGCGGGCGGTGGGATCCAGCATTTCGGCGGCGGAATAGATCAGCGCGTTGCAGATGGCCGCCGCCACGTTGCTGCCGCCCTTGCGGCCCATGGCAACAATGGCGGGCACGCCGTGGCTTTCGCACACGGCAAACAGGCGCTCCTTGCTTTCCACCACGTTCACAAAGCCCACCGGCACACCGATAACCAGCGCCGGGCGCAGGCCGTTTTCAATTTTCTCGGCAATCGTCAGCAGGGCGGTGGGGGCGTTGCCCACGGCCAGCACGGCGCCGGGGTATTCGGCCGCAGCCTTGTGCATGGCGGCCACGGCGCGGGTGGTGCCCGCCTGTTTGGCCGCTGCAGCCACAGCGGGGTCCGCCATAAAGCAGAGTGCCTGCCCGCCCAGCTTGGCCAGGCCCGGCTTGGTGATGCCTGCCAAGGCCATGTTGGTATCGGTGATGATCGTTGCCCCGGCGTGCATAGCAGCAATACCGGCGGCTACCGCGCCGGGGGTAAAGTGCAGGGTCTGCGCATAGTCAAAATCCGCGGTGGTGTGGATGACCCGCTTGACTACAGGGGCGTTTTCCGGCGGGATGTCCAGCCCGCGCTGGGCCAGCTCCCCGGCAATAATTTTCATGCTGGTGCGTTCAATATCGGCGGGCAGGTGGTGCTGCGGCATCATTGGTCATTTCCCCTTTCGGCGGGCTGTGCAAGGCCCATAGCCGCATACACGGCGGCCAGATCCAGGTTATGGCGTACCCCATCGGCCAGCAGATCCAGCTGCTGGGTACGGTATTCCTGCATGGAGATCGGTGCTGCCGCGGCGGGGTCAATCCCCTTGCGGCGGCAAAGATAGGCGGCAAACTGCTCGGTCAGCTCGCCGCTGTCAAACAGGCCGTGTAGGTAGGTGCCAAACACCTGGCCCTGCACGCAGCCTTCGGGGGTGCCGTCCGCCAGGGTGCAGAACGGCGCGCCCTGCACAGTGGTGCGCCCGGTGTGAATCTCGTACCCGGTCAGGTGCGCCCCGGCAAAGGGCTCCGCCGTCACGGTCGCCTGGCTTTGGGTGCGGCGCTTTTCGGCGGCAAAGGTGGTTTGGGTGGGCAGCAGGCCAAGGCCGCGCAGGGTCTGCGGGCGGCCGCTTTCGGTGCCTTCCGGGTCGGCCAGGGTCTGGCCCAGCATCTGGTAGCCGCCGCACACCCCCAGCACCGGCGTGCCGCGCTGGGCCAGCTTGCTGATGGCTGCTTCCAGCCCGCACTGGCGCAGCCACAGCAGGTCGTCCACGGTATTTTTTGTACCGGGCAGGATCACGCAGTCTGGCGTGCCAAGCTCGCGGGTGGTCTGCACATAGCGCACGCCAAGCAGCGGGTGCTGCTCCAGCGGCATAAAGTCCGTAAAGTTGGAAATATGCGGCAGCCGCACAATGGCAGCATCCAGCGGCTTGACGGCATTTTTGACCTGCAGCCGGTCGGAAAGCGAATCCTCGTCCTCAATATCCGCCTTTAAGTACGGCACAACGCCAAACACCGGCAGGTGGGTTTTCTCTTCCAGCATGGCAAGGCCGGGGCGCAGAATCCCAACATCGCCGCGGAACTTGTTGATGATAAGCCCTTTGATGCGTGCCCGTTCGTCCGGCTCCAGCAGTTCCACCGTGCCAAACAGCTGGGCAAACACGCCGCCGCGGTCAATATCACCCACCAGCAGCACAGGGGCATCCACCAGCTTGGCCAGCCCCATGTTCACGATGTCATCGGCTTTCAGGTTGATCTCTGCCGGGCTGCCCGCGCCCTCGATGACGATAATATCAAAATCTTCCGCCAGGCTGTTGTAAGCCGCCAGAATATCGGGGATGAGCTGTTTTTTACGGCGGAAATACTCCGCCGCCGGCATCTGGCCGCGCACTTCCCCGTTGACGATCACCTGGCTGCCAATATCGCTGCTGGGCTTGAGCAGAATGGGGTTCATCCGCACATCCGGTTCCACCCCGGCTGCCTGGGCCTGCACCACCTGGGCGCGGCCCATTTCCAGCCCGTCACGGGTCACAAAGCTGTTCAGCGCCATGTTCTGGCTTTTGAACGGGGCCACCCGCCAGCCATCCTGGGCAAAAATACGGCAGAGCGCCGCGCACAGCAGGCTTTTGCCCGCGCCGCTCATGGTGCCCTGCACCATAATACATTTTGCTTTGCTCATTTTAGTACCTCCCGCATGGTCTGCAGCAGCTGTTCGTTTTCCGGCGCGGTGCGCACGGCGGTGCGGTACCAGCCGGCGCTCAGCCCCGGGTAATTGCCGCAGCTGCGCAGGCAGACGCCCCGCTGCTGCAGCGCCGCGCCCAGCGTTTCCGGCGCGCGGAACAACAGGTAGTTGGCGCTGCCCTCAATCACCTGCAGCCCCAGTGCCCGCAGCCCGGCCGCCAGTCTGGGGCGCTGGTCGGCAATCAGGGCGCGGACGGCATCGGCATAGGCGGTTTCCCGCAAAGCGGCAGCGCCCGCAGCCTGCGCCAGGCTGGATACCCCCCACGGCTGGCCTGCGGCCTGCATTTTGGCCAGCAGTGCGGTGTTGGAACACAAGGCATACCCCAGCCGCACCCCGGCCATGGCGTACAGTTTGGTGAACGCTTTTAAAATAACAAGGTTGGGCGCGGCTTGCAAAAGCGGTTTGGCCGTCAGGGCATCCCGCTGCTGCAAAAAGTCCAGAAAGCACTCATCCACCACCAGCACGGCCCCGCAGTCCGCACAGCGGCGCACCAGGCGCTGCACCAGCTCCGGCGGGGTAATTTGCCCGGTAGGGTTGTTGGGCTGGCACAAAAACACCAGGTCAATGCTCTGGTTCACTGCCTGCACAAAGGCTTCCGTTACGGCAAAATCATCGGCCTCATGCAGGGTTTTCCGCTTTACTTCGCAGCCAACGCTTTCCAGTGCGGCGGCATACTCGGCAAAGGTGGGGGCGGGCAGCAGGGCGCGGCGAGGCTTGAGCGCCCACACCAGCCGGTAGATCAGATCCGCAGCCCCATTGCCGCACAAAATCCACGGTTCCGGCAGCTGTTCCGCCCGGCTGAGTGCCGTGCGCAGCTCCCGGCAAAGGGGGTCCGGATAGCGGTCCGCTGTGGGCAGTGCCGCAACGATGGCATCCGCCACGCCCTGGGGCAGGCCCAGCGGGCTGACATTGGCCGAAAAATCCAGCGCATCATGCCCAAAGCGGGCGCGGTAGCCCGCCCAATCACCGCCATGTACCAGTTCCATTCCGTTCTCCCCTTTTCGTTGTTACATTGCCAGCACCAGCAGGCGCAGGGCAATGCCCAGCGCCAAAGCCAGCAGGCTTTCGGCATACATCATGCGGTCGGCCCGCAGAATGTCCTTTGGTTCCACGGGGCGCAGCGCATCCCCAATGGTGGGTTTATCATAATACTCGCCAAAATAGTAGGCGGGGCCTGCCAGCTGCACGCCCAGGGCACCGGCGCAGGCACTTTCGGTCTGGGCGCTGTTGGGGCTGGCATGGTTGCGGCGGTCCCGCCGCCAGATCTTCCACGCGCCGCGGGCACTGCTGCCGGTCAGGGCGGCAGCGGCCACCCACAGCAGCCCGGCCAGGCGGCTGGGCAGATAGTTGGCGGCATCGTCCAATCTGGCGGCGGCACGGCCAAAATACAGGTATTTCTGGTTTTTGTAGCCCAGCATGCTGTCCATCGTGTTGATGGCCTTATAGGTCAGCGCCAGCGGCGCGCCGCCCAGCAGCATGTACAGCAGCGGGGCAATCACGCCATCGCTGGCGTTTTCGGCCACGGTTTCCACAGCGGCTTTTGTCACGCCCTCCGCCGTCAGGTTTTGGGTATCGCGCCCCACAATGCGGGCCACGGCTTTGCGGGCGGCGGGCAGGTCCTGCTTTTGCAGCTCTTTGTACACATTACGGCTTTCCTGCGCAAGACCCTTAGCGGCCAATGCCTGGGCGCACCAGAACATCTGCACGGCAAGCCCCGCCAGCGGGTGCAGCGCCGCCGCCAGCCTGCACACCAGCGCTGTGATGAGGAACGTGCCCACCGGCAAAATGGCGGCCAGCACCGCCCCGCCGCAAAGCTCCCCCTGCGGCGTTTGGGGAAATTGTGCGCGCAGGCGTTTTTCCAGCGCGGTGATGGCTTTGCCCATCAGCACAACGGGATGCGGCAGCCAAGCCGGGTCGCCAAAAATGGCATCCAGCACAAAGCCACCTAAAACGGCCCAGCAAATCAGCATGGTAACTCCTTTGTATACTGCACGGTTTTGACCACGCGCAGGGTTTTCTGGTGTACCCAATCGGCGGCATCCAGCACAAAGCCGCCCGCCGCGGGAGCACACCAGGAATAATAGTTTTTATGGGGCACGGCGAACCGTTCCAGCGCCGCCATCTGGGTGCCGCCGTGGGCAACGATCACCAGCTGCGGTTCCCCCGCCGCCAAAGCGGCATCCACCAGCGCGGCAAATGCTGTGCAGACACGCTGGCAGAATTCCGCCTTGCTTTCCCCGCCCGGGCAGCGGCCTTCGCAGCCGGTTTCCACCCAGGCGCGGTACTGGGGATCGTGCTCCATCTCCCGGTAATTGCGGCCCTCAAACACGCCAAAGTCCATCTCTTTCAGCCCGTCTGCCACAACCAGTTCCGCATCGGGGAAAAGCACTTCCGCCGTCTGCCGGGTGCGCTGCAAGGAAGTAATCATGACCGTTTTGGGGGCAAAATCCGCCCGGCACAGCTGGGCAAGTCCCTGGGGGCACAGCGGTACATCCCGCCTGCCCTGGTAGCGCTTTTCCTGATTATCCTGCGTTAAGCCGTGGCGCAGCAGGTAGATCAGCATGGCGGCAGCTCCCCTTTCAGCACAGTGGGCAGGCCGCAGAACATCTGCACCACACAGTCGGCCCGCTCAGCCAGCAGGCAGGCAAGGCGGCCGGCGGCTTCCCGCGCGGCGCGCTGGGCGGGGTCAATGGGCACCACGCCGCCGCCAACCTCGGTGGCGGTTACTACGTCATATTGGGCAAGCTCGTCCGCAAGGGCGGGCAGGCTTTCGGCATTGGCGGCAAGGGTCTGCACCTCGTAAATCTGCCGCCCGCCAAAGGGTTTGGCAAAGGTACGCTTGCCGCTGTACAGCGGGCCGGTAATAAACAGCATGTTACAAAAACCCCTTCCACTGGCAAAACACAAGGGCCGCCAGCATATACAGTTCCGCTTTTTGCAAAAACCACCCGGCCAGGTCCCCGGTAATACCGCCAAACTGCTTGACCGCCACACGGTGGTAGCGCCACAGGGCAACCCCCGCCACAAGCACCAGCACGCCGCCGCCCAGGGCGAAAAGTGCCACTGCCAGCACAATGCTAAGGCATCCCAGCACCCGGCGCACCGTGGTGCGGTCCGCCGCCGTGGCAAATGTGTGCGCAAGGCCGGTATTTTTGGCCAGCGGGAACGCCGCCACTGCGTAACCGGAGCAGGCACGCTCCAGCACCAGCGCCAGCAGCCAGACAGCCCCCACCTGCGGGGTAAACTGCACGCAGCAGCACAGCGCAAAGTAGGCCACAAAGTAGCTGCACAGCCGGATCACGGCGAACGCGCCGCAGTGCGGGTCCTTGAGGATATCGAGCTTTTTCTGGGTATCGCCATAGCTGCAAAGGGCGTCACAGGTATCGGCGTAGCCATCCAGATGGATGCCGCCCGTGACCCAGACAGGGATCAGGCAAAAGCCCGCCGCGCGCACCATGGCGGGCAGCGGCAGGCTGGCGCACACGCACCACAGTGCGCCGCACAGCACCCCCACCAGCGGGAAGGCACAGAGCGAATACCGCATGTTTTTCTCGTTCCAGTCAAACTGCGGCACCGGCACAGCCGAGAACATGGCTAATGCCACGGCGATCGTCTGCAAAACTGTCATGGGCGTTCCCCTCCTTTGTAGTACACCGGCAGGCCGCACACCACGCGGCAGACGGCGTCGGCTTTGGCGGCAACGGCATTGTTGACCATGGCAAGGGCCTGCAAATAAAGGTCTGTCTCCCCGGCATAGTCCGCCCCGCCGCTGAATACCTCGTTGCTGACGATGATAAGATGGTTGCATTGTGCGGCGATTGCCTCGATCCCCGCCAGCATTTTTTCCGCCGCCTGCTTGGGCGGCAGGCAGCTGCCGTCAGGGCGGTACAGCTCATTGGCGGCCAGGTTGCCCAAATCTTCCAGCAGGGCGGTGCCCTGCTGCGGCAGGCGGACCAAGTGCAGGTTTTGGGGACATTCCACGGTAGCAAACTGTTTTTGCGCCCGCATGGCGCGGTGTTTGGCCACCCGCGCGGCGCACTCGGCATCCCACACCTGCATGGTGGCAAGGTAATAGCGCGGGCCGCCGCTCTGCACGGCAAGGTGCTCCGCATAGGCGCTTTTGCCGCTGGCTGCGCCGCCGATAACCAGCGTCAGCATTGTGGGGTGTACGGCGCAATGCCGCCCTCCGCAAAGGAATAGCAGCCGCGGTAGACGGCCAGAGCCATATCCCACAGCGGGATGGAAGCCACCGCGCCGGTGCCCTCGCCCAGATGCAGGTTGGCGGTGATGAGCGGCGCTTTGCCCAAAGCATCCAGCACCATATGGGCGGCAGGCTCCGCCGAAACATGGCTGGCAAACACCGCCTTGGCCGCCGCGGGGCAGAGCCGCACCGCGCACAGCGCCGCCACGCTGCTGATAAAGCCATCCATCAAAATGGGCACACCCTCCAGCGCGCCGCCCAAAAACACGCCGCACAGCCCGGCAATATCAAACCCGCCCAGCTTGGCCAGCACATCCAGCGGGTCAGCGGGATTGGGCTGGTTGCGGGCAATGCCGCGCCGGATCGCATCAATCTTGCGGGCAAGCCCTGCATCCGAAAGCCCGGCCCCGCGTCCGGTCATGCTCTGCACGGGGGCACCCAGCAGCACGCTTGCCACGGCGCTGGAGGTTGTGGTGTTGCCAATGCCCATCTCCCCCGTTGCTAACAGTTGAACTCCCTGCTGCTTTTGTCCGCGCACCAGCGCAATGCCGCAGCCGATGGCCTGCACGGCCTGGGCGCGGGTCATGGCCGGGCCGCAGGTAAAATCTTTGGTGCCGGGGGCAATGCGGCAGTCCTGCACGCCGGGCACCGGGGCACCGGCAATGCCCATATCCACCGGCACAACGCTGCAATGGGCGGCAGCTGCCATCTGGCACACGCTGGTGCGCCGCGCGGCAAGGTTTTGCAGCACCGCGCGGGTCACGCTGGCGTCGGTTTGGCTCACGCCCTGGGCCACCACGCCGTTATCGGCGCACAGCACCAGCACGGCGCGGCGGGCAAAATCCAGCTCCGGGGTGCCGGTCAGGGCGGCGGCGTCCTCCAGCATGGTTTCCAGGCTGCCCAGCCCGCCCAGCGGTTTGGCCAGCGCGGCCCAGTGGGCGTGCGCCGCGGCGCGGGCAGCTTCATCGGGCGGGGTGATGGTTTGCAGCCGTGTGTTCAGTTCAGGTTCCGTCATACCGTTCTCCCTGTTTTTGTTTGGGCATACTGCGCCGCAGCCGTTACAAAGCGCTGCGGCAGCGGGGTGCCCGCCCAGTATAGATGCGGGAACCCCGCATACAGATGCCCGTTGGCAAAGCCGCAGTCCCAATGGCGGCCATTGGCTTTTTGGGCGGCAAAAGCGGTGCCGTTGCAGGTGGAATCCCAATGGTGGAACTCATGCACGGGCACCGGCTCCCCTGCGCAGAAGAGCATGCTGTCCGCCTGCGGGGTAAGCGCGGCATAGCCAAAGCGCACCAGCCGCCCCACGCGGAACCCCTGCCCCGGCAGCACACCCGCCATGGGGTGGGCGGTTCCGGCGTCATCTTCCAGCGTTTGGCCCAGGTACAAAAAGCCGCCGCATTCCGCCACGGTGGGCAGGCCGCGCTGCACGGCGGTGTTTATGGCGCAGCGCATGGCGGTGTTGGCCGCCAGCTGGGCGGCGTACAGCTCCGGGTAGCCGCCCGGCAGGTACAGCCCGCCGATATGTTGCGGCAGCGCGGCATCCCGCAGCGGGCTGAAATAGCAAAGCTCTGCGCCTGCGGCCTGCAGGCTTTCCAGCGTTTCGGCATAGGTAAAGCAGAACGCTTCATCCTGTGCCACGGCAATGCGCACGGTGGGGGCTGCGGCCTGAACCGCAGGGGTCATTGGGGCCGGGCGGTCAAACAGGGCCAGCAGCCGCGGCCAGTCGATATTTTTTTGCGCGGCGGCGGTCAAAATCTGAATTTTTTGCTGCAAATCAGCAATTTCGCCCGCGGTTTTCAGCCCCAGGTGGCGGCTTTCGATGGCGGCATCCGGCATGGGGGGCAGAAAGCCCACCACCGGCAGGCCGGTTTCCCGTTCCAGCATGGGGGCCAGCAGCTTGTACAGCATCTCGGTGCAGTCGTTCAGCAGAACGCCCGCAATGTGGTGCGGCGTGCGGAACGCTTTTAAGCCTTGCAGCTGGGCGGCCAGCGTTAAACTGGCCCCCTTGGGGCGCACCACCAGCAGCACCGGCAAGTCCAGCACATCGGCGGTGTGCCAGGCGCTGGCGGCAGCGCTCACGCCGCCAAGGCCGTCATAATAGCCCATGGCACCCTCACACACCGCGCTGCCATGGCCCGCCGCGCCGCTGGTGTACAGCCGCCGCACGGTCTGCGGGGTGGAGAAAAACAGGTCCAGATTGTGGCTGGGCACCCCCAGCACGGCACGGTGAAACATGGGGTCAATGTAATCCGGCCCGCACTTGAACGCGCAGGGCTCCAGCCCGCGGGCTTTCAGGGCGGAAAGCAGGGCGCAGGCGGCGGTGGTCTTTCCGCTGCCGGAACTGGGCGCGGCCAAAAGCAGCTGCAGCATTCTCATTCCCTCACGATCAAAAATACCGGGTTGTTGGCCATCATCAGGTGCAGGCTGCCTGCCGCCTTGCTGCGGCTTACGGCAATCTGGGTCACCTGTGCAGCCAGCCCGTGGGCGGCCAGGGCGGCAATACTTTGCTGCAAGGTTTCCAGCGCAATGGCGGCGATACAGAGCCGGGTCTGCGGGTTGGCGGCCAGGGCGGCATCCACAATGGCCTGCATATTGCCCTTGCTGCCGCCGATGAAAACAGCATCCGGCGCGGGTAGATTTTGCAGCGCTTCAGGGGCTTTGCCCGCGATCAGCGTTAAGTTACTGGCGGCAAATTTGGCCTGGTTCTGGCGAACCAGCGCGCAGGCATCGGCATCACATTCCACCGCGTACACCTGACCCATGGGGGCGGCCAGCGCCATTTCCACGCTCACGCTGCCCGTTCCGGCACCGACATCCCACAGGGTATCAGTGGGGGCAACGGCCAGCTTGGCCAGCGCGGCGGCGCGCACCTCCTGCTTGGTCATCGGCGTTTTGCCGCGGATGAAGGCTTCATCCGGCAGGCCGGGCACGCGGGGCTGCGGTTTGGGGCAGGGCTCCACCAGCAACACGCTGAGCGGCGCAAAGCTGCCGCCCGCCAGCGTTTGCACCGTATCGGTGATGACCTTTTGCTGCGGGGTGCCAAGGTTCTCACCAACCGTGGCCTGCACCGCGCCAAAGCCTGCGGCGGCTAGAATCTCACACAGCGCGGCGGGGCTGGTATTGCGCCCGCCCGTCAAAAAAAAGGTCGGGCGGTCGCTCCGGCACTCTGCCGCAGGGGCGCAGGCACATCCGTGGGCGCTGACAAGGTGCCAGTTCTGCCACGGCCTGCCCAGCGCCGCGGCCAACAGCTGTACGCTGGAAATCCCCGGCAGCACCGTTACTTCCGCCCCCTGTGCCCGCAGCTTGGGCACCAGCGCCGCAGCACCGGAATAAAAACCGGTATCCCCGCTGTAAACCAGCGCGGCGGTCTGGCAGGGCTCCGCTTGCAGGCAGGCCAGCACTTCATCCGGCAGGTAAATTGGCTTGCGGTTGGGGGTACAGCCATCCGGCAGGTTTTGCAGCAGCCGCTTTGCCCCCAGAATCAGCCCTGCCGTTTGCAGGGCCTGCAAGCCCTGGGCAGTCAAACTGCCGGGCAGCCCGCTGCCCATGCCAACCAATGTAATCTTCATAACAGCTCCCTGCATCGTTGCAAAATTTCTTCGGCGGTTTCGCCGCATTCCTCCGGGCGGCGCAGTACAACCAGCGTGGCCTCGCTTTGGGCGGCAGCCTGGGCTTTTTCGGCAAAGCCGCCCGCGCTGCCGCCGTCCTTGGTGACAAGGTAACGGATGTGGAACTGCTGCATCAGTGCAAGGTTCAGTTCCAGCGTAAAGGGCCCCTGCATGGCAATGATGTTGCGGTGCGGGATGCCCGCGCCCTCGCACGCCGTAATGCCCGCCACGGTGGGCAGCACCCGCGGGTACAGCCGCTCCGCGTCCAGCCCCGCAAAGGCGGCAAGCTCCTTCGCGCCCGTCGCCAGCAGGATATTGCCCTGCGTGCCGGCCAGCCACCGCGCGGCGGCCGGCGCGTCGGGCACAACAACGCTGTCCGGCGGCAGGGCGCTGGCCCCGCGCAGCAGCCGCCTGTACGGCACCCCGGCCGCAAGGCACGCCGCGCGGATGTTCCCGCTGGCCTCGGCCGCGTAAGGATGCGTGGCGTCCACGCACACTGCAAAGCCCGGCAGCATTTCACGCATCTGCCGCGTGTCCTTTCGGCCGACGCACACCGTCAGCGGCGGAACGCCCCGAAGCTCCTCCGCTCCCAGCGCGGTGGCCACGCTCACGGTGACCTGCGCGCCCAGCGCCGAAAGCTCCCGTGCCAGCAAACGGCCCTCCGTCGTGCCGCCGAAAACAAGCACTTTCATCGTTTGGCCTCATAGCCCCGCGGCGTGACCATGCGGCCCGCCACGGCCTGCGTCGTTGCCGCGCCGATGAACACTGTGGTGAACATATCCACCTGCTCGTCCCGCAGCCGGGCCAGCGTCAGCAGGCGGTGCTGCTGGCCCTCCCGGCCGATGTTGCGCACCCAGCCGCAGACGGTGTCCGGGCTTTTTTCCCGCAGCAGGATATCGCAGGCGCGGCGCAGATAGTCCGCCCGCTTTTTCGAGGACGGGTTGTACAGGCATATGGAAAAATCCCCCGCCGCCGCAAGGGCCAGCCGACGCTCGATCTGCTCCCACGGCGTAAGCAGATCCGACAGGGAGATCACGCAGAAATCATGCATCAGCGGCGCGCCCAGCACCGCCGCGCCCGAGAGCGCCGAGGTGACGCCAGGCACCACCTCCACCTCCGCGCCGCCGTATTCCCCTGCAAGCTGCAAAAGCGGCCCGGCCATGCCGTACACGCCCGCGTCCCCGCTGCACACCATGGCCACCGTGCGCCCGGCCGCCGCCGTTTCCAGCGCCCAGCGGCAGCGCTCCAGCTCCCGCGTCATGGGCGTGACATATGTCTCCTTGCCCGGGTACAGATGCTTCACCAAATCCACATACACCGTGTAGCCGCACAGCACGTCCGCGCGTTCCATGGCCGCGCGCGCCTGCGCCGTCATAAATTCCTCTCCGCCCGGCCCCAGGCCCACCACATATACCTTATTCATCCTGCCACCGCCAATCCGGGGCGAAGGGCGCCATGGCCGCCGCCATGGTCACGCCGCCGCCCGCCTGTTTTTTGCAATACAATGTCCCGCCGCTGCCCAGCACCGCGCTGCGCTCGCACACGTTGTCCACGCCCGTCACGCTCTGCACAAAGCCGGACGACGAAAAACGGCCCTCCACCGCCGCAAGCTGTGCGGCGGAAAACGTCTCGAACGCAAAGCCGTGGGCCGCGCAGAACGCGCGCAGGCCGGGCTCGTCCCGCTTCAGGTCGATGCTGCACACCTTATAAAACGCCTCGGCGCACAGCCCGCTTTGCGCCAGCAATGCCGCGAAGGCCTCCTCCATCGCCTGCTGCCCAATGCCCTTCCGGCAGCCCACGCCCAGCACCGCGATGCGCGGCACGAGCCGCAGCGCGCCCGCGTCGGCGCTGTGCACCGTCAATTCAAAATCGACCGCGCCGCCGTCCGCCGCCACGCCCGCCGGGGGCGTGCCCGCAACGGGCCATGGGCTGCGCAGCACCGCCGTGCCGCCCGCCAGTATTTTTGCCGACACCCGTTTGATGCGCGGCACATCCAGCACACAGCAGCCCTGCCGCACGGCCCACTCGTCCACGGCGAACGCTCCGTTTGCGTCCGTGGCCGTGGTGATGACGGGCAGCGCGCCGCAAACAGCGCCGATGCGCCGGGCCAAACGGTTCGCGCCGCCCAGGTGCCCGCTCAGCAGCGGCACCGCGAAGCGGCCGCATTCGTCCACCGCCACCACGGCCGGGTCCGACGCCTTATTCCCGGCATAAGGCGCGACGGCGCGCACCGCGATGCCCGCCGCGCCCACATAGACAAGCGCGTCCGCGTTGGCAAAGGCGTCGGCTGTCCAGGCGTCCAGCGTGCAGCCTTCGCCGCAGCGCGCGGCCTCGCCGGATAGCTCCGCCGCCAGCCGCCGGGCCAGCTCCATGCCCTTTTGGGTGAACGCCAGCAGCCGCACGGTCACGGCTTCGCCTCGCGGAATTCCGTCGCAAAGGAGGGGTCGTACAGCTTGCTGCGTTCATAATCCGGCGCGAGGAAATCCCCCACCAGCACCAGCGCCGTTTTTGAGATATTGTTTTCGCGCCCCGCCTGTGCCAGCGCGCCCAGACGGCAGCGCACCACCTTTTCCTCGGGCCAGGTGGCCTTGTATACCAGCGCCGCCGGGGTGTCGGGCGTGTACGCGCCCTGCAGCAGAGCGGCCTGCAGGCCGTCCAGCATGCCCGCCGAAAGAAACACCACCATCGTGGCGCCATGGGCGGCAAGCGCCGCGATGCCCTCGCGTTCCGGCACGGGCGTGCGCCCGGCCATGCGCGTGATGATGACCGTCTGGCTCACGCCCGGCAAAGTGTATTCCGCACAGGCCGCGGCCGCCGCGCCGCAGAAGCTGGAAACGCCGGGGGTATCGTCATAGGGAATGCTCAGTGCGTCCAATGCGTCCATCTGCTCCCGGATGGCGCCGTAAAGGCACGGGTCTCCCGTGTGCAGGCGGACGATGTCCCTGTTTTCCGCATGGGCGGCGCGCACCACCTCCAGCACCTGTTCCAGCGTCATCTGCGCGCTGTTGTACACCGAGCAGTCCTGCCGGCACAGGCCCAGCAGCGCCGGGTTGACAAGGCTGCCCGCGTAATTATAAACGATATCTGAAAAATCATTGCTTACTACAGGCAT
>OLOE01000949.1_pt1 | contig 13349 bp, 7 predicted proteins | sample 1673201 | NCBI WGS metagenome assembly OLOE01 (sample SAMEA3136765, study PRJEB25190) | human gut metagenome | biome: human gut; feature: human-associated habitat; material: faeces | place: Austria | collected 2013
CCGCAAAGTGGGGCGTGCAGATTGCAGGAATGATTTTTCAAACACGCTCTAGTATTGAATTTTCACTTCTTCTGGTTTATAATCGACATATGGCGAAAACAAGGAGGTGACGTATATGCCAAGACCGCCCAGATGCCGCAGAATCTGCCAGGCACCCCAATATGAATCTTTTTCTCCGGAAGAATGTCCCAGAGAGTCGGAAGCTGTCACTCTGACTCTGGATGAATATGAAGTCATCCGTCTGGTAGATCTGGAGAAGAAAACTCACAAACAATGTGCTGCCCAGATGGACATTTCCCGGACAACTGTCACGGAAATTTATGAAACTGCCCGGGAAAAAATTGCCCGGTGCATCGTCCTTGGACAGCGCCTTGTCATAGCCGGGGGAAATTACCGGCTCTGCGAAGGACGGGAGCATACGCGCTGCGGGAAATGCTGTTGCCGAAAGGGATCTAAACAGACTCCGCTTACCAGCCTGGACCTTTCACAGGAACTACCAACCGCTGACCGATTTAATAGTTCACTTCCTGAATCAAATTTACAAAATGAAGGAGATATCATTATGAAGATTGCAGTTACTTATGAAAATGGAGAAATTTTTCAGCACTTTGGACACACAGAAACATTCAAGATCTATGACATTGCAGATGGCAAGGTTGTAAATGCCGAAGTAGTCGATACCAATGGAAGCGGTCACGGCGCACTGGCTGGATTCCTGGTTGCACATGGCGTAGATACCCTGATCTGCGGCGGTATTGGCGGCGGTGCCCAGAATGCACTTGCCCAGGCTGGAATCCGTCTTTTCGGCGGAGTTTCAGGAAATGCAGACGAAGCTGTAAACGCACTGCTTGCAGGAAATCTTGGCTATGATCCTAATGTGCATTGTAATCATCACGACCATCATGGAGAAGGACACAGCTGCGGCGATCATGGCTGTGGAAGCCATTCCTGCCATTAATCGCTGACACAGATTTGACCTTGGCAGTTAATCGACTATATTTATAAAAAAGACTGATATAACATACCGGACTCCAACAACTACCTCCTGAAGTACAGTATCGTTTATATCAGTCTTTTTTTGTCAACTTAGTTCACCAAACGGCAATGTCGCCTGCCAGTAGCATTGCCATATATGGAAATCAGCTGTTCCGCACCTGTGATGCTCCTACAGCCTGCATCTTCTTCTGTGAGACTACCAGTCCCGCGAAGCCCTGTTACTCACTCCGTTCTCCGCAGACATCTACTGAAAAAATTTCTCAAAAATGTATTTTCTATACCATCTGTATGAAATGCGTGTTATACTATGTTAGTCTTTGCTAACGTTATTTAAAGGAGGTCGTCACAATGCCTTTAAGTTTAACTGAGTTTAACCATTTTTATATCATTAATAAGGTGTGCGGACTGGAAAAACAGCGGCATTATCTGGAATCCCTGGGCTTTGTCCCAGGAACGCAGGTTACGATTTTATCAGAATTACACGGGTATTATGTAGTTATGGTAAAGGGCAGCAAAATCGGCCTGGATAAGGAGCTTGCAAAGAAAATTATTGTATACGCAGGCTGATTAAAAAACAGAAACTAACTATTCAGTATCTTCACAGTTACGCCCTCCGCAAAATGCTGTCTTCCGAATAGTTACAATTGAAATATCAGGCACTATATACTGGAGAAATGTATGGAAAGAAACAAAACAATTATGAAACTCTGCTACCTGCAGACAACATTTTACATTGTATTTTTGACTGCATTAATTACCCGTCACAGACGCGGAATAAGTCAGAAAACCTTTGCTTTTCTGATTATTTTATCCCTTGTGGGATGTGCGGTTTCCCTTACTTTAGGAGATTATCTCAGAAATATGATCCGAAGTTCTGGCTTTGACGTAGCAGGTGTCCACGATAAAAAATCACTGGAAAAGAAGCTGCAGCAGCTTCAGAATGCAGACGATACCTTGAATGTGGGTGTCATGATGTTCGATCTGAACAATCTGAAAAAAATCAACGATACATATGGTCACGAACAGGGGGATGTATTTATTCAGACCTTTGCTGCTTACCTGACACGGATACTCACTGAGGATAGTTTTCTTGCCAGATTCGGCGGTGATGAGTTTGTAATCGTGCAAAGTCACGCCACCTGGTCTCAGCTGGAGCAGATGAATATTCAGCTCCAATCCATGCTGGATGTGTATAATCAAACAGCTGACCATCCTATCAGCTATGCAGTCGGATACGATATCAGCTGCAAAAATCACTACTACCTGATTATGGATCTTCTGGAAATTGCCGATCAGAAAATGTATCAGGACAAGCGTTATAAAAAGGAACAAATGGTAAAAAAGCCACAGGAGTTTTGCCGGAATCGACTGGCGGAAAGTATCTCTACAGAGTCTTTGAAAGAGAAACTTTTTACTATTTTAAATAATAGCAACGGTGAAAAAAAGTATGCTTTTCTAATGACAGATGTAAGCAATTTTCACCTTATTAATGACTATTGGGGGTATGAAACCGGGACTAATATTCTGAATTTTATTCTGAAAAAAATGGAACTTTTTCCACAAACCTTGTTTGTAAACAGGTATCATTCAGACATCTTTGTAGCTGTTATTGACATTACCGGAGCGGAGCATACAGCTGTTAAAAAACGAATTATTGAGTCTAACAAGCAGACTACAAAAGAAGTTCTGGCTGCTTATCCTGTAAATTATCTTTCCCTGAACACTGGTATTTATTATCTGGAAAACATGAAAATTCCAGGCGAAGAAATTATTTCGCACTCCAATATCGTCCGCATAAAGGCGAAAGATAAGCTTTGCGGTGTGTGCGAATATACAAGAGAAATTGCTCTTGCTGAACAGAAACGTGCAGACACTATTCACTCTTTTAAGGAAGCACTTGGGAAGAAAGAATTTCAGATTTATTTCCAACCAAAAATCAGCGGAAGGAAGCAGAAAATTGCCAGTGCAGAAATACTTGTCCGCTGGCAGAGAGCAAATGGAAATCTGTGGTTTCCAGACAGTTTTCTTCCTATTTTGGAAGAAACCGGGGAGATTGAAGCTCTGGATTATTATGTTTATGAAACAGCATTTCAGTGGCTGGCAGACAGACGGGAAAAAGGGCTTAAGCTGTTGCCTCTGTCCCTGAATGTATCTCCGGTTCATTTTCGGAAAATCCACACATTCACAGAAAAGGTTTCACATTTAATCCAGAAATATGAAATTCCCTCTCAATATTTAGTTTTTGAGATTACGGAATCTACTTATATTCATAATATTGAGGCGGTTAATCACATGATCCGCTTCTTCCATGAGAAAAACATTCGGATCTCTATGGATGATTTCGGTTCTGGATATTCTTCCTTAAATACATTAAAGGATATCCTGTTTGACGAGGTAAAAATCGACAAGAAATTCCTGTCAGATAAGCTCACAGAGAATGGAAAAATCGTGCTACAGGAGATTTTCCATCTGTTGAAAAGGACTAATAAGTTTATTGTATGTGAAGGTGTGGAAACTAAAGAAATGGTAGACTTTCTGGTGGCAGAGGGATGCGATGAACTGCAGGGATATTATTATTATAAGCCCATGGAAATGGCAAAATTTGAACAATTAATTGGGTAAAATATACTAAAAAGTGGAGCGTGCAGTTTGCGGGAATGATTTTTCAAGCACGCTCCAGCCCGGACCATATCCATAAATTTGCTCAGGCAAATATGGCTCATTCATGGCTGCTGTCCGGGACATTCATAGTAAAATATCTTTATTTCTTCATAGCCCTAAGCTCTCTTCTTGCAAACAATATCGCCAATACAAACGCTGCTGCATCCGCGATCGGACCTGCATACATAACTCCGTCAATTCCCATTATTAATGAAAAAACAACGATCAATGGCAAAAGAAACAGCACCTGTCTGGTCAGGGACATGACGATTCCAAGCTTTGCTTTTCCGATAGATGTAAAAAATCCTGAGGACATTGGCTGAATTCCATTTGCAAAAGTCATAAACATAAATATCTTCAGATAGCGTTCTGCGAACTGGAAATAAAGGTCACTTCCGGTTCCGAAAATGCTTACAATCTGGTGGGGAAATAACTGGAAACAAAGGAAAAATACGGTTGCAATCGCAGTACATGCGATTACAGAATAACGGTATGCAAGCCTTACCCTGTCGTATTTTTTTGCTCCATAATTAAAGCCCCAGATTGGCTGACAGCCTTGGGAAATTCCAATACAAATTGCCATAAACACCTGATTTACTTTTGAAATAACTCCTACACATGCAATTGGAATATCACTTCCATAGACAGATAAACCGCCGTAATAACGTAAAATATTGTTTAGTACAATCTGAACAATTGCCATAGCGATCTGATTAATGCAGGATGCCATTCCGAGAGAAATAATGGCTTTTAGGCACTCTGAAGAAGGCTTTAACATGCTCATCTCCAGATACATTTTACGAAATTTTCCAAAATAAATAATCACCAAAATTCCGGAAACAACCTGTCCGATCACCGTTGCCCAGGCAGCACCCTTGATTCCCCAACCAAACCCAAAGATGAAAAGGGGATCCAGAATTGTGTTGATGATGGCACCTGTAAGAACACAGGTCATAGAATATGTGGGGCTTCGGTCTGCACGGACAATATGATTTCCTCCAATGGATAATGCATAAAACGGAAGTCCCACAGCTGTGATTCCAAGATAATCCACCGCATAGGGCATAACATCTGTCGTTGCACCAAATAAGCTTAGAAGCGGACGCAAAAACAGAAGTACTGCCACTGCCAGAATCACACCGGTAATCACCAGTGTGGAAAGTGCAGTTCCGGCTATGGAGCTTGCCTTCTTCTCTCTTCCGGCACCCATTTCCAGATTGTAATTGGAGGCGCCTCCAATTCCCAGAAGCAGTGCCAATGCCGTTGCAATCGTTGTTACAGGAAATGCAACATTAGTAGCAGCATTTCCCAGCATCCCAACGCCCTGGCCGATGAAAATCTGATCCACAATATTGTACATTGCACTGACCAGCATACTGATAATTGCCGGAATTGCAAATTTCAATATCAGTCCTCCCACTGGAGCTGCTCCCAGGGGATTTTGCTCCTGACTGATGTTTGTTTCTTCCAAAAAATCTCCTCCCTTGCGTTAAAATAATTCTGTTTATTTCATTTAAATTCTGCTATGAATCATAACAAATTCTGAAAAACGATTCAAGAATTTTATTCCACAACATCTTGACTTTCTTAAACTTGGAATTTAAACTGTTTAAATATAAGTATAAAATTTAGACAAAACAAGCAATCAGCGAAGCGGATCTGGAATATCCGCTTAACTTTTCATTTAAAAGGCAGGTACCCTATGAAAATAAAAATGGTCGATGTAGCCAAACGCCTTGGTATTTCCAAGGCTACAGTCTCTTTGGCAGTTAATGGTAAGCCCGGCGTCAACGAGCAGACACGTCAGAAGGTTCTGGAATGTATAAAAGAACTGGAAAAAAATAACGGCGTATTTCCCGAACCCCTGAATTCTCCTGAAAAAGAAGCCCATCGGCGAATGATCAAAGTACTGATCATCAATCACCGCAGACGGGTTGTATGTGACCCTGAGCTGGACCTCTGGACAGATGTTTTGCATACCTTTGATACAGAAGCACGAAAACGCGGCTATCTCTACGGACTTTCTTATATAAACGAAACGGAAGATGAAACCAATGCTGTAATTGACGAATGCAACATGCCTCTTGTCGCCGGTATCATTGTTTTTGCCACTGAAATGCAAACAACGGATTACCCTATTCTTGAAAAAATACAAAAGCCAATGGTTCTTTATGATCACGAAACCCCCGACGGCAAATACAATAGCATCTGCATTGACAACGAAACTGCAGTACGCAGCTGCCTTGATCTTCTGCATCAGTCAGGGGTCTCCAACATTAAATATCTTTGTACCGGAAAAAACATTTATAATTTCCAGAAACGCAGAGAGGCATTCCGCAATGCTCTGATTGCCCAGGATCATATGCCTGCAAAGAACGATATTATTGAACTTGGTTACACAATTCCAGCCATTACTGAGCAGATGCTCGCCTGGCTGGATCACAATGCCCTTCCTGAAGGTTTTCTTTTTGAAAACTATCAGGTTTCCATTGGCGTTATCACAGCCCTGAGAAAGCGCGGAATTAAATTCCCGGAACGGATCAAAGTAATCGGAATTGATGAAATACCAGATTACATTTTCCCAGCCTCAAAGCTGACTCAGATTCGAATCCCACATGCGGAACGTGCTGCCATAGCCATGGAGCTTCTGGATAAAGAAATCAGCCAGCAGTGGAAAACCCGTATTAAAATTTACGCTCAGCCGGAAGTCATACCAGGAAAAAGCTTATAAAAACCAATTACAGTTACTTTTCGAAACTCTCTTTTGGGGCTGATTTAAACCTTTTTTGTTTAAATCAGCCCTGTTTTTACATTAATATGCGCAAAGCATAAAGAATATCTTTATTCAAAACATAGAAATCCCTGCTTTTACGATTATTTTGTTGAATTTTTATTGAATTATCGTTAAAATACAATCAATAAGTTTAACATTTTAAATTTTCATACGGAGGTAATCACAACAACATGGAACAGACAGTAGAAAAATATAAAGTATTCGATCTGGAGCTTTTGGGAGCAGCTAACGGTAACCCATTCCAGGAAGTATCCCTTAGTGCAGATTTTTCCAATGGAATCCAGAAGCTTACAGTAAAAGGTTTTTACAAAGATCACGGAAAATACGGCATCCGCTTCATGCCGCAGGAAGAAGGATCTGGACTTATCTGACTCACAGCAGTGACCCTCAGCTGGATGGCCAGACCGGTGAATTTCAGTGTACTCCTGCTTCTACCTCCAACCATGGACGTGTCTGCCTGAAAAAAGATGTTCTTCCAAAGAAAGAAGTAAACTTCTACGAAACAGAGGACGAATTCCACTTCGCATATGAAGACGGTACCCGATTCCAGCCTTTTGGAACTACCTGTTACGCGTGGGTCAACCAGACTGAAGCAGTCCAGGAACAGACTCTGGATACTCTGAAAAATTCTCCTTTTAACAAGATCAGAATGTGTATTTTCCCAAAATTCTATACCTACAACACTACTGATCCTGAGAATTATGCATTCCAGGGAAATGCCCAGGATGGCTTTAATTTAACCAGATTTAACAATGATTTCTTTGAAAAATTGGAGAAAAGAATCCAACAGCTGGACGATCTTGGCATTGAAGCAGACATTATCCTTCTTCATCCATACGACCGTTGGGGCTTTTCCAAAATGACAAAACAGCAGGATATTTTCTATTTATCCTAGGTGGTAAAACGTCTTTGCCATTTCAAAAACATCTGGTGGTCTATGGCAAATGAGTACGACCTTATGCCACAGAAAACCGTTGAAGATTGGGAAACTTATGCAAAAGTTGTGATTGAAAATGACCCATACGGACACCTTCGTTCTATCCACAACTGCATTCCACTTTATGATCATAACCGCCCTTGGATTACACATGTAAGTATTCAGCGCGTGGATGTTTACAAAACCGCAGAAATGATAACCGATTGGAGAAAGCAGTACCGGAAACCTGTTATTGTAGATGAAGTTGGATACGAAGGAAATATTGATTTCGGATGGGGAAGTCTGACTGCCCAGGAGCTTACCAGACGTTTCTGGGAGAGCTGCATGCGCGGTGGATATATGGCTCACGGCGAAACTTATGTAGACAAAGGCGATCAGATCTGGTGGTCTCACGGCGGCAGACTTCACGGCGAAAGTCCTGCCAGAATCGCATTTCTCAAGGAGCAGATGGCTCAGCTTCCGGATGATGTCCTGCCACTTACTCTTACCCAGGAGAATCACGAGGAAAACTGGGATTCTGTATGTCTCCATGAAGGCGAGCATTTCTTCCTCTATTACTATGGATTCTTCCGCCCACTGTACCGTAATTACACACTTCCTGCAGGAAAGAAGTACAAAATTGAATTAATTGACACCTGGAACATGACGACCGAAGAGCTGCCGGAGATTTACGAAGGCAAAATCCGAATTAAGACGGGAGCACGGCAGTATATGGCAGTGCGGATGAAGGAAGTGAAATAGAATTTCTACCATATGTGTTAAAATTTTACAATATAACCTATCCCAAAATGGGAGTTGCCCATAGACCTTTAACTGGCAGCTCCCACTTTTTTCTAATAAACAGGCATCTTATTTCCCATTTTTTCTATCCGATCCAATCTGCATCTCATTAATGCGTCGGATTTTTTCCGGATCAATTTTAAAGTTTCGACGAATATCCATAAGTCCGTTTACTTCCTGCTGTACATCAGTTACCTGCGTATAGCAATAGCCACTCACATATGGTAATTTTTTCACTGCAAAAACAATAGACTCAAAACGTTTCAGAAATTCTTCTTCTCCCTTTACCTTATTTCCATATCCCCAGCCTGCCTCATCACCAGTAAAGGCAATTCCTCCAAACTCACTGAGGATTACTGGCTGACCGGCATATTCATGTCCCTCTGCAAAAGCAAATTTTTCAGAAGAATGACTGACTTTTCCAGCAAGAATCTCCTCTTTGTGTTCGGAATAATGGGCATATATGATATCCCCTGATTCCTCATAATCATGGAGTGTAAGAATATCTGATGTAGTATGTTCCCAACCATCATTGGAAATTATCGGACGCATGGAATCCACACTTTTTGTCAGATAATACATACTCTCTGTAAAAGCCTGCTGCCGCTTGTCTGTTTTTACCCACGGAACGCCCCACGATTCATTAAACGGAGTCCATACAATAATAGACGGATGGTTGTAATTCTGTTTTACAATCTGAAGCCACTCTTTTGTAAACTTCTCAACTGCTTCATCAGAATATTCATAAGCAGCTGGAGCTTCACTCCAAACCAGCATTCCTTTTACATCACACCAGTAAAGGAATCTCTCATCCTCAATTTTCTGATGTTTACGTAGCCCATTATAGCCAAGCATATGAATCTTATCAATATCTTCAATCAGAGCTTCCTCAGACGGTGGGGTAAGATGACTATCCTCCCAATATCCCTGATCCAGAATCAAGCGCTGATAAAGAGGCATTCCATTTAAAAGAATATTTCCATCCTGAATCCTGATCTCTCTCATTCCAAAATAAGAGCCGACCTTATCAATCTCCTTATCATTAAAAAGAACAGTAAATTCAATATCATATAATTCTGGATTTTCTGGTGTCCATCTGTGAATTCCCCATGGCTCCTGTTCATCTGGAAAATCTAGGTCGATGATAACAGCAGTTTTCTTTTTTCGTATTTGATTTATCTGTCTGGTTACCATTTTTCCATTAAAAGAGACTTTTGCCTCTATCTCCAGGCTGTTTTCATTTAATTTAGGTAACGCATCAAAAGTATATTCCAATTTCAAGCTGTCATCCCTTAAATCCGGGGTCATTTTCACCTGTGAAAGACCGAATTCCGGTATATACTCCATCCATACCGTTTTCCAGATACCCGTAGTCTGCACATACCAGCATCCAAAATTCTCTTTCAGCCATCTCTGTTTTCCCCTTGGCTGTATGCGTTCCCTGGAATCCTCCACACACACACTGATCCAGTTTTCTCCCTTATGCACAAGTTCCGTAATATCAAAAGAGAATCGTTCATATCCTCCTGTGTGTTCTCCTGCGAAAGATCCATTTACCCATACTTTTGTCTCATAATCGCTACCTTCAAAATGAAGCAACAGCTTTTCTGCTTCCATTTTCCGCACAGATACATTACGTTCATACCAGATGCACGAATGCTCTTTTTCGTCCTGGATTCCACTTGCCTTTGTCTCATATGTAAAAGGAACCATAATTTCCTGATTTTCCTTCAGTCCATCAAACCAATTCTCTTTTTTCCCTATTTTCTGGTCATCAAATCGAAACCTCCACGCTCCGTTCAGATTTTCCCAGCTGCTGCGAACAAACTGTGGACGAGGATAATCCTTAATATAGCACTTCATGTTCTACCACCTCCATCGTCAAATATCAACACTTTCTTTTTTACAATCCAAATCAAGGATTACAGGATTGAAACCGTAACGCCCCATCCTATTCCCATATAGAACAATTCCCTCGTTTCCAGCTTCCAGACACAGGGAAACATAGTCATTCCCATTATTTAGATCTTTCGGAAGGGGAATGCACACATGAGAACCATACCCATATATACCCATTTTTCTCTCGGAAACAGTTCTTTCAGAAGTACTGCTGCTGTTTGAAAATAATGCCAGCTGATTCTGTGAAAGAGCCTTTGCAGAAAATTCTGCCAGCTTTCTCTCTCCTGATGAAAGCACAAAGTTTCCAGGCTTTAAGCCCTCTCTTTCCACTTTCGTTCCATTCATACAATTACAACTGGAAATTTCCATTATCAGAGCCGGTTTTTTCATCTCACCTGGCCATTTGATTCTATAATATACCTTACCAGCCCCAAATCCCCAGAACAATTCCCGATCCTGAAGCTGTACTTTTTCTTTATATAAGAATCCCTGAACTTCCTCCGGTCGAGTCGGATAGATTTCCGACGGCTTTTCCATGGAAAGTCCTTCTATTTCAAACTGAAGCCATGATGCTTCTTCAGTATTTCCATTTGCCAGATTCCTAATCTCTGCAAACAGATATGCACCTTTTCCCTTCTCAGGAACCTTCAGGCTGACATTTCCTGCAAGATATGGACTTTCTTTTTCCACTACTGTCCGAATTTTTTCTTCTGCCAGATGCTCTGAAATCGCTCCAGTTTCCTCAATCACCTGCCAGTAAAAACAAATTTCTGCCGGATCATTTTTCTGCCACTTTTCACTCCACAAGGAAACATAAACAGGAATGGTAATTTGCTCTCCCACTTTCACCTTTGTAAGCAAAGGTGCATCCATAAACAAAAGATCTGTTTTATGTCTGGAAGCATAAGATATGTGCTCCAGTTTTCGGTTCAAAAATCCAAAATCTCTTTTTCCACGCTGTGCCGTGTAGGGACTTGTGTCCTCGTTTTCCTGAGAAGCTATATTCATCCTGATATAGCCTGCAAATCCTGAAAAAATTCGAAGCAGCTCTTCCTGCCGATCCGTATGTACAAATTCACTGATTAAAACAGGCTGTCCCTTTTGTTCTTCTTCGCCTTCAAAATCCATAGTCTGAAGATTCTGGGAACAGGTTTTTTGCAAAAGATTTCGAATTTCTTCCTTCTGCATCAGCTGACTCATTTTCTGATTGTAACAGTTAAACACTGAGCCAGGATAATTCATCTTTTCCAACCGACCAAAGAATTCTCTGGCATTCTCATAACCCAAAGGATAACTGTGATAATCTAGAATTTGACTAAGACTGGTTTTACCGTAACCGGAATTGTCTATTGCCAAAACTTCCGGCCGTGCTTTCCGGTACCGCATGGTGCCTTCCCGAATAAGCGCCTGTCCCTTTCTATCATCCCAGGGGCTTTTTTCATGATCCCCGGTAATTCCCCATGACTCATTAAACAAAGAACAGATTACAACTGATGGATGATAATTATGTTTTCGGATTGCTGCTTTCTGTTGTCTTTTATGCATGCTCTGACAATGAAGATCTTGTGAGGTTCCATAGAAATTCGCAGGAATCTCATCCCAAACCGGCATTCCCAATTCATCACAAAGAGTGTACCAATCTGGCTCATTATCCTTAATATGCATACGAATCAAATTATAGCCACACTCCTGCGCTGCCCGTATATCGAATTCTGCACTGCCAGGTATATTTCCCCTAAGACATGGATAAGTATAAATCCCCCATGGGTTATATCCTTGATCTAGAACGCCCTGTATATAATATTTTTGGTTATTTAAAGTGACATATGTTCCTTTTTCTTTATCATAAGGTGTAACTCCAAGCTGCCGGAACCCTACATGCCTTTTTACCAGGGACTCTTCTTCACCATTAACCAGGGCACATAACGTATATAATGCCGGTGTTCCAGGCTTCCAGAGCTGCCTATCTTTCAGCAGAAACTCAACTTTGGCAATTAGCGATCCAGTTTCATGGTCTATAGCTGGAATCGCTGATTCTCTTTCTGTTTCATCTTCCCAGAAAAACTGAATTTTGGGAAGTTCAGATATTTTTTCCATTGTGATCTCACAGAGCTCAAATGAAGCTGTCTCACATATAACATACAGTTTCTTCTCATTTCCTGTAAGATTTATATAAAAGCTTTTCTGGTCATAAATATCTTTTCCATGAACACTGTCCAGTTCCAGACTGTATACACAATGCTCGTCCAAAAAAACTCTTATCTCTGTTGTAATTTCACTTCTATACAGAAAATTCATCCGGTATATACCCGAGTAGTAGCCAGATAACTGCAGCTCTTTTTCTCCCCAAACCCGATTAATCAGCTGACCTTTCACATCCAGAAAAGCATTTGCTGTAAGTCGCACATCTGCGTTTTCTCCATGAAATTGCAATTTTTGATTTTCCAGAAGTAAGTCCTGAACCATTACTGGATTTCTTTTCCTGATCCAGACATTCTGCCAGATTCCCGGAGCATCCGTAAACCAAAATCCCTGTTTTCCGTTACAACATTCTTTATTGCTATGTTCATACTCCACTTTTACAAGTAAAGTGTATTCTTTTCCTTTTTCTAAATTCGGGGCAAAAAATATGGATGAATTGTAAGAATCAACAATACAGCCCAGAAGTTTTCCATCCAGCCATACCCTTCCAGTTCCGCTTACTGCTGCGAAAACAATTTCTGTATCTCCATCCCACTGTGGCACAAAATGTCGACGATACCACCCACATTCACCAGTTTCTGAAGCCGTACAGAATCTGGTATCAGCCTGATAAAGCCTGTCACTATCTACATATTTTTCTTTTCCAAAAGCAAGTAACGACTGCCAGGAAAAAGGTACCTGAATCCGCATGGGAAATTCTTCTGACGATTGAAAAGAAAATTCCCATTCCCCGTTCAGCCCCACATATGGCAGGTTTCTTTTCAAAAGTTCCTGTGGTATATTTTCTCTTTCCCACTTCGAATATGTTTTTTTCTCTTTAGACGGGCCACAAAACTCTACATCCACAGATATTTTTTCGGGATTTGGAGCCTTCTTTCCACGGAGATCATATGTTCCCAAAATGACCTGACTTTCCCTGTTTTTTCCACCTTCGTTTACTGCTTTTACAAATACTGCCGGCATACGACTCACTGCAAATGGCAATGTTATAGGAATATCCTGCAATATTTTTTCTCCGTTGGCGAATATCTGAAGCATAGAATTTTCCATAGAAAATCCCAAACTTACAAGTTGTGAAAT
>OLOE01000961.1_pt1 | contig 13269 bp, 11 predicted proteins | sample 1673201 | NCBI WGS metagenome assembly OLOE01 (sample SAMEA3136765, study PRJEB25190) | human gut metagenome | biome: human gut; feature: human-associated habitat; material: faeces | place: Austria | collected 2013
TTTTAAGGGAACTAGAACCTGAATCTAGCGCGTCTGCCAGTTCCGCCACATCCGCATATTCTTTTCGCCGTGGGCCGTGGCCCTGACGACGTGTATTATTATAGCCAAACCGCAAACAAATGTCAAGCGTTTTCCGCAAAAAATGCCAAACTTTTTTATATTTTTGTGAACATGAGTAAAAACTGCGCAAAAACGTCAAAACGCGCCGCGCCAAAACTTGCATTTGCGCCATAAGCTGTTATAATAAAAGCATATAGTAAAAGCATGCAACCGTGAGCAAAACGCATGTTTTGCAAAATCAAAATGCAGTATATAGATGAAAGACAAGCCGAACACAACTATGTGCTGTACGCCCTCGAGAACAAATCGGAGCTTTGCCCATCCTTAAAGCATGAATTATGGAGGTGACCCACTATGTGGACACGCGAACTTTTAAAAACCAACGCCAAGCAGGCCCTGCAGGGACGCTACTGGCGTTCCTTCTGGATCTGTCTGGTGCTCAGCTTTGTAGGGCTGGGCGGGGCAGGGGCCAACAGCGGCAGTGCGGCGCATCAGGCTGTCAGCACTGTTACGGACGACACGACGGCCTATGACATTGTCAACAGTATCCCCGACAGTATGCTGGGGGCGATCTTCGTCGGTATGCTCATCGGCTCTATTGCCGCGCTTTGCTGGGCACTCTTTGTCGTCTACCCGCTCAACGTCGGCCGCTGCCGCTATTTTATGGAGAGCCGCCAGTCCCTGACGCCCGTCTCCACCGTCGTCAGCACCTTCCGCCGCCCCTACGGCAACCCCATCGTGGTGCAGTTGCTTACCGACCTGAAAATCGCGCTGGGCTTCCTGCTGCTCATCGTGCCGGGCATTTACTGGGAGTATTGCTATGAGCTGGTACCCTACCTGCTGGCCGAAAACCCCTATATGTCCGCCACCCGCGCTATGGAACTGAGCAAGGAGATGATGGAGGGCGAGAAGTGGAACTTCTTCATCCTCAAGCTGTCCTTCTTTGGCTGGCTGCTGCTCTGCGTGTTCACCTTCGGCATCGGCGGCTTCTTTTTGGAACCGTACATGCAGGCGACCTACGCGGAATTTTACGCCGCCATGCGCAGCAAGGCACTGGCCATGGGCATGACGACTACCGACGAGCTCGGCGGCTTTGTGCGGCATGATACCTACCCCAACGACATGGACTTCTGATTCAAAATAAACCCGCGAAACGCCGCGGAAACGGGAGCTGCTCCTGTTTCCGCGGCGTTTTTTGGCAAAGCCCCGCGCACGATTTCACACTTCTTCAAACCATTGTCGCAAAATTATCACAATTTATCACTATAATAAAAGACATTATGAAATGAAAAGGGGAGTGCGCACTTTGATCGAAGTAGAGCATCTGACAAAGCGCTACGGTAGCCACACCGCGGTGGACGACATCAGCTTCACCGTGGAGGATGGCGGCATCTATGGCCTGCTCGGCCCCAACGGCGCGGGCAAATCGACCACCATGAACATTATTACCGGCTACATTTCGGCCACGGACGGCACGGTCAAAATCGACGGCCACGACATTGCCGACGAGCCCGCCGCAGCCAAGGCCTGCATCGGCTACCTGCCGGAGCTGCCGCCGCTGTATCAGGATATGACCGTGCAGGAGTATCTGCTGTTCGTTGCCGAGCTGAAGGGCACCCGCAAAAAGGCGGATCGTGCCACCGCAGTGGAGCACGCCGCGGCCCGCGCGGGTCTGCAGGGCATGGAGCAGCGTCTGATCCGCAACCTGTCCAAGGGCTACCGTCAGCGTGTAGGCATTGCCGCTGCGCTGCTCGGCACGCCGAAGATCATCATTCTGGATGAGCCCACCGTCGGCCTGGACCCGGCGCAGATGATCGAGATCCGCTCCCTCATCCGCGACCTGGGCAAGACCCACACGGTCATCCTGTCCAGCCATATTTTGAGCGAGGTCCAGACCGTCTGTGACCGGGTGCTCATCATTGCCCACGGCAGGCTCGTGGCGCAGGGCACACCGGAGGAGCTGGCAGCCCAGCTGACCGCCAAGGGCACGATCACCGCCACGGCACAGGGCAGCCGCGAGGCCGTTGTGGCCGCTGCAGGCAAGGTGCCCGGCCTGACCGACCTGCGTGTCACCGACGAGAAGGGCGGCGAGGTCAGCTTCACCGCCGTCAGCACGGCGGGTACTGACCTGCGCGGTGCGCTCTCGCTGGCGCTGGCTCAGGCGGGCTGCCCGGTGCTGAGCCTGAGCGCCGAGACGATGAGCCTGGAGGATGTATTCCTGCAATTGACCGAGACACCCGAGAGCGGCAAGCCGGAAAGCGCCGCTGTCCCCGCTGAAAATCCCCCTGCGGAAGCCGCCGCAGAAGAAGAAAACGAAAAGGAGGCGGACAGCGATGAAAGCAATCTTTAAACGTGAGGTCAAAAGCTATTTTACCGGCATGATCGGCTGGGTCGTTGCTGCCGTAAGCCTTTTCTTCCTGGGGCTGTACTACACCAACCGCAACCTGCTCTACGCCTCGTCGGACTTTGCGTCGGTGCTCTACACCATGACGATGATCTTGCTTTTCCTGCTGCCGGCCATCAGTATGCGCAGCTTTGCGGAGGAGCGCAAGAACCGCACCGACCAGCTGCTGCTGACCAGTCCGGTCAGCATCCCGGCCATCGTGGCCGGTAAGTTCCTGGCCGAGGTCGCGGTCTTTGCCCTTCCGCTGGCCGCCGCCGTGCTCATGCCGCTGATTTTAAAGGCGTTCGGCACGGTCTCGCTCGTTGCGGCGTACAGCGCCGTGCTTGGCTACTTGCTGCTGGGCAGCGCCTGCCTGGCCGTCGGCACCTGGATCTCGGCCCTGACCGAGAACCAGATCTTAGCCTACCTCGCCACCTTCGGCGCACTGCTTGTTGCCTACATTATGGACGGCATCCAGACCATGTTCACCACCGGCAATCTGCTGGCATTCATTGCTTTTATGGTCGTCGCGCTCATCGCGTCGATTCTCGTCGGCGTTATCTGCAAGCGGCTGACCGCGGGCGTCACGGTGTTCTGCGTGGGGGCTGTCGTGCTGTTCATTCTGTTCCGGCTGCGCCCGGCGTGGCTGCTGACGGCCTTCAACGCGGTGCTGTCCGCGCTGGCTCTGTTTGACCCGTTCCAGGACATTGTGGGCGGTATGTTCAGCATCCCGGCCATCGTGTATTATCTGTCGGTCATCGGGCTGTTCCTCTTCCTGACCGGGCAGGCGTTGGAACGCCGCCGTTGGAATTGAGGAGGGATACGCTATGAAAAAGTTGAATGTAAAGCTCCCGCAGGGCGGCAGCAAGCGTGCCCTGCACAGCGGTATGTACGCCAGTGCGCTGGCGGTGGTGGTGCTGGCGGTGATCATTCTGGTCAACCTCGTCATCCGCGCACTGCCCACCAAATACACCGAGTACGATATTTCCACGACGTCGCTTTTCACGTTAAGTGACACCACCGAGAACCTGCTCCATGAGCTGAACGCCGATGTGACGGCCTACTATCTGGCCGAGAGCGGGCAGGAGGACGCGAACATTACCCGCCTGCTGGACCGCTACGCGGGCGAGAGCAGCCATTTCAGCTGGCAGCAGCGCGACCCCGTGCTCTACCCGACGTTCGCCCAGCAGTATGATGGCGCGTCGGTGGGCAGCGTTGTGCTGGTCTGCGGCGACAACAGCGACGTGCTCTCCTACAACGATATGTACGAGATGGACCTGGAGAGCTACTACACCACCGGCACGGCCAACTACAGCTTCCAGGCCGAGAACGCCCTGACCTCCGGCATCGCCAAGGTCACCCGCACGGCGGCCTACCAGCTGTACGAGCTGACCGGCCACGGCGAGACCGCGCTGTCCGACGACTTTACCGACACGCTGTCCAACGCCGGTGTGACCGTGACCGCGCTGAACCTGACCACCGCCGGCAGCATCCCGGCGGACGTGAGTGCCGTGCTTATCAACGCGCCGGGCGCAGACCTGACCGATGCCGAGACGACGATTTTGAAGGACTACGTGGCGAACGGCGGCAAGCTGTTTGTGACCACCGACTTCACCACCGGGACGCCGAATCTTGACAGTGTGCTGGCCGACTGCGGCATGGCCCGCCAGCCCGGCCTGCTGATCGAGACCGACACCGACCATTACCCCTACGGCTACCCCCAGACCTACCTGCTGCCCAAGCTGGCCGGCAACGACATCACCGCGGGCGTGTCCCAGAGCATGATGATCTACACCCCCATTGCCCAGGGCATCACGACGAACGACGACAGCGAGTTCGCCTTTACCGACCTGCTGACCACCGGTGATAACGCCTACGCGATGGAGAACTACGCCACCGCCGAGACCGCCCAGAAGGCCGATACCGACCCCGAGGGCTGCTTTGCCGTGGCTGTGGCGGCGGATAACTCCGCCACCGGTGCGCGCGTCGTCTGGGTCAACTGCCCGAACCTGCTGGAAAGCAACATCAACCAGGCCGTCTCCGGCGGCAACGCCCAATTCCTGGGCAGCGTTGTCAACTGGATGAACGGTGAGCAGACGACAGCGGTCATCAACGCCAAGAGCATGAGCGCGGCCTCGTTGAGCGTGCCGACCTCGGCGGCCATCCCGCTGGGCGTACTGTTCACGCTGGTGCTGCCCATCGTCTGCATCATTGCGGGCGCGGTGGTCTGCGTTGTGCGCCGCCGCAGATAAAGGAGAACCATGAAAAACAAGAAATTTCTGCCGCTTGTCATCCTTGTGGGCGTCGTTGCGCTGCTGGGCATCCTGCTGGCCGTGCTGACGCTGCACGGGGAGGCGGAGACCGACACGACGCTGCCGCTGTGTGACCTTGCGGCGGATGACATCGACGTGCTGTCCTACGCGGGCAACAATGTAGAGGTCTCGCTCCTCAAGGGCAGCGACGGCTGGCTGCTGGCCGATGACCCGTCGCTGCCGCTGGACCAGACCAAGGTGCAGAGCCTTGTGGAGGACTACGCCAACCTGAAGGCGCAGCGCAAGCTCGAGGGCAATGACCTGGCCGAGCTGCCCGCCAAAAGCGACACCCCGCAGATGACGATCACCCTCGGGGCAGGGGAGCAAACCGTGGACCTGACTGTAGATCAGCTGAACAGCGTGGCAGACGTCTACTACGTCTACGACGAATCCGGCGCAGGCTACACGGTCCGGCGCAGCGACCTGACGACGCTGAGCAAGTAGCTTTCGCTACCGGCCTGCCGGTATTTATGGTGAGGCTCAGACGCTGACCGACAAGACGACAGACGATGTGGCCGCCATGCAGGTGAACGACCTGACATTTACCTGCACCGACGGTATCTGGACGCTGGCCGACGACCCGGACTACGCCCTGACCCAGAGCAGCGTCAGGAAGATGGCCGGTACGATTCTGGAAATGCAGACCGCGTGGACCATCACCGCGCCCGATGCTGACAGTGCCTACGGGCTGGATGCCCCCGACGTGACCGCGACGCTGTCCTTCACCGACGGCACAAGCCTGACGGTGCGGTTCGGCACGGCGAGCGCGTCCGACGACAGTCTGTGCTACCTTGCCAGCTCCGACGCGCCGACGCTGGTCTATGAGGTCAACGCCGACCACAAGTCCGCCTTTGCTGTGACGAAGGAGTCGCTGCACGACGATACCGCCACCGCCGAGACTGCCGCCGACACCGACGTTGTGGCCCAGTACCCCGTCGGCGGCGAGAACGACTACGCCGATAGTCTACCGGACTAAATATAGCCGAGCAAAAGCCTTCCCCCTTGGGGGAAGGTGGCCGCAGGCCGGATGAGGGGCGACACTGCCATGAAAACCCACTAACGGGTTACGGCAGGGTCGCTCCTTTTTGCTGTCTTGCTCTTGCTCTGCAAATATGCTACTATAATAGTAATTGTAGAGGCAAACATTGTTCGCCCGCCAACCTTCCGTTGGCACTCGTCCCCGGGTCAATGCCTGTTACCCTTACCTCGTAGGGGCGGATCCCATATCCGCCTGCGCCGTTCGCCACACCACTCACCCTCACCCGAAAGGCGGTGACCCCCTATGAAACGCCTGCTTCTCCCCGCACTGCTCCTCACCACCCTCACAGCCTGTACGGCAACCCCGGCGGGTACCCTGCCCGCCGCCGTGCCGACCCCAACTCCCGCGTCCACCCCGGCCCCAACCGCAGCGCCCGCCCCCGCCGACGCGCTGACGCCGGAAGAAAAAATCGGCCAGCTTTTCATCATCCGTCCCGACGCCTTGGATCTGACGCTCCCGCAGGAGACCATCAACGACGCAAAGGCCGACGGTGTGACCATGCTGACCGACGCCATGCGGGAGACCCTGCAAGCCTACCCTGTGGGCGGCATCTGCCAGTTCGGCAAGAACATCACCGACCCGGAGCAGCTGGCGCAGTTCAACGCCGATCTGCAGGCCGCCAGCCGCACGCCGCTTTTCATCGCGGTGGACGAGGAGGGCGGCGCGGTGGCGCGCCTGGCCAACCACCCGGCCTTTGACCTGCCGCAATATGAGAGCGCCGCCGCGGTGGGCGCGCCCGGCGACCCGGCGGATGCCTGCGCCATGGGGCAGACCATCGGCGCATATTTAAAGGAGTACGGCTTCAACATGGACTTTGCGCCTGACGCCGATGTGAACACGAACCCGGATAACCCCATCATCGGCACGCGGGCCTTCTCGTCGGACGCCGCCACCGCCGCCGAAATGGCCGCTGCCGCCGCGGACGGCCTGCGCACCAGCGGCATCCTGCCGACGCTCAAGCATTTCCCCGGCCACGGTGATACCGCTGAGGACAGCCACACCGCGCTGGCCGTGACCTACAAAACGCTCGACGAGCTGCAAGCCTGCGAGCTGTTGCCCTTTGCAGCGGACACCGGCCTGCACGCCGTCATGGTCGGGCATATCGCCGCACCGAATGTGACCGGCGACGGCACCCCGGCCACCCTTTCGCCGCAGCTTGTCGCGCTGATCCCCGACGCGGAAAACACCCTCATCGTCACCGACTCGCTGGCGATGGATGCCATCACCGCCGCCTACACCCCCGGCGAGGCCGCCGTGCAGGCCCTTCAGGCGGGCTGTGATGTACTTTTGATGCCCAACTCCCTGCCCGAGGCCTACGCCGCCGTCCTGGAGGCTGTGCAAAACGGCACGATCTCCGAGGAACGCTTGGACAGGAGCGTCAATAAAATCCTGCTGTACAAGCAGCAATTTGCATCGTAGGGCGGCCAGTCCTCTGGCCGCCGGCAACCGCGCCGTAACAAAAGAGGTACTCTATGTCCAACACCATCTGGGCCGTTGACGGCTCGTTTTTTGCCCAGCGCCTTTCTGGCATCCAGCGCTATTCCATCGAGCTGCTCGCCGCGCTGGACCGCATCGTCCCGCCGGGCTTTGTCGAAATTGTCACCCCGCCGGGCGTTGAAACGCCGCACTATACCAATATAAAGGTCGTATCCTTCGGCACGCACAGGGGCGGCGTCTGGCAGCAGCTCGACTACCCGCGCTACCTCCGGCAGCGCGGGGCCGGGGGACTTGCCACCTGCAATGTCATCCCGCTGTTCGGCTTCCGCGGCATTGCCGTTGTGCACGATGTCTGCTACCGCGCACGCCCGGACTTTTACACCGACCCCCGCGGGCGGCTGAGTGCTGCATGGCACTGCCTGCAATACCGCCGCATTGCCAAAAGGGCCGAGCGCATCATCACGGTGTCGGAGTTCTCCAAATCGGAAATTGCCAAATATTACGGCGTTCCTGCGTCGAAAATGGACGTTGTCTACAACGCCTGGCAGCAGATGCAGCGCATTGCGCCCGACGAGGGCATTTTTGCCCGGCACCCGCAGCTCAAGCCCGGTCAATACTATTTCAGCATGGCGAACCTGCTCAAAAACAAGAACTTCCCGTGGGTGCTGCGCGCGGCCGGGGCCAAGCCCGACGCCGTGTTTGCCATTGCGGGCGGCGGCAGCCTTGCCGCCGAGGCCGAGCGCCTCGGCCTGGCCGATCTGCCCAATGTGCTGTATCTGGGGTATGTCAGCGACGGTGCAGCCAAGGCGCTGATGGCTCACTGCAAAGCCTTTCTTTTCCCGACGCTCTATGAGGGCTTCGGCATCCCGCCGTTGGAGGCCGCCGCCTGCGGTGCGCCGCAGATCATTGTCAGCGACACCCCTTGTATGCGGGAGGTCTACGGCCCCTGCGCCGCCTACATTGACCTGACCGCGAACCCCGGCGACGTCGATGACGTCACCCCGGCCACGGCTCCCACCGCCGCCCTTCTCGAAAAATACAGCTGGGACAAGAGCGCTGAAAGACTGCTGCAAATTCTCGAAAAATAAAACACTGCCCGCCGCTTTCAACCCGAAAACGGCGGGCAGTGTTTTACATCCCGAACTTTCTGTCCAACGTCCTGTATTGCAGCGTCTCGGACAGATGCGCCGTGTCCAGTACCTCGCTGCCGTCGAGATCGGCCACGGTCCGGGCCACGCGCAGAATGCGGTCATAGGCGCGGGCGCTGTAGCCCAGCCGCTCAAACGCGCTGCGCAGGATTTTCTCGGCGGCAGGGGTCATGCGGCAGTAGCGCCGCAGGGCGCCAGACGGCAGCTGCGCGTTGCACCGCACGCCGGGCAGGGCCTTGTACCGCTCCCGCTGCAAAGCACGCGCCGCCATGACCCGGGAACGCACGTCGGCGCTGGACTCACCGCCCTGCTCGGACGCAAGGTCGTCGTACTCCACGGGCAGGGCCTCGACGTGTAAGTCAATGCGGTCCAGCAGCGGGCCGGAGATGCGCCGCCGGTAGGCATCCACCGCGCTCGGCGTGCAGGTACACTCCCGCGTGGGATGGCCTAAATAGCCGCACTTGCAGGGATTCATGGCGGCCACCAGCATGAACCTGCACGGATAGGATGCTGTGCCGTGTACGCGGCTGACGGTGACCCTGCCGTCCTCCAGCGGCTGGCGCAGCACCTCGAGCGTATCGCGGGCAAACTCGGGCAGCTCGTCCAGAAACAGCACGCCGTTGTGCGCCAGACTGACCTCGCCGGGGCGGGGGATAGACCCGCCGCCCACAATGGCTGTCGAGCTGACGCTGTGGTGCGGGCTGCGGAAGGGCCGCTGCTTGATAAGCCCCGTGCCGCCGCGCAGCAGCCCGGCCACGGAGTAGATGGCGCTGGTCTCGAGCGCCTCCTCATAGGTCAGCGGCGGCAGAATGCCCGGCAGCCGCTTGGCAAGCATAGATTTTCCGGTTCCGGGACTTCCGATCATGATCAAATTATGCCCGCCTGCAGCGGCGATCTCCATGGCGCGGCGGGCTTCGCTCTGGCCGCGCACGTCGGCCATGTCCGGCCCCAGCCAGATGCCGTCCTCGTCGTACCCCTCGGGCGTTGCCGGGGTCAGGGGCGTTGCGCCGCAGAGGTGCAGCACCACATCCTGCGCACTGCGGGCCGGGTAGACGGTCAGTCCCTCGGCCACGGCGGCCTCGGCGGCATTTTCGGCAGGCAGAAACAGCTCCTTCACGCCGTTTTGCACCGCGGCCAGCGCCATTGGCAGCACGCCGGTCACGGGGCGCAGCGTGCCGTCCAGCCCCAGCTCTCCCAGAAACGCCCGCTCACTGCCGGGGGCGGGCAGCTTGCCCTGCGCGGCCATGATGCCCACAAACACCGGCAGATCGTACACCGGCCCGGTCTTGCGCACGTCGGCGGGGGCCAGGTTGATGGTGATGCGGCTGGCGGGCCACTCATAGTGCAGGTTTTTGATGGCGCTGCGCACCCGCTCGCTGCTCTCCTTCACGGCGGAGTCCGGCAGACCCACCAGATTGAACTGCGGCAGCCCGCCCGAAAGGTCGGCTTCGACCTGCACGATGTACCCCGCCAGACCGGTCACACCAAGGCTTGTCACTTTTGCATACATGGCCTGTTTCCCACTTTCCTGCTTTTTTATCAGTATACCGCACAGCGCGCCCTTGCACAAGCACGAAACGGGAAAAATCAGGCAAAATTAAACAAAATTCGATTGACAGGCTTGCAGAAAGTTGGTATATTTAGAGTAAGCTAAGTTAGTATTTCCTATGGAAAGTGAAGGTGTTTTACTTATGTATCAAGATATGTATGAGCGTTGGCTCGCTGCAGAGCTGGACGACGCTGACCTCAAGCCCGAGCTGGAAAGCGTAAAGGGTGACGATGCCGCCATTCAGGACCGTTTTGCGGTGGCCCTGAAGTTCGGTACCGCGGGCTTACGCGGCGTCATCGGTGCAGGCACCAACCGTATGAATATTTACGTTGTCCGTCAGGCGACCCAGGGCCTTGCCAACTGGGTCAAGACCCAGGGCGGCAGCCAGACCGTTGCCATCAGCTATGACAGCCGCAACAAGAGCGACCTGTTCGCCAGGACCGCTGCCGAGGTGCTGGCCGCCAACGGCATCAAGGTCCGCATCTACAGCGCCCTTATGCCCGTGCCCGCACTGAGCTTTGCGACCCGCTATTATAAGTGCAACGCCGGTATCATGGTCACGGCCAGCCACAACCCCGCCAAGTACAACGGCTACAAGGCCTACGGCCCGGACGGCTGCCAGATGACCGACGAGGCCGCCGACATCGTCTACGCCGAAATTCAGAAAACCGATATCCTGACCGGCGCCAAGCTGATCTCCTTTGAGGACGGCATGGCCCAGGGCCTGATCGAGTACGTCGGTGACGACTGCATCAACGCGCTGTATGCCGCCATCGAGGCGCGCTCCATCCGCTCGGGCATCTGCAAGACCGCCGGTCTGAAGCTCGTCTACAGCCCGCTGAACGGCTCCGGCCTTGTGCCCGTCACCCATGTTCTGGGCGACATCGGCATCACCGACATCACCATTGTGCCCGAGCAGAAGGACCCGGACGGCAACTTCCCGACCTGCCCGTATCCCAACCCCGAGATCTTCGAGGCACTGCGCCTGGGTCTGGAGCTGGCCGAGAAGTCCGGCGCTGACCTGATGCTGGCCACCGACCCCGACGCGGACCGCGTCGGCATCGCCGTCAAGTGCAAGGACGGCAGCTATGAGCTGCTCTCCGGCAACGAGGTCGGCGTTCTGCTGCTCGACTACATCTGCGCGGGCCGCATTGAGCAGGGCACGATGCCCAAGAACCCCGTCATGTGCAAGTCTATCGTCTCCACGCCGCTGGCTGACAAGGTCGCTGAGCATTACGGCGTCGAGTGCCGCAACGTGCTGACCGGCTTCAAGTGGATCGGCGACCAGATCGCCAAGCTGGAGGCCGACGGCGAGGTTGACCGCTTCATCTTCGGCTTTGAGGAAAGCTACGGCTATCTGGCCGGTCCCTACGTCCGCGACAAGGACGCTATCATCGGCTCGATGCTGATCTGCGAGATGGCCGCCTACTACCGCGCCAAGGGCTCCTCCATCAAGGAAGAGCTGGAGCGCATCTACACCGAATATGGCCGCTACCTGAACAAGGTGGACAGCTTTGAGTTCCCGGGCCTGTCTGGCATGGACAAGATGGCCGACATCATGCAGAACCTGCGCGTCAACCCGCCGAAGGACTTTGCCGGTGACAAGGTCGTCAAGGTCGTAGACTACAAGAAGCCCGAGGAGACCGGCCTGCCCGCCGCCAACGTCCTGATTTACACGCTGGAAAGCGGCGCGACGGTTGTCGTGCGTCCCTCCGGCACCGAGCCGAAGATCAAGACCTACTTTACCACCAAGGGCAAGGACCTCGCCGAGGCCGAGGCCCAGAAGGAAAAGCTGGCCGAAGCCTGCAAGCCTCTGCTGGCGTAAGTCTGGCATAGCATAAAGATATTTTGCGCACCGCTCCCGACTGGGGGCAGTGCGCTTTTTTAGTGCGCAGCCCCGTTTTCGAGCGATTTGCAGGGAGGGGTCTTGACCCCTCCGCGGGGCGTCGAGGATGCCGCCCCCTACAGTGGCAGCCCATAAAGTTATATAGTACCGCAAACGTCCGCGGCGGCCAGAGGGCTGGCCGCCCTACAACCACCCGGTAATGATTTGCAGGGGAGGAATTCATCCCTCCCGTGTACCTTGCCTTCAACGCCTGTTCAACAAGCGTGGCACTGTAGGGGACGGGCATGCCCGGCCCTCCACCTGCCCGCTGCCGCCCTTATGCAATTCCACCAAACAACCCTGTCAAACTTTGTCACCCTCGCCTCTTGACACCGCCCTTCTACACTTGTAGAATAAAATTATCTTCTACAACTGTAGAACAAAGGAGGTCGACCCCATGTTCGCCACACTTTTTGCTTCGCTGTTCGTGCAGGGCATTCTGCTGGGCCTGGCCGCGCTGGCATTGCTGGCCGCGGCGCCCCGGCTGCAAAAACGCTACGGCCCGCAGTGGCTCTGCCGCCTGTGGGTCACGCTGGCTGTGCTGCTTCTGGTGCCGCTGCACGCGCTTGTGCCCCAGGCCCCGGCGGCGGTGTCCGTGGATACCACACCGCTGTACAGCCGGACCGCCCTTTCGCAAGAAGTCACCGAGCGCCCCGCCGACGGTGTGCCCTACATGGTCGCCGTGGAGGGCGGCGCGCCCACGGGCTACATCGTGCCCCGCGCCGAGCTGCAGACGGGACACCGCACGGTGCTGGAACGCCTCGCTGTCGGCGCAACGCGGCTGAACCTGCTGGCCCTTGCGTGGAACCTCGGCGTGCTGGCTGTTGCGCTCTATCAATTTGGCGGCTATGCCGTCTGGCGCATCCGCGTCCGCCGCACCGCACAGCCCGTTGACACCAGCTGGCGCAGTGCCCTGCCGCAGGGGGCGTGCCCGCGCATGGTTGCCACGCCGCTGGTACGCAGCCCCATGGTGGCGGGCACGCTGCATCCCGTACTTCTGACCCCCACGGGCACGGCTCCCAATGGCGCAGACTACATGCTGGCCCACGAGCTGACCCACATAAAACGGCATGACGTCGCCAAAAAGCTGCTGTTTACGCTGGCGTGTGCCGTGCATTGGTATAACCCTGCTGTCTGGCTGCTGGCCGCCCGCGCGGGCCGCGACATTGAGGAGGCCTGTGACGCCGAGACCCTGTGTGGCCGCGATGCCGACTGCCGCGCGGCCTACGCCGACGCCCTGCTGACCGCCGTGCGCCAGAACCGCGGCCCCGCGATGACCAGCGGCCGGCGGGGGTCGAGCCCCGGGAAATTGATGGGTTGTAAGTCGTTCATGGTTTTATGTTTTTCGTTTTTATCGTTTGTGCCTTGTCAGATTGCCGGGTTGGGACATTCGGCGTATTCGCCCAGGATGCGGAAGTCGCTTCTAATCACTTCGGTGATATAAAAAATCCGCCTC
>OLOE01000964.1_pt1 | contig 13252 bp, 11 predicted proteins | sample 1673201 | NCBI WGS metagenome assembly OLOE01 (sample SAMEA3136765, study PRJEB25190) | human gut metagenome | biome: human gut; feature: human-associated habitat; material: faeces | place: Austria | collected 2013
ACAATAGCGTGACTTTACGATCTAAATTTTTCATTAAAGCACCTCATTTTAGCCGTTCACACAACGGCAGGATTTCTTCCAGCTTGGCAACGATTCGTCTTTGCTCAGCAAGGGGTGGGATAGGGACGAGATAATTTTTAAGAATCTCAAATGGCGGAATATTCTTAATTGCAGAGCCTTTACTACCGCTTCTGGCGTTCTTTTTCAATACAAAATCAAAAAGGTTAAGAAGTATGGTATGTACAATGGTTCAAAAATCTTCATTCGCATTAGCGCCTGATTAATAATACCTTGTTCAAATTTGTCAGGCATTACGTATGTTTCTCCAATTGTACCAGCGCAACTAACAATTATATCTCCCGGAAAAACTTCAAATCCTTTCATTTTAGATTCAAAATAATCTCTGCGGATATAGTAATCTCCAAGAGTAGCATCTTTTTGTATAGCATTCTTCTGCTCATAGACCTTAATTGCACCATTTCCTTTTGGGACGAACATACTTTTAGTTATTGCACTACCAAAAGGCCCTTTTTTATAGCTGCCCAAATCACCAAACCTCACCCATGTCCAATTGTCAGGGATATCGTAAGGCTTTTCGTTCTCTGCAATTTCGGGCAGGGGTTTTTCCTTTTTGATTTTCTTTTCCGCAATGAGCCGTTGCTTCTCTGCCTGAATTTGTTGATAGAGTTCCTCGCCGGTGCCTTCCTCAGCTCGCTGCTCAACGAGCTTACCCTGAATGGCATATTGAAGAATGGACTTCTTCATATCCTCCGGGAACTTGGCATTAAACTGTTCCAACTTTTCGTAGGCTGCGGCATAACGGTCAACATACGGAAGAAGTTCTTCTATCTTGGCAACGATGCGCCGCTGTTCTTCTGCAGGAGGCAGAGGAATCAGTGAGTTCACGATTTTTTCTTTCGATATATTGGGCTGCGCTCCACCTTCTGCCATTCCGATGTAAGATTGACGCATAGACATCAAATAATAGAACAAATACTTGTTATTCATTCCGGCGTACGGGATACAGGCACAGCATGCTTGGTTTGTTGTAACCGGAATTTCTAATATGCCGAGCTTACCTATCGTTGCTCCATACATAGCCATGAGAACAGAACCTATCGGATTGAGCCTTAAAGATGTTTTTTCCAGAGCCAAGTCCGTAATATATTCGGGAACCTCTTGAATAAATCCATCATTCAAGTCCCCTGTTTTCAACCAAGGAATAGAACCACCATAATATGCTGGATTTGTCCTTGAGGGCGTCGCTCCAGAACTCCACGAACCAACATTACCAACTTTAACCCATTTCCAACTTTCCGGAACATCAAAAGGAATTTCATTGTCGATAATGTCTGGTAAAGGCTTTTCTTTTTTAATTTTCTTTTCCCTAATCAGCGTTTGCTTATCTGTTTGCATTTTCTGATAAAGTTCTTCTCCAGTACCTTCTTCCGGTCTCTGCTCGACGAGCTTGCCTTGGATTGCATACTGAAGAATACTTGCCTTCAACTGCTCGGGGGTCATTCTGTTACACCTCCCGGCAGCAATGCTTCCAACTCTGCAAGAACTTTGTCGATTTCAGCGTTGAGGGTGGTTCTTCTTTCCTGATACTCTCTGATCGTATCAAGCGGGTCGAGAACTTCTTCTTCCTCGTGAGGATAACCGCAGAGATCTATGTTGCAACCCTGTTCATTTAGCAGATAGTCAGCGGTAAATTTCTGCGCCTTGAAGTATTCGCCGTCAGGAATTATCTCTCTATTGTTCCACCAAGTGATACAATCCTCGAAGTGCTTCAGCTCCATGGGCTTGGTCTTGGAAAAATGCTTTCTATCGGATGGAATATCCACTCTGTAGAACCATGTTTCCGTTGTCGGCTTTGTGTTGTCGAAGAACAACAGATTGGTGGTAATGGAAGTATAGGGGCTGAACACAGAGCCGGGCAGTCTGACAACGGTATGCAGATTAAACTCGCCAATGAGCTTTTTCTTGATGTTTACCTTGGCGTTGTCCAGACCAAACAGAAAGCCGTCCGGCACGACAACGGCGGCTCTGCCGTTCTTCTTCAAGCGGTACAGGATGACCGACATAAACAGGTCGGCTGTTTCCGAACTTGCCAAGTCGTCGGGGAAGAAGCCTTGAATAGACTTGTCCTCATGCCCACCATAGGGAGGATTCATCAATATCACATCAAACTTATCATCATCCGTATAGTCCAACAAATTGTGTTTCAACGAGTTCATGTGATAGATGTTCGGGACTTCAATATCATGCAGCAGCATATTGGTTACGCACAGCAGATAGGGAAAAGGCTTTTTTTCAATTCCGTAAATGCTATCATCCAGCTGCTTCTGAGCGGCGGTGTCCGTTACCTGCTTGGAGAGCTGTCCAAGCCAAGAGGTGATAAATCCACCGGTGCCACAGGCGAAATCTGCCATCTTTTCGCCCAGCTGCGGCTTTATCATCAATGCCATAAACTCGGTGACTGCTCTCGGCGTATAGAATTCACCGGAAGAACCAGCAGATTGCAACTCCCGCAAAATCTCCTCATATACAAAACCGAAAGCATGGCTTTCCTTCACATCGTCAAACTCAATCTCGTCAGTGACATCAATGACCTGACGAAGATAAACGCCGTCCTTCATATAGTTGTTAGCATCCTCGAAGGTGGACTTGACAATGGCTTTCTTAATTGGAGTATCGGGTGTCACCTTGATACCTTCATAGAGAACCGCATCACCATCTTTCACATCATTGCCTTTCAGAACCGGGAACAAGGTATTGTTGACAAAATTAAGGAGCTTATCTCCAGTCATAGCATGACCGCTACCATCAGCTTTCGCCCAATTTCTCCATCTAAGGTCTTCGGGAATGATGGATTCATAATTATCCTCATTCAGCTCCCAATCATCTTCGTTTGCGTCATAGACTTTGAGAAAAAGCATCCATACCATCTGCTCAATTCGTTGCGCATCGCCGTTGATACCAGCGTCCATACGCATTATATCTCTAATTCTTTTTATAAAACCTGACTGCATCGCCATATTTATCCTACCTCTACTTCTTCATAGATACTTGCCTCAAGCTCTCTAACAGCGGTTTCATATTGAGCCTTGCCGCCAAACAGCTTGACAATTTTTGCAGGCTTACCGTAATTGGCAAAATCCGCAAGGGAGAGAACTTTAATATCCTCAACCTCTGTGATACCTTGGTTCATATACTTATCCAGCAATATATCAAGAACGGCCTGTGCGTCGGCAGAATACTTGCTGAAAAAGTCTTTCTTCTTAACATTGTTAGCCCGTTCTTTTCGGGTCAGCGGCTTTTTACCATATGCCACATAACAGATGAAGTCGAAATCGTCCACATCTTCCATACCTTGGTCTGCTTTCAATGCTTTTAGATCAATGCCCATCGCCGTGAAAGATTCCTCAATAGTTTTCTTTTTGTCCGACGCTTTCCACTTGCGGATAAAATCGGACAGCGAAGCGTATTCACCCTTGATGTTGGTTCTGGTGTAGTCGATAATGTCCTCCTGCCTGAGGAGTTTTCCATTCGCATCATAAACTGAAACGGTCTTGTTGATAATTTTTACCTTGCAGCCATCTCTGTCAACGACGGGCGTTTCCACAGGGTCATCAGGAGGCTGCATACCTCCACCACCGCTACCCTCTGGCTTGAAGCCGCCATGCTTGAAGCCCTCATCCTGCTCAACCGGGCCGTCCCAATCCGGGTCGGAAAATAGCCTTGTCACATTCCGAAAGTCCATGACAACAAAATGTGTTTTGCCGTCTTTTTCTCTGATACGGGTTCCACGCCCGATAATCTGCTTGAAAGTGGTCATGCTCTCAACCGTCTTGTCAAGAACAATGAGCTTGGTCATCTTACAGTCAGCTCCGGTGGAAAGCAGTTCCGATGTTGTTGCAATAACGGGATACGGTTCGGATACAGAGATGAAATAGTCAAGTTTGGACTTGCCGTATACATCTGAGCCAGTAATTCTCACGCAATAGTCCGGGTTCTCCTTCACCATATCCTGATTACAGTTGGTAAGGGCAATTCTCATGCGTTCTGCATGATCTTCGGAAGCGCAGAAGACGATAGTTTTCTGCATTCTGTCGGTGCTTTTCAGATATTCCGTAATTTCCCTTGCGACCTCATCAATGCGGTCTTGGAGAATGATGGTGTAATCGTAATCCCGGTTGTTGTAAATGCGGTCTTCAATGACATTGCCGAAAATATCGGTCTGCCCTTGGTATGGTCTCCAGCCGTCTCCGATGTTGGTTGTGATATTGATAACCTTAAACGGGGCAAGGAAGCCGTCCTCAATGCCCTGTTTTAAGCTGTAAATATAAACCGGCTCTCCAAAATAATCTATGTTCGATACCTTTTCACTTTCCCTTGGAGTAGCGGTCATACCGATCTGAGTGGCAGAAGAAAAGTATTCCAAAACCTTGCGCCAGTTACTATCTTCCTTTGCACTTCCTCGGTGACACTCGTCTACAATAATAAGATCGAAATATTCTGCCGGTATCTGCCTGAAATGTTCTTCATCGTTCTGACCTACCATCTGATGATAGAGGGCAAAATTCACTTCATGGGATGCAATTTCTCGCAAACATTCTTTGTCAGAAAAATTAACCTTGTAAATTGTCTTTTCAAGCGGTGCGAAGTCCTGTGCAATACTTTGGTCTACAAGAATATTTCTGTCCGCTAAATACAAAATTCTCTTTTTAAGGTCAGAACGGAGCAGACGATATACAATCTGAAAAGCAGTATATGTTTTGCCTGTTCCGGTAGCCATGACAAGCAGCAATCTCTGCTGTCCTCTTGCAATTGCTTCCACCGTTCTGTTCACAGCATTTCGCTGATAATATCTTGGCGGATAAGTACTCTGAGATGAATAATACGGCTGGGAAACAATTTTCTTTTCCACGACAGAAATGCCATTTCCACCATTTACTGTAAAACCCCCTTACCTTCCGTATGGAAAAAAGCGCAAACTATCCCTATCATCTTTTAAGAATGATTTATTCATTTTACACTTATGCGGGAACTGCCTCTTTTGGTGGTTCCCATCCTAATGCTTTCAACTTCTTTAAGTATGCATGGATCTTCCGCTCTGCATTAAACTGATTGTAGTATTCTGCCCCAAGATCCTGATATTTCACACCGTCTTTCAGGATATGATAAATCGCTATTAAGATCGAATGTGCCACTGCTACATATGCACGTTTCTTGCCACGGTGGGTACTGATCCGTTTAAACTGGGCATGGAAATAGGAACTTTTATGTCTTACCGCTGCATGTGCACATAATACCAGCGTGGATTTCAGCAATGCATTTCCTTTCCGGATCTTTCCACTTTTCCGTTTCTTTGCACTCACATTGTCCCCCGGACATAACCCTGCCCACGATGAGATATGACGGTCGCTGGGAAATCTTTCCATATCTGTTCCGATGACAGCTATGATTGTCTGTGCACTGGTGTTACCAATTCCTGTAACATCCTGGATCACCTGGGATGCCTGTTTTTCCTCTGGTTTCATAAAGTTGTCAATCTCATCGTTCAGGTTTTCGATATGAACGTTTAATTCATCCAGATGCTGAAGCAGCTCCTTTAACATTCTTCTCTGCAAAGGACTCATGAATCCCTTCAGATCATCAAGGATCTGCTCTTTCGATGCTTTCAGGTTATGGGCGATCAGTTTTTCTTCATACATCTCATCATATTTTTTCTCATCAATCTCATTTCCTGACAGGATGTATTCCAGGATCTTTCTGGCACTTTTCCCATTGATATTTGTCACGGTTCCTGACAGTTTGATATTGGCTCCTTCGAGCATCTTTTGCAGTCGGTTCAGTTCCCGCGTACGTTCTCCAACGAGACTTTTCCGATACTGTACCAGTTCACGCAGCTCTCTCTGGTCTTTACTCGGGATATAACTCGGCTGAAGTAATCCGTGCTGGAGCAGTTCTGCAATCCATTCTGCATCCTTTACATCTGTCTTTCGTCCTGGTACGGCTTTCATATGTGCCGGATTCACTACAATCGCATGAAGATCATAGGATTCCATGATGTTATACAATGGTTTCCAGTAAGAACCGGTGCTTTCCATCGCAACGATCTCACATTCATTTTTTTGCAGCCATTCTGCCAGTTCCATCAGTTCCCGGGTGGTCGCACCGAATTCCCGGAGTTCTTTCTTGCGTTTATGGTTCAGACAGGCAACAATCAGTTTTTTGTGTACATCAATACCACAACAAATGTCGTAAATTTTATCCATATCAATACCTCCGGATCTTATTTACGGCACGGTACTCTGTCTTTTGTCAGTTTACTGTACGTCCTTTCGCCAGAAATGGCTGGACAGATGGTGGTGCAAATGAGAGTACCGGAAATCAATTTAGCTCACGGGCTACAGGCCCAAACCGCTAACGATCTTTACCGTTACTTTTAGTATAACGGATGACACATCTGTTCTACAATCTTTTCTAAACAAAAAAGATATCATTTCCGATGTACCATAACTTACATAGGAAACAATATCTTTTTATGAAAAACTTCCGGATGCCACTCCGGTTTTATTCATGGTGTAGCACGCGAGGCGCGCATGGGAATTTAGCTCAAAGTTGCTCTGCCCACGTTGCCCCTACACACCCACCGGGAACCTGACGCGTCCTCCTTATACAACCCTTATCTAACCCTTATCTAACTCTCTTTATCCACCGCCTCAAACGTAATCACAACCTTAAACAAATCCCCATCCAGGTAAATATCAAAGGTTCCCCCCTGCAATCCCACAAGGTTCTTGGCGATCGACAAGCCCAGTCCGCTTCCTTCCGTGCTTCTCGACACATCCCCACGGATAAAACGCTCCGTCAGTTCCTCCGCCTTGATATTCAACGGGTTTTCCGAGATATTCTTGATCTCCAGCACGACTCTGCAGCCGACCCTTCTCGCCTCCGCGTACACCCTCGTATTCGGCATGGCATACTTGGCGATATTATTATAAAGATTCTCCACAACACGCCACATCCGGCGGCCATCTGCCATGATCACCAGTGGCTCCTCATCCATCTTGCAGACCATCTGCAGTCCTCTGGCTGCAAACTTCTCCTCAAACTCCCCATTTGTCTGTCGGATCAGTTCTCCGAAGCGGATAGGTTTCATATCCAGCACCACATTACCGGAGCTGACTTTCGACGCCTCCACCAGGTCCTCTGTCAGCTGTTTCAGCCGTTTGGATTTGTTATCCAGCACTTCGATATAACCCCGGATCTTCGGATCCTGGATATCCTCTCTCTTCAGAAGATCTACATAATTGATAATAGAAGTAAGCGGTGTCTTGATATCATGAGATACATTGGTGATAAGATCCGCTTTCAGTCTTTCACTTTTTAACGTTTCCTTCACAGCGTTTTGCAAGCCTTCGCCTACACGGTTGACAGCCGCAGCCATCTGGCGGTTATCACCCGTCAGATCTTTCTCATCGATCTTATAATCCAGCTGACCGCTTGCCAGCCTTGCAAGGCCATCATAGATCACCTGACGTCCTGCATTTTCCCGGATCATATATAAAAGAACCACACCATCTGCCAAAAACAGCAGGATCAGACCGAATCCGCCGAAAAGAGCTGCCAGCAGATAGTTCATTAACACCAGTCCGACAAATGCCACGATCATCCGACCGGAAGTTGTACGTGCCATATATACTTTCTTACAGCTTTTCACGATGGTATAACAAAAACTGGATCTCCACAGCTTCTTTGCTTTCCAACGGCGGATCACACTGAGATACGCTCCAAGAAATACCGCCGCACCAAGAATTTCCCCGGTAGTTATAACGGTAAGCCAAAAGCCGTCCGTAGGATTGCCGCTTCCTGTCAGCCCTAATCCCGCTATACCGACCATACCGATCAGTGCCATACCACAGATCGCAAGCATCACCTCGGCAGGGATACGATCTGCAGGCATGGTATGCACTTCTCTGTCCCGACATACCAGACCGCTTTGCAGAGTAATGATAAGCAGGAACAGGATACCGGCAACAAGACTGATAAGCATGCCGACTACCAGCCCATTGCCCCAGCCTGCATAATTTTCATAAGATACGTACGCAGCGGAGATCTCATCGGAATAAGGAAATGATACATCTACAGAAACTATGATTTTCTCATTTTTTCCGGTTACGGGATCATTTTGAAAATAATTATAGATCCACTTTCCGGCATCTGTGCCATTGTCAGATACATCTTTCAGTTTTCCGTCTTCTCTTTCTGCGACAAATACCGGCACATCTTCCATCAGATCTTCCAGACTTTTCGGATCTACATTCCCATCTGCCCATTCTGACACATTGGTATATACTGCCTTGTTATCCAAATTCTGCACCATGAAGATCACGTTGGTCTTATCATCCATCTTGATTGCAGACTGGTAAGAGCTCAGCTGATCAATGGCATTCGATAATTGCTGATACAGCTCAAACAGAGATACCTTTTTCGGATTGGTTCTGGCATATTCCGCCAGAGTCTCTCCGGATTCCGGAAGTACGGTTTCAAAATCTCTTGCATAATTGTAAAGATAACGGAAACGAGGTGTGTAATCACTGATATCTACATCCTCAGTGGAGCTTGTATCGTTCTCGTTGTCATCTTCGTCATATTCACCGTCTTCATAGTATTCCTCATCGTCTTCGTCATATTCTTCGTAAATGCCATAGTCTGCACTCCAGATTGCATCCTGAAACTCATCCCAAAGACCATTATCCTTCAGTTCCAGAAGATCCTCTACGGTATAGGTAGTTGCCGGATTCTGCTGGCTGGTTTTTGCATCCAGTCTCGTGATATCCACCAGCTTGGTCTTATCCAGTTTTCCTTTTGTTAAAAACGGCTTTCCGTCACTCAGTGCATTACGGACTTTATTTACCTGTGAAGCCATCCGCTGTCCACAATCCTGAGTCTCCAGATAATTTTTCTCGTTGTAATAATTGCTTGTCAGCTCTTCCCAGCTGAAGCCCTGGCACATCAGACCGCCAAAGATCATGGCAAAGACGGAAAAACAGGCAACCGCTGTCAGAAACAACGCGATCACGATCCCCTTTGCCCAGGCAGAATAAAATTTGTTTCTTTGTTTTTTCTCTTCCATTTTGCAGCCTCCCACGGAGGGTTACATCTTTTCTATCTTATAGCCGATTCCCCAGACTACTTTCAGATAGCGGGGTTCTCTCGGATTGATCTCGATTTTTTCACGGATATGCCGGATATGTACGGCTACTGTGTTGTCCGCTCCAATCGCCTCTTCGTTCCAGATATTTTCATAAATCTGTTCAATAGAAAAAACTTTTCCCTGATTTTTAATTAACAGCACTAAAATATTATACTCGATCGGGGTTAATTTTACCGGCTCCCCGTCCACCGTAACAGTTTTCAGATCATCGTTGACCACCAGACCGCCACATACGTATACCGCCTCTTTTTCTTCTGTCGCCAGATTTCCAAGCTGAGTATATCTTCTCAGCTGAGATTTGACTCTGGCGATCAGTTCCAGAGGGTTAAATGGTTTTGTAATATAGTCGTCTGCACCGATGTTCAGCCCAAGGATCTTATCCACATCCTCTGATTTGGCAGATAACATGATAATCGGCACACTGCTGGTCTCCCGGATCTTACGCGTAGCCCGGATCCCATCCAGATTCGGCATCATAATATCCAGAAGGATCAGATGCACTTCTTCTTTTTTCATGATTTCGATGGCCTGCAGTCCATCGTACGCCTTTAAAATGTGATATCCTTCCTGTGACAGATAAATATCAATGGCATCCACAATCTCTTTATCATCATCGCACACAAGAATATTGAACATTTCTTCACCTCATTTCTTCTTCCTCTTTCCTTTTACGCTGTCAGTTTATCAGGGAAATCTTGTTTTCAGGATAGGGAAAATCTTAAGATATTTTAAATTTCTGTTTTATATACGATTTTATCATATCACATCTTTGCATCAAACGAAACTTACAAACATCTTACAGCTGAAGTCGTGTTACTGCTCACTCCGTGTTCAGCAAACACAATAGTTTTCTTTTCTTTACAGAAAGAGAATTTTCCGATATACTTAGTTCACCGTTTTTGTTTTGGGAAAGGAGACTCCGACAATGTTTCGTTTATGGGGAAAAATATGGACCGATAATCACATGATGAAAGACACCGTGATCTGCAACGATACGGATGACACGAGGACCCATAAGATCTTCCAGTCTCTCGAAGAGATCTGTTATCTCTGGGATCTGAGCAAACCGATCTGGCTGGACAATAACATTATGGATTTTAAACGCCACGATAAAACCCGGTTTACCTCCGATAATTTTATTGAGTATCTGGAAATTGAAGTGATTGAAGAGTAGTTTGTATGGAAAGCAGGCAGACACCGCATGCTGGTGTCTGCCTGCTTTATGAAAATAACAAGTTAACGCTCTGCTCAGATCAGATATTCGCGAATCACCTCCCTCATAATATGCTCTTCCTCCGGTGTCAGCATATGAGAAAATTTTGTCTCACTTGCCGCCGTCTGCCGGATCCCCTCTGTTACTTTATCGATCAGCTCCTCTCTGGTCTGCTCTTTCAGTGCCTGCTCATCCGGCACCGGTTTTCTGGCGGGCAGGGTATTTTCCATATAATCCAGAAGACCATCAAGAATCATATCTTCTTTATTCATAAAGCCCATAAATTGCTTCATCAGAAGTAACAGGGCGAAGATTCCCGCCCCGGTCAGTACATACTCGTAACGCAGCAGCTGTGCCTGCTCATAACGGTAAGTCCCATAGACTGCCGTCAGAATCAAAAGGAAGCACAGAACCGCGCTGTAGCCGATTCCCTGCTTCCACTTTTGTATCCCGATTCCCAATGTTTTTCCCCTGGCAAGCTGCGTCCTCACAAATGCCTCCGGATTATTGATCTCCTGCTCTTTCGTCAGACGCATCTGGTACTGGTTCAAAAATTCTTTTGTCCATTTTCCTTTCGGTTCTGTTATCCTGCGTACATCCCGTATGGCTCTGCCGTAGAAACGGTCGACCATAAACATACACAGGATTCCAAGAATTCCCGCTCCGATCATCCCGTAAAACAACACATTTTGTTCCATCCAAATATGCAGCATTTCCGTACCCCCTTATTTCAATACTGAATTGGCAGTCACTTTTCACATCCTCCCACAAACGCCTGTCCATCCCGCACCCCCGATCGCCGAATCCGGAAGTCATGCATTTGCAAAACGATGTTCTGGAAATATTATATCCTCCACATACCTGATTTGAAACTAAAATCGTTCGTCAAATTCTTACAGGTTTTTATCATGACAAATCCTTTTCTTACAGTGCTTTTACCATCTCTTTCACGAGATTCGCACAGTGACGTGCCGCCGCTTTTTCAAATGTCGGATAATCCATGGTTGCACTGTTATCCGCTTTATCAGAAATGGCACGCAGAACAACAAACGGAACATGGTTTAAGTAGGCCGCCTGAGCGATCGCTGCTCCTTCCATCTCGGTACAGCTTCCTGCAAATTCACGGATCAGTTCATCCTTCACTTCACTGCTTGCCACAAACTGGTCACCGCTGACCACTCTTCCTTCAAACACCTGAATATCCGGGTTCGCTTTCTTACAGCATTCTGCTGCTACTTTACGGAGTGTCTCATCTGCTTTAAAAGAAAATACATTCATCTGTGGAATCTGGCCCTTCGGATAACCAAATTCTCTGGCATCCATATCATGCTGCAAGGCATCGGTAGACACAACAATATCACCGATGTTGATCTCTGCCTTCAGGGATCCGGCGATTCCGGTATTGATCACCGCTTCTGCCTGAAAATCATCCACAAGAATCTGTGTGCAGACCGCTGCATTTACTTTACCGATTCCGGAACGTACTACGACAACTTCTTTTCCATTTAATGTACCCTGATAGAATTCCATGGATGCTTTTTCTTTTACACAAACTTCTTCCATCTGACTTTTCAGTTCTTCTACTTCGAGCTCCATTGCTCCGATAATCCCGATTTTTTTCATCTTTTCTCTCCTGTTTCTTTTTTGTCCGTAACTGTGAAAGTACTGAACAGTTACACTTTTTATAAAAGTACTCATATCCTCTGTAATTCCGGTCTTCTCCTGCTTCCCGGGAGTTTTGCCTGCTCTTCATTATAACAAAGCATCATTTTTTCCTCAACCTTTTTCCTTCCGTTTTGCTGTTATGACAAATTATAACATTTCGATTCCCCTACTGGAAATCAGACGTAATATTTGTTATAATGAGCGTTAGCGAGCGGGAACAAACGAAGTTTGTTCATCGGGAGCGGCGAATGGCGATCATGATAGCTGCGAAAGCAGCGTCAAGCACCGAAGGTGCGAATCATGATATAATAGCTTGTAGATCTAAAATGTACCGGATTCGGAAGTACATGTAAAATTAAAGGAGGAATTATCATGACATACAAGACAAAAGGAACCTGCTCTTCTCAGATCGACTTCGACCTGAAAGACGGCAAAGTATACAATGTTCGTTTTACCGGCGGATGTAACGGCAACCTGAAAGGAATCGGTGCTCTGGTAGAAGGACAGGATGCCCGCGACGTGATCAATCGTCTGGAAGGAACTACCTGTGGTTTCAAATCCACTTCATGTCCGGATCAGCTTGCAAAAGCCCTGAAAGAAGCGCTGAACCAGTAATCAGGAAATATATCCTGTTCTTTGCACATACGTAACACAATGCCCCTGTCAAAAGGTCGACATAACAGACAGATCTCTGTCAGACATGCCGATCTTTTGACAGGGGCACTTTTTATTTTTGATACAGCTGTTCGTAAAACTATCTGTCCCACTTATCACAAAGATTATTGATCTGGCTGGTCAGTTTCGCAAGGTCTTTGTTTGCTCCGCCTTCGTTATGACGGATCACCGTAAGAAGCCGCTGACCGGCTGCAACCAGTCGCTGATATACACCGGAACCTTTCGACTGCGGTTTTGTCTCCTGCTTGCGGATGAACACACCTTCCGGACAGCTGATGAATGCTGCTTCTTTCAGATCGTAAACAGTTCCGCTGTACGGTGCCATCGCCGTATAATGAAGTTCATCTTCCAGTCTTCCGGTCAGTACCTGACAGGAAGTATCTTCTCCATGGCACACAAATACCTGTTTTGGCTTCTCTTCGAAAGCTTTCGCCCACTCCATCAGTCCCTCATTATCTGCATGACCACTGACG
>OLOE01000965.1_pt1 | contig 13243 bp, 23 predicted proteins | sample 1673201 | NCBI WGS metagenome assembly OLOE01 (sample SAMEA3136765, study PRJEB25190) | human gut metagenome | biome: human gut; feature: human-associated habitat; material: faeces | place: Austria | collected 2013
CAAAGCGTCTCTCTTCCCACTTTACGTTGTCATCGCCTTTGGTCTGAGCTTCTTCTTACTCATTGCTTTAGTCAAAGCCATTGTCAAACGTCACTATGTCATCAGCGGTGATTGGCAAACCATTTACAACCGTAAGCGTGAAAAACACAAAGACACAGCTGTCGCTATCGCTAGTCATGTCTTTGACATCATTGACGATTACCCCATTATGCTCCTAACGTCCGACGAGCTTTCCAAACGTTATATCAACAAACTTCAAAAGACGTTTGATCCAACATTCAAAAGTACCGTCGGTGTCCAATCAGATACTAAGCTCTTAGCCAGGAACGTCTACATCAGACCTGAAGACCTCGTGATTGACGGCGACGCTAGAACCTATTGCATCGCTAAGCTTGAATTACAGCCTATCGAGGGCTACTATGTACAATGCTTCAACCTCAGAAGCGACACCCGCGAATCCATTATCGACGGTTACCTACGCGTGACCTTCGAACCTGTTGAAAACTATATTGAAAACTAGAAAGGAAAAGCATGCTTAACTCTATTCTCGTTATCCTCTTTTGCATCTTTGCTCTAGCCTTTGTGCTGCTCGCCAAACACTCCATGGAAGCAGAAACACACAAACATTGGGCATTTACGCTACTATCAGCCATCCCACCGTTTATCATCGCAGCCATCTTACTAATGCTCAACAACCGCTAGACTCAAGCCCCTTAGGGCTTTTTTTTTTATTAAGCAAACATGCTAGTGACTAAATCACTAGCATTTTTACTACAGTCTAAAAACAAATGAAAGAAGGACCACTCATGCCAGTATCATCAGAACTCAACCAGCTAATTGCCGCTCACAACTTACTCGGAAACGCCAAATACAACCTACTCGAAGAGTTAGACAACGTATCATTCGCCAACGACGAAGTTAAAGCCTTCGTGCTAACTCTCGCAGATTACACCCACGACCCACGCGCCGTCAACTTGCTCTCTAATCTTTTTGACGAAGGTATCGACAAATGGGCCATTGGTCAGCCTTGCCCTGAGCGTTTCATCAGCAAACCCAGCCCAAATCCATCAATTGACTTTGAAGCGCGTCCTATCATCGGTGTTGAACCCGTAACCCTCATCCTAAACGTTGGCTTAGAAGATTATACACCAACAGCCGAAACCCTCATTGATGAGCTCGAGTACGTCGTCATCCCAACCGATGACTAGAAAGGCAACCTTATGACTTATTACGCTATTTTTGACAACCAAGAAGGCAAGCTTCGCATGAGTCTGACTGATACCAGTCGTCAAGCCCTTGAACGTAAAGTGGCTGTCGTCTTGCTCGCTCTTACGGACACGCCTGACCTCTTAGAACTCCGCAACAGTAAGAAACACCTCACAAGAGACGACGTTCTTTTCATCCTTGAGACCCACAACTTTATGATTGCTCAGGTCTCAGAAGCACTCTTTAACGCCTTAAATGAGACAGAGGATATGGCTTACGTCTCTACAGAACCACAGTATTTTTACCATGGTGATATGTCAGACGTCACGCTACTTACGAATAACTAGAAAGGAAAAACTTATGACTTTAAAAACGATTGAAGATTACGAAAACGCCATCACCGAAAGTAATGAACGCATAGAAAAGCTCGAGCTAAAGCTAAATGAAGCGTATGCCGAGCAAAACGCTGAAAACAACAAACGCGCTAAAGACCTCCGTAAACAACTCATTCGTAATAACACCCTATCGAAATTCCTCAACCAGCCGACCGTTGTAAACACTAGTGATGGTAGTAATGTCTTGACATTCATCACACCACCGGACGACGCGTTGTGTATGTATACCATCAAACACATCGCACGCGACCAAGCTTTTGAAGACAACCTCAAAATGCTCACAACCCTTGTTAAGCTCATCAAACGCCTCCATTACCTGTGCCAAGACCATGAAAGCCTCAAGGGCTTCCGTTTACAAGCAACCTACAACCTTGTATCGACATGGATGACCTTCAAACTCGACCGCGAGAACGTCGCTCTTGAGCTTAAAGTCGACCTCGATACACATAAGAGCCAAGGCCGCATCATTATCGAAAACAACTTGGATAACGACCCAACACCTAGCTTTTACAACCTTGGTGATGACAATATTAAGTTACGCGTTGACCTTACAGAACCTCATGAGTTCAAAAACCCTGGTTATACAAAAACCCTATGCTCAATACCGTTTGACATCACTATCGAAACGCTAAAAGACGATTTGACAAACGCCATCAATCGACTAGGCAACCATTAGTTAGAAAGGAAAATCTATGACAACCATTGAAACCCTAGAACAACAAATTCGGGAAGAACGTAAACTTAGCAAGGCGTTGCAAAACGGGCTCGACAACTTAAAAGAAGCTAAACGTCAAAAGCGCGCAGTGTTTATCGAAAAATACATTGAAACATGCGTTGAGGAGCTTTGTAAAACGTTCCCTGGACGAATCCAATACAACAGCGTCTACAAGACTATCACATTCTACCAAACACCTACTAACTTGTTTGAAATCGTAGCCCTAACTGGCGTCGACGATACGGAAACGCTTGATAAACTTTTCGAACAAGCGACAACGGCTATTCACCTCATTCTAAAGGTCTTTGAGCTCAAAGACCAATTGCTAAATCCAAGCGTAATCATCCACCGAACGTTTCTTCAATCTGACACCTATGGACTTTTTGACAATCTAATTGTTACAAACAGTGTTCAATCATTAGACTTTACAATAAGCGACACTATCGACGTTGCCTATAGTTGGGGTCGCAAGCGCTTAGACCGTTCCTTTGACCATGAAATCATGTATTCAAACGGAACACACATCTCCTTCCGAGAGAGCATCCGAAACGCGCCAGCTGTTAGTTTCAACTACAGCTTTAAAACAACGCTTGAAACCCTTGAAGCTGACATTCAAAAAGCTAGAGCTATCGCTGAAAAAGCACCCTATCACCTCGACGTCGACCGCACAAAAGCTACTGTCACTCTCTAGAAAGGAAGAACCCCCTATGTCCAATCGATGGTCACAAGTGCTTGCGCTCAAGCCCTTAAACGACTACCGCAAACAAACCTTTGAATTAGCCCTACCACACGGTAAAATGCTAAATCACATTCGAACGTCAACAAAGAACCATCAACTCAAGGTCCTCATCGACGGTTATAAAGCCACTGTTACTTATATAGCCAACCACCACTATAAATCGCTTGACGATTTGGAAAAACTCACTATTTACGGGAATCTTGTGGATAAACAAGACGATCTACACACGGTCATCCCTTATGACGAAGATATTGACATTCGAAAACCGCTTCACATGAGCTTCAAATCGCTCTACCGTAAGTATAAGGACGGTCAACTTGACCTTGAGCCCGCTTATCAACGGGCCTTCGTATGGACGGCTGAGCAACAAGAAGCCTACATCCTAGGTCTGTTTCGTGAAACCGCAACCATTGAACCAACTCTTGTGCAATACTACAAAGACGGCTTTCCTGATGAAATCTATGAGGTTCTTGACGGCAAGCAACGCCTAACGACCCTTATTAACTTCGTTGAAGGCAAAACCACCGTCAAGGGTCTGACCTTTGACCAAATTACCAACAATGACCAACGCTACCTGCTAGGTCATCCCGTAAAATACACACGCGTCATCAACAATGACACCTTTGAAGACATCACACCTGAAACCAAATGGCGTCTCTTCCAAGAAATCAACGCCCTTGGGACCAAATTGTCTGATGAAGACATTGCGCGTGCTGAAAAACACTTGCTTAATAAAGACTAGAAAGACTTACTCATGACGACTATTCAAATCCAACCAAACGACCGTAGAACCATAGCCAATATTCTCAATGAGCTGGACCAAAGCCCATCAATTGTAGCCATCGCTATCGCGAACAAGACACCCACCAAAGACCGTTACGGTCTCTCGCATCCACGCTACGTATCCTACATTCGAGGACTTTTTAACTTAAACGCTGATATTTACAGCGCTGTCTACGGTCTAAACGACATCAATAGCGTCGTCGATGAAGGCGTTGCTATCGTTCAACCTGACTAGAAAGGCTTACTTATGTCACTTTATGCTCAAGCGGTGCGCTTTGCCATCGCTAATACAGAAAGCATCGTTCAAAAAGCGCATGACCTCATGGCCGTCGCCAATCAAAGAACGGGCGATGACCCTGAAACCACAGCCTACTACGTCAGTCTCGAACTCAAAGACAATCACTTTGAAATCGTCGTTCGTATGAACCAAGCGCGTGCCTTTGTTTATGATTACAACGTCATTAACATTGACTATACCACGCAAACGGCTATCGAAGATGACCCTGACTATGCGCTTCGGTTTCAAGACGCTCTTGAACGTGCGCTAACAACAATCGAAACCTGCGACAAAGCCGCAGACGCTATGACCAAACCTTGAAAGGATAACTCTATGCTCATTTCACCCCACACTTACGGAAGTTACACCCTCATCAAGCGCTATGACGCTTATAACAACTACATCGAATCCATCATCAAACAAAGAGACGACATTGTCACGACCGTCAAAGACCCCAATCTAACCATCGAAGACTATCTCAAAATCCAAGGTCAAGAGCTCGACAAAAACTACAACTGGCATACGGACCTCTTGATTTTAGCCCTCTTTTTGGACGTTACCTTCAAATCAGGCTACCGAATGGTTGCGCCATACACGCACGGCTATACAGCTAGCTGGGATGGTAAAGAGATTTACTCAACAAAGAAAGATTGGATTGACGACCTTGTTGGGCGATTGTATGGAGCTATTGAGCCAACTAACGCCTTCTTCGACGACCTTGAAGATAAACTGGTCAAAGAACTTGCCAAAGAATTGCCACCTGAAAAGCCAATCGTAGACCATCCCTATTCTTGGACACCGACGAGCGCTATTTGGTTAGCAGATTTCAAAAACGCTTTCCGACGCGGAACAGATGGAAACCACCAACACTTCAATCGCGCCCAAGAAACAATCACGAACAGACTTAACGACATCATTAAGCGCCTAAAGGTTCGTCACTAACGCTAAAATACCATGGACTAAACCCATGGTATTTTTTTTTCTATCGTGAATAATTACAGAAAAGGAAGACCCCTCATGACAAATACCTACCAACTCAAAGCAACCCTCGTTTGCACCACACAAACAGATACCGCTGAAAAAGCCCTTGACTTTTTAGCCTTGCGTCTAACGACGAAGCTTCCAAATCTACCCGTCGACGGTCGCCTCGACCTGACACTTGACGTTGATAATCTAGACTATGCAATGGGTGTCTTATCGGACTGTCCTAATACCTTCATTAGCGACATCAGTCAGGTAACACAATTAAAACCAACCCCTGCGCAAATCCGTAGCTTCCTAGACGAACACACCATCGTAAAAGCTATCACGCGCGAAAAAGAACTCAACGTTTCAGAAAATCTAGCCTACGAACCAACAGGAGTTACAGAAACATCTGTCGCTTTTGATATCAGAAACAAGAAAACCAATCGCGTCACAAGAATCTTCCAATGGGACCCTGACCACTTCATGGAGCTCATCCTCAAACGCGAACCTGTCGACCTTGACAACTTTGGCGCAACCGCCATCATCCAACAATTCGAAGACCAAAACACCAATCGTGAACTACAGATTTACGGGCAACCTATCGAGTCCGTCAGCGCCTTTATCGAAGGTAAAGACTTCAAAAACGGCATTGACGTTGTACGCCCATCGGCTCACTCTCTCAAAATCACATGCTATGGTCAATCCATAGCTCACGAATACGAAGTTATTGCCGTCTAACGAACCATCTGACGAAAGGAAAAACTCATGAAACACCAAACAATGACACCCTTAGAACTTAGACAACTCATTCGAGACCTAGAGCTCGACAATTGGGTTCGCCTCACCCCGATTGTCAGCAACACCGTCGTCGACTTACTACCTACAGCCGTCAACTTACTACCGACAGACACCTACAATAAAATGACCGGTAGCAACCTAAAAGAAACAAGTGTCTTAATACAGATTGACCTCTCACGTTCAAAAGAAAATATCACAGCTCAACTTGAAAACTTGAGTAAGAATATCAAGCAACAAGCCTTTAGTGTCATGTCAGGTGGCAAATCTAAAGACCGACCTACTGTCTTTCACTATCCAGCAAAAGACAAAGAGCCTTTGATTATACCAAAGACCATCCAACAAAAAGCCGTCGTCTTCATGCTCAACCAAGCCAATAACATCGTACAAAAGCTTATTGAAAAGGTGCAAAAGCACAAAACCGAAGATTTCGTTATCAATGTGCTTATCACCAACGCACTTGGTACGGAGGACCCAATCTTCAGACTCGATATCGTCACCGCTGAACACCACAGCGTCAATCTTGTCAGACTTAAAGATCACAAGAATCTACCTGTCGTCAATTTGCCAATCAAACTACAAGATATTACAGGCAAACATAGCGATGACCTTATCAAAGAACTCAAGCACAAATGCCGTGCACTCAACACCCAACTTGTCACGAACGACATTAAGTTCGACGCTATTACGGTCAAACGCGTTATTAAACCCTTCCCAGGACAAACTCTCGCCCACTTTCTCAAAGAAAACTACGAGTACAGCACCTTTGGTAAGAACTTTATTCAAGCCTTCGTAGAGAAGAAAGCAGCTGACACGCCTGTAGCATCAAGTCTACTTAATGACTATGCGCAACTCTCAGCAGACCAACGCAAGGCTTATGTCACAGGCGTCGCTGCGACCATCTACAGTCAAGCTGAAAACAAACCCGCGACAAGCTTCATCGAAAGCCAAGGACGTTGGTTCGTCAACAGTTGCCTCAACAGCACTGAAATCCCTAAAGCCTAATCAAAAGACCCATAGGGTCTTTTTAATTGGGCTTTTTAAGTACGTAGATACTTTTCGTAGGCCATTTGAGGTAGTCGATATCGAAGTAGTCCCACAAATGTTGTAAGTAACTGACGTCTGTTTCTTCATGGTAATGCTGATGGTCATAGCCAAACGGTGTGATGAGCCACTTGTCGATGAGCTTGCGGTCGATATGATAGGTTTCACGCGCTTCGCGCTCAAGTGACGGCAATCCCCAAACAACGTGAAACATGAGTTCGTAGAGGTCTTTAGGGTGACCGACGTAGTAGTGCGCTCCTGAATGGAGATTGGTCTGTTTGACGATAGGTTTGTTCAAAATACCGTTAGCTGTTAGGGCGTCAAGCCACGTGTCGATAATGCGTGTTGCTTTTTCGGACGTCGCCTGTAAGGCGTCTGTCAGATGGTCATCAGGGCAAGACCAGTCGCGAATGATAAGCAGACCGTCAGGTTTTAGGACGCGGTGGATGTCTTTGAGCGTCGCCATACGGGCGCTGCGTGACAAGTAGCTCATAAGCTCATGAAAGACGCTTGACAGATAGACAATGTCAAAAGCGTTTGTCCAATCGTCCGACAGGCTGCTGAGGTGTTTGACACCTAAGTCTTCTAATTGAGCGTTAACGCTCGGCGAAATGTCATAAGCGTAGTAGGTAACGCCTTGTTCTTCAACGGACTTAATAAAGTCAGGTGTAACACCTGAGCCGAAGTCGAGAAGTTTCTGATTTTTTTCGAGGTAGGGCTTAATGACGTCGAATTTAGAAGCAGCGGTTTGGTTCATACGCTGACTATAGGTTTTACTTGTGTGATTTTCCATTAGGCGTCACTCTCGCTTTCTGTTTTGAGATATTCAGGTAGGCGGTCTGCGTCTAAGATGTCTTCTTGAACGAGACGGTCGATAATGGCGTCTAGGTCTTCAAGTGCGTAATGTTTGATAGCCATTTCACGGTATTTTGGTTTGTAGTAAGTTGTAAGCACATAGATGTTCTTGAAATCTTTGAGCTTATGATGAGCACGTTGCCAAAAGGATTGCGGGTTCATACCGTTAGGGAGCGCATTGCGATATTCTAGTGCGAAGTAGAAGTTGGCGAGTTTGAACCAAGTCCCGTCGTGCTCGGTCTCAGTAACACCCATGTCACGGATGAACTGTTGACGTCTAGCCGCTTTTTCCTCTTCTTCTGTTGGTTTTACTGTGCGTTTGAAGTCAGTGATTGTGGCGAGTGCCAAGTTTTTGAAGTTTTCATCAAGGCTGAATTTGGCATTTTCGGTAACAGGCGGATAGCGCTTAGCACCTACGTCTTTCATGAGCATACGAACGCGACTATCAATACGGTATTTATCGATGTCGTGGTAACGTTCGTCGTGAAGGTTGTCTTGAATGAGTTTCACAATTTGTGAAACAGCGTAATGTGTCATACAATTTCCTTTCTAGTATTCTTCGTTGTCGTAGGTTAAAGCATTTCGGCAATAAGGTCGATAACCGTTAGCTGATGTTCAGATGCAACAGGTTCTTTTGAGACGGTCACAAGACCAATGGCGTATTCGTCGATGTAGAAAGCTTGTTGGTGGTCAATACTGGTTTGAACGGCGTCTGCCAAGTCTTTCATCGATGTGAAATTCGTACCTAGGTGGCGATTGAAATCGTCTAGCGTTCCTGAGACAACGGTCTTAGTGTTGACGGTTGGAATGACGAGATAGTAGGTTTGAGCGGTCATGGTTTTCCTTTCTAACGGTTAAGCAGGTCTTTGACAAGGTGAATGTCAGGTGCGAGAAACGCTGACGCGATACCACAAGCGCTGATGACGATGATACTAATAATTAGCGTTGCGATACTGATGAAGAGTGCTTTTTGATTTGTTTGTTTGAACTTGAGTAATTTTTTGTATTCTTCTTCAGGTAGTTCTTCATTAGGCGGTAGGATTATGATGATTGCCAAGAGACCGCTTATGATTGCGTTTACTAGCACTGCCGCCCATAGCGTGTCGTTTACGACACCTAATGCCTTGTAAATGGCGTATTCTTGTCGGATTTGTGGGTAGTTGTTAATGACGGTCTGAAGGGCGTCAGTTGGGATTTTTAGGGTTTGTGCGACTTGTTCGAGAAGCTTGTCCATGAGCATTTCCTTTCACGATTAGAGTTTTGCGATAAGTTTCTTGAGACGGCGTTGAGCGTCTTCGATGCGAATGGAGGCTGCGACCTTAGCATGTAGGTCTTGATGTAGGGCGCTCGTTGCGATGGTGTTGATTTCTTTGGCAACGGCGATGAGGTCATCATAAAGTTTAGGTTGTTCAGCCGTTCGTTTAGCGCGGTAGAGCATAGGTTCTAGTTTGAGTTCTTTATTGATAATGCGCTGCGCGTGATAAATACTGAGCGTAGCGAGTTCGTTCGCCAGGCGTTTGATTTGTTTACGTTCATTCATAATTCTTTAGTCCTTTATTGTCAGTTCTTTCCAAGAGGGAGCCGTTTCGTACTTGTTTTGGTCGAGTTTGGCACGAAAAAGCACGAGGTCGATAGCGAATTTTGCGGTTTCTTGACCCGTCATGTCATAAGGGTCGCAGAAGGCGTCGACAGTGGCTTCGATGATTTCACCGACTTGCGCACGTGTTAGGGGTTCGTTTCTACCGTCTGTGCGATAGAAGGTGAAAAAGCTTTCCATAGGGTCGCCGTAAGTTTCATGACAGACGTTACCGTAAGATGTGGCGCAGCTGTTGAGAGTTGTAGGTTGGTCCATAGTAATCTCCTTTGTTTTAATGCTTTAGTATTACAATACAAAAGAAAACCCAAGGGTTTAGCCCTCGGGTTTTTGCTTATGGTTTATCTACCGATAGTTGTTTTTTTTGTAGTTAGGCCTTTCTAAGTTCAGCGGTGCGTGCGAAAGTTCTAGCTTGGTCTTCGGTTGTAAAAACCTCGATGTAACCGCCATAATCGCTATACTTTTTAGCGTTTTCTTGACGGCTAGTGAGTTTGTTTGTAACTCGGACGTCCGTACCTACGATTTTAGGATGACGTTTGGTCCCGCCCCACTGAGCCGAAACAAGGACATACCAGTTGTTTGAGACAGGCTTGTCTTTGACAGGTGGAAAGTCTTTGGGGTTGAGACCTTTGAAGTTGTCTAAATCGTAGTAGTTGGTGCGATTATAGTATTTTCCCGTATGATGCCATTCGCAAGGTCGCACGGCGCCTTGGTCGGCAGCTCGCTTTTGCCAAGCTTTGAGTTGGCTTTTGACAACGAGTCCTTTTTCAATGGCTTCTTGCGAACGGACACTGCGTTTTTGACCGATGTATGGCATATTACTGTACCTCGTGAACGCCGTTAGCGTCTAAGTAGCCACGCCAGAGTTCTTGTCCGTGTTCATCGAGTTTGAGCAGGTTGATAGCTCCTTTTTGACTGCCAGATTTAGAACCACCGTCAATGAAATAACGGGTGATACGGTTGCCACAGGCGTCTATGACGTCGCCTGACAAAATAGGGTGGTTTTGATTAGGGTTGTCTTGCTTCTTGATGAGACCCGTTGGCGTATGACCTGTGATGATGGTCTTACCGTCAAAATCGTTATGAATATCAACGGGCGGGTTGATATAGGGTTCACGCGTCCAGAGCATGGTTTCGCAGTCCTGGTCGGCAAGTGCTAAATCAAGGTCAAACCCCGCGTGAACAAGGATGTTCTTACCGTCTTCCAAATAAAGCGGTAGTTGGTTTAACCAGTTGAGCTCCTCATAGTAGAAGTGCAGCAATTGTTCCCGCAAGTCTCCAGGTGAACTGTAAGTGATGCCTAGATTTTCAAGCGTTTCTTTGCGACCATTCATGTACCACCAGTTGTCATCAAGGGGCTTAAAGGCCGCTCTTAGGATAAAGTCGTCGTGGTTACCAATGATAGCCTTGGCTTTACCGCTATCGCAGAGGTCTTTGATAAAACGAAGCGTGTTGATGATGGCGTTTGGTTGTAGGTCGAAGCCGTCAATGTAATCACCGCCAAAACGGATGTGACAGTCGGGGTCAGACATTTCAGGCAAGTCTTTCAAATGCTTAAGGGCTTCGAAATTCCCATGAATATCCGACAGATAGAGATAGGTTGTCATCATTTCTTCCTTTCTTGAATTTGCGGAATGTTGTATGTTTTGTCGTCTTTTTGGACGTAGATGTATTTCTTGTCTTCGCCTAGAATTTTAAATTTGGCGGACTTTATGTATTCTGTGTGGCTTTCAACGTAGAAAGAGGTCTTATTTCTTGAAAGCGTGTAATCGCTAGCGTGTTTACTTTGTTGATGACTCACGGTGATGGATACATAAGCGATTGAACCCATAGATATGAGACATAGAATAATTGCGCTAAGTGTTACCTTGGGTTTATTTGAACCGAGGGATAATAAACCAACGCATATAAAGATAAACACGCAACACAATGACGCAATGATTATCGCGTCATAGATGGGTGGATTGGTCGTCAGCTTATCAATAAGGTCGTTAAATGACATAGCAATTTCCTTTCGTTAGTTGTCTTTAATTTGCGGAATTTTATAGGTTTTGTCTTTGTACTCAGCATAAACGTAGTTATTGTCTTGTTTGGTGATTTCGAGTTTAGCTGACTCAAGATATTCGGTGTGGCTGTTAACGTAGAGATGAGACCCTTTGCGCGTTACGGTGTAATCGCTAGAGTGTTTGTCTTGTTGTCAATCGCCAAATATAGCCGTAAAGGTGAAACTTATAAGGCAGACACCAGCTAGTATACATGAGATATCCGATAGTTGATTTTTATCTTTGAAGTGAGCGACGGCACTTACACTCGCAAGTAGAAGCGCGCATACGAACAAGGACGCTATAATGAGTGTCAGGTGGCTTGGGTTGATTTTTAGATAGTTGATGAGGTCATTGAATGAATGAGCTGACATAAGATTTTCCTTTCTAGATGTTAGCTACGAAGTCGTCAAGCATGCCGATGGCTAGGTCACGGGCTTCTTGTTGGAGTTCTTTAATAGGTTTGGTCCAATCAAAGGTTTGATCTTTAGATAGCCCGATGAAATAACGCGGAAAGTCATTAGGACGACCGTCAGTCGTTATTTGTAGACCGTTTTTGGTTTCGTGTTTAAAACCTTCGACGGTATTGAGTAGGAGCATGATGCTACCACAGCCGTGCGTTTCGTTTTCGTATTCGAACGTGAGCATGACGTTTCGGCTGAAAGCATATTGTAGGGTTTTAAAGGTCAAAGTTTTGAAGTGCGTTTCAGCGGCCTCATTGAAAGCATAAGCCGTCACCATGCGTTTGAGCTCGTCTTCTGTTTCGGGAAGATTCCATGAGAAACCTGAGACGTTCATTTCACATGTGATATCGTTGTCATCGAGCTCATGGTTGAGGTCAATATAAATATCAGGACAGTATTTTCTGAGCTGTTGGATGATTTCTTCAGGTGTCATAAGATTATTCCTTTTCTAGTACTTTTGGACGTGAGCGGAAGTTATCAGTGATGCCGAAGCAATTACCAGTGTTGAGGTATTGAATAGCTTCGTAGAGACCCCCGTTTGTTTTGTCTTGTAGGTCTGCGATGGTAGTCATATACTCGTCAAGCGGCATTTCGGTACGTTCTTCCAAATACATATCGTACTCGTCAGCGTCGTATTTTGCCTTTTCAGTAACGACAGTATCGCCGTTGAGAGACGTGTAGAACTGGATATCGTCACCGTTTACGGAGTATTTCCCACGTGTGTTAATGTAATCGTCGTAGTCATCGCAAAGGTCTTGTAGGGTTTGTTTAAAAGCGTCCACAGACGTCAACGCGTGCTTAAGAATAGCGTGGTCAATCATTGATTTAAACTCTTTGTCAAAACAATGCGCGGCCTTGAGATAACCACGTGTTTCTGTAGGTTGACCTGTATAGAGCGCATATAAGTTGTGGTAGAAGGTATCTTCACGTCTTGTGACGATGTCTCTGATTGGCATGGTGACGTGTTCACCTGTAACAACGTTAGTGAGCGGTAGGATGAGTTTTTCAGGTTCAAGCGTCAGAACAGATTGTTCTCTAGGGATATCGATGATGAAAAGACCGTCTTTAGTTGCGACAAAGTCTTTGTTAAGGACGTGGTTATCTTCTGTTCCTAGTAGTTGCGTACCGTAGGTGTTGTGTTCGATTGTATAATACTGTGCATTTTCCAACAGGTCTGCGTAAGTGACATTCGGGTTGTCCATAACTTGGATACCATGTTGCCAACTCAAGTATAGTAATTTTCCTGTGACAGCGTCTGTGATAAATTCGGCAACACGGCTGCCTTGTCTAGTGCAAACTTTAGTGTTGGGCTGAACGATAGTATTCGGTGTGAGTTCCATGAGGTGTAATCTCCCTTTAATGTTTTTG
>OLOE01000974.1_pt1 | contig 13158 bp, 9 predicted proteins | sample 1673201 | NCBI WGS metagenome assembly OLOE01 (sample SAMEA3136765, study PRJEB25190) | human gut metagenome | biome: human gut; feature: human-associated habitat; material: faeces | place: Austria | collected 2013
AATACACAACGTCCCCCGTGCACCATCGTGTGCACGGGGGACGACCCATTTCCCTCTATATAAGACCTTGCAATCAGTTGATGAATGCGTCGTGGATGGCGGCAACTGCCTTGTCGGCGTCGGCCTCGTCGATGATGACGCTGATCTTGATCTCACTGGTGGAGATCATCTTGATGTTGATGTTCTGGTTGAACAGGGCCTCGAACATCGTGGAGGCCACGCCGGAGTGGCTCTGCATACCCGCGCCGACGATGGAGACCTTCGCGCAGGTCTTGTCAACGGTGATGTCGCCGCCGCCGATGCGGTGCGTGGCGTTTTTCAGCGCGGCAACGGCGCTCTCGGCGTCGCCCAGGGGCACGGTGAAGCTCATGTCCTTCTTGCCGTCGCGGCCCGTGGTCTGCAGAATGATGTCAACGTTGATGTTCTTCTGGGCCAGCAGGCTGAAAATTTTGAACGACATACCGGGCACATCCGGCACGTCCTTCACGGTCAAAACGGCGACGTCGGTGTCCTTTGCAACACCCTTGATGAGCATACCTTCCACTTTGGTCTCCTCCTTAACAACGGTGCCGGGCACCGGATTGATGCTGGAGATGACCTCCAGCTCGACATTGTACTTTTTGGCCAGCTCGACGCTGCGGTTGTTCAACACCTGCGCGCCCAGGGACGCCAGCTCGAGCATCTCGTCAAACGTGATCTCCTTGAGCTTGGTTGCCTTGGGGATCTTGCGCGGGTCTGCGGTGTAGACGCCCTCGACGTCGGTGAAGATCTGGCAGCGGTCCGCGTGCAGCGCAGCGGCCAGCGCCACGGCGGAGGTATCGCTGCCGCCGCGGCCCAGCGTCGTGATGTCGTCGGAGCGGTTCAGGCCCTGGAAGCCTGCCACGACGACCACACGGTTGCGCGCCAGCTCACTCTCGACACGCTCGGTGTCCAGGCGCTTGATGCGCGCCTTGGAGTAGGCGCGGTCTGTATTGAAGCCCGCCTGCCAGCCCGTCAGGCTGATGGCGGAGACGCCCAGCTCCTGCAAGGCCATCGTCAGCAGGGAAATCGAAATCTCTTCGCCTGCGGCCAGCAGCATATCCATCTCGCGGTGGGACGGGTCGGAGGTGATCTCCGCCGCCTTGGCGATCAGGTCGTCGGTGGTGTCGCCCTGCGCCGAGACGACCACGACAACGTCGTTGCCGGCGTTGCGGGTGTTCATAACGATGCGCGCCACGTTGAAGATGCGGTCCCGGTCCTTGACCGAGGAGCCGCCGAATTTTTGTACGATCAAGCCCATTGGTGTACTCTCTCCCCTGTTCCTGTATCAGCTCACCACTGCGCCGACGTTGTCGGCCAGCAGACGATGCACGGTAAAATGGTGCAGCGGGCTGTCCGCAGCCAGCGCTGCCTCTGCACGGGTGAAAAACTCGGTGTCGTCCTTGTGCACAACGGCCATAATGGTCGGCCCGGCGCCCGAGATGTAAACGGCCTGCGCACCCAGGTCCTGCGCCAGCTCAAAGACGTCGTCGCCGCCCTCGATCAGCGGCAGGCGGTACTTCTGGTGCAGCACGTCCTTGGTCGCCACACCCAGCAGCGCGTAGTTGCCCTCGCAGAAGGCCGCCGTGGCCAGCGCCGCGCGGGACAGGTTGTAGACGGCATCCTTATGGCTGACCATGGCGGGCAGCGCCGCGCGCGCCTTGCTGGTCAGCAGGCGGAAGTCCGGCACAAACGCCGCAAACGCCAGTTCGGGGTCAATGTCCTTCTTGACGCTGTAGACCTGGCCCTCGTCGATGACGCTGGTCACAAAGCCGCCCAGCATGGCGGGGGCGACGTTGTCGGGATGGCCCTCGATGGCCGTCGCCAGCGTCAGCATCTGGCGCTCGGTCAGCTTGTCGCCCAGCAGGGCGTTCGCGCCCATGATGCCCGCCACGATGCAGGCCGAGCTGGATCCGAGGCCGCGCGCCATCGGGATGTCGTTGCGCTGGGTGATGCGCAGACCCTTCAGCGGGATACCCAGCTGGTCATAGACGACCCGGGCCGAGCGGTAGACCAGGTTGTTGCTGCCCGCCGGGACGTGGGTCCCATCGACGGACGAAATCTGAATGCGGTCCGATTCCTCAAACGTAAAGACGTTGTGCATCGAAACGGCCAGACCCAGCGAGTCAAACCCGGCGCCGACGTTGGCGCTGGTGGCCGGGACGGTTACAGTTACCATATACCCTGCCCCCCTCTCAGTCTTCCAGCTTCTTCATGGCCAGCGCGACCTTGCCGCCCAGCACTTCGATTTTCTCCGTGACAGCGGCAATATCCGCAGACGTGGCGGCATCGACCAGATAGGCGGCCTCGCCGTTGTCCTCAAAGACCACATGGCCCGCACCGGCCACGCTGGGCAGCAGCACCGCCGCCACACCGGTCACGCGCAGATACCACGGGTAGGTGTTCCTGTCCTCGAGCAGGCCCGCCGGCTTCTCGGCGGGCTTCCAGAACAGCGAGTCGTGTACCTTGACGCCCTCTTTCAAAGCGTCAATGACGTCGGCCACAACGGCGCTGGCGGTGGGCAGCTTGCCCGCGCCCTTGCCGTAGAACACGACGTCGCCGAGCATATCGCCCTTCATCAAAACGGCGTTGAACACGTCATCGACGCCCGCCAGCTGGTTCGAGTTGGAGACGAGCATCGGCTCGACGCCCGCGGCCATCTGACCGTCCCCGCCCTCGTTGTACCAGGCAATCAGCTTGATGGTGCTGTCGAGCTTTTCGGCGGCCTTGATGTCAGCAACGGTGATGTCGCGGATGCCGCGGGTCGGGATGTTGTCCGGGTAGACGTGATGCCCGCAGGCGAGGCTGGCCAGAATGGCGATCTTGCGGCAGGCATCGCGGCCATCTACATCGTCGCCGGGGTCCTTCGTCTCGGCGTAGCCGAGCTGCTGGGCAATTTTCAGGGCCTCGTCAAAGCCCATGTTCTCGCGCTTCATCTTCGTCAGCATGAAGTTCGTCGTGCCGTTGACGATGCCGCGGATGCTGCTGATATGGTTGGCGGCCAGGCACTGGTGCATCGGGGTGATGATCGGCGTGCCGCCGCCAACGCTGGCCTCAAACAGGAAGGCCGCGCTGTGCTCTTTGGCAAGGGCCAGCAGCTCTGCGCCGTAGGTTGCGACCATCTCCTTGTTGGAGGTGCAGACGCTGCGCCCGCTCTCGAGGCACCGGCGCACATACGGGTAGGCAAATTTTGTGCCGCCAATGGTCTCGACGACGACCTTGATTTCGGGGTCATTCAGGATCGTGTCGATGGATTTCGTAAAAAGCGCGGCATCCGGAGAACCGGAAAAGTCCCGCACATCCAGGATATATTTGACCTCAACGGGCTCACCGGCGCGGCGGGCGATGGAGGCCGCATTGCGGCGGCAGACCTCCAGCACACCGGAGCCGACCGTGCCGAAGCCCATGATTGCGATTTTAGCCATTGGAAAAATCCCCCTATTCTTACACTCACTCGGTATATGCTCTGTAGGGGCCGGGTATGCCCGGCCCGCGGCTTTCCCGCGATAGAGCTATTCCGGCAAGGCTGCGGGCGAGGCATGCCTCGCCCCTACCCTGCGGTCACGCGCCTCTGTGGATCTCCACCACGCACGGCTGGTGGGACAGGCGGGTCAGCATCTCGTCCACCGGCATCTGCATCGTGCCGGTGCGGACTGTGACCTCGACCTGGGCCGCGCCGTTCTCCGGGCGGGACTGGGTGATGGTCACGATGGACGCGCCCGCCGCCGAAATGCCCGACAGCAGCCCCTGCAGTGCGCCGGTCTTATCCAGCAGCGTTGCCACCACGGTGATGGACTCGCGCCCGGTCTCGGCGTCAAACACCGTATCCTTATATTTATAGAAGGCACTGCGTGATATGCCTGCCTGCTTGGCCGCGGCGGAGATATTGCTCACCGCACCCGAGGCCAGCAGCTCCTTGGCCTGCAGCACCTTGACAAAGACTTCCGGCAGAACATCCGCGTCTACCAGCAGAAAACGCCTCTCGGCCATCATGTATCCCCCTTGTGTACAACTGTTCTCGATGTGTCCCATCATACCACGGGCAAGGCCCGGTTGCAAGCCTTTTGCAGCGGTTTTTGTGCAATTTGTCAAATTGCACAGCCCACAGCAGGGAAAAGTCGATATCTTTTGTGCGAGCACAACTGTATCTGATACAAAAACAATAACCCTCGACTGCTTCACAGTCGAGGGTCATTGTCTAACAAGGCTTCCCCCTTGGGGGAAGCTGTCACCGAAGGTGACTGATGAGGGGCGGCCTTGCCATTACGACCCATTCACGGGCAGTTAAGGCGAACTTGCCCCTCATCCGGCGCTGCGCGCCACCTTCCCCCGCGGGGGAAGGCTCTTTACTCCGTTGCCGTGGTGTCCCCTGCGGCGGCAGCGTCCGCGGCGGCCTGGGCCAGAGCGGCGTAGGGGTCGTCCTCGGAGACCGTGTAGCTGTTGTCGGGCAGGTTGTCCTCGGTGTAATAGCCCACACTGCCGCCGCTGGAGATGATCGCGCCGGTGGAGGTGTCAAAGTGCTTCTCGACGACGTTCTCGCCCTTGGCGAACTCCTTGACCGGCAGGTCGGCCTGCAGGTCCTCCATCAGTGCCTTCCAGGCGTACTGGATGGGGCTGGCATTCTTGCCCGCCTTGCCCAGCGTGTCCATCTCGGTCGGGCGGTCACAGCCCCACCAGATGGCGGTGACATAGTACGGCGTCAGACCGGCAAAGGTGTAGTCCTTGTAGTTGCTCGTCGTACCGGTCTTGGCCACAGAGTCCATCTCGCCGTCGGGGGCTTTGCCGTAGGCAGTACCCTTGCTGCTGTGCAGGACATTCCACATCATGCGGTTCATGATGTACGCCGTGTCCGCGCTGATGGCCTGGGTCGTGTTGATATACTTGTTGTTGTCCAGGATCATGTTGCCCTGGTAATCGGTGATCTCGGTATAGTAGTGCGGTGTCGTGAATGTACCGGTGTTGAACATCGTGTACGCACCGGCCAGCTGCACCACAGTCAGGCCGCTGCTCTGGGAGCCCAGGACCAGCGGTCCGAGGTCCATATCGTTCTCGGCGCTGATATAGCTGCATTCCAGCGTGTCATGGACAAAGTTATACAGGTAGTCCACGCCGACCATATCGCCGACCCAGACAGCCACCGTGTTGTAAGACTGCTGCAATGCGTCGTAGACGAGCATCGGGTTGCCCTGACCGCCTGCACCGCCGTAGTTGGTGGGCCAGGCGCGCCAGACATCGCTGCGGGACTGGGCCGCCTCGGAGAAGGGACTCATGACGCCGATATACTGATCCTTCAGTACCTTCTTGTCCTCCGCCGAGTAGTACGGGGAGTCCAGGATCTGGGAGGAATAGTTGATCAGCTTGTAGTCCAGCGCCAGCGCGTAGGCACCGATGGGTTTCATCGTAGAACCGGTCTGGTGCGGGGAGGTCGCGCGGTTGAAGCCCAAATCGTACTTCTTCTCGCCAATGCCGCCGCCGATGCCCAGAATGTTGCCGCTGTAGTCCACGATTGCCATAGCGGCCTGGGTGCGGACCTTTTCATACACGCAGAGGTAGACGGTGGTGTCGTTGGGGTAATCGGGGTCGGTGGAGGTACCCATTTTCAGCGTCGTGCCTTCCTCGTCCGCGTAGACGGGGATGGCCTCCTGCCCGTAGACCGCATAGCCGTCCTTCGTGATGGGCAGACCGGTGGCGTCGTCGTACTGGACTTCGTCCCAGCTGCTGGAATCTGCGGGATAATCGCGCAGGCAGACAGGCTCCTCGTGCCACAGGGCGGGGATGAGGTCGTCCTCGTTGTACATCGTCTTCTCGATGCCCGCCTGCACGGTGGGGTCGACGGTGGAATAGATGCGCAGACCGCCGGAGAAGATCAGCTCCTTCGCCTCGTCGGCGGTGTAGTTCAGGTCCTCCTGCAGCTGGCTCAGCAGCTGGGTGTACAGGGCATCGGTGAACCAGGAGTTGCTGGACGAGCGGGTCGCGTTCTCGGTGGTGCTCGTCTTTTCGGTCAGGGTGACAGTCTCAGCCTTGGCGGCGTTGAACTCGGCCTCGGTGATATACCCCTGGGTGTACATCTCATACAGCACGTGGTTGCGGCGCTTGATGAGCTCCTCGGGGTTCGTGGCGGGGTTGTACTTCGTCGGGTTCTTCGTGATGGAGGCGAGCGTCGCGCACTCGGCCAGAGTCAGATCCTCGACATGCTTGCCGAAATACTCGATGGAGCCGGCCTCCATACCGTGGATGATGCCGGTCAGCGGGATCGTGTTCAGGTACGCCTCAAGGATGGTCTCCTTGCTGTACTTGTTGTCCAGACCCAGCGCACGGAAGATCTCGCGCACCTTACGCATGTTGTCCTGCTCGTTATCGCCGGTCAGGTTCTTGATGAGCTGCTGCTCCAGCGTGGACGCACCGCGGTTCGTGCCCCAGATGCGGTTGCCGGTGAAAGCGTTCAGCGCCGCGCCGATGGTGCCCTTGAGGTTGATGCCGGGCTCGGTGCGGAAGTTTTTGTCCTCGATGGCGATGACCGCGTTCTGCAGATTCTCCGGCATGGCGGAGAGCTCGCGCCAGATACGGTTCTCGTTGCGGGAGAGCGAGGCGTACTCGTTGCCGTTGATGTCGTAGATGATCGACGTCTGGCGGTTTTTCTGGTTGTCCAGATCGAGGGTCTCGCCGTCATCCGCCGTGACCTGCACGATATACATGGACAGCAGCACGCCGCCCACGCTGGCCGCCATAATGCACAGGCAGAGCATACAGCCGATGAAGCTGAAGATCATACCGATGATGCTGCGGCGCTTTTTGGGCTTTTTCTTGTTCTTGGGTGCGGGTGCGCCGGGCTGGCCGGTGGCGCCTGCCGTCGTCTTTACGCCATCTGTGGAGATATGGCGCTGCTGATTGGGTTCTATGGGAACCGCCTCCTTTGGTCTGTATCGAAGCGTGGTAACACGAAATTGCATAATGCTATAGAATGGATTATACCACAAAAAGGGGGCAAAAGTACAGCGTCAGACGTAAAATTCACAACTTTCGGTGTTTTTGTCTGTCATGGCGGCCATACTAACCGTGCAAGGGGGAATTATTATGCAAAACCGACAAATCGACGGGCACGGGCTGTATCTTTCGCTGCTGGCGGGGCTGGCCGTGCTCTGCCTTGCGGCGGCGCTGGTCTGGTTTGCCCGCCCGCAGCCGGAAACCGCCGCGCCGCGCTACCTTTTAAAGGACAGTGGCGGGCACGTAGCGCTGTACACCGCCGACGGCATCGGCCCGCTGGCGACCTACGACGACCTTTACACCCGCCTTCTGCCCGAAAGCGACGTCTTAGCCCTGCAGCAGGGCGTTTTTGTAGCCGACGAGGCGGAATTGCAGCGGCGGCTGGAGGATTATGGGCTGTGAACATCAGTGCGGAGTGAACACTGTGGGAAACGGTCTGTAGAGGCGAGCATTGCTCGCCCGGGAACCGTGCGGCAGCCTGGCGGGCGACCAATGGCCGCCCCTACTGATGGTTGCCCAGCAGCCCGGCAAACAAGCGGTGCCGGGGCTTGGGGGCGGGGGCGTCCACGTCCAGATACACCCGCTCATAGCAATTGACGATGCGGGTCGCGCCGTACTGTTGCTCCCGCGGGATGGAGCAGCCGTAGTTCAGATGGATGTGCCCGTGCAGCATCAGCTGCGGATGGTAGCGGTCCAGCAGGACCGAAAACGCTGTGAAGCCGCGGTGTGGCAGGTCGGTCATATCGCCGTAGCCGTGCAGCGGCGCGTGGGTGACCAGTATGTCAATGCCGCCATGGCGGTCGATCTTGCCGCGCAGATGGTTGATGCGCTTTTTCATCTCGGCCTCGGTAAACTGCCAGGCGCCGGTGCGGTAGCGGCAGCTGCCGCCCAGCCCGGCGATGCGCAGGCCGTTGTGTACGTACACGTCGTCATCCAGGCAGATGACGCCCTGCGGCGGGCGGGTGTCGTAGCTCTCGTCATGGTTGCCGTGTACGTACAAAAGCGGCACGGGCGCCATGGTGGCAAGGTATTCCAGATAATGGCGGCTCAAATCGCCGCAGGCAATGATGAGTTCGACGCCCTCGAGCTTGTCGGGGGTGAAGTAGTCCCAGAGGGCCTTGCACTCCTCGTCCGCAACGGCCAGGATCTTCATAGCTCGGCCTCCTTCTCGACGGGAAGAAGATCGCGGTGGATGCCCTGCATCCGGTACATCGGCTTCGAGACCTCGGCCAGCTCGTCATATTCGGGGATGTGGCCGTCAACGGCGTCGCACAGCCAGTCCATGTGGGCGATCTGCTCCAGGTCCAGCCCGTGGCGTCCGCTGTTCTTGACGCTGCCGTCCTGCCCGGTGATCCGGCAGTGGAACGGGTCGATCATGCCGGAGGTGACGCCGGTGCGCAGGATCTGCGCCAGATGGGTCACATCGGGCGGCAGCTCGCGGCTGAGCAGCACGTCCATGACGCCGCTGTTCATGCCCCACCAGTAGTTGACGGCGCGGCCATCGGTGCCGGACTTGTCCCGCACCCAGCCGCCGTTCAAAACGGTGCGGATGACGTTCTCATAGAACTGGCCCCAGTGCCAGAACGGCGTGGCCAGATCCTGCAGCACGCCGCCCGGGCGCACCAGAAACGTGCCGAACTCTCGCTGCGGGCGGTTCGGCATCGGTGCGTCGCGGCCCGAGATGACCGTGATGCCCTTCTGGGTAAAGACGTGCAGCGGGTCAATCTGGTCGGGCAGACAGGTCCATTGCAGGTCAATGCGGACGTTGGGGTTCGCCATCCGCGCGCCGAGCGCGAATGCGTTGATGTTGGCAGGCACGCCGAAGCTGGGGTAGTCGGCCACATAGCCGATGCGGTCCCCGCCCGCCATGGCACCGGCAATCGCGCCGGTGATGAACTTGGCCTCATACACGCGGGTGTAGTAGGTGCGGATGCTGGCGTAGGGCATCTCCATCGAGCAGTTCAGGATGTGTACCTGCGGGTGCCGGACGGCGGCGCGCAGGGACGCGCCTACCAGCTTGGGGCTGGTCGTAAAGACGACATCCGCACCGTCGGTGATGGCCTGCTCGACAAGGGCATCGGCGTTTTTGCCCGGGACGGCGTTGAAGTAGGCTGCCGTCTCGACCTTGCCCTCAAACACAGTGTCCAGCTGGGTGCGGCCAAACTCATGCTGGCTTGTCCAGGAGCTGGTGCCGGGGGCGCGCTCATGCACAAAGGCAACCTTCAAATGGCTGGGCGCGGTGTGCTTGCCGGGCAGGATAAAATCCAGCAGGCCGGTCTGTTTCGGGGCGGCGGGCTTGTCGCTGACCTGCACGGGGTCCGATTTCTGCAGGGCCAGCACATCGTCCCACAGGGCGTCGAGCTTTTCGCTCAGCTCGCTGGGGCTTAAATTGGCCAGCTCCTCCTTGGTGTAGACGCGCAGCAGAAGCAGCAGCACGTCGCCGACGGTACACTGCAGCCGTGCGCCGCCGTGGGCCAGAAACGCCTTCTTGACCCAGTTGTACAGCGATAAGACCTCGGTTCGATCCTCGCCAGTCCACTTTTCGTCCGGCGCCTTGCCCAGAATTTTTTGCAGGCGGGCATAGCTGCCGGGCTTGGTGAAGGTCAGCAGATAGCTCTGCATGACCGGGTAAAAGTGCATGAACTCGTAGTACATCTGCACGGCGGGGTCGTCGCTGTACTGCGGCACGACGCGGGTGACATTGCCGGTGATGCTGCTGGCGTCAAAATACTTCAGCACGCTGACGCGCTTATTGCCCTCCTGCACGTAGAAGCGGCCCATGTACTCATAGCAGGTGATGGGGTCACGGATGCCCTCATCCACATGGGACACGCACAGGTTGATCCACTTGGTGGCAAACTCGGTCTTGAGACCGAGCAGCGGCATAAAGTTGGACGCAAACGCCGCTGTGCGGCCCGAGGTCTTGGTACCAACGAGCAGCTCCAGCGGGATCTCTACCTGGCCGAGCGGGATCTGGTTCTCCACAGGGACGTTTTGCAGAATATCGTCCAGTACGGGCAAAAACGGCGACTGCCCGGCGTTCATCTTCTCGCGGTAATCGCGCTGGCCCTGCCGCAGGGCTTTCTGGTAGCAATCGATTCCATCTGCACGGTTCACGACCCATCGCCTCCTCAAAACTTATACATTAGCTACAAAATTATTATAGCACATCTGTGCGGAATATACAAAGAATTTTAAAAGGCTTCCCCATCGGGGGAAGCTGTCACCGAAGGTGACTGATGAGGGCTGTACCTGCCGATATTGCCCATGAACGGGTTATGATGGCACACTCGCCCCTCATCCGGCCCTGCGGGGCCACCTTCAGTCTACGCGCTAAGAGCCGCCTCCGGCGGTTGCGCTCCGACACGCGCCTGCGGGCGCAGCCCCCCAGGGGGAAGGCTTTAGGACGTATGCACGGCCTTGGGGTAGACCTGATTCATCCGGTCATTGCCGTAGTGCCCGTCGAGATAGACCTCGACGCTGTTGGACGCAGGTACGCCGTTCAGGCGGTCGTTGTACCGCACAAGCGCGGCGGAGCTGACGGCAATGTCCGCCGCCATAAAGATGCACAGTGCCCAGGTCAGCACTCTGCCGCCGCGGGGCGGCAGCTTCTCGATGCAGGCGGAGATCGGCGGGAACAGCACCTTGAACCAGGCAATTGCCGCAAAGCCCCAGAAGAAGCAGTACAGCAGGTTGATGCGCCCGCCCAGGTTGAACGGGATCGCGCTGTAGTCCCAGAACACCGCACCGAAAACGACCTCGGTGAAAACGCTGCACAGGTACTCATACGCACCGCCCAGCAGCGTGCCCATGACGAACAGCCAGCTGGCGGGCTTGTCCTTGTAGCGGTAGAGCAGCTGGGTGACCATGGCGATGGCCAGGCCCCACACGATGGAGAACGGCCCCCACACGACGCTGGAGCGGCTCATCCACTCGCCGCCGGTGACGCGGCAGAAGATCGTCTCGGTGATGTCGCCGAGGAACGCGCCGATGAAGAACAGTAAAATAATTTTATACGGGCTGCACCCGGCGGCAAACGTGTCGGTCTGCTGCCGTTTGGGGCGGACAAAGGTCAGTGCGGGATGGGCCTTCGCCATACGGCGCTCGACGTGGTCAAGGATCCACATGCCGCCGCGGACGGTCAGATTTGCCAGACGGTTTTCTACAGCCGCGGCGGCGGGCCAGCGGTAGCGCAGACCGGCCATGGCCAGCAGCGTGCCGACCAGATCGACGCAGAACACGACGAGCGCGGCCAGCAGCACAACAACCCAGATGCCGCGCGGCACAAGGCTGTACAGCGCCAGCAGCAGTGGGTTGCCCCATTTGAGCACGACAACGCCGAGCGCACCCCAGGTCAACGACGCGCCGAGGCAGACATAGCCGTCCAGATTGAACGGCATGGCGCTGTAATCCCACCACCGGGTATGGGTCGTGTACTCCAGAATGTGCCCGCCGATCCACTCGATGACCGTGGCATAGACAGCGCTGAATACAAGCAGGAAGAACCAGCCCTCACGGATGTCGCCGAGGGCAAAGGTGATGACCAGCCCGCCGACGCCGTACAGAAGGCAGAGCGGACCGCTCAGCACGCCGCGGTCCTGATATTTGCGGTGCACGACGGCGGTAAAGAGGACCTCCCCCACCCAGCCGAGGAACGAGTAGGCGAAGAAGAGAAAAACAATTTGATAGAAGGTCATAGGGGGCTCCTGTCATAACACGGTAGGGGCCGGACATGTCCGGCCCGCAGCATAAAATTTACAGCACAACAGTGGGAGGTGCAGGGCCGGGCATGCCCGGCCCCTACTTTGCAGTGGCCTCCCTCTCCCGCTTGCTGAACACGCACCCGCAGTAATCCTGCCGGTACAGGCCGTACTCGGCGCTCAACTGTAAGCTGCGCTTGTAGCCGTCCTTTTTGCGGAACTCACTGGGCAGGAACGGTACGCCGTACTGCCTGCCAAGCTCGGTGCCAAGCTCGTTCAGCCGCACGGGGTCCTTCATCGGGGAGATTGAGAGCGTTGTGCAGTACCAGTCAAAGCCGTGGTCGGCGGCATAGCGGGCGGCCTGCTCCAGCCGCAGCCGATAGCAGACCGTGCAGCGTGCGCCCTTCTCCGGCTCGTTTTCCAACCCCTTCACGGCGGTATAGAACTCCTGCGGGTCGTAGGGCAGCTCCACCACGGTGTAGTGATACCCGGCCTGCTCGACAAAGCGTTCCAGCTCGGCCTCGCGGCGGCGCAGATACATATAAGCGGCAGTCAGCGCGCCGGCAATGGCAGCGAAGAACACCAAAATGGCTGCAAAAGTCGATTTTTTCATGGTGATAACGTCCTCCTTTTGGGGGCGCAGGGCTTCCCGCACCCGTTTTTCTATTTTTTTGCCGGTGCGGTAGGCCTCTCCCGCGGCCAGAGCGGTTTGGGCCGCCCCAAGTGCAAGCCTCGTCAGTTTTGACGCCAGAAAAAGTCCCATCCGCACCCTCCTGCACACCGATTTTCACTTACGCTTATTATATCCGCTTTCCGGCCGGTTTACAAGTATTTTTTCAACACCGGACGGTATGCCTTGAACGCGCCCGGCAGTGTATACACTCCGTCCACTTCCGCGCGCCCGGCCCAGACGCAGCCCGGCGGAGGCGCGCAGCTTTGCGCGGCGCAGGCAAACCCGTCCATCTCCCACACAAGATGGCTGAACACATGCCGGGCGGGCGTCAAAGGCTCCACGGCGCGGGCTGTGACGCCGAGCGCCGCCAGTGCCTGCTCTGTTTGTATGGCGCTGCGCGCGCCCTCCAGCAGCACGGGCTGCCACAGCCCCGCCAGAAGCCCCTTTTGCGGGCGCTGCTGCAGCAGGACGCGCCGGTTTTCCATATCCAGCACCAGCGCCACGGTCCAATGCTGCGTTCTTTTTGCAGCGGGCGGCGCCTTTACGGGCAGTGTCTCCTGCACGCCCAGGGCGCGGGCCGCACACAGCCCGCGCAAGGGACACTCGCTGCACAGGGGCGCGCCGCCCGGCAGGCACACCAATGCCCCCAGCTCCATCAGCGCCTGGTTGTAGTCGCCGGGGCGTTCCGGCGGCTGCAGCTCCATCACGCAAGCTGTCAGGTCTTTTTTTACGTCAGGCCTGGTCACATCGCGCCCATCGTTCAGGATACGGGCGAACACCCGC
>OLOE01000975.1_pt1 | contig 13145 bp, 9 predicted proteins | sample 1673201 | NCBI WGS metagenome assembly OLOE01 (sample SAMEA3136765, study PRJEB25190) | human gut metagenome | biome: human gut; feature: human-associated habitat; material: faeces | place: Austria | collected 2013
ATATAGTTATAAATTCTGCAGCATACACTGATGTTGACGGATGTGAGGAAAACAGGGAGCTGGCTTTCAGTATAAATGGTGAAGGTGTAAGAAATTTGGCTATTGGATGCAGGGAAGCTGATTGTCCGTTGCTTCATATTAGTACAGATTATGTTTTCAACGGCAAAAATGACACTCCATGGGTTGAAGATGATGAAATTGGGCCGATAAGTGTTTACGGAAAAAGTAAACTTGAAGGTGAACAGGCTATCCAGGAAATACTTGATAAATTTTTCATTGTTCGTACAGCCTGGTTATATGGAGATGGAAAAAACTTTGTAAAGGCACGGTTATAGGTTACAAGAAAATTTGTCTTTTAAGGCGTGTGAAAACCGCACGCAGAATAAAAATCGTGATAACCTCATACAGAGTAAAGGCTACACTGCTGAAAGCCGAGGCGTATCTTTCCGAATAGAATGGTGTCGTAAGGCCTCGGAGTTTAATTGAATAATCAAGCTTGTAAAACGGCACTGTCTGTGCCGTTTTATTTTATGCTTTGCGCCTTCGACAGCGAAAAACAGCTTTGCAAAGCAGCTTTTAAAAATGAGCCCGCGGCAATGAATAATCCGCAAAATACTGTTGATTTTAAAGATTATGATTTGACATATCCGATACTGTGAGTTATAATATGTTCGCACTTGAAGGGGTATTTAAGTGCTGAAAAAACAATCAATCAAATAATATAAAAACTCAAGGAGTGACTTTCAATGCCATTGGTAACAACGACAGAAATGTTCAAAAAGGCTTATGAGGGCGGCTATGCAATAGGCGCTTTCAACGTCAACAATATGGAGATTATCCAGGGTATCACAAGAGCTTGCAAAAAGCATAATGCGCCCGTAATTCTTCAGGTTTCCGCAGGCGCAAGAAAATATGCTTCTCACAATTATCTTGTAGCTATGGTTAAGGCTGCCGCAGAAGAGACCGGTCTTCCGATAGCCCTTCACCTTGATCACGGTCCCGATTTTGAGACCTGCAAGGCTTGCATAGACGGCGGATTTACTTCGGTTATGATAGACGGTTCCTCTCTTCCCTATGAAGAGAATATCGCTCTTACAAAGATGGTAGTTGAATATGCTCATGCTCACGGTGTAGTTGTTGAGGGCGAGCTTGGTACTCTTGCCGGTATCGAGGACGCGGTTAACGTAAACGCAGAGGACGCTTCCTTCACAAAGCCCGAGCAGGTGCTTGATTTCGTTACGAGAACAGGCGTTGATTCGCTTGCAATTGCTATCGGTACAAGCCACGGCGCATATAAGTTTAAGCCCGGTCAGAAGCCGCAGCTCCGCTTTGACATTCTTGAAGAAGTCGGCAAAAAGCTTCCCGGTTTCCCGATCGTTCTCCACGGCGCAAGCTCTGTAAATCAGGATCACATCAAGATGATCAATGAGTACGGCGGACAGATGCCCGATGCTATCGGTATCCCCGAGGATATGCTTCGTGAGGCTGCTAAAATGGCTGTCTGCAAAATAAACGTAGACTCCGATATCCGTATAGCTATGACGGCTGCTATCCGTAAGCACTTTATTGAGAAACCCGGCGATTTTGATCCCCGTAAGTATCTTGCTCCGGCAAGAGACCTTATCGAAGAGGTTGTTTCTCATAAAATCGAGACTGTTCTCGGCTGCGCAGACAAAGCGTAATTTAAGAAAAATTGAGAGCCGCCGTTTGGCGGCTCTTTTTTTGTCCGATTTTTCCTTTTTACGACATTTTTAATGCTGTAAAAGTAATATCAAATTTTAATGTCTATGTTGCACAAAAGAAAAAAATTTTTTTGTGAAAAAGGGTCGTTGTTCCGAGTACCCGCATTCCTTTTATGTAAAGGTCTTTTTGTGCAAAGAGCGGTTTTAGTTATAAACTATCACAATATATAGTTGTTGAAACTGAAAAATACTCAAAAAATTCATAGATATTGTGTTTTGCTCTTGCAAAAAGAATCTGTGTGTAGTAATATATATCTATGACGCGACAAAAACATATGACTGCGCGAAAAAATTAATTGTATATAAATCAATCATAAAAGGGGCAGAAGTAATGAAAATCATCAAGAGGAACGGCGCCGAGGAGACATTTGACCGTCAAAAGATAAAGGACGCCATAGCTAAGGCGAATAACGAGACGGACGGCACGCCTGAGCTTACCGACAGGCAGATAGATTATATTTCTCTTGTTATAGAGGATCACTGTAACGAAATGAATCGCGCACTCTCCGTGGAAGAGATACAGGAGCTTGTCGAAACCCACATCATTTTGCAGGGTGCTCCCGAGACCGCCAAGAGATATATCCGCTATCGCTTCACCAGAAACCTTGCCCGTGCCTCAAACACCACCGACAATCAGATTTTATCTCTTATCGAGTGCAATAACGAAGAGGTTAAACAGGAAAACTCCAATAAGAACCCTACCGTAAACTCGGTTCAGCGTGACTATATGGCGGGCGAAGTCAGCAAGGATTTAACTAAGAGAATTCTTCTTCCCGAGGATATAGTAAAGGCTCACGAGGAAGGCCTTATTCACTTCCACGACGCCGACTATTTCGCTCAGCATATGCACAATTGCGACCTTGTAAATTTGGAGGATATGCTCCAAAACGGTACCGTTATTTCGGGTACCATGATAGAAAAGCCTCATTCGTTTTCTACTGCTTGCAATATAGCTACGCAGATAATAGCACAGGTTGCTTCAAATCAGTACGGCGGTCAGTCGATTTCACTTGCGCATTTGGCTCCGTTCGTTCAGATTTCGCGTGAAAAAATAACACGTCAGGTGAGAGCCGAGATGGAAGAATTCGGCATTGCTGCAGACGACGAGCAGGTTAAGAGCCTTGTCGAAAAGCGCGTCCGCGACGAGATCAAGCGAGGCGTTCAGACTATACAGTATCAGGTCGTAACTCTTCTCACCACAAACGGTCAGGCACCGTTTGTAACCGTCTTTATGTATCTCAACGAGGCTAAAAACGAGCAGGAGAAAAAGGACCTTGCGATAATAATCGAAGAGGTTTTAAAGCAGCGTATAAAGGGCACCAAAAATGAGGTGGGCGTATGGGTCACTCCCGCATTTCCTAAGCTTATTTACGTGCTTGAAGAGGACAATATAACCGAGGATTCGAGATTTTGGTATCTCACAAAGCTTGCCGCCGAGTGTACGGCAAAGAGAATGGTTCCCGATTATATTTCGGAAAAAATTATGTTGGAGCTTAAGATCGATAAGAACGGCAACGGTAACTGCTATACCTGCATGGGCTGCCGCAGCTTCTTAACTCCGTACGTCGATGAAAACGGTAAGCCGAAATATTACGGCAGATTCAATCAGGGTGTCGTAACCATAAATCTCGTAGATGTCGCCTGCACAGCCGCACGTGACGGCAACAAGAGCGAAGAAAAATTCTGGCAGGTTCTCGATGAAAGACTTGAGCTTTGCCACAGAGCTCTTCAGTGCCGCCATGAAAGACTTGAGGGCACACTCTCCGACGCAGCCCCCATACTCTGGCAGTACGGTGCGCTTGCAAGGCTCAAAAAGGCCGAGCCTATCTATAAGCTTCTTCACGGCGGTTATTCCACGCTCTCGCTCGGCTATGCCGGACTTTGGGAATGCGTTTATGAGATAACAGGCAAAAAATTAACCGAAAAAGAGGGCGAGGAGTTTGGTCTGCGCGTAATGCAAAGACTTAACGATGCCTGCGCCGAGTGGAAGGCTGCCGAGAATATAGACTATTCTATTTACGGTACACCGCTTGAGTCCACAACGTATAAATTCGCAAAATGTCTTCAGAACCGTTTCGGTATCATAAAGGGAGTTACAGACAGAAATTACATCACAAACTCCTATCATATCCACGTCACCGAAAAGATAGACGCATTCAGCAAACTTGAGCTTGAATCCAAATTCCAAAAGCTCTCACCGGGCGGCGCCATTTCGTACGTCGAGGTGCCCAATATGCAGCAGAACATCCCTGCGGTACTTGAGGTAATGAAGTTTATCTACAACAATATTATGTACGCCGAGCTTAATACAAAGTCGGATTATTGCCAGGTGTGCGGCTATGACGGAGAAATACAGATAGTCGAGGAGGACGGCAAGCTTGTGTGGCGTTGCCCCAACTGCGGCAATGAGGATCAGTCTAAGATGAACGTTGCAAGACGTACCTGCGGCTATATCGGTTCTCAGTTCTGGAATCAGGGCAGAACTCAGGAAATAAAAGAAAGAGTGCTTCATCTGTAATGAATTACGGTGCTATTAAAAAATGTGACATCGCAAACGGAGTGGGCGTGCGCACGGTGCTTTTTGTATCGGGCTGCACACACCACTGCAAGGGCTGCTTCCAACCCGAAACGTGGAACTTCGATTACGGCGAAAGGTACACAAAGGAGACCGAGGATGAAATAATCGAGTCCTTAAGGCCGGACTATGTAGACGGCATAACTCTTCTCGGAGGAGAGCCGTTTGAGCCTGAAAATCAGCGTGAACTCGTAAAGCTGCTTCGGCGTATAAAAAAAGAACTGCCGCAAAAGACCGTGTGGAGCTTTTCAGGGTACACCTATGAAGAGTTGACGGGCGACAGCCGCGCCGTGTGCGAGGTTACAAAGGAGATGCTGTCTATGCTCGATGTGCTTGTTGACGGCGAATTCGTAGAGGCCAAAAGAAATATTTCATTGAGATTTCGCGGAAGTGAAAATCAGAGACTTATTGATATGAACAAAACGCGAAAAGAGGGTAAAATAGTCCTGTGGGACAAATAAAAGCTACGGGTGTAAAGGTTTCCTTTGCATCCGTTTTGTCTTTTCGGTATATCTGAAACAGTATGCGCCGCGCTTGTTATATTCGGCGCGTTGTGTTATAATCATTGTTGTACTTTATGTGTAAGGTCACTATCACCCAAGGAGATGCAAAATATTATGGAATATGTATTTTCGGACAGAATTTCGGCTCTTCAGCCGTCCGCAATCCGTGAAATATTAAAGGCTACGGCAGACCCTGCGATAATCCCGTTTGCCGCAGGCAATCCCGACGTCGTTGCTGCAATATTGTAACCGTCATTCAAAAAATCTTTGATTTCCAATAAACGATCCATATCATTTAATGAGTACATCCGACGATTTCCAGCTGTACGTTCAGGTTGAATTAAACCTTGATCTTCATAGTAACGAATTTGACGAGCGGTTAAATCCGTCAACTTCATAACTGTTCCAATCGGAAAAACAGCTAGAGAACGCCTTAATTCTTTCTCTCTTGCCATGATCATCCTCCTTTCCTAACAATTATATTCTGAATATTTCTACATGTCAACAGTTTATGTCACTTTTTCTTACACAATAAGCAATTACCGAACATTACATTGTATATTCGCTCTAATTTAAGGATTTTATCGAAAAATCATAAAAAATAGAGTCCAATAGAACCCTATCATTCTTATTTTAAATGTTTAAGTAGCCAATCATAATCATAATTGACAAGGATTGCTATAAAGACTCCACAGAAAGTTTCAAAGACTCTAGCAATAACATAAGTAAAGGTATTATCAGGCGGAATAGACAAGGTAATAATCAAAAGTGCAGCCACCCCTCCAATAACACCAGAAGCATTATTAAAAGACACATTAATGACAATCGTTAACATTGTCAAAATTGGAACCAATAGCAAGGTCACCCAAACTGAATGATGAAACCACATATTCACAAAGTAAAATAATAGCGACAAAAGACCTCCAACCGTATTCGCAAAAATACGTGATTTACCAAACTGAATACTTCTATCAAAGTTTTCTCGAAGACTAAAGACTGCTGTCAAACAACCAATCTGAAGCCCTTCCCAACCTAAAGCAGAAAAAAGACCTAAAACAAGAAAGACAGCAAGCCCCGTCTTAAATGTACGCATACCAAATTTAAATTTTTTCGGTTCAAATTTCAATCCCATTTTACTATTTTAACATGATTATGAAGCTTTTGGCTACTTATACATTATGTTACTGCAAAGTTCTAACTAATAATCGCCAATTTTTAGAGAGAAACTTACTTTCCAATAATAGTTTTAGCCTCTATCAAACACTCAATGAGATGACACAAAAAAGAGTTGGTTTCCCAACTCTTATCATTCTAATAGACTTATTTATCAGTAAGTGCAGCCAATCCTGGAAGTTCTTTACCTTCAAGAAGTTCCATAGAAGCACCACCACCAGTAGAGATCCATGAGAATTTGTCTGCACGGCCAAGGTTGATCGCAGCAGCAGCTGAGTCACCACCACCGATGATTGATTTAACGCCTGGTTGTTTCACGATAGCGTCCATCACACCGATTGTACCAGCTTGGAAGTCAGGGTTTTCAAATACACCCATAGGTCCGTTCCATACAACTGTTTTCGCACCAGTCAAGGCTTTATCGAATTCAGCAATTGATTTAGGACCGATATCAAGTCCAAGGAATCCTGGATCTACTGCTTCACCTTCAGTGTCTTTCACTTCAGTGTAGTCAGCAAATGCATTAGCTTCTTTTGAGTCAACTGGCAATATCAATTTACCATTTGATTTTTCAAGAAGAGCTTTAGCAACATCAAGTTTATCTTCTTCTACAAGTGAGTTACCGATTTCGATACCTTGTGCTTTGTAGAACGTGTAAGTCATACCACCACCGATAAGAACTTTATCAGCTTTTGCAAGAAGGTTTTCGATAACACCAATCTTATCAGATACTTTAGAACCACCAAGGATAGCTACGAATGGACGTTCTGGAGTTTCAACTGCTTCTTTGATGTAAGCAATTTCGTTTTCAAGAAGGAAACCAGCAACAGCTTTGTCAACATTTGCTGAGATACCAACGTTAGATGCGTGTGCACGGTGAGCTGTACCGAATGCATCGTTTACGAAGATACCATCTCCAAGTGATGCCCAGTATTTACCAAGTTCAGGATCGTTTTTAGATTCTTTCTTGCCATCAACATCTTCGAAACGAGTGTTTTCAACCAAGAGAACTTGTCCATCTTCAAGAGCGTTAACAGCTGCTTCCAATTCAGCACCACGTGTAACACCTGGGATAAATTTCACTTCTTGACCCAATTTAGCAGCCAAGTCAGCAGCTACAGGAGCAAGTGATTTACCTTCTTTATCAGCTTCTTCTTTTACACGTCCAAGGTGAGAGAAGAGGATTGCACGCCCACCTTGTTCAAGGATATACTTGATTGTTGGAAGAGCAGCAGTGATACGGTTATCATTAGTGATCACACCGTCTTTTACAGGAACGTTGAAGTCAACACGAACGAGAACTTTTTTCCCTTTCAAGTCAACGTCTTTAACAGTCAATTTTGCCATTAGATATGACTCCTTCTTTTTTTAATACATGATAATTATATCACAAAAGCTGTAAAAGAGGTAGAAAAATCCAATGCTTTTCCCCTCTAATTCACAGGATCCGAACGACACTTCTAAATACAAGATCAAACCTCTCTGGTTTTCACCAGAGAGGTTTTTTGAGAGTGACTTTTTAAGTGAACGAAAGAATCCTGTAAAAGACTTACTCTTCTTTCTTCTTACCAGCCAAGAGGAAGCCGCCTAAGGCCGCTAAGAGAACAGCTTCAGCTGCAAAGGAAGCTTCTAGGCTTGCCGTATTTGGCAAGTGTTCCGATTGACTTTCTTTGCTGGCATCTTTTGTTTCTTGCTGAACCGTTGGCTGTGAGTTCGCTCCTTGGTGGGCACTTAACAACTGATGGATCTCTTGATCGACCATATCCTTGTGTTCTTCCTCCTGATGACCCGCTTGAGTAGAAGTCGTTGGGGCCAACTGATCCACTTGAGAAGACTCTGTAGGCTTCAATGGATTAGCTGGATCCGGAGTCACTGGGGTAGCTGGTTGAACAGGTTGATTTGGTTGAGCCGGTTGAACTGGCTGATCTGGTTTAGCCGGTTCTTCTGGTTGGATCGGTTGATCTGGTTCTTCCGTTTGTGCTGGCTTATAGACAATCGCATAGTGAGTAAAGTGAGGAGCTGTAAAAATGACCACATCTCCAACTCTCTCAAAGGCCAAGGATTGAGGTGCTTGACCTTCTGGGAAGAAGAGAACTTGCTCCACTTCTTTATCCTTATCCACAGGGATTTTCACAAGGGATGGATGGTGGGTATCGATATCTTGACCGCTGGCATCCACACCTTCAATATCAAAGACGATTCCTTCTCGGCCCTTCAGCTCTTCTTTTTCTGCCTGATTGGCTTCAACTTTCGCGACTTTCAGTCCTTTGACAACGGTTGGCTCTAAGTTGGAGAATTGGACTTCGACTCCAGTCGCAGGGTCTACAAAGACCGCTGGCTTGTCTTCTTTCAGGAGTGCAATCAAGGTCTCTAGACCTGTCTTAGCTGTTCCAAGAGCTTCAGGAGTGAGCTCTGAAGAAGCTAGGAGTTCTTTATTTTTCTCCAGGAGTGCCTGTAAAGCTTCACCAGAAGGGTGATTTGGCTTGCTTGCTAATAGAGAGGTCGCTTCAGTTGTCAGAGCAGAAAGTGCTTCTTTTTCTTTTGTTAGATTGGCTTGACCATCCAAGGCTTTCAAGAGAGCGGTCAAATTGTTCAACTGCTCATTGACTTGATCTTGTGTGCTGGTATCATGCTCTTTCAAGACTTTTTCAGAAGCAGCCATTCCAGCTAGCAAAGCTTCTTTAACTTCAGGAGTGGCAAAAGTAAAGTCTACTTTGGCTTTTGCAGCTTCAGCTTCAGCCAATTTTTGCTTAAGGTATTCATCGTTGAGAGCTGGTTTTGGATTGACGAGGACATCAAAGCTTGTGCTAGCTCCTTTGTAATGGATAGTGATGGTTTGACGGCCTTCCTTGCTCGCATCAAATCCAGTTATTTCAACACCTTCATCGGTCAAGGCGTGCGTTTCGGTCGTTTCATCTTCAAAGACGACTGTAAAGCGTCCGCCTTCTTTCTCCAATGCTTCTCCGACGATATATTCCACTTTTGGTTTGTCGGTCAATTCTAGACCAGCAACTGCTTTTTCACCTGCTTCCTCTGCACTGACCACAAAAACAGTGAGAGTCTTATCCAATTTCTGACCAAGGTAAGAAACTTCTAGGTGTTGTTCTCCAAGCTTGCTACTGTCAAATCCATGAATCTCTACACCTGAGTTGGTGAGGTTGACCAGTTGATCTGCTTGGCCATCTTTATAATGAACGCGGAGAGTCGCCCCTTTCAAGGAAAGGGCATCGCCTTCCCGGTAGACCTTCTTGGTCAATCCATCTTCAAATTGAAGTCCCGCAATTTCTTTATCATTCTTTGGAACTTCGATCGCCAAAACATTACTGATATCTTTACCAGGTTCTTGCGCACGATAGTAGAGAAGAGATGGGGTTGATTCAAAAGCGAGCGGTTTAAAGATCAGATTTCCAGCTTGATCGGCTGTCATGGTCGCAATTGGACTGGTCGCTTCTTTATCGGCATAAAGAGTCAGAGTAGTATTAGCTGGAACATCTTTGAAACCGACTTGGACAAAATGATTGCCCAGGTTTTGCGCTGCAGCATGTTTCATCGGGATGTTGACCGTTTCAGTATCTAGACTTTCATACATCTTCCAGTTGTAAATCCGGATGGCTTGCCATGGGGTGCCGTTATCAGCTGTAATGACATGGAGACGCCAGTCTTGAGCCTTGATCGGATGATCAAGTGTAATGTCAGACACATGGGCTTTATTGCCACGAACTTCCTTGGCCAATTTCCACTCACCGGCTTCGTCCTTGTAGTAAAGGTCGAAGTCACGGGTATTCATCTTGCCATCATCGACAGATTCCCCACCAGCACCGGCATGGTCCATGACCCAACGAACAATGGTCCGAGGTTGTGTCAAGCGGATATCGACAGTTCCACTCAATTGAGCAGAAGACCATTTATCTGAAAGACTGGTAATGGTCCCATTTAACATACCTTCAATGCCTTCACTACCATCCGCATCTGGGAAGCTCGAACCGATCACTTTGGCTCCGATAACCACGTTTGGCGCTAGGGCTTTTGGTAGACTGGTATCTGACACGGTCATGCCCCAATCAAAGGCTACAGTTCCCGCATCTGAACGTTGACCATTCTTTCCAACTGCCACAACCTTGAGTTCCTGAGTGGTTCCTTCAGTACTTGCTGAACGGCTAACTTTTGGTAGATAGACGGTTGTCGCAGAAGACCCTGTTAAGAGACGCCAGTTGTCGCCATCTTTTTCATAGACTTCATAATAATCCGCATCTGCTACCCCTTTAAAATTGAGGACTGCTTCTGCTTCTTGCGCATTTTGTAGGCGTTTTGCTCGAACGGATACTTCTGCTGGAGTCGCTGGTTTCTCTTGGTTTGAAGTAATCGACAATTGGCCGAGATTAAATTTGTAGTCTTTAACATCCGTATCATGGTCAAAGAACATCTTCACAGCATAAATGGTCTTGCCAGCCAAACTTCCCAAATCAAAGGTTTGAGTAGACCAATCCGCACTCGGTGTCAATTCTTTCCATTCGTATTCAGAGTAGTCTTCTTTGGTGGCAACAGCTACCCAGGCAGCTGCTCCGATCCCACCTTTATGACTGACGCTCAATTTTGTCGTTTCTGTCACAGGAATCTTGGTCGAATAGAGCATGACATTTTGACTGCTATTGGCTTTTAAATCTCCTTCAAAGGCTAGAGAATTTCCTCCATTGTAGGCTTGATCAAAATCATAACGACCTTTCAATGGCGCACTATCCTCACTATGCTCTACCCACCAACGCCATGTTGGAAGGTAGCCAGAAACAGAACGGTAGTTCCACTCCCCTTCTTTAGAAATCTTGCCATCCACAAACCAGTGTTTTCCGTGTCCAGTATTGAAGGAAGTATTGAAATCTTCACTTGTAATAGGAGTTTTGTCCACTACTAGATTGGACATACCGTACCAAGATTGGTCTGCTGGTTTTCCTTTAGTCGGATCTCCTTGGAAACCTGTCCAGAATAGATCTTCATGGGTATGGTAACCTTCACCAGTCTTTCCTAGACCTGTAATCGTATCTGGCGCATAAAGACCAAGGGATAGACGCAACTTGCCATGTTCATCTAAAATGGCATTCCAGTCTACATTAGTCTTATAAGAGCCACCTTTTTGGAGCTCGAGTCCAGCTAGAACATCGTAAGGATTCCGATGAATCCATTTGGCTGTGCTGATGGAATAATCAACTTCTGATTTGCCCCAGTTAAAGTTGGCAAAGAAGGTATCAACTGGATTTTCCCCATTTTCTGGCTGCATGAAATTGTAGTTGTATTCTCCCAGCGCATTCTCATGGTAACGGCCATATTCATAGGTCATAGCATCATACCAGGAATACTTAATCGGATAGTTCAGACTCTTCGCATATTCCTTGGTATAAAGAAGAAAATCTCTCAATTTTGGACCCAATGGTTCTACAAAATTTCCGGTTGTTTCTTGGTTGATAAAGTAACCATCAAAGCCATAGTACTTGGCAAGTTCGACTAATTTACGCGCGATCGGGAAAGTTTTAGAGCCTTCACTATCTTCTTTCAAGGTTTCTGCAAAATGTTCTTGATCCTTGATACTGCTAGACCAGTTATAAAAGAGTGTTCCATAAATAGGAACCCCATTTCGGTGGGCAGCATCGATCACATCTGCTGATGGAACCAGTCCTTCCCAAAAGACCATGGAATCCAAATATTGCCAGTAATCAAAAGCATAGGCCTTAAACTCTTCCCCGCCGACAGACGCTTGATCCTTGGCTTTGGAGTTCATGTTTGACAGCGCTTGGATCTTCGCTTCAGGGTTGGCTTGTTCATTAATTTGTTTCCCTTGAAAGCGGCTCGCAAGTGGAACGCTTGCTCTGTTCATATCGTCATCCACTCGTTTTCCTGGTTCCCACTTCAAGAGATCGTCCCAGGTATCGAACTTAACTTCTTTGGGTCTTAATTGTTTTTCTTCATTGGTTGGTAAATCGGCCACTTTTTCTGCAGCAGCTTTCGGTTTTTCAGTCTCTGAAACAGCTGGAGTATCTGTAGTTGTCGAGCTAGCTTCTGTACTTGTAGGACTAGCCTCCGGAGCGACCGCTTCTGCGACTGGTTTTTCCGTTTCTGCAGCAGGCAAGACCGCATCTGCAGTATAGACGCCAGCTTCTCTCACTAGATGATTGACATCTTCTGTCGCTACTGAAGATGTTTCTAAGGGTTGTTCACTAGTAGAAACTGTCTCATCTGCAGAGACAGCTCCTGTTCCTAAAAATGCTAACCCAATCAATGCGGAGCAAACTCCCACACTGAATTTTCGTATACTAAATCGTTCTTTCTTTTCAAATAGATGACCTTTCATCTTGACCTCCTTGTATGGTTTTTTTCTTTTTCTTGAGCGATTTCCATTGGCTCCTTTCTCTACGAACTGTAATCGCTTTCATTTTATTGTATTAGAAATCTCCAATCAAGAATAGGATACCCTAATCTATTTAGCACTGTCAATCTATTTTGCCAATTCCTATAATATGATGAGAAAGCCCTAAAAAAAGTACAAAAAAAGAGGAGGTTTCCCTCCTCTCATCATACGCATGAATTATTTAGCAATTTTTGCGAAGTATTCAAGAGTACGAACAAGTTGTGCAGTGTAAGACATTTCGTTGTCATACCATGAAACAACTTTAACCAATTGTTTACCGTCAACGTCAATAACTTTAGTTTGAGTTGCGTCAAACAATGATCCGTAAGACATACCTACAACGTCTGAAGAAACGATTGGATCTTCAGTGTAACCGTATGATTCGTTTGAAGCTGCTTTCATAGCTGCGTTCACTTCATCAACAGTAACGTTCTTGTCAAGAACAACTACCAATTCAGTAACTGATCCAGTTGGAACAGGAACACGTTGTGCAGCTCCGTCCAATTTACCGTTCAATTCAGGGATAACCAAACCGATTGCTTTAGCAGCACCAGTTGAGTTAGGAACGATGTTAGCAGCACCAGCGCGTGCACGACGAAGGTCACCTTTACGGTGTGGACCGTCAAGGATCATTTGGTCACCAGTGTAAGCGTGGATAGTAGTCATCAATCCTTCAACAACACCGAAGTTATCTTGAAGAGCTTTAGCCATTGGAGCCAAGCAGTTTGTAGTACATGAAGCACCTGAGATAACTG
>OLOE01000984.1_pt1 | contig 13084 bp, 10 predicted proteins | sample 1673201 | NCBI WGS metagenome assembly OLOE01 (sample SAMEA3136765, study PRJEB25190) | human gut metagenome | biome: human gut; feature: human-associated habitat; material: faeces | place: Austria | collected 2013
CGCCCACCGGATACTCCACCACATAGGTGCCGCTGTCCTCAATGATCCGCACACGCTGCCCGGCGGTGAACCGCACAGCCGCGTTGCACTTGTAATGCTTCAGACTTTCCGTTTCCGCCCCGTTGAAGATGAGCGCGATGCCGTCCTCGTATACAGTACCCACCGTGGCGAAGGACTGGCCGGGCGGGTCCGGCTGCACGATGGCTTGCTGCTCCTGATACGTCTCCAGGATCATAGATACACCACTCTCTTTCCCGTATGGGTCATTTTGTACGGCTGTTCCAGCTCCAGCCGCCAGCCTGTCTCTTCGTACAGCGTGCTCTCACCATCCCGCACCAGCTCCACCAGGTCAAAAACAGCGTGCCGCCCGCTGGGGCCGGTGTAAAACGTACGGGTCTCCGTGGACTGCAGGCTTTTAAACCGCTTGTTGTCCGCATACGCCTGCAGCTCCGCCTGAGATGCAATGTTGTCCAGCTTCTCATAGGACACGACCCGCCGTCCCAGGTTCACGGTGGAGAAAACGCTGTCCGGTCTGTCGTTGACCGATACGGCCCGCATGGACGAATCAAGGTCCGGGTTGTCCACCTCCACGATGAATACATTCGGATGATCGAACATGTCCACGGTTTCACTCCATTCGGGATATTGGATGGAATACTCTCCATCCCGGTACGTCACGGATATCGCATCCGCGGACGGCATGCGGAACGCACTGCAGTGTACTGTGCCGCCGCCGTCCATCCAGATGCTGTTGTAGTTGATCTCCGCCGCCAGGGCGTTGATGATCGTGAGACGGTCTGTGCCCGGCTCCCAGTCCTCCCGGTCCGCCTGCAGCGTGGCGGTGTTTTCCTCCACAAAAAAATCCGTGATGCCGGATTCAACCAGCAGCGCCTGGATGGCTGCCGTGTACAGCGTCCCTTTTGCCAGATGCAGCCGCGTCTCTATCTTCGAGGACATGGCAAGATAGGTCAGGTCATAGGCTGTAAGGCTCACCACAGGCCGCATGCCGTCGTGTTCCGTGTATGCATCGGTAGGGATATACTTGCCGAGCGGCCGGCGCACGCCGTCGATGGTGAGCACCGGCTGGATCACATCCGTGAGGTAGTTGACGTCGCTGTTTTGTGCAAACTTCCCGCTGAGCGCCCATTTTACGGCGGCGTCCGCCGTCACCGAAATGGCTGCACCGCTGCCTTTGAATGCGGTAAGCCGTGAATACTCCACGTTATCCCGCAGCACCAGGTATTCCACCGATACATTACTCATAGCTGATCTCCTGCCTGTGATCTGTCTCGACAACAGTGAACTGTACATCCCGCGCGCGGCCATGGGCCGCTTGGATGTTCCCAAGCACCCCGATCACAACATCGCCCCAGCAGTCTTTGTAAACTACGGCAGAGCCCAGCAGGCCGCGCAGGGCATCCATCTGTGCGGCGTCCCGGAGCGTGAAAGCGAAGTCGTGGCTGGCGTCTTGCATGCCACAAGTATATGGCTCGGGTTTTGTACGGCCGTAGTAGTGTACGTAGTCCACCTGTGCGCTGTAGCTTCCGTCATGTGCGGGGCGTTCGCCCCGGCGCAGCCGCAGCTTCAGCCAGGGCGCGCCATCCTCAACGGCCCCCAATACAGCGTTTTCGATTGCCAGAAAGGCGTGGACGGGCGCGCTGTCGCCGTAGAATCCCTCCGGCGTGACGCCGCGCACAGTATACTCATGCTTTCCGGTACACAGACGGTCTGTGATCCCGCTGCCCGCTGAGCGCGCAATGGGGACACCGTCACGCAGTATGAAGTATTCGGCGTATGCGGCGTCCGTTTCCCAGGATATTTCAATGGCGCTTAAACGGGCATTGAAAGCGGCTTCAATAGTTGGTCCGGGAACGTTCAGAACGGTAATGGAGCCAACGGTCGGAGAGGATTCCACGCCGAACACTGTCTTTATCGCAAGCTGCACAGGATATGTCCCATCCTGCAGGAAATACGGCATGCGGAACTCCTTGGCCGTGCTATACATCCAGCCTGTATCATAGTCCCCGATCTGGATGCGCACGCCCTGCTGGTCCGCAGACTGCCAGCGGATGGTGGGGCGCGGTTTTGTGTCCGTGTATACAATGACCGGCACGGCCGGAGCCCGGCGGATGATGATGGTCGCTGCGGCGCTGTAGGAACCCCACACACCATCGCCGTTTTTGGTGCGTACACGCCACATGAGGGTGCCCTGGGCAAACTGTCCGGCGGGTGTTGCGAAGCTGGAGGCGTCGGTCTCTGCGGTGCTGAGTGTGGTGTACTGTCCGCCCATGTTGGAGCTGGTCTGCAGCTCGTAGGCGGTCTGCGCTGTGCCGGTGGATATCTCATGCCGCCACACGAAGGTGACGCCCTGAGTATCTTCCACAATAGTGCCCACAGGGGAGACACACACAGGCGTGCTCAGCGCGTCCTGGGTGTTGACATGTATCCACCCGCTGGTGCCTGCAGCGCCGGTGTTGGCCGTCACCTCAACCTGCCACTCAATATCGTCCGCAGTGAATGTATTTGCCGGGAAGTCGTGCCAGGTCTGCGCACCGCTGATGGAGACACTCTTGACGTCCTGCTGTCCCTGTGTGCGCCAGCGCAGCACGGCCGAAGTCTGGACAATCTCGCCGGGCGCATCCTCGGCTCCCTCCGCTGTGACAGACCAGCCGAAGCGGTTGACCTGGTGCTTCAGCACGCGGCCGCCGTCCGCCGGATACAGGTCTGCGGGCGTGACCGGCAGTTCCTTGTTGTTGAAGGTGGTCCAGCTGCTTGCAGTGGTCCCGCCGCTGGTGTCCGTCACCTCGACCTGCCAATCAATATCTCCTGCGGGCAGCACGCCCGCAGGAATCGTATAGCCTTGTGTGGCGTTGTTGACGATATATTCTGTGTACGCCGGAGCACCGTTTTTCCGCCAGCGCAGCTTTGCCGATACTTGCCGAATGGAGCCAGACAGGTCGTCCGGCTTCGTGTAGTTCATGCCCCATGAAAAATTGACGGCAAAACCCTTGTAGGTCGTGGCCCGGCTGGAGGGCGTCAGATCCGTCAGCCGGACAGCTGTGCTTTGGAACTGCACCGTGGCATACCCGCCGCTCGCCTGTGCGCCGGAACTGGACGTGACCACGACCTCCCATTCCATGCCGGGGTCAGCGGCATTGGGAACGAGCCCCGTGTCGAAGTCGATGTATGTGTTGGGTCCAGGCACGCGGACGGAAGTCCATGTGCCGGAGCCTTTGGCCCGGTACCTGAAGTCCGAATACGCTATGGTAAGCGTTCCGTTGATGGGTTTCTCCGCCGTGACATTCCAGGAAAAACGGTGGTAAAACCCTTTTTTGATCGTCGTATTGGCAGGGGAATAGCCGGATGGCGTTATCTTGCCCGCATGGGTCTGGATCGTCGCATAGGGCACATGGTCCGAGCCGTCCACCCAAAATTGGGCGGAGCCTGTCTGGTTCTCGGTCGTAATGCCGATCTGGCACGAGAGATTGCCAGCGCCCCTTACCCCGCCGGAGGTAATCTTCCATTCGGGGCCGTTCCAGCTCGGGCCTGCAATTTGCCCAAGGATCAGGCTGAGGGGGTACGGCGCATGGCAGTACACCGCAAGTACGGATGCGGAATCAAGGACCTCGCCGGAAGGCACCGGAGACTTATCAAAAAACAGCCAGCCCCAGTCCGCCTTGTCTGCACCCAGGTTGTCGATGCGCAGCTCACCCACACCGCCGGACAGATTCTTCAGATTTTGCGAACCGTTGCAGTATACGGTATACTGTCCCATGTATCAACGCCTTCTTTCTACCGCCGTGCCAGTCCCATGCGGACGGTCATTTTCTCGTTTTCAAGCATGCGTTTGATGGCCACATACGTTTCAATGTCATCCACCTTGAAGATGTTCTGGCTGTTGTCCACGAAAGTGGCACCGCCGCCCTGCGCGGATATTAAGGCTCGGGATTGTTCGGCGGTATAGACCGCCTCGCCGCCCGCAAAGCGCATCAGCTCCGGCCCGTTTTCGCCAACCCAGCGCCAGCCGGGTGTGGCGGAACGAGTGCCGCGGGCGTAGCCCGCGCCGCCGACCTGCGCCTGCAGTTCGCCCATACTGGGCACCTGTATCGTACCGGTGTTGATCATGGGCACGCCGCGGATCGCACTGATCAGCATGGCGATGCCGGATGTCACCAAAAACACCGCAGCGCCCACCATCAGCAGGTCCGCCGCCAGCATAACGAACTGGGAACCGGCCGCGGCTGCTGTTGGCCCCGCAGCGGCAAGCGCTTTCGTGGCTGAAGCGGTGCCCGTGGCCACGATACGCATGCCCAGGGCCGTGCCCGCCGCCTTTACGGCGATCAGCGCAAGCCCGCCGCTGACAAGCACCACTGCCGGATTCAGCTCCGACAGAAACCCGATGACGTCCGCGCCTACGCCGATGATGTCACCCGCTGCGTCCACGATGGCCAGTATCTGGTCTTCGTGATCCAGCAGCACCTGAGCAAAGGTCGTCTTAATTTTCGTCTCGATGGGCTCGATGCTTTTCGCAAGTTCCACATACCGCAACTGCAGATTGTAGTTTGCCTTCTCGGCCTCGATCATATCGGAGTTCCCGGTCTTGTAGCTCTCCCATAGTTCGTCCAGCCCTTCCTTGCGCAGCGTCTGCAGGGCAAGGTTCTGGCGGCTGGCCTCGGATCGTGTCCGGCCCAGGCGTTCGTTGAATTTTTCCACGTCCACACCCAGGCGGCCCAGCAGCTCGGAAAACTGGCCCGTGGCCTCGCCGGTGGCGATGGTCTCCTGCAGGGAATCGGCCAGGGATTCAATTTTCATGGTTTCCGGGAACTTGACGACCGCGCCCGCCAGCAAGTCAACGGCCTCATACGCCTTGTCTGCATCGTCGAACCCGGTGGCGAGAATGTTGGACAGCGCCTCCACCACTTCATTGGTGTCGCCCGTGACGGCATAGAGCTCGCCGGCCTTGTTGTGCAGCTGTTCCATGCCCATGCCGGCATCCCTGGCGTTTTGTTCCAGGAAAGAAAGGTCGCGCCGCAGCTCCTTGGTCTGCTCCATCAGTTCGCCGCACTTGCTGATCACCGCGCTCAGCGCATTGCCGGCCAGCGTGCCAAGGGCTACATCGAATGTCTTTGCGCCCTTGCCGCCGTCCTCCATGCCCTTGCCCGCGCCTTTGGCGTTTTTCTCAAGGTCTTCAGCGGAACCGGATGCAGCGTCCATAACGTCCTGTGCGTCCGCCAAAGCCGCACCGAAATCATCGGATTTTTTTGTGTTTTTCTCGATCGAGGCCTGAAGGCTCAGCATGCGTTTTTCCAGCTTCAGAGCCTGGCTGCTGGTCTCGCCGTATTTATCGGCCAGGCGTTCGTGTTCCCGCTCACAGTTGGAAAGCTCATTCTGCTGGTTCACGATCGTGGCGTTGAGGATATCCAGTTCTTTCTGCGCCGCCTCGATGCCCTTTGTGGTCGGTTCGATCTTCCACTTTTCAGCATTTTTCCGCGCTTTTTCCAGTACGTCATCTGTTTTGGCCACGGCTTTCGCGGAATCTTCAGCCATGCCCTGCACCATGTTTTTGACCTGATCCAGCGTCTGCTTCACACGGCTGATGTCAAACTTCAGGCCGAGGACGACGCCATCATCCGAAGCTGCTGTCGGCACACATATCCCTCCTTGCCATGGCCGCGTCGTATTCGGCCTCGTAATCTACCGGGTCCAGCGCCACAGCGCGTTTGATGTCCGCATACCGCTCCCGCTCTTTGGGGTCGGATATCCTGCGCATATCCACGCTGCGGTAATAAATCGCATTCTTGATCTGGCTCTCGGGCGGCAAGCTGCGGAAAATGGACATGAACTGCCACCAGTGCATCCGCGCTGTGAAAAGGTCGATGCCCGCGTATACGCGGAAATCCCCCCAGATGCGCAGCGCGTCTTTTTTCCAGTCCAGGAGCCGTTCCGGCGGGGCCGGCTCATCCCCGCGGGGCGGATCGCCGCAAAAATAGAAGTCGAGCACTCCCTGGAAGTGCCCGGCTTCGTTCTGCGGTATTTCACGGAATGTATTGAGCAGGATAACGTCGAACTGTTCTTCCGGCGTCAGGTCAGACGCCAGCACCGTTCCCACATACTTCATCCACCAGGCCCAGTCCGTCGGCACCTTTCGGCCCAGGATCTGGTCCGGCAGCTCCAGAATTGCCGGATACATTCGCAACCGCCTCCTTCAGCTCCGGGATCAGGAACTGCTCCACGACCTCCCGGCGTCCTCCCATGACCTCGCCGTAAATGTACGCGCACAGGCTGATGTGTTCGTTGATGTTCTCCGGGCGGCCGCCGAAGATCTCCCGGTATTCTTCAACGCCCAGCGTACCCTCGATGAAGGTACGGCACATAGACACGGCGTCCGAAAATTTTTTCAGCGCCTCCTGTGCCATGGTGTCCGCGCTCCGGCCGTCCTGTCCGCCGGGCTTCAGTTTGGCGTCCATCGCACAGAATGCCTGCGCGGCCTGAAGCACGCGGGGAAAATCCCGCGTAACGCCTTCCAGCATCCGTTTGTCCGAGATATCGCACGGGTATGCACGGCCGCAAATGGTGATCTCGTGCTTTTTGGCAAACTCAAACCCCGCGCTCATTTCGCAGTCACCATGGCGGAAGCCGCAGCCGCTTCTGGCTTAAACGTGGGCGTGCCGCCCTCACCGATGGTGACAGTTCCCTTTTGGGGAGTGCCCAGGATCTTGAGGCCGAAGCTGATATTTTCACGGTTCTGGGCGTCGCCGGACCCATCGTCCGTGATGGACAGCACGCCCTCGCCCTGACGGCCGTTGGGCTTGCCGCTGCCCATATTGTCGTAGCACTCAATGAACTTGACTTTCCGTTTGTCGAGGTCGTACAGGCGGTCCATGATGGCGTCCTGCGCAGCGTCGCCAAACCTGCGGAAACCGGTGAAGGTACGGGATACGCTCACGCCCGTGATCTCGCTTTCGGCCACGCCCCGGCCCGCCATGTCGTAGTATTCCTGGCTTTGTTCGTTGATGCTGTTGCCGCGGGATGTGATGCCGACGGAAACCTCCGCCCATTGGGGCGAATCGTTTGCGCTGAGGTCGATCCACCAGCGGCGGTTCCATGTCATGGGGGTAATATATGTTCCAGGCATGCTTCGTCACTCCTTTTCATAGATCAGGGTGCCCTGAATTTTGTAGACACCATATTGGAAATTTTCGTCCCAGTCTGTAAAGGCTCCGTTTGAGGCGGAAATTGAGACAAAAGAAAGGCCGTTCCCGGAAAGAGGGACGCCCTTGCGGTTTTGCTGCTGGACCCAGTCCTGTAACTCTTCTGTAAAGTTGCAGTTATCCAGCCGCATGATGTCATCAGACGTCATGCGGGTAGCGGCAATGATAAAGTTGTATTGCCAGGTGGCCGCTCCGCGCATATCCTGTTCGATGATGGCAGAACCGGCTGGGAAGATCCCGTACCCCTCGGCGTCCGTCTCCAGCTGGTCGGTGCGTGCCTCCAGATCTTTCAGCGCGGGGCACTGTGCGAACAGGGCGCGGATATCGTTTAAAACAGCCATTATGGGCCTCCTAAAATGTTCCGGCGTTCATCCTCAATGATCCGGTCTTTTTCGGCAGCCATGAGGCGCTCAAGCCAGAAGGGACCGGCAAGGCGGTTAAACGTAGTGGTGTACCGGATGTCTTTGTTTGTAACGTGTTTCGGCTTGCGCCCGGCCATGACTTTCCCGAAGTACAGGTACTTGACCTGTGGGCCGCGGATGACGATGCGGCCGTTGGCCGGTTCCTGGCCTTGGGCGATGGCGTTCTCGATGCTGCTGTATGTGCGCTTGGGCACATACTTGGTGATGTTGCCCATGTAGACAAAGCCGGTGTCCTCGTTGCAGAAGCGCTTGCCCTCCATGTTGACGTACAGGAACGGCTCCTCGTACATCAGGCCGGAGTCGAAGTCGTGCATCATCTTGGTGTGGCCCAGGTTCTCCATCTTGGCGCCTGCGTCGATGGCCATGATGTGGCCGTCGCCGGTCTTCTGGTACTGCTTCTTGTCGAAGCCGTCCACATCGGGGCACCAGCGCTTGACCATGGCCTCGTTGTTCATGTAGTCGCCGGTGGCCAGGATAACGCCCTTGGAGGCGTTGAACTGGATGTACTTGCCGCTCTCATCCTTGGCGATGACGCCGGTCACCTTGCCGTCGGCGTGCACCAGCTTGACGGCGGGGGTGTTGAAGAAGGTCTCCAGATTGGAGTTCTTGGCCTGCACATTCTCCAGCACGGTGGCCAGCACGTCGCCCACGTTCTTGGGCTTGGGGCCGATCCACGGAGCAAAGAAGTAGCAGTGCTCATCGCCGAAGTCGTAGGTGTCCATGCGGTCCTTCCACACACCGGTCAGGTCCTGGCTGGTGCACATGTAGGCAAAGATCTCCTTCTCGTCGTTGTGCAGCAGGCTGGAGGGATCCTTCACGCTGTCCACAAGGCTGCCGTCGCCGTACTCGGTCTGGTCGGTCAGACCGGCGCGGTTCAGATACCACATCAGGGCCTCTTCGGAGTTCTCGACGTAGGCGTTCAGCAGGCTGGTGTCGGCGCGCCAGTCGCACAGGCCGTTGGTCATGTGCACCCACATCTTCTTGCCGGCCTCGGTGGACTTGGACTTGATGATGGCGGAGCCGCAGTTGCCCTGGCTCACCACGATGCTCTGCTTCTGCAGCAGGGCCACATGGCCGCCCAGCTCGGCTGCCCAGCCTGCTGCGGGCACACCGGCTGCACCGGCACCCACAACGACCACGTCAAAGTCCTTGGTCTCGTCCGGGGTGATGTCGCCCAGCTCCACCACAGAGGACTCCACTTCCTCGGTGGTCAGGCCGTCGGGCACCACGGTCTCGGCCTTGCTGGCCTCGGTGGGGGCCACGGCCACGCCCTTGGCCTGGTTGATGCAGCTCTCGGCAGCCTTCTTGATGGCACCGGAGGTGATGGTGGCACCGGAATGGCCGTCCACCTCGCTGGACTGTGCGTCCAGGATCTTCTTCACCATCTCGTCGGCGATGTCGGCACCGTAGCCCTTGGTCTCGTTTGCCACGTCGATCTGCACGTCAGTGATGGCATCGGCGCTGAAGGTCATGGTCACAGTGACAGGCGTTGTGGTGTTGATGCCGGTAGCAGTGGCGCTGTAGGTGCCTGCGGTATAGGTACCGGCAGCAGTGCTGGCAGCGGTGCTGCCAGAAGCTGCGCTGTTGCCGCAGCCGGCCAGCAGGCCTGCGGCAGCTGCACCCAAGGTAGCAGTGCGCAGGAAGTTGCGACGGGAAATCTTTTCGCTCATAATCGTTCTCCTTGCCTTTTCTTCGTGTGATCCGTGTTTGGCAGCAAAGTCCTCAGACTTTGTTACTGGATAAACAAAGCTTACACGTTAGAGCAGCGCGAAGGTCAAGGGCTGTTTTGACAAAAATATCACAAGAATTTGTCTGATCTAACAAATTCTCGTGATATTGCAATTTTATGTATATATTTTTGTCCGCGTCAGATGGTAATTCACGATGCTCCCATCGGGCTGCTCCCGGCTAGCAGCGATGCTGCTGAAGGTCTCGCCCACCGCACGGAACCCGCGCTGCACGATCTCCGCATGCAGGTCGTCCAGTGAGTCCCACCCAAAGGACCCGCGATAATCCTTTTTCCAAATGGTAGTCAGATAGTCTCCGCCGCACACCACCTCCACATGCTTTGTGCGCTTCAGCCCCAGCCTGCGGGCGGCATCGGCCTCAATCATAAGGCCGTAGTCGTACTCGTTGCGTCCCACCCGAAACTGCTCCATCACCCGCCGGGGCAGGCGGCTCACCCAGCGGGTCGCAGGCATACATTCCAGCCATTCAGCCTTTTCCTGCTGCAATTCTTTATCCCGGTCTGCTGCTTCTTCCTGTGAGAAGGTCAGTCGCCACATTTCCGGGAAATTCTGCACCCAGATGCGCCCAGCATTCTGTTCCAGTGTGCGGTACTGCTCCCGCTTGTGTTCCAAAAAACGGATGGCCAGTTCGTCCAGCACCTGCCTGCGCCGCAGCTGGGCGATCTGATGGTTGAACATAGCGTCACTCTGCTCCACCGTGGGTGCGCCGATCAGCTCCCGGCATTCTTCCAGCGAGAGCTCTGCCGCCCGCAGTTCCCTGCACAGGTTGAACCGCCGGGTATCAGTGACTGTATAGTAACGGTAGCCGGTATCCTCGTTGACCTCGGGGTGGATCAGGCCCATTTTTTCGTAGTAGCGCAAAGTATGGGTTGTGACACCAAGCAGAGATGCCATCTCACTGATGGTATAGCGCATAACAGTAAGCTCCTTTCCGGGCAGCAGAACCTTAGAGCTGCTCGAATGTTATTTTTCTATCCATCCTTATTATATCGTATCCGCACACCGTTTCAAGTAAAAAAACTTTGCCGTTCTCTGCCGGAAAATACCGGGCAGCAAAAGCAGGGCGTTGACTTGGATGCCGTGACCGGCAGAGAGTAGGACTGAGTTTTAACAGAATAAATCCAACATCTTAAACCTGCTGCATAAACAAAAATCCGCCTATTATAAGTATGACTTGTTCAGCACAAAAATCAGTTCTCGAACGTTCCAAATTGGCATATTTTGGACGATTTTACGGTTATTTTTTCGGTTTGGTTATTTTGCTCCCCGTGGCCGGAGCAGGCCCTGCGGGCCAACATCCACGCTCAAATCAGCCTGGCGCTGAACCGCGTATATACTGAATGGTACCGCAGCAAAGGCTACAATTTTCAAATCACCAGCTCCACCAGCTACGACCAGTACTACGTCCATGGCCGCAACATCTTCGAGGTGATGAGCCGCATTACCGACGACATCTTCAACACCTACGTACGCCGCATCGGTACCATCGACCCCTATTACACCGAGTACTGCGACGGCAAAACCGTATCCTGCCCCGGCATGAAGCAATGGGGCACCGTCACGCTGGCCAATCAGGGACGCAACGCGCTGTCCATCCTGCAATATTACTACGGCAACAACATTGAGATCGTACGCACCAATAACATTCAGGCCATTCCCGAAAGCTATCCCGGCACACCGCTGCGCCTGGGCAGCACAGGAAATGCCGTGCGCACCATTCAGCGCCAGCTCAACCGCATCGCCCGCAACTACCCCTTCTTCGGCACTCTCGAGGTGGACGGCGTGTTTGGCGCCTCTACCGAGGCTGTGGTAAAAAAATTTCAAAAGCAGTTCAGCCTTGCCCAAGACGGGGTTGTCGGCCGGGATACCTGGTACAAGATCAGCTATATTTACGTAGCGGTCAAAAAGCTTGCGGAGCTTTCCAGCGAAGGCGAGGCCGCCACCGGCAACCTTGTAGCCGGCCAATGGCCCGGCACCCTGCTGCGTGTGGGCAGCCGCGGCGACGATGTGGAACAGATCCAGTTCTGGCTCAACGCCGTGGCCGAATTTGTGGACACCATTCCCACCGTCACGGTGGACGGCATCTTCGGCCAGGCCACGGACCGGGCCGTGCGCGCCTTCCAGCAGCATTTCGGCCTGACGGTGGACGGCATCGTGGGACAGGCGACCTGGAACAGCATCTACAACGAATACAGCTCTATCCAGACAGATATCGCCCCGCCCAACGTCGATACTCCGGGCCAGTTCCCCGGCACCACGCTCGCTGTAGGCAGCCGCGGCAACGACGTCAAGCAAATGCAGTTTTATCTGCGCATCATCTCCAACTCCAACAGCGCCATCCCGGCCATCACGGCGGACGGCATCTTCGGCTCCGCCACCGAGCGTGCTGTGCGCGCTTTCCAGCAATTCTACGGGCTTACCGTGGACGGTCTGGTGGGCAAGCTGACCTGGAACAAGATCTACGAGGTGTACACAGGCATCATCAACGGCCTGCTGGCGCCCACCGAACGCCCGGGCACTTACCCCGGCGCGCCTCTGCGCATCGGCTCTACGGGACGGGCGGTCAAGGAAGTGCAGTATTACCTGTATCTGATGAGCGCCTACTACACGGAAATTCCCGTCATCGCCTTTGACGGCATTTACGGCACCGCAACGGCGGAAGCCGTGCGGGCCTATCAGCGACTGTTCGGCCTGGCGGTGGACGGCGTCGTCGGCCCCGCCACCTGGAACAGCATTTACAACCAGTTCTCCACGCTGCGCAACGTGGACGGCCCGGTGAACCGCTTCCGTGTGTTTGCATACCCGGGCTATGACCTTCAGGAGGGCATGAGCGGCAGTATGGTGCAGTTCGTTCAGTTCATGCTGGCTTACATCGGCTCGTTCTACGACACCATCTCCCCCATCACCGTGCTTGACGGCGAATTTGGCCCTGAAACCAAGGACGCCGTGGAGAGCTTCCAGCGGGAGTTCGCCTTCGCCATCACGGGTATTGTGGATGAACCCACCTGGGCGGCGCTCGTCATCACTTACCTGAGCCTTGCCTCCGACGAAGGCGAAAACGATCTGCCGGAGGGTGAATACCCTGGCTTCGTGCTGGCAATCGGCAGCGCCGGGCCAAGCGTCCGCCGCCTGCAGCGCTACATGAACGGCATCGCCTCCCGCTTCTGCGTGGCCTGGTTCGTGCCCGAAAGCGGTATTTTCGACGAGATTACGCTCAATGCCGTGAAGGAATTCCAGGAGGGCTTCGGCCTGCCTGTGACGGGCCTTGTGGACCGCGCCACCTGGGACGCCATTTACAATTACTACATCATGGAGGAGGAATAGGGCCATGGCCAAGGTCATCGTATACGACGAGTACACCAATCGTCTGTTCACCTATAACCTGTCTGAAAACGACCCGATGCCCTACGCCTACGGCAACACGATGCGCGTGCGCGAGTTCCGCGGCTCATCCAACAGCCCTACGCTTTGGACGACGACGCGCGCCATGGAGGCATGGAACCTTACGCGGCGGCGTTACGGTAAGGGCATTTACATCGGCTATGCGTTCAAGCGCATCTGGGAAGGCGGCCACGGAACGGCCAGCCAGCACTACGCGGGCGTGAGCTTCGACGTGGGGCAGAACGTTTCGTATTCCCAGCGCGTGGCCATCCGCAACGCGGCTGTGGCAACCGGCGCCTGGGGCTATGTGGAGCCCATCTCC
>OLOE01001005.1_pt1 | contig 12951 bp, 7 predicted proteins | sample 1673201 | NCBI WGS metagenome assembly OLOE01 (sample SAMEA3136765, study PRJEB25190) | human gut metagenome | biome: human gut; feature: human-associated habitat; material: faeces | place: Austria | collected 2013
TTTTAACCTTATCTAATTTGCCCCAAGGTGTAGAACCAAGAGCGCCAAATATATAAAGTCTAGCAAAAGAATCATATATAAGATTAAGAGAGGAATTTCCACCTACAATAATATTTTTTGTTGGAATATTAAGTAAGTCTGAAAAAAGACCCTTAAGTTCGGCAATACCATCAAGTATACCGTAGTTTCTTACATCAACGCCTTCAGAAGTGATGTAGTTATTAAGGGGCATAGTTAAAATATCGTTAGATAAATTAAGCTGTGCTCCAGCAGGCTTACCTCTGGACATATCCAAGTTAAGGTTTAATCCTTTTAATTTATCGTATTCAGCCTGTAAATCTTTCTGTAACTGTAGAAGCTCGACTTGAGACATTTCATCCAAAGTAGCCATACTTATCTCCTCCTAGTAATACAAGTTAAAAAAATAAAACTTCATATTAAAATTCTTGCTTATTCCAGTTCATTATACAAGTTTTTGCACCTTGCTGTCAAGTATTATGAATAATATAGTCATTAAAATCTTCAAAAATTTATTTCACACTATTATATAGTAGAAAAATATGAAATAAAATGCAGGATAAGATGGTCATAAATTTAAAAACCAGAGAATATCTATTGTATGTAGTCAAAAAAAATAAAAATTTAAATGGATTTAGGGGGTATAAAAAGTGAGAAATTTTTTTATTAAAAAGTTATAAAAAAATGAAAAAATGCAAGTTAAAAAACTAAAAATTGCATAAATCTTAAGAAATTGTAAAAAAGGTCTTGCATTTTTTTTAACTTTGGAATATAATCCAACTATCAAGCGAAGGAGCTGGATATGACAAAGTTCATTATCCGGCTCCTTTTTTTATACAATAAGGAGGGGTCGTAATGGACGCTAGTACATTTAATGCTTTTGACACAATATGGCTTATCTTAGGTGCTATATTGGTATTCTGGATGCAGGCAGGTTTCGCAATGGTTGAAACAGGCTTCACCAGAGCAAAGAACGCAGGTAATATCATTATGAAGAACTTAATGGATTATGCCTTCGGTTCTATTGTATTCTGGATTATTGGTTACAGCCTTATGTTTGGCGGCTATGGTCCAATCGTAGGTTCTTTTGATTTATTTGCAACAGGAAACTACGACACAGGTTCAGTACCTATGTGGGTACACTTTATGTTTAACACTGTTTTCTGTGCTACAGCAGCTACAATTGTTTCAGGTGCTATGGCAGAACGTACCAAGTTCTCCATGTACTGCGTTTACTCATTCTTCATTTCATTGATTATCTATCCTGTAGAGGGTCACTGGACATGGGGTGGCGGTTGGCTTTGCAACAGCGAGGCAGGTTCGTTCATGATGAACACCTTCGGTGCAGCCTTCCATGATTTCGCAGGTTCTGCCATCGTACATAGTGTTGGTGGTGTACTTGCCTTGGTTGGTGCTATCTGCTTAGGTCCTCGTCTGGGTAAGTATCGCAACGGCAAGAGTACGGCTATCCCTGGTCACAACCTCATGGCTGCTGCCCTGGGCGTATTCATCCTCTGGTTCGGCTGGTTCGGTTTCAACCCTGGTTCTCAGCTTGCTGCTTCTGGTGAGGTTAACCGTGTTGCTATCAGTCACGTATTCCTGACAACCAACTTGGCTGCCGTTTGTGGTGGTCTCGGTACTATGTTCACCTCTTGGATTAAGTATGGCAAACCTTCGTTCTCATTGACATTGAACGGTATTCTGGCTGGTTTGGTAGCTATCACCGCTGGTTGCGACTTGGTTAGTCCATTGGGTTCTGCCATCATCGGTCTCTTGGCAGGTATCATCTTGGTATTCTCTATCGAGTTCATTGATACCAAGCTTCATATTGATGATCCTGTTGGTGCAAGTTCAGTTCATGGTGTATGCGGTATCTTCGGTACTTTGATGACTGGTCTCTTCGCCCTTGATGGTGGTGGCTTCGGATTCTTCGGTGCTCAGTGCTTCGGTATCCTCTGCATCGACCTTTGGGCAGCCGTAACAGGTATCATCCTCTTCTGGGGTATCAAGAAGATTGCTGGTCTCCGTGTTGATAAGCGAATCGAGGAAGAAGGTCTCGATATCTACGAGCATGGTGAGAGTTGCTACAACTAAAGATGCTTTCATATAACGAGCGAGAGAGATTTTTCAGCAGAAGTTTTGGAGAGCAGAGTTTTATTAATGCCATTGAATAATGTACGCTGCATCTCAACAATATAAATAAATCGCAATTTATTTTGTGTTGTCTTCGATTTGCAGTACCTTTGCTGCCGAAACTTTAAAAAACAAAGAAGTATCACATTAAAAAGAGAGAATATGAAGAAGATTTTTGATACAAAGAAAATGGGTGCCCTTGCACTTGGTTTGGTTGCTTTTGCTCCTGCAGCTTCTGCTCAGGATAAGGTTGAAACTACCATCGCTGCAGATGTTGTAAACCAGTATTACTGGCGTGGTCAGTCACTGGGAGAAGTCTCTTTGCAGCCAACACTCTGTATTGGTTACAAGGGCTTGTCTCTGACAGCTTGGGGAAGTGTAGGTGTCTCTAAACCAGACGATACTAAGGAATTTGACCTTACCTTGGCTTATGAAACCGGTGGTTTCCATATCGGTGTAACCGATTACTGGTTCAACTCTCCTAACGAGAAGTATTTCGCCTATAAGGCACATGAAACTTCTCATGTTTTTGAGGCAAATGTAGGTTATGACTTTGGTCCAGTTGCCTTGAACTGGTACACCAACTTTGCAGGCAATGATGGATTAAATAAGGATGGTGACCGTGCTTATTCTTCATATGTTGAGGCTACAGCCCCATTCAAGTTGGGCGGTTGTGATTGGGCAGCAAGTATAGGCGCAGTTCCATTTGCAACATCTTTCTATGGTGATGCCAATGGTTTTGCAGTTACCAATGTTTCACTGAAAGCTACCAAGGATTTGAAGATTACAGATTCTTTCTCTGTTCCAGTCTTCGCTCAGGTAGCTGCTAACCCTAGCACCGAAAAAGCTTACCTGGTAGTAGGTTTTACCTTGCAGCCATAATAGGCTCTTAGGTTTTTCGATATATTCTTACGTTGGTAGGTTTAAGTTTTTATTTTAAATGCCGATAGTTCCGTCAAAGAGCTATCGGCATTTCTTTGTATGATATGGGGGTAAGAAACTGTGTATAATGCCCTGGATGCTTTGTTGCATATCTATGGGCGTATAATATGCCCTGGATACGCTTTGTTTATCTTAAAAATGATTGTGTTTTACAGATTGTAATTAAATAGTATTTTTTTCTTTTCAGTTTATCATATATTTTAATCTAATATGCGTTAATATGTTATTATTATGATAAAGTAAAGACAAAATGCTACTATTCTTTTCTATATTCTAACAAAAAGTTGTAATTTTGCACCCGAAACATAGCAAAAAGTAATTTTAAACTTTGCTTTTTCTTGGTTTGCTCCTAAAAGAATAGATTGGACATGCCAAGGTGAATAAGAGAGAACAAGAGTTAAAAATAACCGTAAAAGAAAGGAAAAGATTTATGTGTGGAATCGTATCTATCTTCAATATTCAGGAGCAGACTCCTGAATTGCGACAGCAAGCGCTTCGTATGAGCCAGAAGATTCGCCATCGCGGACCAGACTGGAGTGGAATCTACTGTGGTGGTTCAGCTATCCTGGCACATGAGCGTCTGAGTATTGTAGACCCTGAAAGTGGTCGCCAACCTTTGTTTGCACCAGACAAAAAACAGGTGCTTGCCGTAAACGGTGAGATTTATAATCATCAGGACATCCGTGCTCGTTTTGCCGGCAAATACCAGTATCAGACCGGTTCCGACTGTGAGGTGATTCTTTCTCTCTATCGTGAGATGCGAGCAGATTCCGACTTTGATTCCTTAATATATAAAGGTGAGGATGCGCTCCACGCCCGTATCTCCAAGATGCTTGAAGAGCTGAACGGTATCTTTGCCTTCGCCCTTTACGATGCCGAACGTGATGAGTTTCTCATCGCCCGCGACCCTATCGGTGTTATTCCTCTTTATATTGGTTATGATAAGGATGGAAAAGTGCTGGTGGCAAGCGAGTTGAAGGCTCTGGAAGGTCAGTGCGACCACTACGAGCCATTCCTCCCGGGCCATTATTATTATAGCAAGAACCCTGGCATGAAGCGTTACTATACACGCGATTGGTTTGAGTATGCTGCCATGCAGAAAAAATATCAGATTGATGATGCCAAGAAGGCTGAAGAACAGCTGAAGGATGCTGAACCTCAGGAGAAAGCTGCGGTAAAGGAAATCCATGATGCTCTCGAAGCTTCTGTCAAACGCCAGTTGATGAGCGATGTACCTTACGGTGTCCTTCTCAGTGGTGGTCTTGATTCTTCTGTCATCTCTGCTGTAGCTGAGAAGTATTCTTCTACCCGTGTAGAGAATGGGGGAGAGACCAAGGCATATTGGCCACGTCTGCACTCCTTCGCTGTTGGTTTGAAGGGTGCGCCTGATTTGGCAAAGGCACGTTTGGTTGCCGAACACATCGGAACTGTGCATCACGAAATCAACTATACCATTCAGGAAGGTCTGGATGCTATCCGTGATGTCATCTATTTCATCGAGACCTATGATGTTACCACTGTGCGTGCATCTACCCCGATGTATCTTTTAGCGAGAGTCATCCGAAGCATGGGTATCAAGATGGTGCTTTCGGGCGAGGGTGCCGACGAGGTATTCGGAGGTTATCTCTACTTCCATAAAGCACCGGATGCCAAGGCATTCCATGAGGAAACCGTACGAAAGTTGGGTAAACTCTATCTCTACGATTGTCTGAGAGCCAACAAGAGTTTGGCTGCATGGGGCATCGAGGGCCGTGTGCCTTTCCTCGACAAGGAGTTCCTGGATGTAGCGATGGGTATGAACCCGGTTTTGAAGATGTGTCCGGATAAGACCATCGAGAAAAAGGTGGTTCGTGAGGCATTTGCCGATTTGCTTCCAGAAGAAGTGGCATGGCGACAGAAGGAACAGTTCTCCGATGGTGTGGGCTATTCATGGATTGATACCCTGAAGCAGATTACCGCATCTGCCGTCAGCGATGAGCAGATGGCGCATGCTGCTGAGCGATTCCCTATCAACCCTCCACAGAATAAGGAGGAGTATTATTATCGTTCTATCTTCGCCGAGCATTTCCCAAGCGACAGCGCTGCCAAGAGCGTACCTAGTGTGCCTAGCGTAGCATGTTCTACAGCCGAAGCCCTTGCCTGGGATGCCTCATTCAAGAACCAGAACGACCCTAGCGGCAGAGCCGTGGCGGGAGTTCACGAACAGGCGTATAAATAAGTGAAGAGTGGAGAGTGAAGAATCACTTTGTACTTCATATTTAAGTAAGAAAAATAGTTAGAAATAACCGATATAAAACGAACAAGAAATGGAAAAAGGATTGTACAGTTCAGCCTATGAGCACGATGCGTGTGGCGTAGGTATGGTGGTGAATATCCACGGTAACAAGAGTCATGAGCTGGTCGATAACGCCTTGAAGGTACTCGAGAACATGCGTCATCGTGGTGCAGAGGGTGCCGATAACAAGACGGGTGATGGTGCCGGTATCATGCTCCAGATTCCACATGAGTTTATTCTTCTTCAGGGTATCCCAGTGCCAGAAAAAGGTAAATATGGTACGGGTCTCGTCTTCTTGCCTAAGGATGAGAAGAAACAGCAGGATATTCTCTCTATCATGATTGAGGAAATTGAACGCGAGGGATTGCAGCTGATGCATCTCCGCAATGTGCCTACTAACCCTGATTGTTTGGGTGAGGCTGCTTTGAGTAACGAACCAGCTATCAAACAGGTGTTTATCACAGGTGTTACAGATGATAAGGTGCCTGTCTTTGAGCGCACCCTCTATCTTATTCGTAAACGTATTGAGAAACGTGTCAGTGATCCTGATTTCTTTATTTGTTCGTTGTCTAATTCGAACATCGTATATAAGGGTATGTTGAGCAGCCTCCAGTTGCGCCAATATTATCCTGACTTGACCAATAATTATTTCACAAGCGGTCTGGCTCTGGTTCACTCCCGCTTCTCTACCAACACCTTCCCAACATGGAGTCTGGCTCAGCCATTCCGTCTCCTTGCCCACAATGGTGAGATTAACACCATCCGTGGTAACCGTGCCTGGATGAAGGCTCGTGAGAGTGTGTTGAGCAGCGAGGCTTTGGGCGATATCCGTGAGATTTCTCCTATCGTCCAGCCTGATATGAGTGACTCTGCCAGCCTCGACAATGTATTTGAGTTCTTCGTGATGAGCGGTCTGTCATTGCCTCATGCCATGGCTGTGATGGTGCCTGAGAGCTTCAACGACAAGAACCCTATCTCTGAGGATCTGAAGGCATTCTATGAGTACCACTCTATCCTGATGGAGCCATGGGATGGTCCTGCCGCCCTGCTCTTCAGCGATGGCCGTTATGCCGGTGGTATGCTCGATAGAAATGGTCTGCGCCCTGCACGCTATACCATCACCAAGAACGATATGATGGTAGTCGCATCTGAGGTAGGTGTGATGGATTTCGATCCTACTGAGATTGCCGAGAAGGGTCGTCTGCAGCCTGGTAAAATTCTCCTCATCGATACACAGGAGGGTAAGATCTACTACGATGGTGAAATCAAGGAGCGCCTGGCTGCCCAGCATCCATATCGCCAGTGGTTGAACACCAACCGTATTGAACTGGAGAAACTTCGCAGTGGTCGAAAGGTGGAAAATGGTGTGGACAACCTCACTCGCAAGGAATTGGAATTCGGTTTTGGCGAGGAAGATATTGACGGTACTATCATCCCAATGGCTACCAAGGGTCAGGAACCTACTGCTTCTATGGGTAATGATACTCCGCTTGCTGTGCTTTCTGACCAGCCACAGATTTTCTTCAACTACTTCCGTCAGCAGTTTGCTCAGGTTACCAACCCTGCTATCGACTCTATCCGTGAGAACCTCGTGATGAGTCTTACCGAGTATATCGGCCGTGTAGGTTCCGGCATTCTGAACCCAGACGAGAGCAACTGCAAGATGGTTCGTCTGCCACATCCTATCCTGACCAATACCCAGCTGGATATCCTTCAGAATATCCGCTACAAGGGATTTAATACAGTAAAACTCCACATGCTCTTCGAAACCGCCAAGGGCGAAGAAGGACTGCACGAGGCTTTGGATGAACTCTGCAAGCAGGCTGCCCAGAGCGTGGATGATGGCTACAACTACATTATCTTGAGCGACCGTGGCGTGGATGAAACTCATGCCGCCATTCCATCTCTGCTTGCCGTGAGTGCCGTACATCATTATCTGATTGATGCCGGCAAGCGTGTGCAGACAGCCCTCATCGTAGAGAGCGGTGAGATTCGTGAGGTAATGCATGCAGCCCTCCTGTTGGGTTACGGTGCATCAGCCCTCTGTCCATACTTGACATACGCCATCCTCGACGACCTTGTAAAGAAGGGAAAGATTCAGGAGGATTACCATACAGCCGAGCAGAACTACATCAAGGCTGTGAAGAAGGGCTTGTTCAAGATTATGGCTAAGATGGGTATCTCTACCATCCGAAGCTATCGTGGTGCCAAGATCTTCGAGAGCATCGGTTTGAGCGAGAGCCTTCTGAAGAGCTACTTCGGAACAGAGGTGAGCACTATCGGCGGTATCGGACTCGAGACTATCGCCCGTGATGCCATCCGCCTGCACGACAAGGCATTCGAGACCAAGAAGCTCGAGTTCCTGCCAAGTATGGGACAGTTCCACTACCGCAAGGACGGTATCAAGCACGCTTGGAACCCAGAGACCATCGCCACCCTGCAGCTCGCAACCCGCAAGGGCGATTATGATCTCTTCAAGAAATATACACATCTCGTTGACGATAAGCAGGAGCCTATCTTCATTCGCGACTTCTTCAGCTTCCGCAAGAATCCTATCTCTATAGATAAGGTGGAGCCGGTAGAGGAAATCGTGAAGCACTTCGTTACCGGTGCAATGAGTTTCGGTGCCCTCTCCAAAGAGGCTCACGAGGCAATGGCACTCGCCATGAACGCCCTCGGTGCCCGAAGCAATACCGGTGAAGGTGGTGAGGATAACGAGCGATTCCATTCTACACAGGATGGCATCAGCCTCTCAAGCAAGACCAAGCAGGTGGCTTCCGGTCGATTCGGTGTGACTACTGAATATTTGGTAAATGCAGAGGAAATCCAGATCAAGGTGGCACAGGGTGCTAAACCGGGTGAGGGTGGTCAGTTGCCTGGCTTCAAGGTTAACGAGGTCATTGCCAAGACCCGTCACTCTATTCCTGGCATCAGCTTGATTTCTCCTCCACCTCATCACGATATCTACAGTATCGAGGATTTGGCTCAGCTCATCTTCGACCTCAAGAACGTAAACCCTAAGGCGGCTATCTCTGTGAAGTTGGTTGCTGAGAGTGGTGTGGGTACCATCGCTGCCGGTGTGGCTAAGGCAAAGGCCGACCTCATCGTTATCTCTGGTGCTGAGGGTGGTACAGGTGCCAGCCCTGCATCAAGTATGCGTTTCGCTGGTATCTCTCCTGAAATCGGACTTTCTGAAACCCAGCAGACACTGGTGAAAAACGGTCTTCGCGGACAGGTTCGTCTGCAGGTAGATGGTCAGTTGAAGAGTGGTCGTGACATCATCCTGATGGCTTTGCTCGGTGCTGAGGAATTCAGTTTCGGTACGGCAGCCCTCATCGTTTTGGGTTGTGTCATGATGCGTAAGTGTAACTTGAATACCTGTCCTATGGGTGTTGCCACACAGGATCCTAAGCTCCGTGCGCACTTCCGTGGCAGCTACAAGTATCTTATCAACTACTTCCGCTTCCTCGCTGAGGAGGTTCGTGAATATCTGGCAGAGATGGGTTACACCTCATTGAACGATATCATCGGTCATACCGAGCTCATCGTCCGCAAGAAGGATGAGGAGATTGTTCCTACCGAGGGTTCGGATGCCGTAGAGCCAGAGGTGGCCAAGAGCATCAAGGAGAAGGCCGACTTGCTCGATTTCTCTCGTCTCTTGCATCGTGAGACAGGTCATTGCTCGCTCTATCATACTACCGAGCAGATTCATGACCTCGACAATGTACTCGACCAGCAGTTGATTCGTGGTGCACAGCGTGCCATCGAGAATCAGGAAGAAGTGAACCTCGATTTTGCCATCAAGAATACCGATCGTGCTGCCGGTGTGATGCTGAGCGGTATGATTGCCGAGAAATATGGTGAGGCTGGTCTTCCAGACAAGACCGTGAACGTGAAGTTCAAGGGTTCTGCAGGTCAGAGCTTCGGTGCCTTCCTGGTTAAGGGAGTGGATTTCAAACTCGAAGGTGAGACCAATGACTATTTCGCCAAGGGACTTTCAGGAGGTCGTGTTTCCATCCTTCCTCCTATCCGCAGCAACTTCTCTGCTGAGGATAACATCATCGCCGGTAACACCGGATTGTATGGTGCTACAAGCGGTGAGTTGTATATCAATGGTAAGGTAGGTGAACGCTTCGGTGTTCGTAACTCCGGTGCCATCGCCGTGATTGAGGGCGCTGGCGACCACTGCTGCGAGTATATGACGGGCGGTAGAGTAGTAGTGCTCGGTGAAACTGGCCGTAACTTTGCCGCTGGTATGAGTGGTGGTGTTGCCTACGTATGGGATAAGAACCACAACTTCGATTACTTCTGTAACATGGATATGGTGGAGATTAATCTCGTGGAGGATAGCACCTATCGCAAGGAGTTGCACGAGCTGATCCGTCAGCATTATCTCTACACCGGCAGTAAGCTTGCCCGTACTATGCTCGACGACTGGAACCACTACGTAGAGGATTTCATCCAGGTAGTGCCAATCGAGTACAAGCGAGTTCTCCAGGAGGAGCAGGTAAAGAAGTTGCAGCAGAAGATTGCGGATATGCAGCGAGATTACTAATTTTAAAATTAGAAAAAAGATGGGAAATCCAAAAGCATTTTTGACTATACCTCGCAAGGAAGCAGGTTATAGACCAATTCACGATAGAATCCTCGACTTCAGCGAGGTAGAACAGACATTGAATAGCAACGACCGCCGACAGCAGGCTTCACGTTGCATGGATTGTGGTGTGCCTTTCTGTCACTGGGCTTGTCCGCTGGGCAACAAGGCACCGGAGTGGAATGATGCCCTCTACAAGGGCGACTGGGAGCTGGCTTATCGTCTCCTCAATTCCACCAACGACTTTCCGGAGTTCACAGGACGCATCTGTCCTGCACTTTGCGAGAAGGCGTGTGTATTGAATCTCATGGATCATGAGCCAACCACCAACCGTGAGGATGAGTGTGCCATCGTGGAGCACGCCTTCTCTGAGGATTATGTACATGTTGAGATTCCTGAGCGTAATGGCAAGACGGTGGCTGTCATCGGTGCTGGTCCTGCGGGATTGGTAGCTGCCAACCAGTTGAACCATAAGGGATATAAGGTAACAGTATTCGAGGCACGTGAGAATGCTGGTGGTCTCTTGCGTTATGGTATTCCTAACTTCAAACTCAACAAGAGCATCATCGACCGCCGTCTTCGTCTTCTCGAAGAGGAGGGCATCGAGTTCAGATACAATCAGCAGATAGATGTAACTAAATTGCCAGAAGGCTTCGATGCCTATGTGGTATCTACCGGTACGCCAACGGCACGCGACCTGAAGATTCCTGGACGAGAGCTGAAGGGCGTTTATTTTGCCCTGGAACTTCTTTCTCAGCAGAACCGTATCCTCGCCGGTATGGAGTTCTCTAAGGACGAACTGGTTACCTGCAAGGGCAAGGATGTGCTGGTAATCGGTGGTGGTGATACTGGTTCCGACTGTATCGGTACCGCACATCGTCAGGGTTGCAAGAGCGTAACCCAGATTGAAATCATGCCTAAGCCAGTGGAAGGCCCAGAGGATCCTAAGAATCCTTGGCCAAACTGGCCTCGCACCCTGAAGACAACTTCCAGTCATGAGGAAGGATGCACCCGTCGCTGGAACATCAACTCTCTGGAGTTCCTGGGAAAAAACGGCAAACTGACAGGTGTGAAGGTTCAGCCTATCGACTGGAAACCAAACCCAGAGGGTGGTCGCCCGTTGATGGTAGAGGCTGGCGAACCGGAGATTATCAAGGCAGAGGCCGTATTTCTGGCCATGGGCTTCCTGAAGCCACAGCAGCCTGAATTTGCTGAGAATGTATTCGTGGCTGGCGATGCAGCAAGCGGTGCCTCTCTGGTAGTACGCGCCATGGCAAGCGGCAGAAAGATTGCTGCCCAGGTAGATAAGTTCCTGAACAAATAAATCGGTTATTTTTAACTATAAGTGTAGGGAGGTTGACCTCAGTGATGAGGTTTTCCTCCCTTTTTTCTTTCTCCTTCTCCCTCGTTCCGCCCTCATCACTCTCGTTCCGCCCCCGTTCCAGGCGGTTCCATCGCCTGTCCTATGAATAATAATCAACAAAAAAAGGGTTTTATTCGTGATTTCTCTCCATATTTTCCTTAATAATTTGGCATTCCCAAATATAAAGTGTAAATTTGCACTCAATATTTCGACTAATAATAATTAAACTAAGGAAATAACAGAAAATGAAAAAGAAATTATCAACCGTTCTTTTGGCATTGGCTGCCTTTATGCCAATGACAGCACTGAATCTTGTAAAGGGAGATTATGGTTATCTCTATTGTCACATGAGCGATAAGGGGGAGTGGACAGCCTATGCCATTTCCCGTGATGGCTACAACTATCAGGACATCAATGGTGGCAACCCTATCTTCAATCCAGAAGAGCATGCCCGCATTGAAGGCGGAACCCGTGATGCCTACATCACCCGTATGTACAATGGCAAAGGATACATCATGGTTACCACCGATATGTGCGTGCGCAAGAGCCACAAATGGGACAACTATGGCATCGATCTCCTGAAGAGTAAGGATTTGAAGAACTGGACCAGCGTTACCTTCGATTTCCGCAAGGGCATGCAGAACTTCTGCGATGCTGCCACAGCTACATCTCCTTATAAGGACTGGAGCACCATCAACCGTGTATGGGCACCTCAGATTTTCTGGGATCCTGACTGTTGTTGGGAAAACGGTGAGAAGGGCGGATACATGATTTACTATTCCATGCTTAACCGTGCTGAGGAGAAGTACGACCGCATGTATTACAGCTATGCTGACAAGACCTTTACCAAACTCACCACTCCTAAGCTACTCTTCGACTGGGGGTATGCTACCATCGATGCCGATATCAATTTCCTGAAGAGCGATGGTCTCTATCACATGCTCATTAAGAAAGAGGGTGGAAAGAGAGGTATCTTCACTGCTACCAGCAAATATCTCAATCATGGTTGGAGCGCTCCTGTCGATGATGACTTCGTAAGTTTCGAGGGAAGTAAACTGACAGAGGGAAGTTCTGCCTTCCAGCTTATTGGTGATGATACTTGGCGTGTGGCTTACATCCAATATAGTGATCATCCTAAGCATTACCGTATCTGCAAGGCAGATAAGTATCTTCGTAATTTCTCTGATCCTGTGGACATTAAGGGAGTTACGGCTCCTCAGCATGGCAGTTTCATGAGAATTACCAAGAAAGAGTACAAAATGCTCCTGAAATGGAACCAAGAATTAAAAAATATAGAAAAATAAGTGGATTTATTGTTAAGTGCATAGCCGTATAGAATATTTAAGGGATTTATGCTTGTTTGGTTTAGATAAGATAGAAAAAAATATGATTGTGCGCGCGTACATTATAATATGTAAAGCAAAATTTATATGCATATCGCTCTATTCAACATGATCCTAGTAAAATCTTTCACAGGTGTATTTGCTAAGTTGAAATGTAGTTTTATGTAATCCTCGGTAATGGGGAAAAATAGTCTTTAAAGTGAGTTTGATTGTTTATATGTGTTAAATTTTGGCTAAAATCTGAACTTTTTTGCGAAAAGATTTGGTGGAATGAAAAATAGTT
>OLOE01001008.1_pt1 | contig 12944 bp, 15 predicted proteins | sample 1673201 | NCBI WGS metagenome assembly OLOE01 (sample SAMEA3136765, study PRJEB25190) | human gut metagenome | biome: human gut; feature: human-associated habitat; material: faeces | place: Austria | collected 2013
TCTTACGGCATTTATAGAATCTTCTGTTAATTCTCTGGGGTGATTGAACTGTGTCACGATATAGATCTGTTTCTTACGCCCATATTCCTGAAGAATGTCCTGCAATCTGGAATCTTCCAGTATACGCTGGGGGAAGACGACAAGGGTCTTGGTTCCGAACCGGATATAATCAAGATGACCGATAGCGGTAAGCGAATCCAGGTATTCCCTGATGACGTCCGTATTCAACAGGAAGGAGTCTCCTCCTGAGATGAGAACATTGGTAATTTCCTCATGTTCCCGTATATAGGACATGGCTTCCCTAATATCTGCCACGACCTCTTGCGTGCCGCTTCCCACCATACGCTTGCGAAAGCAGTATCTGCAGTACATGGCGCAGCGGTTCGTGGAAAGCAGCAGTACCGTTTGCGGATACTTATGCTGAAGTCCCTGCAGCCTGGTATTGGATTTCTCGCCGCTGGTGTCGAATGTGCCGGCAAGATCCATTTCCAGGAAGGAGGGAATGCACATCTTCCGGATAGGGTCATCGGCATCATCTGGATTGACAAGAGACAGATAGTAACGTGGAATGGACATGGGATATTTGTTCAGCACTTTTGACGCAATATCTCCATATTCTTTGATCTGTGGGATCGATGCTGATAATTCATCCAGAGTAGTGACATTGTCTGCCAGTATTTCTTCCCATCTCATATTGCACCTCCTTAATACGGATACTCGGGGTTGCTGTTGTCTAAGTATAGCATAAAATGGAGGCGAATTTTAAGAAATATTTTATGAACTAATATTAAAATTCTGTGTATACAGATGCAGGATAACAGTTCGGTGGTCTGGTGGCTGGAGTTTACTATTCTTTAAAATCGAAGATGAGCACATTTTCTTCCGGGTCATAATATTCATTTGGCTCTTGGCTTTCTTCTGCGGCCACTTTCTTTTCGACTGACAGAGGAGCATCCTTGATGTCCTGGCCTTCTTTCCAGATAAGTTTCCGCTCGCCTTTTTTACCTTCATAGTAGATGGAAGTGCTGTAATGGATTACGGTTTGGTTCTCTTCATCTATGGAGGCGGCAGAGTCCACTTCTTCCTTAAGCGGCAGTACATAAGACGTTTCCGTGAAAGAAGCGGTATTGGACCAGAATTCTTCCCATCTGGAGCGCCGCAGCGAAAGAATGGACTTGCCATCATCATAAGTCTGGTCGTACTTTTGTGTCGGCACGTCTATCCAGTAGGATGAGATGCTAAAAGGCTTCTCGCTCTTAAGCGTACAGAAGATGCGCCCGTCTTTCAGCCGGTATAACTGGGCTGGCTCAATATAATCGGAAGCAATACGCTTGTCAAATAAAGGCAGTTTTTGGATGCCTTCGCCGATTGGAGTGTTATCCCAGATCGCGCAGAATGCCAGAACTGCCAGCAGAAGAATTCCGCAGGCCAGCAGTTTCTGGCGGGCGATCTTGCGCTGGATCCGCTGGATGAAGCGGGTCTCGTCTATGGCCGTGTCCTCAGAAGAAGGCTCCATAGGCGGCAGTTCCCCGTGGAGGGACTCCAGATATTCCCGGCAGTCTTCACATTCTATAAGATGTTCTTCAATCAGGTCTTTGCTTTTTTCGCTGCAGATATTATCTTCATATAACGGCAGCAGATCTTTAATTATATCGCAGTCTGTCTTGCTCATATCATTACCTCCTTGATTTTCAGCCTGGCACGGTGATAAGTAACTCTGGCCCAGGTCTCCTGCTTGCCGAAGATCTCCCCGATCTCCCGGAAGCTTAAGTCTCCCAGAACACGAAGGATGAATACCTCTTTATAAGGTTCCTCCAGGCAGTGCAGAATCTTATAAATCGATAGGGCTTCGTCTTTGCGGATGCACATGCTTTCAATATCCGAGTCATCGGGAAACTGTTCAAGACTGTCCGTATGGACTGCCTTTTTCTTGCGCGTATAGGAGATGTATAGATTCTTGGCGATCTGGCACAGCCAGGACTTGACGGAACAGTTTCCCTGGAAATGCTTGATTTCCTTTAGCGCCTTGAAGAACGTATCCTGGGTAATCTCTTCCGCGATATGCGGATCCTTGCTCATAGCCAGCACGAACAGATATACATCCTTGAAAAAGCGCTTATATATTTCATCAAATTCCAGTTCCATTCCGTCACCTCCCCTCGCTTGTCCATTAGACGCATGACTGCTTGATTCGTTACAACCAATATAACATTTTTTTCTGTTTTAGTGGATTATAAATAAAATTTACAAAATGTGACTGAATCACAGATTTTCTTTTTAAATAGGGTATAATAGAATCATCAAAGCAAACAAATACTCGAAAGAGTACAATGAAAGAAAGGATGATAGATATGGCAGCAGCTCATTTGACAAAGGAAACATTTAACGAGGAAGTATTACAGGCGAAGGAACCGGTGCTGGTTGATTTCTGGGCTACCTGGTGCGGACCATGCCAGATGGTATTGCCAATTATAGAAGAGTTGGCAGGAGAGGTCAAAGACGCGAAGATCGGCAAGGTGAACGTGGATGAGCAGGCGGAACTCGCCAAAGAGTACAGGGTAATGTCGATACCGACTCTTATGGTATTTAAAGACGGCAAGCCGGTGAAAAGGGAAGTAGGGGCAAAGTCCAAAGCAGAGATATTAGAGATGTTAAAATAAAGAGTTCGGATATAAAATTGGCAGATTGTTTAAAATGGACATAATACAGGCAGCGGCAGGAAATCCTTCTATGGGAACCTGTACCGCTGCCTGCCTGTCGTTGTATTAGGCCTGTCATCTAAACCATCATGCTATGTGGGCACAGATGGCGTCCCGAAGAAACTTGGCGCATCCCGGGAGTTCTTTGTCATAATAGGATTGAAACCGTTCATCCGCCACGTACATTTCCGCCAGCCCCAGATGAGCCTTGGGGTCATAGGATGGCCATGTGTAAGCCAGCCACTCTTTGTGCATCATGGCAATATCCCTGCCGACGGCATCTGATGCAGACGCGCCGGAAGTTACGGCGTCTTTCAGCGCCTCGAGAATCTTTCCTTCTAATTCTTTCATGGCATAATACTCCTTTGCTGTGAGATTCAGCATGTTCTGATTGCTGTTTTCAATCGTTTTGTCACCATACTTTTCACGGAGTTCCTTTCCATATTTCTCTTCGTTTTCTTCGATTAATTCCCTTTTCAGCGCGGCAAATTTTTCCTGGTCTGTCATGCGTATCTTCCCTTCTTCCATTTGAATCGTCTTTTTCACAGTTTCAATCAGAAGCCTTAGATTCTGCTCCTCCTTGTATAAATGGTCGAGATGCGCCCGTAGCGCTTCCAGCGGGTTGAAGGCAGGATCCTTGATTATTCCTTCAATCGTGGAAAGTTCCAGTCCCATCCGTCTGTAGAACAATATCTGCCAAAGTACGTCTACCTCTTCCTTGCCATATATGCGGTAGCCCGAATCCGGGGCGCGTCTGGGTACAAGGAGCCCGATCTGGTCATAGTAGCGCAGCGTGCGGGGGCTGATGCCGGCAATGTCAGCCAGCTGGGTAACCGTATAGCCATGTTTCATAAGACTTCCTCCTTTGGTCAGTTCCTGACAAAGCCAGTGTAACTGTTTACGTGGCGTTAAGGTCAAGGGTTCAGGCCAGATTTTTTAATTTATTTTTATCAAGGATTTTTACGGTTCCTCTGGAAAGTTCTACATAACCTTCGCTTGAGAAGTATTTGAGCATTCTGGTGACAACCTCACGGGCGCTTCCCATCAGCCGGGCTATCTGCTCATGAGTCATCTTGATCTCCTGGGAATGTAAAGCCGTGGCCTCATCCAGCAGGAAGATGGCCAGGCGCCTGTCAAAACTCATAAAGAGAATCTGCTGCATGGCCCACATTACATCGGAGAACCGCTCGGTTGCCATCTTATACGCAAAGCATTCGGCATAAATATTCTGATTCATGACGGATGAGATGGAGGCGGAACTAACCTGGATGACTTCGCTTGCCTCCACGGCATCGATGTATACATCAAACGTGATGGACTTTAAGACGCAGGAGGCGGATAAGACGCATACTTCTCCGCTGTAGATACGGTACAGGGTAATCTCCCGTCCTTCCTCCGAAAGCATATAGACCCGAAGAGAGCCGGATTTGACCAGCAGCATGCCAACGCACTGTGAATTGTCACTGTGCACGTTGCTGTTTTTAGCGTATTTCATGAGGGAAGAGCCGGACTTAAGCAGTTCCTTCTGGTTGCCATTAAGTTGATCCCAGAAAGGGAGGGATTCTTGCAATATAGTGGTATCTGTCTCTGTGAGCATGGAACATCCTTCTTTCTACGTATGATTGATTTTATCCTAAGTATAGCATAAGAAGGAAGCGCTGCAAGAATAAAATGATATCTTGCTATTTTATGGCTCTAGGGTTATAGGATAAGCGAATGGTTCCCAATCGAGTTCCTGTGAGTTCTTGTACTCTTCTTTGACTTTCTGTTCAATCTCTCTGGGAGCAGGATCGACCTTCTGGCCTTCTTCCCAGATCATAAGCCGGTCATCGTCAGATTTGCCTCTATAATAGATGGAGGCGCAGGAGTGGGTATACTGGGCGGCATAAGAAGAAGGGCTTTTCTCTTCCTTCGGAAAGATGAAGCTGATTTCATCCTGGTAAAAATAGAGGCTGCCAAGGTGTTCAAATGGCTGCGGATAGCCAAAATGAAGTTCATACCATCCCTTGTCATAATCTACATTCTCTTTTCCGGAAGGTACCTGAAGCATATCGTACCGGACATCTGTAAATTTCTCTTTGGTTTTCAGCGTACAATAGAGATCCCCATTCTTAAGTTCATAAAGTTCTGTAACCTGGACATCATCGGCAGGAACGGAATAGATCCAGGGCGCCAGGCACTGGGACCATACATAGTCCGCTGCAAACAGCAGCAGCAGGACCAGGCCAAGGATCATCAGATGCCGGGAGGTAAGCTTGCGTTTCAGGGTCTTGATGGAACGCACAGCCCGCTCATTGGCTGATTTAAGAGAATCTTCATCTTCTATCTTGATATCAGGAAGCGGAGCTTTCGTTTTTTCATAGAGGATACGGCAATCCTCGCATTCCTGGATGTGCTCTTCTACCAGCTTCCTGCTTTCAGCGCTTATTACATCGTCCTCATACAAAACCATGAGATCTTGGATGACGGCGCAAGGTATTTTGCTCATTTACTGCACCTCCTTGATAAGTTCTTGGATTTTCAACTTTGCTCTGTGATAGGTCACGCGCGCCCATCCTTCCTTGTGTCCGAAGATTTCTCCAATCTCCTTGAAGGACAAGGCGCCCAGGGTGCGGAGGGTGAATACTTCTTTATAAGGATCTTCCAGGCAGTGGAGGACCTTATAGATCGAAAGGCTTTCGTCCCGGCGGATGCAGATGGCCTCGGTACTTTCCTGGGAAGGCGTGTCAGCGCAAGGTTCCGGGATTGCCTCGGCGTGGGCAAGGTGCTTCTGCTTTTTCAGATGCGACAGGTAGGTATTCTTGCCGATCTGGCACAGCCAAGTCTTGATCGAGCAGTCGCCTTTGAACTTATTGATGTTCTTCAAAGCCTTGAAGAAAGTCTCCTGGGTAATCTCCTCTGCGATATCCGGATTCTTGCTGAGTGCCAGGATGAAGAGATAGACATCATTAAAATATAAGCTGTATATTTCCTCGAATTCCACTGCACCTCACCTCCTTCTATGGATTGGACTCCCCACGGAATATTTCGTTACAGAAATAATAAGATCATTATAACAAAAATTTTTCTGGATTAATACGGACAGATACATTACAATATTACCATCCATAATATACCAGACAGAAGGAGTATTCGTATGAAGTATGAAAAGTTATCAAAACGGGCACTGGGATGCATGTATGTGGCAACGGCGCTTGCGAGCGTGATCGCGCTTGCGGTGATCGGCGCGGTCAATTGGCTGTGGATATTTCCAAAGGATATGGATATGCTGAAGGCAGTGTCCCTGGCGCTTGTGATCCTGACCTTATTCGATGCGCTGGCGAGCCCCTATTTCCGATATCACAGATACCGGTACAGTATTAATGAAGAGTGCATTGACATCAAGGAAGGATACCTGTTTGTAAAGCGTAATATAGTTCCTATAGAAAGACTCCACAAGCTGCAGACCTTGAAGGGGCCGATAGACCAGATGTTCAAAGTGGCAAAGGTGGTGGTGACCACCGCAGGCGGCGATGTCACGATCCGGTTTCTGGAGGAAGAGAAGGCAGAACAGATAGCGGAGAATCTAAGGGGCAGAATCAACGAGATCGTTGTCAGCCAGAGGGAAGAGGATGGGGAAGAAGATGGAGAATAACATAAGATTCCGAAATCATATTTCTATTGTGGCAGAACGCCTGGGACGGGTGCTTCTATTAGTTTTTGTCGCCGCGATCAGCGGCCTGGCGCAGAATGTAAAGGCTCTGGCCAATAGTTCGGGAATGGATGCAAAAGATGCGAAAGTTATCTTGCTTGCCTGCGGCGCGGTCCTCCTGCTGCTGGCAATTGGGGCGGCATGGCAGTTGATTGTCTGGTCGAAAACTTATATTTCCATCTATGACAATACCATCGTGATCGAGAGAAATACGCTGAACCGGAAGAAGGATACGATAGGGATCAAGAATATATCCAATGTGAATATGGAACGGAACCTATTCGAGATGCTGGCGGGGACCAGCAAGATAAAGCTGGATACAAACAGCATGTCAACAGCCAACAAGACGGATGTTACGATCGTCCTTAAGAAAAAGGATGCCCAGTCGCTGCGCCAATATCTTATGGATCTGATGGAAGCGTCCGGGGAGGAAAGCATAAAGGAAAGGAAGGCGGATGCAGAGCAGATGCAGTACGATGTGGAGGCGTCTCTTGGAGATATGATCGTCCATGGACTCTTTTCCATCAACCTGTTCTCTCTGCTGGTTCTTCTGGGATGTGCCGTCGGCATGGCGGAAGTAGTATCAGATACGCTGGGCCAGGGATTCGCCGGAAAAAGCATTATGGGAATCCTGGCGAGCATTCTGGTGATGGCCACCGTATTTATGTCAGCATTGTGGGATATTATCAAAGGATTTGTCAAATACTATGATTTCAAAGTAAAGAGAATAGAAGACCGGCTGTATATCCGTTACGGATTCTTGAAAAAGGTAAATTATACCATACCAGTGGACAAGATCAATGCATTGAAGCTGACCCAGTCGCTTCTTGGACGGATGTCACACCGATATATGGCAGAGATCGTGAACGTCGGGATGGGAGATGACGAAGCGGAGAAGCAGTCCTTCCTGCTGCTCTACAGTAAGAAAGAAGTGCTGGATGCTAAACTGCATAGTCTTCTGCCGGAATTTGAAGAGGCAGTCAGAACGCCCGTATCCAGACAGCCAAAGGGAACCCTGGCAGCCTGGATGATGCCTCTGCTGGCTTACTGCGCGGCTGTGGCAGGCGTAGCGGGGACCTTAGCAGAGTTGCTGCCCCGCTACAGAGGATGGATAGGGGCAGGAATGGCAGGGCTCATCGCCTTAGCGATCTTCTTGATGGCGCTTCGGTATGCTACCGCAGGCTTTGCCGTGGGCAAGGAATGCGTAATCCTGGCAAACGGCTATTTCCGCCGCTGCCTATCCTATGTGTCTTATGAGAAGATTCAGCATGTCCAGCTGGAGCAGAATTTTATCGCGAAACGCATGGGAATCCAGAAAGGCAGTCTGTATCTTCTGGCCAGCGCAGATAGCCGGGTGGAGGGAATTCCATATTTTCCGAAAAAAGAAGTAGACATAATCAAGTCAAATATGATATCATAGTATGGAAACTGTGTGAGTACTCTTTACTTGGGTTCAGGTAAAGAGTATTTTTTTTGAGATTTGAAAGGAATATGTAATTAATGGAAGAAGCAAGATTTGAAGATCTGGGATTATGCCCGGAGATTATGAAAGCAGTAAAGAACATGGGATTTGAAGAGGCGTCACCAATCCAGGCGAAGGCGATTCCGGCTATGATGGAGGGAAAAGACATCATCGGCCAGGCCCAGACCGGAACAGGAAAGACGGCAGCATTTGGAATTCCCCTGCTGGAAAAGATAGATCCCAAGAATAAGAAACTACAGGCCATCGTTCTGTGCCCTACCAGGGAACTGGCTATCCAGGTGGCGGAAGAAATCCGGAATCTGGCCAAATATATGCATGCGATCAAGGTGCTGCCGATCTATGGAGGACAGGAGATTGTTAAGCAGATCCGTTCATTAAAAAGCGGTACGCAGCTGATTATTGGAACACCCGGACGCGTGATGGATCATATGAGAAGGAAGACGGTAAAGATGGAGAACATCCATACCGTAGTCCTGGATGAGGCAGATGAGATGCTGAACATGGGATTCAGGGAAGATATTGAGACGATTTTGGAAGGCGTGCCCGAAGAGCGTCAGACCGTTCTTTTCTCTGCGACCATGCCAAAGCCGATTCTGGATATCACTAAAAGATTCCAGAAGAACGCTGAATTGATCAAGGTTACCAAAAAAGAACTGACAGTTCCAAATATTGAACAGTTCTATTACGAAGTAAAGCCGAAGAATAAAGAGGAAGTGCTCTCCAGGCTTCTCGACATTTACAATCCGAAACTTTCTGTTATCTTCTGTAATACGAAGAAACAGGTTGACCTGCTGGTGAATGGGCTTCTGGGAAGAGGCTATTTTGCGGCCGGACTTCACGGAGATATGAAGCAGGCGCAGAGAGACCGCGTCATGGAAGGGTTCCGGAAAGGAAAGACAGAGATCCTGGTGGCTACAGATGTGGCAGCCAGGGGCATTGACGTTGAAGAAGTAGAGGCAGTATTCAATTATGATCTTCCGCAGGATGATGAGTATTACGTGCATAGAATCGGAAGGACAGGGCGTGCAGGACGTGTTGGCCGTTCCTTCTCATTCGTGACCGGCAAGGAAGTATACAAACTTAAGGAAATCCAGAGATATTGCAAGACTAAGATATATGCACAGAAAGTGCCGTCTCTTGACGATGTTGCCAATACGAAGATGGATAAGCTGATGGAAACCATCAACCGGATTATCGAGGAAGAGGACCTTACCACATATTTCCAGATGATTCAGGCGGAAGTAAACGATTCAGACTATACCAGCATGGATATTGCAGCCGCGCTTTTGAAACTGTGTTCAGGAACCAAGGAAGAAGACAGTGCAGATATGTTCGAGGATACAGGAGCAGAGGAGCCAGGAATGGTACGACTGTTCATCAATATTGGCAAAAAGCATAAAGCGAAGCCGGGCGATATTCTGGGCGCGCTGGCAGGAGAGAGCGGATTGCCGGGCAAGGTAGTGGGGACTATCGATATGTATGATAAGTATACCTTCGTAGAAGTGCCAAGAGAATACGCCAGGGATATCCTGAATGCGATGGATCATGCCAAGATCAAAGGAAAGTCCGTAGCAGTGGAGCCTGCCAACCAGAAATAGTGCTTGCAATCAAAAGATGTATCAGAGTATACTAAAAGTGCAATAATAAGGATGAATCTAAGAGGGGCTTTTACCCGAAAAAGGGGAGAATACGTATGATTGAAACCGGAGTAATACATGGGAGATTCCAGGTACTCCACCTGAAGCATATGGAGTATATCCTGGCAGCCAAGATGCGCTGCAGGAAATTATACATTGGCATTACGAACCCAGACAGCATGCATACCAGAGATTCGGTCAATGATATCAACCGTTCGGCCAAATCGGCCAACCCGCTTACCTATTTTGAACGCTATGAGATGATACGGGGAGCCATGCAGGAGTTCCGGGTTCCGGAATCCGAGTATGACGTGATTCCGTTTCCGATCAGCTGTCCCGAGTATATTCTCCAGTATGCGCCTAAAGAGGCCGTATACTATATGGGACTGTGTGACGAATGGGATGAGGAGAAATACAAGATTTTAAGAAGCCTTGGACTGGACGTAGAGGTTCTGTGGAGAAAGACGCCGGAAGAAAAAGGCGTGACCGCCTCCTGGATCAGAAGCTGCATCGCCACTGACCAGGAATGGGCTCATCTGGTACCTAAAAGCGTATATCGTTATCTGACGGAAAACCATCTGGATGAGCGAATCAAGCGATTGGAAAAAATGCGGATGGACGAAAAGGATATTAACCTGATGTGAATAGATAAGGACGCATAACACGAAATTAAAGTGTTATGCGTCCTTATCTTTATTCCTTGGCGTATGCCTATTCCACAACCTTAACTGCCGTGCCGTATGCCATAACCTCTGCCGCGCCCTGCATGACAGCGCTGGAAGCATAACGGATGTTGACCACCGCGTCCGCGCCCATGGCTTCCGCGTCCTCGCACATGCGCTTGGTAGCAATGGCCCTTGCCTCATTCATCATCTCTGTATAGGATGTAAGCTCGCCGCCTACCAGAGTCTTAAAACTGTTCATGATATCCTTTCCAAAATGAACAGACTGGATCATGGTTCCTCTTACGAGGCCGATCATTTCAAAATTCTTACCTGAGATATAATCCGTATTTACTAAGATCATTGTATAGTCCTCCTTTGGATAATGCATAATTGTATTATTTGATTAATACAATTATACTTCTTCGCTCGTCAGATTGCAAGAAGATTTTACAATTTATTATAAGTTTAATACATCCTTAATCGTGTAGAAGCCCGGCTCCTTGTCTGCCAGGAATGCGGCACAGTCGCATGCGCCTCTTGCAAAGCATTCCCAGTTGTATGAGTGGTGGGTAATTTCAAGGCGTTCGCCCATGCCGCCGAAGAATACGGTGTGGCTGCTTGGGATATTCCCTGCACGCAGGGAGTGATAGCCAATCGTGCCAGGTTCTCTGGGCGATACGCCCTCCCGTCCGTATACGGCGACATCTTTTAATTCCTTGCCAAGAGCGTGGGCCAAGATTTCTCCCATTTCCCTGGAAGTGCCGCTGGGAGCATCCTTTTTCCACTGGTCATGCATTTCCAGAATCTCGATATCAATCTCGTCTTTTAGGGTCGTGGCTACCAGTTCCAGCAATTTATTCATAATATTGACTAATTTGGAAGTATTGGCGGCATACAGCATAGGGATCACTTTGGAGGCATCCATAAAGCGCTGCATTTCGTCTTCGGTAAATCCGGTGGTACCGCATACAAGTGCCTTTTTGTGGGAGATAGCAAGAGACAGCACGTCCATAGCCATCTCCTTCGTGGAGAAATCTATAATGACATCACAGCCGTCAATAACGCTTTCCAAGTCATCGGTAACAGGGACGCCCAGCTCGCGGCCGACCATGGCGACTGTTCCCAGGTCTTTTCCTATGTATTCGCGATCCTTTGGCCCGATACCGGCTACCAGTTCCATGTCATTCCTGGCCGCCGCCACCTGCGTGATTAATTTCCCCATTTTTCCCCGTGGTCCTACAACGATTACTTTCATAATATAAGCTCCTTTCACATACAATGAAATACCTGATATAAACTATGATTATTGTACCATAGAAATGGGAATTATAAAAAGGATTCATAAAAAAGAAAAATAATACTTGCAATCTTCGACGCGATTCGATAGAATATCTCTAGCGGGGTATGGCTCAGTTTGGTCAGAGCGCACGGCTGGGGGCCGTGAGGTCGCAGGTTCGAATCCTGTTACCCCGACTTCATAAGGCATAACTTCTATAGCCGGGAGTTATGTCTTTTTTTATGCTCCTGCGGCGACGCTATGACTATCTAAATGATTACCAAATTGTGTTGAGGGTGGTTTCGTGATATACTGTAATCGTATTAAGCATAACCCTTTGAGACAGGGTTAAAATAGTAAAAAAGGAGGGAGCGTTATGACGGATATCCATGATATACTTTTAGATTTTTCCAGACAGATAAAAACCGTCCTTGGTACCAGCCTTACAAAAGTAATCCTTTATGGCTCTTATGCACGTGGAGAACAGAGGGATAATTCAGATGTTGATATTATGATATTGACTACGCTTGCGGATAATGAAATAGAAAAAATAGAAACGCGTATTTTTGACATTGCTTTTGAATTTGAGATGGATTATGGCATAGAAATCAGTGTAATCGTTAAGAATGAGGAGCATTTTAATCACTGGCTTGGTGCGCTTCCGTTTTATGACAACGTGAATCGGGAGGGAGTTATAATCAATGGATGAAAGACAAAAAAATCTTAGTCAGTATCGCTTGCAGGAAGCAGAAGACAGTTTAAAAGCAGCCAGATATTGTTTGCAGGAAAATCTATATAAAGATTGTATTAACAGATCATATTATGCCGCATTTTATGGTGTAAAGGCGGTTCTCGCTCTTGGAACGGTGGATTTCAAACGTCATAAAGATGTAGTTGCTTATTTTAATCAGCACTATGTTGCGTCTAGTATTTTTTCAAGGGAAATAGGTCGTCGGCTGGCAACATTAAAACAACTGCGTGAAAAAAGCGATTATGATGACTTCTATATTGCTTCCCGGGAGCAGGCTGAGAGGCAATTGGATTCAGCCGGAGTGATAATAAAAAGTATCTGTGAATATTTGACTTTACAGGAATAGGTGCTCGAATCCTGTTACCCCGACTTCATAAGGCATAACTTCTAGAATTAGGAGTTATGCTTTTTTTGTGCGACGGAATCTTTTTAGAGACAAAAAAGGCAGAAAAGACAGAATATTACATTAATTTGCTTGTTTGTTACAAAACTTTCGAGTATAATACAAAGTAATTAAATATACATTCAGGAGGGGATTTATATGAAATGGGGGAGAAGGCTGAAAAGGTCGGTCCTTGCCATAGGCTTGGGCTTATTTTTTGCTGTCCTTGGAAGCGGCAGCGTGTTACAGGCGCAAGAGCCGGATTACGGAACTATGTACATATTTTCAGGGGGAGAGATCAAAGGGCCACGCGGTGGCGCGGGCAGGGTTGTTTCCGTTCCACTTAACGGCGCATCACCT
>OLOE01001025.1_pt1 | contig 12824 bp, 9 predicted proteins | sample 1673201 | NCBI WGS metagenome assembly OLOE01 (sample SAMEA3136765, study PRJEB25190) | human gut metagenome | biome: human gut; feature: human-associated habitat; material: faeces | place: Austria | collected 2013
AAGAAACGAGAAAACCCAGTAAAATCAATGGGTTGCGGCATTTAGCAAATGCCTAATGAAATGTATCAAGAAGGAGATTAACGTTTTCACTTCCGACTCTCCTGCAGTATTCCAATCCTTCCCTGCAATCTGTGATAATATAAGTTTCATATCGATTCAAAACTTCCTGACAGCATTCGATTCCCAATGATTCCGCAGCTTCTGCAACCTCTTTCATCCCCTCGATGCTTCTCTCCCAGGCAGCTTCCTTATCCGTTATTTCAAATTGACACGGCCAATAAGAATACATTGCTCCAACAAGTGATTTAGATCCTACTTTTTCCATTGCTTTTAATATATCGATCAAATAGTTTACTCCCGCTTTTCGTATATCCGGATCAGGAGAAGCAAGATCTTTATCTTTTGCCGGTCCGATATTTGCCGTCAATACCATATCCATATCTTTCGCCGCGCGCCTCAATTCTGAAAGTTCATAATCTGACATTTCCAACAAGTGAGGAGCACCCATTTCCAAAATGTCAAATCCGATGTCTGAAACTCGTTTTAATGTTTTCAAATAATCACATTGCCATTTTGTTCCCCAATAAGAATATAATGTTCCAAATTTCATCTTCATCCTCCTTCTTTTTCGTGCTCGTGCACGTTTTTCTTGTATTTATAGTACCATGTTCATTTTATTGTTTCAATACTATATATTCACCATTTTTTCACTGTATTTTTTGTGCATTTTTTACATTTATATTGAGTTGTATGTTACATATATTTTTTTTGCACAAACTCTTATTTTTTGTAACTAGACACGAGCACGATATTATGTTATATTATTAGCAGTAAAAATGGTATTATATGGGAGGTGATTATTACATGGCGGTAACCGTAAAACAAATTGCAGAGCTGGCAAACGTTTCTCGAGGTACTGTAGACCGGGTACTAAACAATCGTTCCGGAGTCAGCGAGGCAACGCGCCAAAAAGTTTTGAAAATCGCAAAAGAACTGCACTATGAACCGAACTTCCTTGCCAAAGCGTTAGTATCTAAAAAGGAATCCTTAAAAATCGGGGTCATCTTAACACCGGATTATAACCCCTTTATCCATGATATTATTTCGGGAATCAACCGTGCCAAGAAGGAATTTCCTGCTTTTGGAATCGAAGTAATCATCAAACTGATGACCAGTCTTGATCCTTCCGAAGAAATCCGGATTATTAACGATTTAACTGAAAACGGAGTCAGCGGAATGGCAGTCTTTCCTCTGGATCACCCAAATGTTTACGCCCTTCTTAACTCCCTTATCGAAAAAGGAATCGCCGTAATCACCTTTAACTCTCCTGCTCCCGAAGTAAAAAGTTTATGCTTTATCGGACAGGATCATTATAAAGGCGGAAGAACCGCAGCCGGATTAATGTGTAAGATTCTTCCGAAAGATGCCAGAATAGGAATCATTATCAGCAGTACAAAACTTTCATGCCATCAGCAAAGACTGCTTGGTTTTCAAAATAAAATCTCGGAAACACGACCGGATATCAAAATCGTCGGCATTTCTGAAAATCAAGATAAAAAAGAAGATGCCTTTCGCATCACCTTAGAATACTGTAACAAACTTCCCGATCTGGACGGAATCTATATTACAGGCGGCGGTATAGCCGGAGTGGGAAGCGCCTTGGATATCATAGATGATTCTGAGAATATCCATGTGATCTGTCACGATCTTACAGAAGGCTCCATTCACTTGCTCCAAACACAGGTTGTTGATTTCGTATTGGGACAAGAACCGGTAAACCAAGGATATTTATTGATCAAAACTTTATTTGAATATTTAGTTAAAAATATTACTCCGCATAAGATCATCGACATTCCGGTCACAATTTCCACCGATGAATCTTACAAAAAAGAAGAACCTTAAAACAGATGTTTTTTCTTTTACATTTTGATCCCAATACAAAAAAGAGTTCAGCAGTATGATAGTATCATCTGTTCTGAACTCTTCTTAATTTATTTTATGATTTATTTATCCTGCACTGTCTCTCTGAGTTTCTTTGCTGCAACTTCTTCTTTAATCTGTTCTATAAACTCTTCCAGACCACACTGACCTTCATCTCCGGCAAATCTGCTTCTTACAGATACTTTGCCTTCCTCTTCTTCCTTCGCTCCTACAACGAGCATATACGGAATCTTTTTCATCTGTGCCTCGCGGATCTTATATCCGATCTTCTCCGCACGACTGTCAATTTCTGCGCGAATACCCGCCTCCTTCAGATCTTCAAGCACTTTACCTGCATAATCAAGATATTTGTCAGAGATCGGAAGAACTTTCACCTGTACCGGAGCAAGCCATGTCGGGAATGCGCCCGCAAAATGCTCGATCAGAATTCCGATGAAACGTTCGATAGAACCGAATACAACGCGGTGGATCATAATCGGTCTGTGCTTCTCTCCGTCCGCTCCTGTATACTCAAGTTCAAATCGAAGCGGAAGCTGGAAGTCAAGCTGGATCGTACCGCACTGCCACGTTCTTCCGATAGAATCTTCCAGATGGAAGTCGATCTTCGGACCGTAAAAAGCTCCGTCCCCTTCATTTACAATATACGGAAGTCCGATATCATCAAGCGCGCTTCTAAGAGCATCTGTCGCCATTTCCCAATCTTCATCACTTCCCATACTGTCGTCCGGCCGTGTAGAAAGCTCGACATGATACTTAAATCCAAACAAACTATACACTTCGTCGATCAGTTTTACAACGCCTTTGATCTCATCTTTAATCTGTTCCGGCGTCATGAAAATATGCGCATCATCTTGTGTAAAACAGCGAACTCTCATTAATCCGTGGAGCTGACCTGATTTTTCATGACGGTGCACAAGTCCCAACTCTCCCATACGGATCGGAAGATCACGGTAAGAACGCGGCTCTGACTCATACACAAGAATTCCGCCCGGACAGTTCATCGGTTTAATTGCGAAATCTTCCTCATCAACTACTGTTGTATACATATTTTCTTTATAATGATCCCAGTGACCTGATGTTTCCCATAAATGGCGACTTAACATAATCGGCGTATTAATTTCTACATATCCCGCTCTGCGGTGAATCTCTCTCCAGTAATCAAGCAGTGTGTTTTTCAGAACCATACCGTTCGGAAGGAAAAACGGAAATCCCGGTCCTTCTTCGCGCATCATAAACAGACCGAGTTCTTTTCCAAGTTTTCTGTGATCACGCTTTTTCGCTTCCTCAATCATCGTCAGATATTCTTCAAGCTCTGCCTTTTTGGAAAAAGCAGTTCCGTAAATTCTCTGAAGCATTTTATTATGTTCGTCGCCTCTCCAATAAGCGCCTGCAAGACTTGTTAATTTAAATGCTTTCACCGGTTTTGTTGTCATAAGATGCGGACCTGCGCACAGATCGGTAAATTCTCCCTGTGAATAGAAACTGATCGTTTCGCCTTCCGGAAGATCTTCGATCAATTCTACTTTATAAGGCTCATTTTTTTCTTTAAAATACGCAATCGCTTCTTCTCTTGGCATTGTATACTGTTTGATCTCAAGATTCTCTTTTACGATCTTCTTCATCTCAGCCTCGATCTTATCAAGATCCTCTGCTGTAAGCGGAGTCTCCTTGTCTATATCATAATAAAATCCGTCTGCGATCGACGGTCCGATCGCAAGTTTCGCATCGGGATACAGCCTTTTAATCGCCTGCGCCATAATATGAGATGCTGTATGACGAAAAGCTCCTTTTCCTTTTTCATCGTTAAATGTCAAAATATTCAATTCACAATCTTTGTCAACAACAGTTCTTAAATCAACTTCCTCTCCGTCAATTTCCCCTGCCGTAGCAACTCTTGCCAACCCTTCACTAATATCAAGCGCAATTTCATAAACACTCATCGGCTGTGCATATTCTTTGCTTGATCCGTCTTTTAATGTGATCTTCATCTTTTTCTTCCTTTCTTTTTGTTATTCTTCCCTGTCCGCAAACATAAAAGAAGCACTCCATACGGAATGCCTCTTATCTATGAATCTATGCTGCACGGAAACACTCCACACAGGGACGGGAAAACTCCCGCGGTTCCACCCTGTTTGTCTTCGTCAGAAAACCATCTTAATTCATGTGATGATAACGGAATCACCGTGCCGTATTAAGGCCGCTCCGAGGTGGTATTCAGTCAGCCGGAACATCAGGATCTTCACACCATACAGATCCCTCTCTGAGATGACCGGACAGCTTACTGTCCTCTTCAACACTTTCATAATCATTTTTACTTTACAACGGCTATTTTACATCAAAATAAGAATGTCTGTCAAGCCTGAAACTGCTTCTAAACGCAGAAAGCACCTTCCTTGCTGCAAGTTTTGTCTTTGCAAACTCAACCTCAACACAAAGTGGTGCTTTCTTTTTCTCTGCTTATTTTCCTGCAAAATCAATTATTCACGTTCCAAAAGATGATCGATCAAACGATCTCCTTTTTCTCTGAAGATCCCCGTTTTCTGTGCCGTCCGTTCAGAATACTCATCCTGTCCTTTTACTGCATTTGTGCTGTCATACAACATATACGGAACAGGATCACCTGTATGAGTACGCACGCGCACAGGCGTCGGATGATCCGGAAGAATCAGCATCCTGTAATCTTCACCCGCCTGCTCAAGTCCTTCTGCCACAGGACCGATCACAAGGTCGTCTATCAATTCAATCGCTTTGATCTTATCATCCGTACTTCCCTGATGTCCCATCTCGTCCGGCGCTTCAATATGTACATAAACAAAATCATAGCCGTCCTCTGTAAGCGCTTTCACCGCAGCTTCAGCCTTTCCTCCATAATTTGTATGGAGTCCGCCATTTGCTCCTTCTACCGTAATATTATCCATTTCTGCGCCTACTGCAATTCCTTTTAACAGATCGACAGCAGAGATCATTGCGCCTTTTACTTTGTTTTTTTCTTCAAACGAAGTCAGCGCAGGACGCGTTCCCGCTCCCCAAAACCATGCTGAATTGGCTGGGTTTTTCCCTTCTTCCCTGCGTTTTATATTGATCGGATGATCTTTTAATATATCGTAGCTTTTCACCATCATTTCCCGAAGCACTTCATCTTCCGGGAGATATCCGCCGATCTTCTTTGTCAAAATATCATGAGGCGGCGTCAATTCTGTCACATGTCCGTTATTCTGGATCAGCAGGTGACGGTAGCTCGTTCCTACATAAAAATGATATCCGTCTTTTGCAAGCCCTTTACTTAATGCTTCCATAAGAACTGCCGCATCCTCTGTCGATATTTCTCCCGAACTGTGATCAAGAATCGTGCGTTCTTCATAACAATCTTCATCCTCTGTCAATGTAACAAGGTTGCACCGAAAAGACACATCCAAGTCCCCCATCTGCGCGCCGATACTCAAAGCTTCTAACGGAGAACGTCCTGAATAATACTTCTTCGGATCATATCCGATCACCGACAGGTTTGCAGTATCGCTTCCCGGAGACATTCCTTTCGGAACTGTCTGAACCATCCCGATCTCCGCGTTTTTTGCCAGACGATCCATATTCAGAGTCTTTGCCGCTTCAAGCGGTGTTTTCCCTGACAGAGACTCCAGTGGTTCATCTGCCATTCCGTCACATAAAATAACGATATATTTCATAATTTTCGTCCTCTTTATTTTACTCTTCAACACGGATCATATGAAGGATTCCCTCAAATTTCTCCGCGATCTTTCTGTATGCTCCCTCTGTCATCACTTCTGTTATGATACCGAACTCATTTTCAAGACCTTCCGCTCTCACAAAAGTCACTGCTCCAAATGCCGCTTCTGTTTCTTCCCGACGCATTTTTTCGTCGCCGCTGATCCGTACAAAGAAACGTTTTTCCGTATCCTCTATCGGAAGAAGTTCCAGCTTTTCATTTTTCCACATTGTCATAATATTTCTGTGAAGATGTTTTGCTTCATCTACAACATCCGCTACAACAGCGCTCGCCGTAGGAAGTTTTCCTGCTCCGCTTCCGTAAAACATTGCGTCTCCAAGCATATTTCCGTTTACAAACACTGCGTTGAACACACCGTTTACGCTATAAAGCGGATGTTCATTTCCAAGAAGCGCCGGAGCAACGATCGCATGGAGGTGGTCGCCGTCACGCTTACTCGATGCAAGAAGTTTGATCGTCATTTTCATCTCTTTTGCATACATCATATCTTCTTTTGTTATCTGCGTGATACCTTCTGTGTAAATATCTTCAAAATCAACCTGATGTCCTGAAATAAGAGAAGAAAGAATCGCGATTTTCCGGCATGCGTCATATCCTTCTACATCAGCCTCAGGATTGCGCTCCGCAAAGCCGTTATCCTGCGCTTCTTTAAGCACTTCGTCGTACTGAGCACCTTCATAAAACATCTTCGTAAGCATATAGTTTGTCGTTCCGTTCAAAATTCCGGTAATCTCCTCAATGCGGTCTGCCGTCAGCGAAGAATTTAACGCGCGGATAATCGGGATACCTCCTCCTACACTTGCTTCAAACAGGAAATTGATCTCCCGCTCTCTTGCGATAGACAGAAGAGTCGCGCCATGCTTTGCCACAAGCGCTTTGTTGGATGTCGCCACGCTCTTTCCCGCTTCCAGACACCGTTTTACAAATGTATACGCCGGTTCTACTCCACCCATTACTTCCACTACGATTTGAACTTCCGGATCATTAATGATCACATCAATGTCATGCACTATCTTTTCCTGTATCGGATCTCCCGGAAAATCTCTCAGATCAAGAACATATTTGACACTGATTTCATCTCCTGCTCTCTGATTGATAACATCCTTATTTTTTTCGAGCACTTCTACAACTCCCGAACCGACTGTGCCATATCCCAATACCGCTATACTTATCATCCTATTCTTCCTTTCCTATCCCTTTTTCTGTTCGTAACATTTCACAAAACCACTATTAGCCAAAACAGGCTTCCGATCACTGCTCGGATGCCTGTTCTGTATTTGCACTTAAATATGCGTTGATAAACGGATCGATATTTCCGTCCATCACTCCGCCTACGTTACTTACTTCCGCATTTGTACGGTGATCTTTCACCATCGTATACGGCTGCATGACATAGGAACGGATCTGATTTCCAAAATTAATATCCCTTACTTCTCCGCGGATATCAGACATTTTTTCCGCCTGTTCCTGTTGCTTCATCAAATAAAGCTTTGATTTGAGCATCTGCATCGCTTTATCCTTGTTCATATGCTGAGAGCGTTCATTCTGACACTGAACTACGATTCCGGTCGGAAGATGCGTAATACGCACTGCCGAGGACGTCTTATTTATATGCTGACCTCCCGCGCCGCTGGAACGATATGTGTCGATCTTCAGATCATCGTCATTGATCTCTATATCAATATCTTCCTCTATATCCGGAATCACATCACAGGATGCAAATGATGTCTGACGCTTTCCTGCCGAATTAAACGGAGAAATACGCACGAGACGGTGTACTCCTTTTTCCGAGCGAAGATATCCGTATGCATTCTCGCCCTTCACCTCAAAAGTCACGCCTTTTACTCCTGCCACATCTCCCTCAAGATAATCCAGCTCTTCGATACTGTACCCTTTCTTTTCCGCCCACCTCGTATACATACGGTAGAGCATTCCGGTCCAGTCACAAGATTCTGTACCGCCCGCCCCGGCATGAAGCGTCTCAGTGAACATTACAAACGCAGCGTCATCTACCTGGTAAACTGCATTTTTCACAAGATACGCTTCTGACTTGGAACATGCACAGAGCAGAACATTTCTCTTACTCTTTGTATAAGTACCCATTCCTTCCAAAGATGTTACACCACGGTCGGTGATTCTTCCAATCTCTTCCGCTGTTTCCTCGCTGTCTTCTTCCTCGCTCATCTCAATCAGAAGCATCATATCCTCATAATCTGAATACAGCTTTTCGATTTCTTTTACAGAGTCCTGCAGCCCTTTTAATTCTTTCATTACTTGTTGGGAAACTTCCGGATCATCCCAAAATCCCGGTTCTTCCAAACGCTTCTCCAACTCTTCAACCCGCAGCTTCTTAGAAGCTAAGTCAAAGTGAATCCCTCAAATCTTTCAGCGGTTCTTCATATGCGCTTAGTCTTAACTTCAGTTCATCTAACAAAACCACCTTGATCACCTCTTTCATTTATTATACAAATCCTGTCTTATCTTTTATTATACGGATTCTATTGTTTTTTATAATACCGTCTATTACACCGGTTTTCTTCCACAGCATTGTTTGTATTTTTTCCCGCTTCCGCAAGGACATGGATCGTTCGGATAAACTTTCTTATCTTCCCGCTTTTTCGGAGCGCGTACGGAAGTGTCATCCTTATTTGTTCCTGTAACTTTCGCTACCTCTTCTCTTTCTACTTTCTGCTCGACACGAACATTGAACAGTGTACGGATCGTTGTCTCGGCGATCATATTTGTCATCTCGCCAAACATATTATACCCTGTCATCTTATACTCAACAAGCGGATCTCTCTGTCCGTATGCCTGAAGACCGATTCCCTGACGAAGCTGATCCATATCGTCGATATGATCCATCCATCTTGCATCGATTACTTTTAGAAGTACGACACGCTCTAACTCTCGGATCTGTTCTGCTTCCGGGAATTCCGCTTCTTTCACTTCATACGCTTTCACCGCACGTTCTTTCAAGAGATGTTTCAGCTCTTTTTGACGCATATCAATACATTCTTTCTCTGACGGAAGCTCCATCATCGGAATAATCTTATGCAAGTTCAGCTCCAGACCTTTTACATCCCAGTCTTCTGCTGCCGCTTCCGGAGAGGCGAAACGGTCTGTAATATTTTCAACATATTCTGTGATCATATTATAGACGGTATCTCTCATGCTCTCGCCGTCGAGAACCCTTCTTCTCTCTCCGTAAATGATCTCTCTTTGCTCGTTCATAACCTGATCATACTCAAGCAGATTTTTACGGATACCGAAGTTGTTTGTCTCCAGTTTTTTCTGTGCTGTCTCTATCGCATTGGAAAGCATCTTATGCTCCAACTGTTCCCCGTCTGCAACACCCAGCGCATTAAAAGCTCCCATAAGACGGTCCGAACCGAACAGACGAAGAAGATCATCTTCCAGTGAAATATAAAATCTTGATTCACCCGGATCTCCCTGACGACCGGAACGTCCTCTAAGCTGATTGTCAATACGTCTTGACTCATGCCTTTCCGTACCGATAATCTTTAATCCGCCTGCCGCTCTCGCATCTTCATCAAGTTTAATATCCGTACCACGACCTGCCATGTTCGTCGCGATCGTTACGGCGCCGTGAACACCTGCATCCGCTACGATCTCTGCTTCCTGCTCGTGATATTTCGCATTCAGAACGTTATGTTTGATTCCTTCTTTTTTCAGCATACCGCTCAAAAGTTCGGACACTTCTATCGTGATCGTTCCGACAAGAACCGGCTGACCTGTAGCATGAGCTCTCTTTACTTCTTCAACGACAGCATGATATTTTTCTGCTTTTGTTTTATATACCGCATCTTCAAGGTCTTTTCTCTGAACCGGTTTGTTTGTCGGGATTTCTATAACGTCCATTCCGTAAATATCACGGAACTCTTTTTCTTCTGTAAGAGCCGTACCTGTCATACCGCTCTTCTTCTCAAATTTATTAAACAAGTTCTGGAATGTGATCGTCGCAAGCGTCTTGCTCTCTCTGCGCACTTTTACGTGTTCCTTCGCCTCAATCGCCTGATGCAGCCCGTCCGAATAACGTCTTCCCGGCATGATACGTCCTGTAAATTCATCGACGATCATAACCTCTCCTTCTGCATTCACAACATAGTCCTGATCTTTAAACATCAGATTATGCGCGCGCAAAGCAAGGATAATATTATGCTGGATCTCCAGATTTTCCGGATCGGCAAGATTTTCAATATGGAAGAATTTCTCTACTTTCTTAACTCCGTCTTCTGTCAGGTTAATTGCCTTTTCCTTTTCATTGACAATAAAATCACCCGTCTCTTCGATATCCTCTCCCATAATCGCATTCATCTTGGAGAATTCTCCGCTTGCCTCGCCACGTTCAAGCTGACGGGCAAGAATATCACACGCTTCATAAAGCTTTGTCGATTTTCCGCTCTGCCCGGAAATAATAAGCGGCGTTCTCGCCTCGTCGATCAAAACAGAGTCAACCTCATCGATGATCGCAAAATTCAGACCTCTTTGTACGAGCTGTTCTTTATATATGACCATGTTGTCACGCAGATAGTCAAATCCGAGTTCATTATTCGTTACATAAGTAATATCGCAGTCATATGCCGCACGGCGCTCTTTATTGTCCATTCCGTTTAAAATAACACCGACTGTCAATCCAAGAAATTCATGTACTTTTCCCATCCATTCAGCGTCACGTTTTGCCAGATAATCATTGACCGTAACGATATGGACGCCTTTTCCTGAAAGTGCGTTCAGATAAGCCGGAAGTGTAGACACAAGCGTCTTACCTTCACCTGTACGCATCTCGGCAATACGACCCTGGTGCAGAATAATACCACCGATAAGCTGTACTCTGTAATGACGCATACCGATACTTCTCCATGCTGCCTCTCTTACAACGGCATAAGCCTCAGGAAGAATGTCGTCAAGCGTCTCTCCTTCATTCAGTCTGTCCTTAAACTCCTTTGTTTTTCCTTTCAGTTCCTCATCTGACAGCGCCTCCATCGCAGGAGCAAGAGCTTCGATCCGGTCTACGATCGGATAAATTCTTTTCAGCTCATTATGGCTGTGGGTTCCGAAAATCTTTTCTATAATACCCATATTCTGTAATTAACTCCTTATATAAATTTAGCATCGGTAATAGCTCCGATGCCACCACTATTCTTCATTTTAACACTAACCAAAGCGTAATTCAATACTCAAAAATTGTTTTGACAACCATACGCGCACCGCCTTTTACGCACAAAAACGATACTCTTATATCGGAAATAATGATCCCATTCAGAATCATTCAATCACCGGAAGTACCAAAAGGCACATTCCGGGAGTGCAAGCGGTCGCCAAGGTCACGGGCAAGCCCGGACTTTGGCTTATCGCCATTGCAAAAAGCACAGAACCCATTCCAAAGGCTCTGTGCTTTTCTCATTCATCCGCACACAATATTTGATTATCCTGTGCTGATTTTTTTATGCATTGCTCTATGCTCTTTTTCTTCTTCTGAAAATAACAACTGCGGAAGCTACCAGCATGAACGCCCAGAACATGATCGGTGTCTGATCGCCTGTCTGAACTGCCTGACCTTTCTGTGAATCCGGATTTTTATCCTCATCTTCCTTAACGTCATCTTTTTTCACAAGCAGTTTCTCTGCATCTTTTAACGCTTTTAACATATCTTCAACGTCTTTTGCCGTCGCTTTCTTGTCTTCCAATACCGCTTTTGCTTTTTCCAAAACGTCTTTATATGCTTTCACTGACGCATCCGTATATCCGCTTAAGTCTTTCTTTTCAGCCGCTTTGATCGCTTCTTTCAATGCTTCTAACTGCTCTTTGCTCGGCTTTTTGTCTTCTTCCTGCGGATTGTCTTTCTCTACGAGAAGCTTGTCTGCATCTTTTAATGTTTTCAGCATATCTTCAACCTCTGTTGCTGTTGTTTCTTTATCTGACAACATTGTTTTTGCTTTTTCCACAACATCTTTATATGCTTCGACAGACGCATCCGTATATCCGCTTAAATCTTTCTTTTCAGCCGCTTTGATCGCTTTCTTTAATTCCTCTAACTTTTCTTTGCTCGGCTTCATTTCCAAATCAACGGCAGCTTTCTGCAGTTTAGCCAAAGCGTCGTCTACCTCTTTTTGTGCCGCCTTCTCATCTTTAAGAACTTCCTGCGCTTTATCATATGCCGCCTTAAAAGCATTCCATGTCGAAGGAGTATACTCTTCTTCTTTATCTGCGTATTTCTTTGCGAAATCTACATAACTCTGAAGCGCAGTCTTATCCACTTTATCCGGACTCGGTTTTGCAGTCAGTCCGCTGATCGCAGTTTCAAGATCCGTCTTCGCCTGATCTACTTCTGTCTGTGAAGCATCCGCGTTTTTAAGTACCGTTTCAGCCGCTGTCAGCGCTTGCGTATACTTCGCTGCGGATTCTTCCGTATATCCCGAAAGATCCCCGTACGCTTTTTTCGCCTCATCAACCGAAGCCTGCAGTTTTGTGAAATCTGCACGTTTTACAAGTCCGTTTACCGCTGTCTCAAGCGCTGTGCGAGCCGCCTCGATATCCGCATCAAGCGCATTTTCATTTTTCAAGACTTCATTTGCCGCATCCAATGCGCTCTTAAACGGCTGCCATGTGGACGGAGTATAGTCTTTTTCAGTCTTATCGCTCACTGCATCGACCAATACTTTCAGGCTTGTCGTGTCACCTATAAAGTCAAGCATATGTACGATTTCAAGCAATTCTGTGTACGCTTCGTCAACCTGCTCCTGTGACGCTTTTTCATTATCTTTCACCTGAACTGCTTTCGCAAGCGCTGCATCTAACGCTTTTTTCACTTCAGGAACGACATGTTCATATTCCGGTTTTTCTTTCGCGCTCTGTGCGTATCCGATCAAAAATTCAAGGAACTGCTTATTTACCTGTTCCGGCTGCGGTTCTTCTTTTTTCGGAGCCATTATACGGATTTCTGCCGCAGATGCAAAGTTCTTTCCTGCCTGATCTGACAATGTTCTCACTGCATATAATCTAACGTTTGTCGCCTCTGTCTGATCAAACTGAGCCCATTTCCATCCTGAATCATTTGTCCATGTTCCTGTCGCCACTTCATGATAAGACTGTCCGTTATCATTGCTTACCTCAATAC
>OLOE01001028.1_pt1 | contig 12797 bp, 5 predicted proteins | sample 1673201 | NCBI WGS metagenome assembly OLOE01 (sample SAMEA3136765, study PRJEB25190) | human gut metagenome | biome: human gut; feature: human-associated habitat; material: faeces | place: Austria | collected 2013
GGGATCAGGGCGCAGAAGAGGGACTCGAATACCAGTAGCGGGTTGCCGTTGCCGGCTAGGCGCTTGCGGGCGTGGGCCACTTCGTCCAGACGGGTCACGGCACCGGCCCGGTTCAATCGCACCGACAATTCGGTGATCGACGAGCGGTTCTCCAGGTTGATGAGGCCCACCGAATCCTCCGCATTGTTCTGCAGCACCGCCACATCTCGGTAGATGGAGGCGATGGAGTTCAGCGCACGATCCAATACGTCGCGCGTACGGCGGGTGACCAAACGCTTCACATCGTCTTTCTTGGCAATCTGGTTGAATGCGCCACGCAGTTTCGGCGGGATGCGGTCGCTCGGTGCCAGTCCGTTGATGCGGCGGAATTCCGCTTCCTGGCCGGCGGTGATGCGGTTCGCGTCCGCCTCGGCCTGGGCCTTGGCATTGTCGATAAGATTGCCGGCCAACAACACTGCATCCGAGGCACGGGCCAGATTCAGCACACCGACCACAAGTTCATCGCGGTCGGACATAACCCGTTCGTCGGTGGCGTACAACTTGGCGATGCCGATATGGCCTTCGGCGAGTCGGGCCGCACGCTGCGCCACTTTTGGCTCGACATTGGTGGTGGAGGTCAGGAATCCGGCCACCGCCTGGGTGGAGGGCACGGCGAGGTTCACGATGCGTGTGCGCGAGCGGATGGTGGGCAGCACGTCCTGGGCGCTGGGCGCGCACAGTAGCCAGATGCAATGCTCGGCCGGCTCCTCAATCTCTTTCAAGAGCACGTTGGTGGTGCGCTCAAGCATGCGATCCACGTCTTCGATGATGATGATGCGCCACGGCGCGGTGGCGGGCATCTGCTCGGAGGTAGTGATGATCTCACGCACCTGATCGATACCAATAGTCACCTTGTTCGTGGTCAGCACCGTGACATCCGGATGCGTGCCGGCAAGCACCTGCTGGGTGACGCGCGTGGGCTCAGCGCTCATGCCGTGATCCGGGCTTTCCAGCGCCGCCGCGAATGCTCGGGCCATGTTGGAACGGCCCGATCCGGGAGGTCCACAGATCAGCCACGACTGGGTGATCTGGCTCGGGTCGCCCTGCGCGATACGACTGAGCATGTCGATTACCGGCTTTTGGCCGACTAGTGAATCCCATACGCTCATGCGAGCTCCTTGATGTCGGATTCGATGGCAGCCCATACCGCTTCAATGCTCTGGCTCGCATCGATAACGCGGAAACGATTCGGCTCGGCGGCGGCCAAGTCCAAGAAGGCCTGGCGGGTGCGGGACTGGAAGTCATCACCGGCCGATTCCATACGGTCTTCCGCGTGTTCGAGGCGATGGTGGGACAGGGCTGGGTCCATATCCAGCAAATACGTGCGGTCGGGCAGCAGGTTGTTGGTGGCCCACATGCTTAAGGATCGAATCTCTTCTGGCGTGAGTTCGCGGCCACCGGCCTGATAGGCCAAGGAAGAGTCTAAATAGCGGTCGGTGATCACCACTTCACCGCGCTCCAATGCCGGGCGGATGGTTTCGGCAACGTGCTGGGCTCGGTCTGCAGCGAATAGCAGCGCCTCGGCGCGCGGTGCGATGTCGACGGCGCCCCCATCCACACCGTGCAACAGCAGTTGGCGAATGGCCTTGCCTAACGCAGTGCCTCCCGGCTCACGGGTAACGACCACGGTACGCCCCTGAGCCTCAAGATACGCACGCAGCCGCTCGACTTGCGTGGTCTTGCCCACGCCATCGACACCTTCAAACGAAACAAACAGACCGTTCATGCTATTGACCTTAGCGTTAGGCGCAGAGTTGCGCCCAACAGGCAGTTAAACCAGCTCTACCTCCGTTTCAAGGGGCTGATTTGGTCTTTTCTGAAGGTCTACTTCCGTTTCGAGGGGCTGTTGCCCAAGTAGACAACGTTCCAAAACGGCGGAATGACGTTGGCGCGGAGCCGTTCATACTCGTGGTTCAGCAGATGACCAGCCCCTTGAAGCGGAAGTAGATATTCTCAAAACGAGAAATCAGCCCCTTGAAACGCAAGTAGAGCAATAATTCCGCTCAGCCACGCTTGGGAATTACGGCGGGGCGCTCGTAGCCCTCGTTGGCGGTCAGCCAGTCGACGTCCTTTTTCACAGTGGCGGGGGTGGAACCGAGTTTTTCGGCGATGCGCTGGTTGGACCAGCCCTTGTTCGCCAACTTCTTGACTTCGGCACGGCGTTCGGCGCGCTTGGCCTCCTGCGCCGAAACCGCAGCCGAGGTACCGCCCTTCTTGCCCTTGCCGGCAACGGCCTTGGCGCCACCAGCACGCCCAGCACCGCGACGGCCACGGGTGGAGGGACCAGCCGCACGCTTTTCGGCGAGCAGTCGGAAGGCGTCATCAGGGGTGATGGATTCAGGCGTGTACTGACGCGGCACCGTGCGGTTGGTCTCGCCATCGGTGATGTACGCGCCGAAACGGCCGTCCTTGATGGTCACGTTCTTGCCGGTGTTCGGGTCCTTGCCCAAATCACGCAGCGGCGGCTTGGCGGCACCACGGCCACGCCCGCGGCCGTACTTGGGCTGCGAGAACAGTTCTTTGGCCTTGTCGATATCGACCGTGAAGATCTCGTCTTCCGAGGCCAGCGAGCGGGTCTCCGACTTGCCGTCGGCACCCGTCTTGGTCAGGTAGGGGCCGTAGCGACCGTTGTTGGCGGCCACCGTGCATTCGGATACCTCGCCGGTTTCGGCGTTGGTTTCCTCGTATGTGCCCACTTCGCGCGGCAGGCTCAGCAGCTTTAGCGCGTCTTCCAGCGACAGCGATTCAGGGCTCATCGTCTTGAACAACGAGGCCATCTTCGGGCGCGACGCGGCGGCGGCCGCGGCCTTCTTCGAACCCTTCTTGGCCGCAGAAGCACCAGCAGTATCGCCAGCAGCGCCAGCCGAAGCCTCAGCCGGCGGCACCAACGCCACATACGGGCCGAAACGCCCATTGCGCACCTCGACGGTACCGCCGGATACCGGATCAACGCCCAGCTCGCGCGGTCCACCGGAGTGGTTGTCGATCAAATCGCGGGCCACGGCCACCGTCAGCTCATCCGGCGCGATGGTGTCCGGCAGAGACGCGCGCTTCGGGTTGCCTTCGGCGTCCAGATGCTCCATGTCTTCCAGATACGGGCCGTAACGGCCGACGCGCACGTGCAGGCCGTCGCCGATGTCGATGGTGTTGATGGCGCGCGCGTCGATCTCGCCGAGCTGCGCGACCTGCTGTTGCAGGCCTTCGTGCGCCTCGTCGGCGTTGCGGGCGGCGCCCTCGCCGGAACCGAAGTAGAAGTGGGTGAGCCAGTCGCGGCCGGATTCCTCGCCGTGGGCGATGCGGTCAAGGCCGTTTTCCATCTCGGCGGTGAACTGGTAGTCGACCAGCTTGGGGAAGTTCGTCTCGAGCAACTTGGTCACGGAGAAGGCGAGCCAGCTGGGGATCAGCGCACGGCCACGCTCGTACACGTACCCGCGGTCGATGATTGTGGAGATGATGCTCGCATACGTGGACGGACGGCCGATTTCCTTCTGTTCCAACGTTTTGACGAGCGACGCTTCGGTGTAGCGCGCCGGCGGCTGGGTCTCGTGGCCGTCCGCGGCAACGTCCACGGCGGCAAGCTCGTCGCCCGGCTGCATCGGCGGCAGGGAAACGTTGTCATCGGTTTTCTTCGAAGCCTTCGCAGACTTTTCGGCCTTATCGCCAATCTTCACGCCCGCCGCCTCGGCGCTCTTCTTCGCGTCGACAACGCTACGGCGGCCCTCGCCGGTGGCCTTCATGAAGCCGGGGAATTCGATGACGGTGCCGGACGCCTGGAACACGGCCTCGCCCTCGGTGGGGCCGGCCGGCGCAGACAGGCGCACGGTGGCGGTGGAACCGGTGGCGTCAGCCATCTGGCAGGCAAGCGTGCGCTGCCAGATCAGCGTGTATAGGCGCAGCTGGTCGCCGGGAAGTTTGGAAGCCAGCTCGTCCGGGTCGTGGAAGCGCGAGCCCGCCGGGCGAATACACTCGTGGGCTTCCTGCGCGCCAGCGGTTTTGGTGGCGTACTGCTTGGGCTCGGCGGAGAGGAACTTGTCGCCGAAATGGTAGGAGACGGCGTTGCGGGCGGCGGTGATGCCCTCCTGCGACAGCGTCACCGAATCGGTTCGCATATAGGTGATGTAGCCGTTCTCGTACAGGCTTTGGGCCGCGCGCATCACGGCGCGAGCACCCATGCCGAGGCGATTGCCGGCGGTCTGCTGCAGGGTCGAGGTGGTGAACGGCGGCTGCGGGCGGCGGCGGTACGGCTTGGTTTCCATCGACATCACAGTGAAATCGGCGGTCTTCAGCGCCGAAGCCACGGCGGTGGCACCAGCCTCATCAAGCTGGCGAACGTTCGCCGCGAACCCGTCCGGGGTCAGCTGGCCGTCGGCACCGAAATCCTTGGAGCCGGCGAGTCGCTTGCCGCCGAGCGCGATCATGCGGGCGGAGAATTCGGCACGCTCCCCCAGCGCGTCAGGCGCGGACAGCGTGGCGACGATATCCCAGTACGGTGCGCGCTTGAACGCCATGCGTTCGCGCTCGCGTTCCACGATCAGGCGGGTGGCCACGGACTGCACGCGGCCGGCGGACAGGCCTGGGCCCACCTTGCGCCACAGCACCGGCGACAGCTCATAGCCGTACAGACGGTCGAGGATGCGGCGGGTCTCCTGTGCGTCGACCATATTGCCATCCACATCGCGCGTGTTGTTCAGGGAGGCGTTGATGGCGTTCTTGGTGATCTCGTGGAACACCATGCGCTTGACCGGCACCTCGGGTTTCAAGGTCTGCACCAAGTGCCACGCGATGGCCTCGCCCTCGCGATCCTCATCAGTCGCCAGATAGAGTTCATCGGCGTTCTTCAGGGCCGATTTGAGTTCGCTGACCGTACGCTTCTTGTCGCCGTCGACAATGTAATACGGCTTGAACCCGTCGTTGACGTCCACGCCGAACTTGCCGAACTTGGCCTTGTCTGCCGCGGGCACCTGGCTGGGCTGCGCGAGGTCTCGGATATGGCCGACCGACGCCATGACGGTGTACCCCTTGCCCAGGTAGTCACCGATCTTGTGGGCCTTGGTCGGAGACTCCACAATCACCAGTTTGGTAGCCATACCCACTCCTTATGTATTGCGCGAAACACACGACGTTTCTGGCGTCATAATACTCATGAATCATGTCCAACTGCCAAATTCCGCCGTTGTGCCGGGCAAATTCGGCCGTTCGCACCCCATGTTTTACCGTTTGGGCGGTGCCGGCGGAGCGCCGATCAGACCCAGCCGGCTTAAGGGCGCTGCAGTGATCTGACGCAGGGCCAGCAACAGTCCGAATGCGAGCATGGCCACACCCGCAATGCCCACAACAGCGCTGACATTCGCCCCCTGAACCGCCCAGCTGGCGCTGACATTGAGCCCCGGCACCACCTGCCAGATCACATAACCGCTGTAGGCGAGCAACAGCAGGCCCCCGGTAATCAGCACGCTGCCGACGATTTGCACGCTCACTGAGGAGACGCGGCGACCCGGCTCGTCCATGCCGGACTTGCGCGTAACTGCCAGAGCGAGCAGGGCCAATCCCGCCACCAGCAGGATGGACATCGCCACATCCGAAGGGCGATGCCATTGTCCGTATATCACGGAGACACCGACGGTCACCGCCCAAACCACGCCGATGACGCCCGCCAAAGCTCGAACCGCACGAGGCACGGTAAGCAGCAGAATCACCGCACAGGCTGCGGCCAGCATCGTGTGACCGGAAGGCGCGGAATTAGCGGCAGGAGATTCAGTGTTGATGATGAACGGACGCGGCAACAGACCCTTGATACGGGTGACGGCCAAGCAGACCACGGCGAACACGGCGATTTGCCCGGCCAACCACCAGCGGCGTCGAATCAGCGCCGTAATAATGCCGATTGCGGCAATTGTGCAGCTGACAGCGATAACCAGCCAGGATTGTGCGACGGCGTTCATCACGCCGGTGGCCCAGGACGGTACATCGTTGTGCAGGTTTTTCCAGACCAGTTCGTCGTACGATTGTCCGTTTTCGGTAAACACGCACCCCCACCACACGCCGAAGCCGATAGCGATCAGGAGCAGACCGAATACCACGCACAGTACGCGGCTGGAGATTCGCGGGCGCACGGTAAGCGGGTCAAGCCGGGCCAAGCCACGGTCGATATCAGATGCCCCATCCGCATCGTCCATGTCCAGCGGCCTGAAATCCCGTAAGGAGCCTGATGTGGATGCCGATGCATCTGAACCGGAGACCGGGCCGAGCGCAGCCAATGGGTCAACAACGTTCGACGACGAGTCAGGCTGCGCTGCGCCTGAGCCGACCAGATTGACCGCCGCATGCGGGTCGCGAATTCTAGGGGTCTGTGCGTCATTCATACGTTCGACTGTACGGCCGCGCCCCGGACAGGGGACCACGCTAGTGCCAGCTCACAGCCAAATCCGCACATAAAGAAAACCTCCACACACCCGTCAGAGGCCACTTACCCTTGCTGCATTCCTGCCCTGGGGGAGTTGGGTGACATAGCGCCGCGTGGAGGCTGGGGATAAGTCTATGGAGACGTATGGACCAGCGCAGCGACACGAAACGTGCGCGCCGGGTCGCACGGCAGACCAACCAGCGCATTCAGGCAATATTCATGCAACATCAAGAAGCGTGCCCAATTGTAAGAATTCCGGAAAAAATACCGGCATAAATGCGTGTGGTTACGCTCACGTCAAACGATTGTTCAAGGCCAACAGTTACGGTGGACACCATGGCTTCTTATACTCGTCGTGCACATTCGGGAGGCAATGGCCCCGCTCTGAGGCAACCGCGCACCGCGCAAAGCAGAGCCGGCCACTCCGCACAGGAGGGCCCCTATACGCCCCAGGAGAGCCGTTCCCGCCACGCAAGCCACAAGGCTTCCAATAGCCATCGAGCCCCGAACAGGAAGAAAAAGAACACAGGAAAAGGCAAGCACCGTGTACTGAAATGGGTGCTGGGCATCTTCTTCTCCCTGATTGGACTGGGCTTGCTGGCCGGTATCGCAGTATTCGCATACCTGTACACCACCACCGAGGTCCCGCAACCCGAAAAGTTCGCGTTGGCCGAGAAAACCACCGTGTATTACGCGGACGGCACCACCGCGATCGGCTCCTACGCGGAGCAGAATCGTGAAATCATCTCTTGCGAGGGGCTGCCGGACTACATCGGCAACGCGATTGTGGCGTCCGAAAACCGTACGTTCTACACGGATAAAGGCCTTGATCTGAAGGGCATCGCCCGCGCATTCATTAATAATGTGACCAAGGGCACGCGCCAAGGTGGTTCCACCATCACCCAGCAGTATGCCGAGCGGTATTACATGGGCGAAACCACATCCTATGTGGGCAAGGCGCGCGAGGCCATCATGGCCATCAAAATCGCGCAGACCGAATCCAAGGACGAGGTGCTGTGCAATTACATGAACACCATCTATCTGGGCCGCAACTCCTACGGTATCCAGGCAGCGGCCAAGGCATACTTCAATAAGGACGCCAAGGATCTGACGCTGTCTGAGGCGGCGATGATCGCCGGCATTATTCCGTCACCGTCCACGTGGGATCCGGCCGATAACGCCGATATGGCCAAATCGCGCTTCAAGCGTGTGCTGAACATCATGCAGGAGGATGGTTACATCACTGCCAAGCAGCACACTGATGCCAAGTTCCCGCAGACCGCCGCGGTGGCGCAGCAGAACGAATACGCGGGGCCGAACGGTTATCTGCTGGATATGGTGCGCCGCGAGCTGGTGCAGTCCAAGGCCTTTACCAAAGAGGATTTGGATACTGGCGGATACAAGATCATCACCACCATCGACAAGAGCAAGCAGGATCTTATGCAGTCCATCGGCGACACCCGTCTGGACGACATGCCTGAATCCCTGCAAATCGGCGGCATAGCGCTGGACCCGAAGACCGGTGAAGTATTGTCCGTATACGCCGGTTCAGATTATCTGTCCAAGCAGCTCAACAATGCCGATCAGGCCGTATTCGAACCGGGTTCGACTATGAAGCCGTTCGCTTTGCTGGGGGCCGCGCAATCCGGCGTCAGCTTCGATACGTTGTTCAACGGCAATTCCCACCAGCACTTCACCGGCTTGGATCAAGAGGTGAACAACGCTCTGGAGAACAACTGGGGCAACATCAATCTGTATCAGGCCACCGCCAACTCGGTGAACACGGTGTTCATGAACGTCAATGAGCATCTGACGCCGAAGCGCACGGCCGCAATCGCCCATGAAGCGGGCATTCAGGGCGATATCGATGAAAACTCCATGTACAACGTGCTGGGCATCAACGCCCTGACCGTGTGGGATTTGGCGCAAGGCCATTCGACCATCGCCAACAATGGCGTGAAGAACACCTTGCACATGGTGTCCAAAGTGCTTGATTCCAACAATAAGGACATGTACAACGCGCCCAGCAACGGCACCAAGGTGTTCGATGCCAACGACTGCGCTTTGGTACAGAAGGCCATGCAGGGCACCACCACGTACGGTACGGCGGCCGGCACATCCAGCATGTTGGGCCGGCCCGTCGCCGGCAAGTCCGGTACCGCCAACGACGAAATGGCTTCGTCGTTCGTGGGATACACCCCCAGCATGATGAATGTGTGGGCTATCTGGAATCCGGACGATAAGGGCAATCCGCAAGTGGTGCCAGCCTTCTCCGGATACGGCGTCTCTTCCACTGGATACCCCGCCCACCTGTTCCAGGAGTTCATGGCTCAGGCCTTGCAAGGCACCGAGGCGGAGCAGTTCCCGACCGCTAAAGACAACGGCAAGATCGGCGGCTCCGACGGCACTTGGGGCTTGGGCAAGGGACAGAGCAGCGGCCTGTCCAACAACACCAACAAGCAGTCCACCGAAGACGCGCAGAAGCAGGCTGAGCAGGACGCACAGCAGAAGGCGGCCGAAGAGGAAGCCAAGAAGCAACAGCAGGCTCAGGAGTTCGCCCAGCAGTGCCTCGCCAATCCGAGCTATTCCACCGAGTGCCCGAATTATCCCGGCACCACTACCGGCGGAGATGGCAACGCCGGCAACAATACCGGCGGTGACAACGGGAACAATACCGGCAACGATAATGGTAATTCCGGAGGCACCGGCGGGAACACCGGCACCAACGGCGTCACTCAGTAGTAAGTAAAACACAGACAACAAGGCTCCCTCTGATGCAATCAGAGGGAGCCTTGTTTTTGCTCTGCTAGCGCTCAGCGCTTGCGCTGGAAACGGTTGATGGCGGAGATAATCGACTTCAGGGCGCTAGTGGTAATCGACGAATCGATGCCGACGCCCCACACGATCTGCGCGTCATCGGCCTCGCCGACCTGGCATTCCACGTACGAGGCGGCCATGGCGTCGGTGCCGACGGACATGGTGTGCTCCACGTAATCCATAATCGAGGCGTCAACGCCAAAGTTGGAAATGGCGTTGAGGAAAGCGGCGATCGGACCGTTGCCGATGCCGGAGACCTCGCGCTCCACGGGCGCATCGACCCCGACGTTCACGCCGCGGTCGAGCAGACGAGCCTTGAGCACGGTGTCGGAGCCATCCTCACCGGAGCTGACGGCCACCTTGAGCAGCTTCAAGCGGCCCCACGGCACGAGCGAGGCGTCATGAGTATCGCCCACAACCACACCGGCGGCGGTCATGCCGGACTGTTCGACCGGCAGGTACTCGTCCTTGAACAGACGCCAGATATCCTCGTCCTTGACTTCCTTCTTGGTCGTGTCAGCGTAGTTCTGCACGATCTTGTCGAATTCGATCTGCAGACGCTTGGGCAGGTCAAGATTGTGGTTGGTCTTGAGCAGGTAGGCCATGCCGCCCTTGCCGGACTGCGAGTTGACGCGAATGATGGCTTCGTACGTACGGCCGATGTCCTTCGGGTCGATCGGCAGGTACGCCACAAGCCACACGAAGCTGTCGAGATCGGCGCCAGCACGCTCGGCGGCCACCTGACGAGCCTCGAGACCCTTCTTGATGGCGTCCTGATGCGAGCCGGAGAACGCAGTGAACACGAAGTTGCCGGCGTACGGGTGACGCTCGGAAATCTTGATCTGGTTGCAGTACTCAACCGTCTTGCGAATCTCGGGCACGTTGGACAGGTCAAGCTGCGGGTCGATGCCTTGGGTGAGCCAGTTGAGGCCCAGCGTGACCAAGTCGACGTTGCCGGTACGCTCGCCGTTGCCCAGCAGGCAGCCTTCCACGCGGTCGGCGCCGGCCAGCACGGCCAGCTCGGTGGCGGCCACGCCCATGCCTTCGTCGTTGTGCGGGTGGAGGGAGAGCACCACGGAGTCACGGTCGTCGAGGTGGGTGGAGACGTACTCCACTTCGTCGGCGAACACGTTCGGCGTGGTCATTTCCACGGTGGCGGGCAGGTTGATGATCATCGGGTGCTCGGGAGTCGGCTTGATAACACCGATCACGGCGTTGCACACCTCGACGGCGTACTCCGGCTCGGTGCCGGTGAAGGATTCCGGCGAGTACTCGTAGTACAGGTCGATGCCCTTGGCCTCGTTCTCGAGGTCCTTGCACAGTTCGGCGGCGTCGGTGGCGAGCTTCTTGATCTCCTCCTTGTTCTTGCGGAACACGACCTCGCGCTGCAGCACGGACACGGAATTGTAGAAGTGCACGATGGCGCGCTTGGCACCCTTGAGCGCCTCGTAAGTGCGGCGGATGAGGTGCTCGCGGCACTGGGTGAGTACCACGATGGTCACGTCGTCCGGAATCAGCTCACGCTCGATGAGCATACGGATGAAGTCGAAATCGGTCTCGGAAGCGGACGGGAAGCCCACCTCGATCTCCTTGAATCCCATGGAGACGAGCAGGTTCCAGAAACGCAGCTTGCGCTCGGAATCCATCGGGTTGACGAGGGCCTGATTGCCGTCGCGAAGATCGACGGAGCACCAGCGCGGCGCGCGCTGCAGTCGCTTGCCCGGCCACGTACGCTCCGGGTAATCAAACGGGATCTGCTTGTCGTAGGCGGCGTACTTGTTGTACGGCATACGACTCGGCTTCTGCGGATCGCCAATGAATCGCGCCGGAGGCAGCAGCGGGTCGTTGTTCCCCCCATTGGACGCTGCGGCTACCGCTGCGAGATCAAAAACGGATGATTGATCCTGACCCATTGTTCCTCCTTTACTGTGTGAACCATTCATACAATCGCTTATTGGATATTCGTTTACGCATTGGTAACATGCATAACTTCCTCTATCCTAGCGACGGCCCATTCCAACATCCCGTTCATCTCACAATACGCCAGCACACTTAGCGTTCCGACGCAGCACTACTACTTACAGCTATGCGTGGGGGCGCATGGGCGACGTCCTCGCGTTCTTCGACTGGGAGCACAGCGCGAACGGGCCCACCGAGGCCATCAACGGAAGGCTCGAGACCCTCAGGGGCATAGCCCTGGGATTCCGCAGACCTCGACAACTACATCACCAGAAGCCTGCTGCACGCCGGCGGCTTCAGACACGCCATCCAAACCCACCTCTGACACATGCCCCTACACGCCAAAATCGGAAGAGCCCGATAACCTGCTATACGACGAGGATGCCACCTATTCCGCATTCAGGCCGTATCAGCAGAATTGATGTATTGACCGGTTTTATGGTCGTCACCGCTTCTTCACCAACGAGCGGATGACGGCCATAAAACCGAGGCTCATGGCACCGGACAGCACTGCGAATACCTGCGGGCGGCGCAATTCGTTACGCATGCTGATGGCACCGGTCACGCAGTGGTCCTCGAACCAGACGCGCACCTCGTTGCTGGAGTATCGGCCCACCAGATCACCCCAGGTGAGCATGCGGGTCACGTAGCCGGCCGGGTTGCTTTCATGGAATTCGAACAGGCGGATGCCGCGATAGCGCGACTTGGGACCATAGCATTCGAATCCGCAGGTAGGCGCGTAGCCCAAATCAATGCCATGCGCGTGGCCCACGAAGGCGTTCTTGTGATCGTGACCGCAGAACAGCGCGAAGTAGCCGCCTGCCTCACGCAAGGCGTCCACTTCACCGACGTTCTCGTCCGCACAGCCAATCGCCTCACCCAGCCGCGATCCCGGCCGGCAAATCTCATGGTTGAGCACGTAGCAATGGCCGGCGTGGGTACGTGCGCCTTCCACCGCGTTCGGCGTCCATGCGGGAACCTCTTTGAGGCAATCGTAGAATTCCTGCGGCGGAATGTGCTGGAAGGCGATGGCAGGCACCGGCTTACCGTCGCCGTTGCGTTCGCCAAGTTCGGACTGTACGGCTCCCAGCCAATCGATCGCCTCGGGGCTTGGCGTGCCATACCCATCGGAATCAGCCAAATCAAGACCGCGCGGATTGACCACATAGGCCGGGTATTGGGCGTCGTTCTCTTCAGGCTTGCCGGCGTAATCGCCGGAATTCACCATCATGACGGACATAGCTACGCGCCCGGATCCGTCGGAAGCCTCAATGGGCAGGGCAAAAGTGCCTGGCTCGAGGCTGTCGACCGGGTTCAGGCAGCCGGGGAATTCGCGGTAGATGCCGTCCTGCTCGTCGGCCAGGATGCCGCACTGGAAATCGTGATTGCCGTAGGTGGCGGCGAACGGCACTTCCGCTTCGATGACCGGGCCAAGGAAGCCGGCAAACGTGCGGCGGACTTTGTCACGGGTCTCGTCCATGAGCTCGTCCAAAGTCGTCGGCACATCCTGTGGATCGGATGTTGTGGAGTAGACCAGCGTGGACGTGGTGGACGCGGTGGACGCGGTTTGTTGGACGTC
>OLOE01001031.1_pt1 | contig 12742 bp, 14 predicted proteins | sample 1673201 | NCBI WGS metagenome assembly OLOE01 (sample SAMEA3136765, study PRJEB25190) | human gut metagenome | biome: human gut; feature: human-associated habitat; material: faeces | place: Austria | collected 2013
ATTGCTGCAATGAATTTTGGAATGTAACACCTTATGTTATTAAAGGATTGTGCCGCAAAGAGATACTGTTTGCAATCGATCATCTGAACCAGATTCTACGGTTTGAACTACTTAGGATGATGTCGTGGAAGGTTGGGATAAAGACAGAATTTTCATTAAGTGTTGGGAAAAATTATAAGTATATTAACAAATACATTGATGAAGATCTATGGAATAGATTATTATCTACATATCGCATGGATTCCTATGAAAATATTTGGAAGTCATTATTTATATGCCACCAATTGTTCAGGGAAGTGTCCAAAGAGGTAGCAGAACTACTGGGGTTTGATTATCCAGAGTATGGTAAGAACATAACAAGATATACCGAGGACATGTATAAAAAATATGTTGAAAATGACTATTTTTAAAGATTAGCAAAGATTATTAACCATAAGCAAGGGGTGTAAATGTATGGAAAGTACTGATGTTATAAATGAAATTAGAGGTATATTACCTCGTAACTCAATTGGAAAATATGATTTACTAACTATTTTTACACATAAAACCGTTTTTGATAAAATTGTAAAAGTACTATCATTGGATTTTCAAAATAAAGTAGATTATGTGGCTGCCCCAGAAGCAATTGGATGGATACTAGGCACTGCCATAGCCAAAGAACTTGGAGTGGGGTTTATTGGAGTAAGAAAAGGTGATAAGCTGCCATACGCAAAAGAAGAGATTATTTCGACACATTTTACCGACTATTCAGGTCAAGATAAAAGCTTTGAAATATCTAAGAGTTCTATTGTGAGGAACAAAAGAGTTTTGATTGTAGATGATTGGATAGAGACAGGTTCTCAAATGAAGGCTTTAATAGCTTTGTTAGAGAAATTGGATTGCAGCATTATTGGGTTGGCTACTATTGGGATTGATATAAATGAGGTTACTCAAAAATGGATAGACAGCAGTTTTGTAGCTTATATTGGCTCAAACATATAATAAACCGAAAGAAAATCTTGAATCAAAATTTTGGATGGCGTTAATTTACAATACAACGAAAGATGTTTACTCTTTTTTTATAAATTTTAAGAGGCGTTAAAAAACAGTTTTCAGACGAAAGGAGATCGAAGTTGAGTATAGATTTAAGTAACAAAAAAATTCCGAAAGAAGCAATTCAAGCATTAAAAACTATAGCGGAACTACTTGATAATATGTTAATTGGGGTGTATTTGTATGGTTCGGCAGTAATGGGTGGTTTACGTATGAATAGCGATGTAGATATTTTGGTAATAACAAATCAAAGTTTATCTGAAAAAACTCGAAGGAATCTTACAAATAGGTTAATGCTTATATCTGGGAAAATAGGAAACATAAAAGATATGAGGCCTCTTGAAGTTACGGTCATAAATCAAAAGGATATTGTCCCTTGGCATTTCCCCCCCAAATATGAATTTATGTATGGCGAGTGGCTAAGAGAGCAGTTTGAAAAGGGAGAAATTCCTGAGTCGACTTATGATCCGGATTTAGCAATACTTTTAGCACAACTAAGAAAAAATAGTATTAACCTTTTGGGACCAAAGGCAACAGAAGTAATTGAGCCTGTGCCAATGACAGATATTCGAAAAGCAATTAAAGAATCGTTGCCCGGGTTGATAGCTAGCATTAACGGTGACGAACGCAATGTGATTTTAACTTTAGCCAGAATGTGGCTGACAGCATCTACTGGTGAAATTCGCTCAAAAGATCTGGCAGCTGAATGGGCGATACCTCAATTACCCGATGAGCATGCTACTTTACTCAACAAAGCGAGAGAGGCTTATTTAGGAGAGTGTGTTGACAAGTGGGAAGGAATGGAATCTGAGGTGGCTGAACTCGTTAATCATATGAAAAAGTCTATAGAGTCTTCCCTTAATATCCAATTACCTTTTCGAATAGTTTAAATATAACAAAGACTAGTTGTTAATGTGCATTATTGATTGCTTCGATATGTTCCCCCATATATCAGTTTCTTAAAAAATAATCAAAATACCGTTGATACGTTCCCGCGAACGAAAGGGTTAAAAATCAGCTTAAGACATCAATGCCATCAACTAGAGCCACGTTGAGACGTGTGTTTTATTGTCCCACAAAAGTGCAGACGATTTTATCAGTGTAAAAATGGAGTACGCAGACGACCGAAAAATCCAGCCAGATCGTATCACCTACAGGCTTATTCAGGAGTATATCGAAGAAAAGTACGGCTTCAAAGTTCACACTGCAAACATTGCAGAGGTCAAAAGAAACTTAGGCCTGCCGATGTACGACGCACCAAACGCAGTTGAAGAACTAAAACGCCCATATAAACCAGCACCAGAATATAAAGTAGAAGCTATTAAAGACGCATTAAGGCACTTCAAGGTCATAGATTAAAGTAAAGTACCCTTTCAGCAGATCATTACTGTTGAGAGGGTCTTACTTTTTCAGAAGCCGGCCAATGTAAGGATAGCCCTACAAGATTGCGGGTCTTTCTCTTCGAGCCATGTTTCCAGATTGCTTATAGCGATATCCTTTTGAATATGGATGCTCTCTTCAAATCGATATTCGATTGCACATGTAAGGATATCAACAGGTTCATCAAGAACCTTACCGCCAAGAACTGGGTATTCGTCAATTACAATCCAGTCAGGTGGGAGACCATCAAAGAGAGCCTGCGGATACAATTCCCTAAAGTGAATCTCAATTTCCATAGCTTCGATCTCACCTTGTTCTTTATCTGGGTAACAAGTGGCATAAGATACATCGAAGCCTCTAGTGAGCAGCATCTGAACGACATTGATGAGTTCAATATCAACAGGAATGGTCTTATCGGCGCATTTACAACAAGGCTTCGACCAAATTTCACTGTATAGCTCTAAACATCGTGGACACATCGTCATCATACAATCACTTCCTTCACCAGTTTATAGAAAGTAGTTCTTTTAAGATTAAGTGCCTGCATAGTTGCAGTTGCAGTTTGCTCGCCAGTGCGGTGATATTTACCGCCGGGTACACTGGAATAACCGAGGTTACAAGTCTATTGTTTGGAGATGCGTCAGCCGTTTGGAGGAAAAAGGATCTGAATGTACTGCCCCTACCATAAACGAGGAAACATTGCAGACAGCAGTGGTCAAGGCTATTAACGAACTTTTGGCTAACAAAGAACCCTTCCTCCAGGCGTTGCAGAAAAACATAGCTACTATACTTAATGAAGAAAATGATAATGCCACCAATGATATTGATAGCAAATTGGAAGAATTACAACAACAGCTTCTTATCCAAGCAAAATCCAAGAATGACTATGAAGATGTGGCTGATGAAATCTACCACCTTCGAGAATTGAAGCAAAATGCACTTGTTGAAAATGCAGAGCGTGAAGGAAAAAGGCAACGAATCGCTGAAATGACTGATTTCTTTAATGAACAATCCTGTGAGTTAGAGGAATATGATGAGCAGTTAGTAAGGAGGCTTATAGAAAAAGTTACGGTATTTCATGATAAGTTCGCCGTTGAATTCAAATCAGGAGTCGAGATTGATGTAGAAGGGTAATCTTTAGAAAGAGAACAGAAGAATTATATTGGATTTTTAAAGATAATATGATATAATAAAACGACTTGGAGGTGGAAGAATGTATAACTTTTCTTGCTAATTATATGATGCATAATAAGATATTTAAAGAAACGGCTATAGAACCGTTTGTTTTGTTATGCAAATTGCAAGAAAGTTAAGTATTCTACACTCAATAATACATTACAGTAACCTTATGTTATGTATAACAAAAGGTAATAATAGTATTTGTTTTTGAGCCGTAAGAATTTACTTTCTTGCGGCTTTTAATATTTGTAAAAGAAAGGAAGATAAACGTGATAGACAATGATACTATGTCATTCATGACAAAATCCTTGCAGAGTTGGATAACATTATAGAGTAATTAATGCCGAAAACCGACTTTGCTTATAAAATTTTTATAATGTAAAGGAGGAAGAAATATATGTCCTTAATAAATGTTTCAAATCTAACTTTTTCATATGAAGGAAGTTATGACAATATTTTTGAAAATGTAAGTTTTCAGATAGATACAGATTGGAAACTCGGTTTTATTGGAAGAAACGGACGCGGTAAAACTACTTTCTTAAATTTACTGCTTGGCAAATATGCGTATTCCGGCAATATAAGTTCTACAGTTAAGTTTGAGTATTTTCCTTATGATGTGGAAGATAAGAGTCTATATACAATTGAAGTAATGAAGAGTATTTGTACGGAATGTATGGATTGGGAGATTTTTCGTGAAATATCATTGCTTGATGTTCAAGAAGATGCTTTATATCGTCCGTTTAATACATTGTCAAATGGTGAGCAAACGAAGGTCCTTCTTGCAGCTTTATTCCTTACAGCGAGTTGTTTCCTGCTTATTGATGAACCTACAAACCATCTTGACATCGATGCACGTAATGTAGTGCAAAACTATTTGAAACGCAAGAAGGGGTTTATTTTGGTATCTCATGATAGAAGCTTACTTGATCAATGTGTTGACCATATACTATCTATCAATAAAACGAATATCGAAATCCAAAAGGGAAATTTTACTTCTTGGTGGGAGAACAAAACGTTACAAGATAATTTTGAACTGGCAGAAAACAAGAAACTCCTTAAAGAAATAGGAAGGTTGTCTTATGCAGCAAAACGTAGTTCAAACTGGTCAAATAAAGTAGAAAAAAGTAAATATGGAACAACAAATTCTGGTTCAAAACTGGATAAGGGTTATGTTGGACATAAGGCTGCAAAAGCGATGAAACGTGCCAAAAATATTGAGTCAAGACATCAGGAAGCCGTTTTACAAAAATCAGAACTGCTCCACAACATTGAACAATATGATGACTTAAAAATTTCACCACTTGAATTTCACAAAGAGTGCTTAATAGAAGCGAATGATTTATCATTGTCTTATGGAGATAAAGAAGTATGCAGTAATCTTAATTTCAGAGTCAATATTGGTGATAGAGTTGCCATTATCGGAAAAAATGGGAGTGGTAAGTCTAGTATCCTAAAATTGATTAATGGAGATGATATTAAATTTACCGGAAATTTTATGCTAGCAAGTGGACTAAAAATTTCTTATATTTCGCAAGATACTTCATATTTAAAAGGTAATCTATCTGAATTTGCCTATAATAATAAGATCGATGAAACTCTATTTAAAACGATTCTTCGTAAACTGGATTTTAATAGAGAGCAGTTTGATAAGAACATGGTGGATTTTAGTGCTGGTCAGAAAAAGAAAGTACTAATTGCTAAAAGCCTTTGTGAAAGTGCACATTTGTATATATGGGATGAGCCATTGAACTATATTGATATTTTTTCACGTATCCAAATTGAAAAAATGATTTTGGAATATTGTCCTACACTATTGTTTGTGGAGCATGATGATGCTTTTTGCAATAACATTTGTACGAAAAATATTAATTTAGGTTTGTAGAGATTTTGAGTTGCCACAATAACTAAAAGATATTTACATGAAAGGGTGAAGAAATGTTAAAACAAAAAGAATTAATTGCAAACGTTAAGAATCTTACTGAGTCAGATGAACGAATTACAGCTTGTATGATGTATGGATCGTTTACCAAAGGAGAAGGTGACCAATACTCTGATATAGAGTTCTATATATTTTTGAAAGATAGTATAACCTCGAACTTTGATTCATCCAACTGGTTGTTTGACGTAGCTCCGTACTTGATGCTTTATAAAAATGAGTACGGAACAGAGGTAGTTATTTTTGATAATCTTATACGTGGGGAATTTCATTTCCTTTCTGAAAAAGATATGAACATAATCCCCTCGTTTAAAGATTCAGGTTATATTCCTGATACGAAGGCTATGCTTATTTACGATGAAACAGGGCAATTAGAAAATTATTTATCAGAGATAAGTGGTGCAAGACCAAATAGACTTACTGAAGAAAATGCTAATTTTTTGTTGTGTAATTTCTCTAATCTATGGTTGATGGGAATCAACGTTCTAAAAAGAGGAGAATATGCTCGTTCATTAGAACTCTTATCACAACTTCAAAAAAATACACTACAACTTATACGTATGGCAGAAAAAAATGCTGATAATTGGCTAAACATGAGTAAAAACCTTGAAAAAGAAATTAGCCTTGAAAATTATAAAAAATTTGCAAAGACCACTGCTCGATTAGATAAGGTAGAATTATTTGAAGCCTATAAAAATTCTTTGCTATTAGTTATGGATTTGCAAAGTCACCTTATTGAACAATACAACTTAAAAGTTACACATGACATTTTAGAAAGATTGTTGAATTACATTAGTGAATAGGAGAGTAACGTTATTCACAGTATTGGGTACTGAAAATTAACAGCATACCTCAGTTTTTCAAAAAACAGCGAAGCCTATGGATATGTTCCCGTCTACCGATAGTGCAAAAAGTGTCGTGGATATGTTTCCGAGAACGGACATACACAAATGACATTCATTCTGTCCTCTCAATCCATATTGAATGTGTGACTGTTTTAAGTAAGTAAGGAAAACATAAAAAAACGGGCTCTTTGTCAAATCGGACTGATGAGACAAATATTGAAGATGATGAATTTGAGAATTTTCTCAAATTCATCATCTTTTTTTAGTTATTCAATTGTGACAAGGTCGTTTATCATAAAAATTCTTATCTTCATATTACTAAAAGATTTGAAGCCATAAGATACTCTTTTTAATATCTTAATATGAGTATTTTTAGCTTCTATTTTTCCGTTAGAATACTTATACGTTAAGCATTACGAATCCCTTCTTCATAATTAATCAGATTTTCAATCTTCTGTTTAAATAGTGGATCTAAGGTAGTCGGTAAGTTCTTTAATAAATCAAAAAATGAGTCTGGATCTTTATTTCTAAAGTGATAGGTTAATAATTGAAACACGCCATAGGCTTCTTTTAAGTCTGTAGAAAATGATAAAAGACGATCAATCATCATTGATTCTGTTAGAGGGGGAAACTTAGGTGAAGGAAAGCTTCTCCAATTTTTATATTCTGAACTAGAAACAGTCATTTGATTCTTTAATAGGTATTTCCAATTTACTTTTAGCTTATTGGCTTCAGAACGCTGGTGATTCTTTATTAATGCTTTCATTTCCCTGACTCTAAAGTCATTAAAAGCTTGGTTTAAGTGTTTAACGATATGAAACCTATCAATGACTAAAGCTGCACAAGGAAAGATTTTTTTAGTTAACTGAAAATAAGCCGCATTCATATCTGTCACTAGAAATTTTACCTGTTCTCGTTTCTCCTTGGGAGAACGATTGAAGTAATTCATTAGTTTATCAAGTCTACGACTAGGAAGAACATCAACCAGTTCACCGGTTTCACCATTGGCACAAATAAAACTCATTTTATCTTCATAGGTGGCATGAGATCTGAATTCATCAACCATTAGAACTTTTGGAAAAGAGCGTGGTTTAAGCGTTTCAGGTAAATGTTTTTCAACAGATTTAAGGACCCTTATAACGGTTGTGAGTGATACATGACATATCTTAGCGATAACGGTCATTGATATTTTTTGAGTTAATAATTCTAGTATTCTAAATGTCATGAATCGACTAATAAAACAATTTTCTTCAACGATAGAACATTGAGTTGTCCAATGTTGATGGCAGTTTTTACAAAAATATCGTTGTTTTTTTAGCTTTAAAATAGTTGGAATATTTTGATATGATTCCAAACGAATTGTCACTTCTTTTTTCCCATTTTTTACAATGGTTTTCTTTTCATCTGCATCGTTCGCATGAGACTGACAATACTTACAGGCCGTAAGCTTAGGTGAGTAGGTACCAGTGATAATTAATGTGTTCACACCTTTGTATTTTCCTTCTTCAACACAAGTTAAATTTAAATCTTTCTTTAATTCGCAACATTTTTTTGATATGATTAGTCATGACATGTCGTCCTTTCTATTTAAGATTTTGGTTGGTACTTTAATTTTACTAGATAGACGACATGCTTTTCTACTTAAATAAACTAAAATAGAACTGATGAATCAAAAAATGATTCATCAGTTCTATAAATTATAGAGCCTGAATTTATCCGCAAAAACAAATTCCGCACCTTAGAATATGATGATAAGCTTGTAAGGAAGATAATCCAGAGCGTTACAGTGTATGAAGACCACTTCGTCATAGTCTTCAAATCTGGCATCGAAATGGAAATATAAAAACCCAAAGTAAATAGCCCATGACTCTACAGTAGAGTTGTGGGTTTTCTTTTGCTTGCTGATTATAATAATATTTTAATAACTATTGTGTTTATCAATCAAATGGTTTACAATATTCTTAGCGTAAACTTGGAGGTGCTGTATGACTACGGCAGAAATGATTAAAGAACTGTGTGAGCAAATGAATATAAGTGTTTCCGAACTTGCTAGACGTATTGGCCAGACTCCACAGAATTTCAATAAAAAATTACAACGAGAAACAGTAACCTTGGATGAGTTGAAGGCCATTGCTGATGTGCTAGGTGTCAAGTTTGTGCAGGCATTTATTTTACCAGATGGAGAAGAAATAAAAATATCTAACGAATAAAGGAGGATGTTTATATGGTAGGTAATGTTATTCAAATAGTAACAGAGAAATTATCATCTTTGCCTTTTATAGAAGGCATCGTATTAGGGGGCTCACGTGCAAGAGGCACCCATACAGAAAATTCTGATATAGATATCGGAATCTATTACAATTCAGACTCATTTGACCTGACAGCGATTAATCAAATTGCTACAGAATTGGATGATAAAAATAGAAACAACCTTGTTGTGCCTCCCGGAGCGTGGGGTGATTGGATTAATGGCGGCGGATGGTTATTTATAAATGGGTATCATGTTGACTTGATTTTACGTGATATAAAACGGGTAGAACAAATAATCAAAGATACGGAGCAAGGAATTGTTACTGCCAATTATCAGACCGGGCATCCCCATGGTTATATAAGTGCAATGTATCGTGGAGAATTAGCGATTAGTAAAATACTATATGCTAAGAACGAAAGCTTATGCGAATTAAAAAAGCAGGCAGAAATTTACCCTACTGCTCTAAAGAAAAGCTTGATGAACTTTTTTATATTTGAAGCTGAATTCTCTTTAATGTTTGTAAAAGCAAATGCGGGGGTAGAGGATAAATATTATATTGCAGGCCATGTTTTTCGTATTATTTCATGCTTAAATCAAGTACTATTTGCATGTAATAATGCTTATTGCATTAACGAAAAGAAAGCTATAAAACTGCTTGAAACTTTTGAATATAAACCTGAAAAATATGCCGAAAGAGTTAATCATATTTTTGAAGTACTCGGTCTTTCTCTTTTTGAATGCTACGACATGACCGAGAAGCTTTATAATGAAGTGAATGAAATTGTATCGGAGATAAATAACTTTTTAAACGAGGAGAGTTCAGATGAAAGAAAACAAATATGATGATAATATATTTTTTCAAAAATACAGTCAAATGAGTCGCTCGCAGAAAGGACTGGCTGGTGCGGGAGAATGGGAGACTTTGAAAAAGATGCTACCTGATTTTAAGGGTAAGCGTGTGCTTGATTTAGGATGCGGCTATGGATGGCACTGTATATATGCGATGGAAAACGGTGCTTCCTCTGTAGTAGGTGTTGATATTTCTCATAAAATGCTCGAAGTAGCAAAAGGAAAAACCCATTTTCCACAGATTGAATATGAATGCTGTGCCATAGAAGATGTGGATTTCCCAGAGGAGAGCTTTGATGTAATACTAAGTTCGCTTGCGTTTCATTATGTAGCAGACTATGAGAATTTAATAAAAAAGATATATAGGATGCTGAAGGCTGGTGGCAATTTAGTTTTTACAGTTGAACATCCTGTTTTTACTGCTCATGGAACACAAGACTGGTATTATAACGAAAAAGGAGAAATACTGCATTTCCCGGTGGACAATTATTATTATGAGGGCAAACGGACAGCTATGTTTTTGGAAGAAAAGGTTACAAAATATCATAGAACACTGACCACATATCTAAATACACTGCTTTCAAATAGTTTTATAATAAATCAGATTGTGGAGCCACAGCCGCCAGAGAACATGATGGATATTCCGGGGATGGCGGATGAAATGCGACGCCCAATGATGCTGATTGTATCGGCAAAAAAGAAGATGTAATAATATAGAAAAAATAAACGAGGAGTATGTAAATGAGATCAGAAAAAGAAATGATGGATTTAGTACTTTCTTTAGCAGAACAGGATGAACGTATTCGAATTGTGACCCTTGAGGGGTCACGCGCAAATATTAATATACCTAAAAAAAATGATTTAGAGTTTATGGAAGAAGTTTTAATTGATGATAATATGGTTTTTGATATTGATAATTTAAAAGGATTTCTTAATGATACCAGTTCATTTGGGTTTATAGCTAAAGAAAATAATAAAATTATAGGATTTGCATATTGCTATACACTTTTAAGACCTGATGGAAAAACAATGTTTTATTTACACTCAATAGGAATGTTACCTAACTATCAAGACAAAGGTTATGGTTCAAAATTATTATCTTTTATTAAGGAATATTCTAAAGAGATTGGTTGTTCTGAAATGTTTTTAATAACTGATAAAGGTAATCCTAGAGCTTGCCATGTATATGAAAAATTAGGTGGTAAAAATGATTATAAAGATGAAATAGTATATGTATATGATTATGAAAAAGGTGATAAATAAATGAATATAGTTGAAAATGAAATATGTATAAGAACTTTAATAGATGATGATTTTCCTTTGATGTTAAAATGGTTAACTGATGAAAGAGTATTAGAATTTTATGGTGGTAGAGATAAAAAATATACATTAGAATCATTAAAAAAACATTATACAGAGCCTTGGGAAGATGAAGTTTTTAGAGTAATTATTGAATATAACAATGTTCCTATTGGATATGGACAAATATATAAAATGTATGATGAGTTATATACTGATTATCATTATCCAAAAACTGATGAGATAGTCTATGGTATGGATCAATTTATAGGAGAGCCAAATTATTGGAGTAAAGGAATTGGTACAAGATATATTAAATTGATTTTTGAATTTTTGAAAAAAGAAAGAAATGCTAATGCAGTTATTTTAGACCCTCATAAAAATAATCCAAGAGCAATAAGGGCATACCAAAAATCTGGTTTTAGAATTATTGAAGATTTGCCAGAACATGAATTACACGAGGGCAAAAAAGAAGATTGTTATTTAATGGAATATAGATATGATGATAATGCCACAAATGTTAAGGCAATGAAATATTTAATTGAGCATTACTTTGATAATTTCAAAGTAGATAGTATTGAAATAATCGGTAGTGGTTATGATAGTGTGGCATATTTAGTTAATAATGAATACATTTTTAAAACAAAATTTAGTACTAATAAGAAAAAAGGTTATGCAAAAGAAAAAGCAATATATAATTTTTTAAATACAAATTTAGAAACTAATGTAAAAATTCCTAATATTGAATATTCGTATATTAGTGATGAATTATCTATACTAGGTTATAAAGAAATTAAAGGAACTTTTTTAACACCAGAAATTTATTCTACTATGTCAGAAGAAGAACAAAATTTGTTAAAACGAGATATTGCCAGTTTTTTAAGACAAATGCACGGTTTAGATTATACAGATATTAGTGAATGTACTATTGATAATAAACAAAATGTATTAGAAGAGTATATATTGTTGCGTGAAACTATTTATAATGATTTAACTGATATAGAAAAAGATTATATAGAAAGTTTTATGGAAAGACTAAATGCAACAACAGTTTTTGAGGGTAAAAAGTGTTTATGCCATAATGATTTTAGTTGTAATCATCTATTGTTAGATGGCAATAATAGATTAACTGGAATAATTGATTTTGGAGATTCTGGAATTATAGATGAATATTGTGATTTTATATACTTACTTGAAGATAGTGAAGAAGAAATAGGAACAAATTTTGGAGAAGATATATTAAGAATGTATGGAAATATAGATATTGAGAAAGCAAAAGAATATCAAGATATAGTTGAAGAATATTATCCTATTGAAACTATTGTTTATGGAATTAAAAATATTAAACAGGAATTTATCGAAAATGGTAGAAAAGAAATTTATAAAAGGACTTATAAAGATTGATTATATAATATATGAAAAGCTATTATAAAAGACATTAGTATTAAATAGTTTAAAAAAATGAAAAATAATAAAGGAAGTGGAAAGATGGATTTAGAAAAAACAAATAATAATTCAATGATTATTAAATATCAAAATACAGATAATGTATTAGAAGATATATGTTCTATAAGATGAATTTCAGGATTATGATATTACATATTTTGTAAGTGATATAGAACCGTTTATATCTAATGATGACTGGCTTAATCAATTTGGGAATATAATAATGATGCAAAAGCCGGAGGATATGGAATTATTCCCACCTGAAGAAAAGGGATTTTCCTATCTTATGCTATTTGATGATTACAATAAAATTGATCTTACCTTATTGCCCTTGGAAGAGTTAGATAATTACCTAAAGGGCGATAAATTAATAAAGGTTCTAATTGATAAAGATTGTAGAATTAAAAGGGACATAGTTCCGACTGATATAGATTATCATGTAAGAAAGCCAAGCGCAAGGGAGTATGATGATTGCTGCAATGAATTTTGGAATGTAACACCTTATGTTATTAAAGGATTGTGCCG
>OLOE01001034.1_pt1 | contig 12726 bp, 8 predicted proteins | sample 1673201 | NCBI WGS metagenome assembly OLOE01 (sample SAMEA3136765, study PRJEB25190) | human gut metagenome | biome: human gut; feature: human-associated habitat; material: faeces | place: Austria | collected 2013
TTGGCATCTGCCGCACCTCGCTCGCCGTATCGGCACTTAGAATTGTGCGGTGTTGCCCTAAGGAAACTTAAAGCAGAAATAGTATCAGATTACGTTGTGGTCCATCCACTTGTTGCTGACAAAGCGGATCATGAAGAACACGCTGCGGCAGATCCAGTCAATGAACATACCGAACCACACGCCGGTCAGCCCCATGTTGAGCTTGAGCACAAAGATGTAGCTCAAAATTACGCGGAACAGCCACATGCTGAAAATGCTCACCGTCATGGTGTAGCGGGCATCGCCGCCGCTGCGCAGGGCGTTGGGCAGCGTAAAACTGGTAGCCCAGCAGACAACGCTGAACAAAGAGAACCAGTGCATAACGGTAACGCACATGTTGAGCGCAGTATCCGAAAGGCTGAACAGCCGTGCAATGTAAGGAATCGTAAAAAACAGGCAGGCGTTGGTGCAGAACAAACCGAGCATTGCCATCAGGATAAACATCTTGGCGTAATACTTGGCCTGTTTTTTGTCTCCTGCGCCAAGGCAGCGGCTGACGACAGGGATCATGGCAAGGCCCATGGTGCTGCCGGGAATGTTGGCAATGCCGCTGATGGTGTTGGCCACCGCGTTGGCCGCAATGGCGGAGGTGCCCAGGGTGGAAGTCAAGCTGCTGACGCACAGCTTGCCAATCTGGAACATGCCGTTCTCCAAACCGGAGGGAATGCCAATGCCAAGGATGCGGCGAATCAGGTCGCCGTCCGGCTTCATATCCGCAATATGGCGGATGCAGAGCGGGTTTTCAATTTGCTGCTGCTGCCAGAACACCCACGCCGCGGCAAACACGCGCCCCAGCAGGGTGGCCAGTGCAGCGCCCAGTACCCCCATGCCCAGCCCATAAATGAACAGGGCGTTGAAGCAGATATTGATGATGTTCATGACCAGGCTGGCCAGCATGGAAATGCGGCTGTTGCCCTGCGCACGGAACAAAGCGGCCCCGGCGTTGTAAAACCCGATAAAGGGGTAGGAGATGGCGCTGATCAAAAAGTAGGTCTGTGAAAAGCTCATCACATCGTCATCAATGCGGCCGAAAACAATGCGCAGGATGGGGCGGCTGAGCACCAGAATGACCAGCATGACAGCGATGGTGCTGACCGCAAGAACGGTGTACAGCTGGGCGGCGCTTTTGGCGGCTTTTTCACCATCGCGCCGGCCAAGGTACTGGCTGCTGATGACCGCGCCGCCGGTTGCCAGGGCGGACAGGATCTGGATGATCAAAATATTCAGGCTGTCCACCAGGCTCACGCTGGACACAGCAGCTTCGCCCACGCCGGATACCATAAGGGTATCCGCCATGCCCATGGATACCGACAAAAACTGCTCCGCCAGCAGCGGCAAAATCAGCCGAACCAATGCCTGGCGGTTAAAAATCGGCTCCGACAGGGTGGATTCGGCGCTTTTTGTGTTGCTCATTCGTTCCCGATACTCCTTATTCGCTTTACGAAGAATTTACATGTTTATCATTATAAGACGAGAAAAGCAGAAAAGCAATATCTGTGCGAATTGAAACGATATTGTCCTTGCAAATGAGCAATTTCGTTTTCAAAAAGCAAAAAAAGAATGGATTTTGCACGGGTATCTGAAACGAAAAGCAACGATGAAAACAGCGCTTGAGCGAAATTTGTTCTGAAGGAAAAGGGAAAAGATAAAAGCAAATATCGACTAATGGCAAAATCCAGCGTTAAACACCGGGCAATTTCAGTGCGGCAAGGAAACAATCTTGCAATACTGGCGCACAAAACCGGGATAAACCGCCCCGCCAGCACATACGCTTGTGTGTGGAAGAAAATACAGGGGGAGGCAGACCGCCATGAAACAGACCCACCGCCCGCCGCGCAGCATTTACCCTGCGCAGAACCGCCACATGCGGCGGCGCACCCGTGTGTTGGCCGGGCTGGTGGCGGTTTTGTGCTTTGGCGGGCTGCTGGCCCGGCTGTTTACCCTGCAAATACTGGACCCCAGCGGTTACGCCAACCGTGCCGCAGCCCAGCAGCTGCGGGATACCACGCTGCCCGCCGCCCGCGGCGAAATTTATTCCGCCGATGGCGTTACCCTGGCCGCCAGCAAAACCTGCTGGACCATCCGGGCCTCCCCGCGGGAACTGGCGGATGAGCTGGTGCAGCCCGCCGCCAAAGCGCTGAGCGAAATTTTAAATATTGATTATGACGCTACCCTGCAAAAGCTGAGCAAGCGCACCAGCAATGACTGCCTGCTCCGCCGCCGGGTGGATGCCGATTTGGCGGACGCCGTGCGTGCCTGGTGCGCGCAGAACAACGCGCAGGGTATCCAGATTTTGCAGGATACCAAGCGCGTTTACCCGCAGGGCAACTTTATGGGCTGTCTGCTGGGCTTTACCGATGTGGATAATCAGGGCCTTTGGGGGCTGGAACTGCAATATGACGCCCAATTGACCGGCTGGAACGGAACCATCCTGACTGCAAAAAATGCCTGGGGGTACGATATGCCCACCCATTACAGCACCCTGCAGGATGCCGTGCCGGGAAATGATATCACCCTGACCATCCGGGCGGACATCCAGCACTATCTGGAAAGCGCGCTCAGTGCCGCCGTGGCGGAGCATCATGTGGCGGCCCGTGCGGTGGGCATTGTGATGGAGGTCGATACCGGCGCGATCCTTGCCATGTCCACCAAGCCGGATTACGACCCCAACGATCCGCGCACCATTGTGGATGAAACCATCCGCCAGCAGGTGAACGCCCTGAGCGGGGAAGAACGCAGCAAAGCCTTGCAGACCGCCCAGCAGGCCCAGTGGCGCAACAAGGCAATTTCCGATTTGTACGAACCCGGCAGTGTGTTCAAGCTCATCACCTGCGCTGCGGCACTGGATACCGGTGCCGTCACGCGGAACAGCCGCTTTGTCTGCGCGGGCAAGATCAATGTGGCGGGCACAAATTTCCGCTGCGCAAACGGGCATATCCATGGCAGTGAAACCCTGGCCCAGGGGCTGGCGGTATCCTGCAACCCCTGCTTTATCCAGGTGGGGGCGCGGCTGGGCAAACAGAACTTTTGCGATTACTTTGCCGCCTTTGGCCTGCGCGCCGCAACCGGTATTGACCTGCCCGGCGAGATCAAGCGCAGCGAATACTATACCGCCGACCGCATGGGCCCGGTGGAGCTGGCTTCCTGCTCCTTCGGGCAAAGCAGCAAGGTGAGCTACCTGCAAATGATCACAGCCGTCTGCGCGGTGGTCAACGGCGGCAAGCTGATGCAGCCCCATGTGGTGCGGTCCATCCGCGATACCGAGCGCAATACCGTGCAGCAGATGGAGCCCACCGTAAAAGCGCAGGTCATCCGGCCCGAAACCAGCGCCGTCATGCGCGAATTGATGGAGGGTGTTGTGACCACCGGCACCGGCAAAAACGGTGCCGTGGCGGGCTACCGTGTGGGCGGCAAAACCGGCACCAGCCAAAAGCTGGACAGCGAGAATGAGCGCGCCCGCATTGCCAGCTTTGTGGCAGTGGCACCGATTGAAACCCCCAAACTTGCTGTGCTTATCTGCCTGGATGAACCCCACAGCTGGACCACCAGCGGCGGCGCGCTTTCCGGCCCGGTGGCGGCGGAGGTGCTGCAAAAAAGCCTGCCGCGCTTAGGCATCCAGCCCAGCTATACCGAAGCAGAACAGGCAAAATATTTTACCACCGTGCCTGATGTGACCGGCTGGAAAGCCCCAGCCGCGACCCAAAAACTGAGCGAGTATACCCTGACTGCGGATGTGCTGGGGCAGGGGGAGCGGGTCGTCAGCCAGTACCCGCGGGCAGGCACCACTGTGCGGCGCGGCTCCGCCATCCAGCTGGGCACCACCGGCCAGCTGGACCCCGCAGCGGACGAAGGATAACGCCGAGTGGTTGCACCCCTGCCCCATTTGCGATACAATAATATAAAGTTTATCCCAAAAAGGGGAGGGGAGCCGCTTGCCAAAGCTGCAAACAAACGGCGCAAAACAAAAACGAACCACCTATATGATACTGCTGCTCTGGGCGGCGGTCTGCTTTGCCCTGCTGGTGGTGGACTGGTGCTGCTGGGCACCCAACCGGCTGGACGCTGATATGGCGTCCGAACAACTGCTTGCCAACCTGCTGGCGCAGGAGGGCAGCGTGATGAGCACCAACTGGTACTATTCCACCGAGCTGCGGGTGCTCAACACCCAGCTGGTCATGGCACCGCTGTTCCGGCTGTTCACCAGCTGGCATACTGTGCGCGTGGTGGGCAGCGTGGTGCTGATCCTTTTGTATCTCGCGGCGTGGTTCTGGTTCGGGCGCAGTGCAAAGCTCAAGTACAGCGGCCTGCTGGGGGCCGGGCTGCTGGTGCTACCCTATGGCGCGCTGTACCGCCAGTATGTGCTGGAGGGCCTTTACTATATTACGCACATTGCCATCAGCTTTGTGGTGCTGGGGTGCGCGGTGCGCATTCTGCGCGGCGGGCGGCGGCTGGCTCCGGCGGCGGGCATGGTGCTGTTCGGCTTTGCTGCAGCGCTGGGCGGGCCGCGGCAGCTGTTCATCTTGAACATTCCGCTTACCGTGGCGGCAGCGCTGCTCTGCTGGCTGGATGCTCCGCCTGCGGATACCCTGCGCCAAAAGCTGGCCAATGCCTGGCGCACCCCCGGCGGGGCGTTGCTGGTGCCCACCCTTGCGGCGGATGCTGCCGCGCTGGCGGGGTACCTGGTCAACGCAAAGGTGCTGGCGGAAAAATATCACTTCCAGGACCAGGGATATGTGGCCTTTACCGGGCTGAACCTGGACCGCCTGCAATGGTTTGTCAACGCGCTGCTGGCTTCCTTTGGCTGGCAGGAGGGCAAAGTGTTTTCACTGACCACCCTGTTTAACCTTGCGGCTGCAGCGCTGATCCTTTTCTGCTTTGTGTTTTCTGTTCGGTTGGTGCGCGGCAAAGCACGCTACCCGCTGGGTCACCGGCTGGTGGGGGCGTTTTTCCTGGCCGGGGCCGTCTGCTTTGCACTGCTGTACGGCCTGACCAACAGCGGCCATTCGGACCGCTACCTGCTGCCACTGGCAATTTTATTTGTACCGCTGCTGGAAATCATGCTGGCGGACTGCACCCCCCTGCACCGCCCGGATGCCCGTGGTCTGACGGCCCTGATGGCGGCGATATTGCTGCTGCGCGCCGGAACAGACTACCGCGCAGCGGCAGTGGCAACCAACCCCAACCAAGGGGCGGCACAGTTCCTGGTGCAGAACGGCTACCGGGACGGGTACGCTTCTTTTTGGGACGGTAATGTGATGACCGAGTTGACGGACGGCACCCTGAACGTGTGGACCCTGACCCCAAACAGTGTGCCGGAGCTGCGCCCTTGGTTGCAGGTCACCAGCCATCTGCAAACCCCTCCGCAGGGTAAAATTTTCTTTGTTATCTCCAAATGGGAAGCATACGGCGAGCGCCAGCCCACTACCCAGGCACTTGCCGATGCCATGCCGGAGGATGCGCTGATCTATGAGGATGAAACCGTAAAGATTTACGGTTTCGCCAGCGATGAAGCCATGCGCCAGGCGTGCGGATTTGCGGCATTCCCATAAAAAAGAAGCCGTCACAAACTTTTCACAATTTTCTTTGAAAATAATTACATCCCGCTGGTTGACAAACCGGCGGGATTTGTTTATAATCGTACTGTTGCAAATCAAACTGTTTTAATTCAAACAATTAACAATCAAACGAATTGGAAAGTGAGGTGATCCAAACGCAGAACCGCAACCAACAGGATGACCACGGCTTTGTGCATGTGGGCCACACCTTAAACTATGCCGCGCGGGAAATTTCCTGCGCGCTGGATGCGTACATCAGCACCAGGGTCAGCCCGGAGCTGACCGGTATGCGCGGCATGGTGCTGGGGTTTTTGATGCAGGAAACGGAAAGCGGCAAGCAAATCTACCAGCGTGATCTGGAAGCCCGGTTCCACACCAACCGTTCCAGCATTACCACCATGCTGCAGGGCATGGAGCAGTCCGGCTTTATCACGCGGGAAGTTGTCGCCAAAGACGCCCGGCTCAAAAGCCTGGTTCCGACCGAGAAAGGCCGCCAATGCGCCGCCGCCATCCACCAGTGCATTTCGGATTTTGAGCATGACCTGCAAAACGGGGTCAGCGCGCAGGAACTGGAAACTATCCAGGGCACCCTGCACAAGCTGATTGAAAATGCAAAAGCCATCCGCGGCAAAAATTAAGGCGTATCTGAAAAGTCAAAAATTTGGTCTATTTCTATAAGCGCAACCGGATTTTGCGTTAAAAAGCCTTGGAATATACAAAGGATTCCTGCGGCTCTTTGCCTTAAATCCTGCTTGTGTTTGCGAAATATCCGTTATTTTCTTTGTTTTCAGACACACCCCAAAGTATTCCGCAATGCTTTGGCTTAAGAAGTTCAGGCGCTGCCCCCGGGCAGCCAAACAGGAGATACCATATGTTTAAGTCACTTTACAAAGAAACAGAGGGGTTCCGGCTGGTTTCCATCCTGACCCCTTTGTGCATGATCGGCGAAGTGGTGATGGAAATGATCATCCCCAAGCTGATGTCCTCCATCATTGATGATGGCGTTACCGCCGGCAATCTTTCCCACATTTACCGCATTGGCGGCTGGATGATCGTGGCAGCGGCCTTTGGCCTGCTGTTCGGCGTGCTGGGCGGTGTGTTTGGTGCGCGTGCTTCCACCGGTTACGCCCGCAATCTGCGCCGCTCCATGTACCGCAATATCCAAACATTCAGCTTTGCCAATATCGATAAATATTCCACCGCCGGTCTGGTCACCCGTATGACCACCGACGTGACCAACATCCAGAACGCTTACCAGATGATTTTGCGTATGGCCATCCGTGCGCCGTCCAGCATGGTCATTGCCATGATCATGGCGTTCACCATCAACGCCAAGCTGGCTTCCATCTATCTGGTGGCGGTCATCATTCTGGGCGGCTGCCTGGTGCTCATCATGTCCCGCGCCAGCAACTACTTCTCCGCCGCATTCAAAAAGTACGATGACCTGAACGAGAGCGTGCAGGAAAATGTTTCCGCCATCCGCGTGGTCAAAGCGTATGTGCGCGAAGATTACGAGAGTGAAAAGTTCAAAAAGGCATCCGGCAATGTGCAGGATCTGCTGCTGCGTGCTGAAAAAGTTCTTTCCTTCAACTCTCCGCTGATGATGGCCACCGTTTACACCTGCATCCTGCTGATTTCCTGGCTGGGTGCCCGCATGATCGTGCTGTCCGGTGCTACCAGCTTTACCACCGGCGAGCTGATGAGCATGCTGACCTACTGCACCAACATCCTGACCAGCCTGATGATGCTGTCCATGGTGTTCATCATGATCTCCATGTCCGCCGCTTCCGCCAAGCGTGTGGCTGAAGTGCTGGAAGAAGAAAGCACCCTGTCCAACGGCGAAAACCCGGTTATGGAAGTCAAGAACGGCGCTGTTCGCTTTGATCATGTCTGCTTCCGCTATAAGGCCGATGGCCGCGATGTGCTGTCTGATATCAACCTGAACATCCGTTCCGGCGAGACCATCGGCATCATCGGCGGCACCGGCAGCGCAAAAACCAGCCTGGTGCAGCTGCTGCCCCGCCTGTATGATACCACCGCCGGTCATGTGTACATTGGCGGCGTGGATGTACGCGATTACGACCTGGAGATCCTGCGCAACAGCGTTGCCATGGTGCTGCAGAAAAACGAACTGTTCAGCGGCACCATTGCCGAAAACCTGCGCTGGGGCAATAAGGATGCCACCGATGCCGAGATCGAGGAGGCATGCAAGCAGGCCTGCGCCGATGAATTTATTGAGCGCTTCCCCGATAAATACAACACCCACATTGACCAGGGCGGCACTAACGTTTCCGGCGGCCAGAAGCAGCGCCTTTGCATTGCCCGTGCTCTGCTGAAAAAGCCCCGCATCCTGATTCTGGACGACTCTACCTCCGCTGTGGATACCGGCACCGACGCCAAGATCCGCAAGAGCTTTGCCGAAAAGATTCCCGGCACCACGGTGTTCATCATTGCCCAGCGTATTTCCAGCGTGGAAAACGCCGACCATGTGATCGTGCTGGATAACGGCAGGATCAGTGGTTACGGTACCCCGGCCGAAATGCTGGCCACCAACCCCATCTATCAGGAAGTTTATAACAGCCAGACCAAAGGCTCCGGCGACTTTGACGAAAAGGGAGGCGATAACAATGGCTGAGCAGAAAGCAAAAGTGGTTAAGGTTGGCCGCGGTGGCCCCCGCGGCCCGCGCCCCAAAGTCCAGAACCCCGGCAAGATCTTCATGCGCATCCTGAGCTATGTGATGGAATGCTACCGCATTCAGGTCGTTGCGGTCGTCATCTGCATTTTTGTCAGCGTGTTTGCCAACGTGCAGGGCACTTTGTTCATGCAGACCCTGATCGATGGCTACATCCTGCCCCTGCTGAAAGAGCAGAGCAGTGATTTTTCCGGCCTGGCCCATGCCATCGCCCGCACGGCAGGCTTTTACGGCATCGGCATTGTTGCCGCCTTTGCCCAGGCCCGTATGATGGCTTACGTTACCCAGGGCACCCTGAAGCGCCTGCGTGATGAAATGTTTACCCATATGCAGACGCTGCCCATCAAATACTTTGACCGCAACGCCCACGGCGATATCATGTCGCTGTATACCAACGATATTGATACCCTGCGCCAGATGATCAGCCAGAGCATGCCGCAGCTGCTGAACAGCGCTATTACCGTTGTCAGCGTGCTGGTTTCCATGGTTGTACTCAGCGTGCCGCTGACGGTGCTCACCCTGGTCATGGTCGGGATTATGCTGCTGGTCACCAAGTATCTTACCACCAACTCTTCCAAGTACTTTGTTTCCCAGCAGCGTGATATTGGTGCGGTGAACGGCTACATTGAAGAGATGATGAACGGCCAGAAGGTCGTTAAGGTGTTCTGCCACGAGGAAGAAGCCATTGAGCAGTTTGATAAGCTCAATGACCAGCTGTTTGAAAGCGCGGATAAGGCCAACCGTTACTCCAACCTCGGCGGTCCGGCTAACACCCAGCTGGGCAACCTTTCCTATGTGTTCTGCGCCATGATCGGCGGTGCGCTGGCTCTGTCTGGCATGACAGGCCTGACCCTGGGCAAGCTGGCCAGCTTTTTGACCTTCAACCGCACCCTGAACATGCCCATCAGCCAGATCTCCATGCAGTTCAACGCCATCATCATGGCTCTGGCCGGCGGCCAGCGTATCTTTGACCTGCTGGACGAAAAGCCGGAAGTGGACGAGGGCAAGGTCATGCTGGTCAACGCCAAACGCCTGCCGGATGATTCTGTGACCGAAACCAAGGAGCGCACCAACCTGTGGGCCTGGAAGCGTGTGAACGCCGATGGCAGCGCAGACTACCGTGAACTGAAGGGAGATATCGTCTTTAAGGATGTAGACTTTGGCTATGATCCGGGCAAGATTGTCCTGCATGATATCAACCTGTATGGCCGTCCGGGCCAGAAGATCGCCTTCGTCGGTTCCACCGGCGCAGGCAAAACCACCATCACCAACCTCATCAACCGCTTCTATGATATCCAGAAGGGCACCATTGAGTATGACGGCATTGATGTGACCCATATTCATAAAGACGACCTGCGCGCATCCTTAGGCATTGTTCTGCAGGATACCCACCTGTTTACCGGTACGGTTATGGATAACATCCGCTATGGCCGCCTGGATGCAACGGACGAGGAATGCCGCGCCGCCGCCAAGCTGGCCAACGCCGATGAGTTCATCCGCCACCTGCCGGATGGCTATAACACCACGCTGACCGGCGACGGCACCAACCTGAGCCAGGGCCAGCGCCAGCTGCTGGCCATTGCCCGTGCTGCCGTTGCTGACCCGCCGGTACTGATCCTGGACGAAGCAACCTCCAGCATTGATACCCGCACCGAGCGCCTGGTGCAGCAGGGCATGGACGGCCTGATGTATGGCCGCACCACCTTTGTTATCGCCCACCGCCTTTCCACCGTGCGCAACTCGGACTGCATCATGGTGCTGGAACAGGGCCGCATTATTGAGCGCGGCACCCACGATGAGCTGATTGCCCAAAAGGGCCGTTACTACCGCCTGTACACCGGCAATTTTGCGGAAAACTCCTGAAATAGCCTTTCTGCCGGATAAGTGCGCAACAAAAGCGCAATCGGCATAAAAACGGAAAATCCCCATAAAAATACCGGGAAGGATTCCACCCTTCCCGGCGTTTTTGTGTAAAATGCCGTCACGCCGCACAAAACTTGACGATGTGGGAATAATTGGCTATAATAGAGGGGAACACAAGGAGGCTGAACCAACACAGCACTCCTTTTTATATAGATGACGCTTTGGAGGGGGGCTGCGCAGAACACTGCCAGCCGCAGGCGTACAAAACTGACCAACCAACACGATAAACTGAGAGGAGAGCTTATACATGGCTACCAAGAAAATTGCTCAGACCGTTATTACTGAGGATAAGTTTTATACCATCGCCGCTGCAAACGGCAAGGTTGTTGAAGTAAAGGATTACAACACCGAGAACGGCGCTCAGATCCAGCTGTGGGATAATGCCAACGCCGAATGGCAGCAGTGGAGCTTTGTGCGCGCCGGCGAGGGCGTGTACCGCATCAAGAACCGTTTCACCGGCAAGATGATGGACCTGGATTGCTCCGGCGTGACTGATGGCACCCATGTTCACCAGTGGGAAGGCGCTAACGCTTCCAGCCAGCTGTGGATCGTGGAGCCCGCCAATGATGGCCGCGTAAAGATCAAGTCCAACCTGGCCGGCAAGTGCCTGGACCTGGTCAACATGAACACCGAAAACGGTGCAGTCCTGCAGATCTGGGCCGATGTGAACGGCGATAACCAGTACTGGACCATCAACGAAGTGACCCGCAAGCCCAAGACCAGCGCCAAGGCTACCGCCGCTAAAGCAAAGGCTGAAGTGAAGGCTGCCGCTGAAAGCGCTGCCAAGACCGTTGACGCCGCTGCCAAGGCTGCTGCCGAAGTTGCTACCGAGGTTGTTGACGCCGTGAAGGCTTCTGCCGATAAGCCGGTTGCCGAAACTGCCGCTGAGGTTGTTAAGACCGCCAAGAAGGCCACCTGCAAGACCAGCACCAAAAAGGCTGCCGAGGCTGCTGTGACCACCGCAAAGAAGGCAGCCGAGGCTGCCACTGCCGTTGCTGCCGTGGCCACCGACGCTGTCAAGGAAGTTGCTGAAAAGCCCGCCGTTAAGGCCGCTGCCGATGAAGCTGTGAAGGCTGTAAAAGAAGTTGCCGAAAAGCCCGCTGTCAAGGCTGCTGTGGAAGCTGCCGACAAGGCCGTGAAGGAAGTTGCCGAGAAGCCTGCTGTCAAGGCTGCCGCCAAGGCCGCTGACGAAGCCGTTAAGACCGTTGTGGAAGCTGCAAAGCCGGTTGTTGAGGCTGCTAAGCCTGCTGTAAAGGGCAAAAACTCCCGCAAAAAGCACAGCAGAAAGTAATTTATTTTAAAGCGTCAGAATACCCCCTGATAAAAAATAAGTCCCGCCCGCAGCACCCCTCGCTGCCGGGCGGGACTTTTTTGTGCAGGATCAATCCCAAAGAAAACTGCCCGTATCACTCCGGCCAAAAACCGGAAAGGATGCGGGCAGCTGTTTTATCAGAATAACGGAAATAAGAGAAAGCCAAATTTTACAGGAAGCTCTGGATCAAGGTTTTCAGGCCGATCAAAATCAGCACAAGGCCGCCAATGCGCTCCGAAACGGCGCGGTACTTATCGCCAAACACGGCACCAACCTTAACGCCGATGGCAGACAGGGTAAAGGTGGTGCAGCCGATCAGCAGGGCAGCAACCACAATGTTGGCTTCCATTGCGGCAAAGCCAACGCCAACGGCAAAGGCGTCAATGGAGGTTGCAACGGCCAGCGGCAGCATGGCTTTGGCGGAAAAATCGTTGTCCACAGTTTCATCGCCGCCAAAGCTTTCCCGCACCATGTTTACGCCGATCACAGCCAGCAGGATAAAGGCAACCCAAGGGCCAACGCTGTTGAGCAGGTGCTCGAACCGGGAACCGAGGAAGTAGCCAAAGGACGGCATAATGGCCTGGAACGCGCCGAACCAGGCACCGCAGATCAGCGCGTGGGACAGCTGTACTTTGCGCACCGAAAGTCCCTTGCAGATGGAAACCGCAAACGCATCCATCGAAAGGCTGATGCCGATCATGATCAAGTCAAACAAACTCATACCCCAATACCTCCAAATCAAATCCAAGGGCAGAGCCGGGCAAACAAAAAAGACCTATCCGCCCAGCACCTGCACACAGCATGCAGGTGAACCCTGTGCGGATAAGTCTCGTCATTTCAAGTAGTGCCAGAGCCTTTGCTGTTAGCTCATTGTGTTGGCAAAACTGCACGGCTGCTCTTGCCCAGTGCCGCGCCGACTACTCCCTTATTGCCTGAATAGTGTACCATGCGGAAAATTTGTTGTCAATGCGTTAGTTATTACTAACCGCTAAAATCCCGGTCATTTTCCGGGTTTTGCCACAAAAATGGGTGTGCTGCACCGCAAAATCAGCCCTGCTGCGCTCCAAAGAGCAATGCAGGCAGAAATAACCGGAATCTTTACCGCCCCCTTGCGCAATGGCGGCTGATAGGGTAAAATAAAAAGACGAAAAAACAAAGGCAACACCGCACAATTCCCGCCTTACGGCTTAAGCACCGCTTCGGC
>OLOE01001042.1_pt1 | contig 12682 bp, 12 predicted proteins | sample 1673201 | NCBI WGS metagenome assembly OLOE01 (sample SAMEA3136765, study PRJEB25190) | human gut metagenome | biome: human gut; feature: human-associated habitat; material: faeces | place: Austria | collected 2013
TGGAAATTGACCTCTATACCACTCTTGAGATTGTCAATGAGATGTGGGAGCGGGGCTTCAAGTTTGGTAAGCTAGACCTCTATCGCAGTCAGGCGACAGAATTCTTGATCGATGGAGACACCCTGATTCCGCCATTTGTCGCTATGGATGGTCTAGGAGAGAACGTTGCTAAGCAGATCGTGCGGGCGCGTGAAGAAGGAGAATTCCTCTCTAAGACTGAGCTCCGGAAGCGTGGCGGCGTTTCGTCAACTCTGGTTGAAAAGATGGATGAGATGGGCATTCTTGGCAATATGCCAGAGGATAACCAGTTGAGCCTCTTTGATGATTTGTTCTAGAAACAAAGGAGGAAAACATGAAGGTTGACATTTTTGCGGAAGACAAACCAGCTGAAAAAGTCTTTGTCTACAAGCTAGAAGTGGCAGACAATGTGCTGCTCCTTTCCACAGCCATGATCTCAGGAGCGATTGCTCTAGCCGGCTTATTTTCAGCCTTGAAAGAGTAACTGATAGCCTCTATTTTCCTGTTGAAAATAGAGGTTTTTCAGTCTTTTCAGATCTGATAAGTGTTTTCTTTGGCACTGGATTGTGTTACAATTTTTAGTAACAAGTGTTTATAACAAGGAAACAGAAAAGATGAAACAGAGGAGAAGCGCGTGGCAAGATATTTAGTAGGGCCTTACAACAATAGCTGGAACTTTATGGATGCGATTCAAAAAGCGCAGGATGGAGATACCATCGAGTTTGAAAATGGGTATGTCTTTCAATGGCCGACAGATGAGGTGATTGTGATCAACAAGAGCCTTCATTTTGTGGGGCATGTGGTCCCAAATCCAAATGGTAATGGGCGCATGTTTAACAACACGATTGAGGCTTCTTTCCGATTTGTAGAGGGAGCTCAGGTGACGTTTGAAGATCTGTGGTTTAAAGTTGGTGGGAACTATACTGCCTTGACCTTATGGAATGAGTCGGCTATCACCTGTAAACAGGTCTATTTTGAAATCACCACTCCGACAAATAGTGAATTTTTTATCTATATGGATACGCATTCGAAAATGACATTGGATGGAGTTGGGATGAAGGTTCCGGAAAAACACCAAAGTGTCATCGGAATGTCAGCTTCGGAATTGTCCATTCAAAATTCAACGATCTTTTCTAAGATCGATCTGTCAGAAGGATCTAAATTGGCCTTAGAAAATGTCCATATTGAAAAATTTGGGAATAATACGATCCATGCCAAGGACTCAGAAGTGATCGCAAAAAATTCAACGATTACAGGCGGGGATCTGGAAAAGGATTTTCCACCAGTTTGGTTGAGAAATGTCATCTGGGAGTCTGAAAACTGTAAAATTGAGTTGCCTACTGGGACTGGAGTCTGTCTTGACAATAATGTTCAATTCAATTCGGATTCGGATCGTATGACCTCCATCAATTCATTCAATAGTATGATCCGAGCTCACCAGGCTACATTTACAGAATTTTTATGCGTCTATGAAGAATCCTTTGCTTCCCTGACTGGAGAAACAACCTTCTTGAATGAGAATGCCCAAACCATTTCATTTGGAGTTTTTGATGATGGTGTGCTGATGGCTGAGCATATGATTTGTCATAAGATTGCGGATCCTAATATACGGCTTCAAGGTGGAGCCTTTGCGAAGGTGGACACCGTGACCTATAGGCAGGGCGATGCGCGTGATCTGACCAAGGAAATCGAGGATGACTGTGACTATCTTGTTGGCAGAGAAGTGGCTAAGGGCAATGCGCAAGTCGTTCCTACGGGACAGACGACGGATGCAACGGTGGCTCCAACTACCGCAAGAGACTCTGGACCAGAGAAGAAACAAGATGCTCTTCAAGAACTCAATAGCCTGATTGGTCTTGAAAAAGTCAAACATGAGATCAAGAAAATGATCAACATGGTGGAATTTAACAAGAAACGAATCGCCAGTGGCAAGGCACCTGAAAAGCAAACACTCCATGCGGCCTTTATGGGAAACCCTGGTACAGGGAAAACCACTGTGGCCCGTCTATTGGGACAAGTGCTCTTTGATGCGGGTGTTCTCTCAGGGGAAGAATTCCGTTTCGTGGAAGCAACGGAGTCCGATCTGATCTCTTCGAATATTGGAGGAACAGCTGAACAGACCCAAGCCCTGCTTGAAAAAGCGCGAGGAGGAATCCTTTTTATTGATGAAGCCTATAGCTTGGATAAAAAGGACAGCGGTGCGGACTTTGGGATCGAGGCGATCAATACCATCCTCAAATTTATGGAGGACAATCGCGATGATATCATGATCATCTTTGCCGGCTATACCAAGGAAATGGAAGAGTTCTTAAAGACCAATCCAGGCCTTCGTTCTCGGGTGCCAAATAATTTCATCTTTGAAGATTTCACAGGAGATGAGATTGTCCAACTGGGTGAAATGATCCTAAGCAAAGGAGACTACAAACTCGAAGACCGGGATTACTATGCGCGGCATGTTAAGCGGGCTTATGATGGCTCGCTAGATAAGAGCAATGGTCGCTGGATCCGGAACCTGGATGAGCAATTGACCAAGACCATGGCAGATCGGGTGGTGGCCCAAGGTTCTGACGATATTGAGACCATCCTCAATAGCGATATCGATGCTGTCCTTAACCAAGGTAAGTATCAAGCAGGAGCCGATAAGGAAGAAGATGGAATGGCTGCCCTCAACCGTTTAGTTGGCATTGCCAAGGTGAAAGAGCAAGTGGAACAATTCGTGGCCATGGCTGAGTTCAATCAAAAACGGGCTGAACAAGGTGGCATCGTCGAAGATACGACCTTGCACTCTCTCTTTCTTGGAAATCCCGGCACAGGGAAGACCACCGTGGCCCGCATTTTGGGTAATATCCTCTTCCAAAAGGGGGTTATCAAGCAGAAGAAATTCATCGAAGTATCGCGGAGTAATCTGGTTGGAGGCTACCAAGGTCAAACAGCCTTGAAGACGCGTGAAGTTTTGGAGAGTGCACTGGGTGGAGTCCTCTTTATCGATGAGGCCTATACCCTCTTTACCGGTTCAAATGATGATTTTGGGAAGGAAGCTTTGGATGAAGTCCTCAAATTTATGGAGGACCACCGTCGTGATATCGTCATTATCTTTGCTGGCTATACCAGAGAGATGCATGACTTCTTGCAGGTCAATTCAGGTTTGCAAAGTCGGATCCCGACTACATTTGATTATGAAGACTACAGCCCAGATGAGATTGTGGAGATCGGTCTGTTAGGATTGCGTAAGCAAGGCTACCAAGTCAATGAAGCCCTTTACGGAGAGATTGTGAAAGGGAATTATATGCGTGCCAATGACCATAGTAATGGTCGCTGGGTCCGCAATCTTAATGAAAAACTCTTGCGCCAAGTATCGACTCGGGTAACTCGTGAAGGTAGTACAGACTACAATTCCATTTTGGATCAAGATTTGGAAGCTTTGAGAGAGAATAGCGATTCTGAACAACCTCATACCGTGGATGATCAAGGCTATGTTCTTCCTTAAGCTAGAAGGAACAAGAAAAAGAGGCTGGGACAAAAGTCCTAGCCTCTCAATTATTTTTGGATTGTCGAGCAAGACGCAGTGGTTGAGTGGGCTCTACTACGCTGATTTCATCAGCTTTTACAGCCCTACTCAACTGTGCGGAGGTGGGACGACGAAATCGAATTCTAACGAATTACCGATTTCTGTCCCACTCTCTTTTTGCATGGACTTATGGTATACTAGGAGGAGATCATTCACTTATGAAGGAGAAAGCAATGGTTTTACCAAATTTTAAAGAAAACCTCGAAAAATATGCCAAATTATTAGTGGCGAACGGCATCAACGTGCAACCTGGTCATACCTTGGTCTTGAACATTGATGTGGAACAAAGAGAATTGGCCCACTTGATCGTGAAGGAAGCCTATGCTTTGGGGGCGCACGAAGTGATTGTCCAATGGGCAGATGATTTTACTACCCGTGAAAAATTCCTCCATGCACCGATGGATCGTTTGGACAATGTACCGGACTACAAGATTGCGGAAATGAACTACCTCTTGGAACACAAGACCAGTCGCTTGGGTGTGCGTTCATCTGATCCAGGTGCCTTAAATGGTGTCGATGCAGAGAAGCTTTCTGCCTCTGCCAAGGCTTTGGGCATGGCCATGAAACCAATGCGCATCGCCACTCAGTCTAACAAGGTCAGCTGGACGGTTGCTGCAGCAGCAGGTTTAGAATGGGCGAAAAAAGTCTTCCCAAATGCGGCGAGCGATGAAGAAGCAGTGGATCTCCTGTGGGATCAAATCTTCAAGACTTGCCGAGTCTATGAGGAAGATCCAGTCAAGGCTTGGGAAGAGCATGCTGCTATTCTCAAGAGCAAGGCAGATACACTGAATAAGGAACAATTCTCAGCCCTTCACTACACTGCGCCAGGAACTGACTTGACTCTTGGCTTGCCGAAAAACCACGTCTGGGAATCTGCCGGAGCCATCAATGCCCAAGGCGAAAGCTTCTTGCCAAACATGCCGACAGAAGAGGTCTTCACAGCTCCTGACTTCCGTCGCGCAGAAGGCTATGTAACGTCTACAAAACCGCTTAGCTACAATGGAAACATCATCGAAGGCATCAAAGTGACCTTTGAAAGTGGAGAAATCGTAGATATCACAGCAGAAAAAGGCGATCAAGTCATGAAAGATTTGATCTTCAAAAACAAGGGAGCGCGTGCCTTGGGTGAATGTGCCCTCGTACCAGATCCAAGTCCAATTTCCCAATCAGGCATTACCTTCTTTAACACCCTCTTTGATGAAAATGCCTCTAACCACTTGGCCATCGGGGCAGCCTATGCAACCAGTGTAGAAGGTGGCGCAGAGTTCACAGAAGAAGAACTCGAAGCAGCCGGCCTTAACCGCTCAGATGTCCACGTCGACTTCATGATCGGCTCAAGCCAAATGGATATCGACGGCATCCGAGAAGACGGCACCCGCGTCCCAGTCTTCCGTAACGGAGATTGGGCGATATAGGGAGCAGGACAGAAATCAGTAACTCGAAGAGTTTGATTTCTACCTCGCTTTTCGATTTTAAGGCTCGGGCAAAAAAGGTCCACAGGACCTTTTTAGTCCCCCCCGCACAGTTGATGAGGAAGGGGCCTTGCTTCGCAATCCCCATCTACTACCTCAAAACAGTGTTTTGAGCCATCAACCCCTGTGCCCAAAATATAATAGAGTAAAAAGTATCCAACTGCTAAGAAGTTAGATACTTTTTTTGGTCAAAACTTGATCATCAAAGTAAAATCAGGTATGATGGATGGTATGTTCTTTTATGAATAAATAATATAATTATGACTGTCTAAGAATAAAATAGTATAGAAAGTAAGATCAATCTATGTTTAAACCAGCAAAAATCGATCGTTTGCCGAAAATGAATTTTCGATATCGTTTGTTAAAAGTAGAGAATGAATGGTATTTAATGGACGTCGATCGACCAATTATCATCACCTATTTTCTTCCATGGTTTACCTATTTTATCCCTCATAAAGGTTATCAGCTAACAGAGGATGAAGTAGAAGCAATAGCTCCGAAAGTTCTTAAAAGAGATAAGAACATACTTTCAACTCAGACTAAAGCAGGGATTTCAACACTTGGTGCTGGTTCCTTAGCAGTTTTACTAGGTAGAGCTTTTCCGATAGAGGATTATTTATATTTTACTTCCCATCTACTGAATCTAGTGCTAATGATCCTTGTTCTAATCATTGCTTTTGGAATTCGCATTTGGATCAGTATTGGGAAAAAAGAGTCGGTCATAAAGCCTTCCAAGAAAGCTAAAAAAATGTATTGTCGCCCAGTAAGATTTAGGTTACTACTAAAAAATCTTCTATTAGTAACATTGGCTTTATTTCTTTCAGCTGTATCATTTTGCTTTGTTCTGAGTACCAGTAAACCCAATCTAATTCTTCATGTGGGCTTATTTGCTTTTTCATTGGTTTTTTTATCACATGGTAATTTATTATTATATGCTTCAGGCGAGGATTATAAGGCAAAAATTAAAGAAAAGATGAGTAAATTATTATTTTTGGAGATGAATAAAGATGGATTTAAAGAAAATATAGGTATTCCATCAAAAAATAGGAAAAAGTGTAAATGTTAAGAAAGGATGATCTATGTTTAAACCAGCAAAAATCGAACGGTTGCCCAAAATGAACTTTCGCTATCATTTATTAAAAGTTGACGGAGAGTGGTATTTGATGGAAGTCGATCGGCCGATTATCATCACCTATTTTCTTCCGTGGTTTGTTTATTTTATCCCTCATAAAGCCTATCAGCTGACAGAGGATGAAGTAGGAGTCCTAGCTCCAAAAGTATTTGAAAGAGACAAGAAGCATCAGAGTTTAGTGAATAATAATATCGGGAGGGCATCGGTTGGTCTAGGTGTAACCTCCATGCTATTAGCAAGGGCGTTTCCAATAGAAAAATACCTCAATTTTACCTCTCACTTGCTTAATCTATCCTTGATGATGTTGATTTTAATTTTTGTAGTGGGACTTCGGATTTGGATGGGTAGAGGGGAAGGGATGCAGGAAATTGTGGCAGATAAAACACCTCGAAAAGTGTATTGCTTTCCTGAATATATAAAAAACATACTATTACCTTTAATATATGTAACTTTTCTTATAGTCATGTTCATTGCAGTATGTTATGCAATTTTAATAAACTTTGAGCCCAATTTTATAATACATTTTGGTCTATTAATCTCATCATTTCTATTTTTATCAGCTGGGAATTTAATTTTTTATTCCCCAATCATCTCTTTCAAAGCCAAAGTCAAGTAGATCAAGTTAAGTGAAATTCAGAAGCAAGTGCAACATCCATCTGCTTTTGGATCTTAAAGGAATTTCTTAGAAAGGAGCATGTCATGAAACACGAAAAGACAGTCGGTATTGAGCAGGTGAACAAAGTCTACTTTAAAAGTTTAGCCAATACACGTGCTTCAGCGGCTATGATGATCACTTCGTGGACAGGCGTATTTCTGTTCGCGATTGCAATCCTTTGTTTTTATTCGTATGATGTATCAAAAGGTATAAAACCATTTAGTCATTGGTTTTTTGATATCCTCGTCATCTATTGTCTTTACCATATCATTACATTTTTCTTGCCGTTAATGGGGACATTTATATATAGAAGACAAGTATTGTCAACGACCCTACTCTTATTCACCTATGCAGGGATGTTTTTATCGCTCCAAGTCATGGGCTTGCTCATCATTGTTTCTGCTCTGGCAAATAAAGAATTTGAGGTAGGTTTCCCGAAATATGGCTTCATCGTCATTCCTTTTCTTGTGATTTGTACCTTATTGGGCTTTATTTATCATCATTTTTGGCTTAAGAAGCAGTTAAAGATTGGCTTTTCACCAACTAGAACCCTGGGAAATTATTTCGCAAAATCAAGTAGTTACAGTAGCAATGCCCTAACGATCATCTTCGTCTGCTCCATGATAGGAGCGGCACTTACTGGCTATTATGGAGTGGTGCTAGGAGTATCCGTAAGCATACTATTCAGTTACGCTTTTACTCAATTGCTGACAGAAGTGGGTTACCTCTTGTATTTGAAAACGAAAAGCAAGGATTACTGGGAGGATGAACCTGAGGAGAATCCGACGTTGTGGGATTTGCTGTGGAATTGGTTGAAAGGCTTCAGTCTGAAAAAAGCTAAACTTCGCATTCCGTTAGAAATAGTATGCTATCTATTGATGTTTGTAGCACTTGATCATTTAGGATATGCTGATGCAAAGGTAAGACGACCAATTTTATTAGTGTGGTTTGTCAGAATGGTTACCCTAGGAATCGTCTTGGACCTCTTTATTAGCATGGCACGTACCATCATACGCAAGTTTTCGAATAAAAGGCAAGGCAAAAAATAACAAAAAAATACCTAACCGAGAGCTTTCTCAGTTAGGTATTTTTGTCATTTACGCCCTTTGTATCTTATTCTAATATCAAAAGGCCTTCTTTGATTTCAAATGGGTTGTTTGGGTTGATGCGGTCATAGAACATGATGCCGTTGGTGTGGTCGATTTCATGTTGAACGACGATGGAATTGTAGCCTTTGAGTTTGATGCGTTTCTTTTCCCCATCTTTTGTGAAATACTCAACCGTCACGCGGGCATGGCGAACCACATAGCCTGGGACGTTGCGGTCTACAGAGAGACAGCCTTCCCCGTCGCCAAGAGCCGCATCTTGAACAGAATGGGCGACAACCTTTGGATTGTACATGACTTCTTGAAGGCTATAGGCTTCTTTTGGTGGGTTGCCATCGGCATCTTCTGGATTGGGAACCAAAACAGCGATGATTCGTTTAGAGATATCCAGCTGAGGAGCTGCGAGTCCCACTCCTCCACGGAGGCCAAGTTTTTCAGCCATAACAGGGTCTTGAGAATGGTGCAAGAATTGCATCATTTTTTCACCCAGGATAATTTCCTGGTCAGACAAAGGGAAGGTCACATCTTCTGCAACAGCTCGAAGTGTTGGATTTCCTTCGCGGATGATGTCATCCATATCAATCAAATGGGATGCTCTTGTAACTTTTTCAATTGCTTTCATCGTTTTACTCTCACTTTCTTTCTACCCTCCATGATAACACAAAAGAGCCTAAAATTAAAGTTATCTGTCGACGGTTTCCGCATGTTTGATGGACAAATCATTCATTCTTTTTGCATCTAAAATCGTATAGATTCGTCCTTCTCTTTGGACTAAGCCCTCTTCGATCATCTGCTTGATGACACGGCTAAGGTGGCGGTAGCTGATCCCAAAACGCAGGGCCAGCTGATTCATCTTGGGCTTGAGGGTCCCATTTTCATCGCAATGCTCCAGAAAATGCGAGGCGAGGCGTTCCTTGACCGAATAATGAAAGTTGGCAGGAGCCAAATAGTTGATCTGGTGTAATTTCTCAGCCAAGGTCTTGGCCGTAGAGCGCAAAAAGGTTGGATCAAGCAGGAGGCGCTTCTTAAAGTGCAGGGCTGGGAGCTGGACGACTAGCGAGTCTTGGTCTGCAATGACTGATGAGATACAGACCCGATCGAGCAGGAGCTCAATCTCTCCTAAGAGTCCAGGTTTTTCTTGGATTTCAAGGATGGTGTCGCTGCCATTCTCAAGACTGTGGACAATCTTGAGCCTGCCCTTGAGAAAATAAGGAATGACATCTTGTTCAGAACCCTGGCGGCAGATATACTCTCCAGCCTGATAGAGAACGAGGTCCAGCTGACTAAGACAGTCACCTGGAAAGATCTGATTCAATTGGTAGTCAGTGATGATCTCCATGAGTTTCGTAGATGGGGAAATTTTTTTCATCTCAATCTCCTAAAATAGGACAAATGTCCTGTTTTTCTCTTTCTAAATTGATTATACTAGGATTCTATTGAAAATACTAGTTTAAATCTTTTCTGAAAAAGTTAGTGAAATCAAAAAATTACCAGTAAAGTGTAGGAAATAAACAATGAAAAAAACAATGGAAAGAATCAGTCTCTTGAGCTTGTCGCTCATGCTGATCTCATCTTTTTCAATTACAGCCGGTTTGCCGGCTATGAAGGCCTATTTTAGCCACTTCGGATATTCAGCAGGCCAGGTGGAACTCTTGGTTTCCCTGCCAGCCTTTGCGGTCGTGGCCATGCTCTTTTTAAATAGCCTGATCGAGCGGTGGATGAGTGAGCGCCAGATGATTGTCGCAGGGCTCTTGCTCTTTTCAACTAGCGGCCTTGTGCCTTTGGTCGTGCAGGACTATCCTCTCATCTTTCTGAGTCGTATTCTCTTTGGTTTGGGGACAGGAATGATCAATGCCAAGGCTATTTCGATTATCAGTGAACGCTACTCAGGCAATGACAAGACTCGGATGCTGGGCTATCGGGGGTCTGCTGAAGTGGTGGGCTCTGCCATCTTGACTTTTATTGTTGGACAACTCTTACCCCTAGGCTGGCCAGCGATCTTTGTCGTATATGGTGGTGGTTACTTGATTTTACTCCTCTATATCCTTTTTGTCCCTTATCCTAAGGAGAAAAAACAGGCTAGCTTGAAGGAGAAAAAGAAAGGTTCCGCACGTCTTCGCCCCCCTCAATGGCGTTTTAGTCTAATGCTAGCTGTGATTGCTGGTATCATCATTTGTTTCAATTCTATCATTAGCCTGCGCGTGCCGGATATCATCGTTGACGCTCGTATGGGAACGGCGACAACAGCTGGAACCGTCCTAAGTCTGATGCAATTGACAGGGATTGTCGCAGGAGTGGGCTTTGCCAGTTTGATACATGTTTTCAAAAAGAACTTGCTCATGATCATGTGCTTTGGTTTCGGTCTAGCTCTGGCCTTGATTGGCTTGTCCGGACAGCTGTGGAGCTTGGTTTTAGGAACCCTCTTAGCCGGATTTACTTACAGTACGGGAGTCACCAGTATCTTCTATCACTTATCTGAAAAAATCCCGACCAATCTCCTGAATCTTGCGACCTCGCTGGTCTTGATCGGCTGCAATCTCGGATCAGCCCTCTCTTCTTTCTTCATCCAGTTGGTGACACCACTAGCTCCCTCCAATCACTTGCTCTTTGTCTGGATTGGCGCTTTGATGGTTGGAACGGGAGTCTTCGCCTCACAATTGCTAGCACGAACGAAATGATGGAGAAATCATTTCGTTTTTTTAATTCAATCTATTGCGTCCTGTCACTAGCTCGTGTTATTATAGGAGGAGTGTGAAAAAAAGAATAGTTTAAAGGAAAAAATAATGAAAAGAATCATGGAGAAAGTGAGTATTCTTGCGCTTTCATTTATATTGACGACTTCGTTTTCGATTTCGAGTGCGCAGTCGGCCATGTTTGCCTATTACAAGGGAATTCCTCACAGCATGATTGAGCTCTTGGTCTCGCTTCCTTCTGCAGGGATCATGGTTTCACTCATTTTCAATAAATGGATTGGGCGACTATTTTCAGAGCGTCAGATGATTGTGATAGGCTTAGTCGCTTACGCTCTATGTGGCTTTATTCCCTTAATCAGTCCAGCTTATCCGGTTGTCTTTTTGTCTCGGATTATTTTCGGGATGGCGGTTGGCTTGCTCAATGTTTCTGCCATTGCCATTATCAGTGAGCGCTATAAAGGAAAAGAACGTGTCCAAACACTTGGCATTCGGGGTTCTGCAGAGGTTGTTGGGACAGCTGTTTTGACCTTTGGAGTGAGTCTCTTGATCCGCTTTGGCTGGCAGGCTGCCTTTCTCGTCTATGGAATCAGTATTCCTATCTTGCTCTTGTATCTCTTATTTGTGCCATATGGATCTACGACGGAAGCAGTGGAGGAAAAACACCGGGATGTCAAGATGACGGGGGAACAATGGCGGACAGCGCTCGGCTTAGCAGTCGTTGCGGCGTCAATCGTCTTGTCCAATGTCATGATCACCGTTCGGATTCCAAGTGTGGTCGAGCAAGTAGGGCATGGTACTGCCCAAACTGCTGGGATTATTTTAGCAGCTATGCAATTTGTCGGGATCCTTGCAGGATTAGCCTTCTCACCCTTGACCCAGCTCTTCCGCGATCGCTTGTTGGTAGTTTCGGGAGTGGCCTATGGCTTGACCCAACTGTTGATCGGGCTTTCTGCCAATCTCTGGATGCTTGCCATTGTGACCGTCCTTGCAGGCTTTGCCTATAGTGTAGCTCTCACAACTGTTTTTAATGTCATATCTGATCAGATGCCTGCTGGAGTACTAAGTCAGGCAACTTCCATTGCGATTTTGGGGTGTAGTGCAGGTTCGATCGCGACGACCTTTGTTCTCAGCCTCTTAGGGACTGTTTCCTCAACTCCTGCCTTTATTTTTGGATTTTCTGGTATCCTCATGATCCTGGTTTCCTTTTTTGGCCTTTGGATTGTGCGAAAGGGTGGGAAGACATCATGCGCTTAGACAAATTTTTAGTAGATTGTGGTGTGGGGAGTAGGACCGAGGTCAAGCAACTCCTCAAGCAAAAGAAAATTGCAGTGAATGGAAAAAAAGAGACAGCAGGGAAACTTCAGATTGATCCAGCCAAGGATCAGGTGACCTTTATGGGGGAAAATCTGGTCCATGAAACCTTTGTGTATTATCTGCTTCATAAACCAGCTGGAGTCATCTCAGCGACTGAGGATGACCATCACCAAACTGTCTTGGATCTATTGGATGAGACAGCCCGTCACAAGGAAGTCTTTCCTGTCGGGCGCCTAGATATCGATACCCATGGCTTGCTCCTTTTGACCAATAATGGTAAGCTCGCCCATGCCATGCTTTCACCGAAGAAGCATGTGTCGAAGGTCTACCGTGCCCAGGTGGCTGGGATCATGGATGAGGCAGATGTGGCCCGTTTTGAAGCAGGCATTGCCCTCAAAGACTTCACGACTTTGCCTGCGAGATTGCAGATCTTAGAGGTGGATGAGACAAGCGCCAGTTCCTATGTCGAAATTGAAATTGCAGAAGGAAAATTCCATCAGGTCAAGCGCATGGTCGCTGCTTGTGACAAGGAAGTGGTGGATTTAGAGCGGATCTCTATGGGTCCTCTAACGCTAGATCCCACTCTTCAATTGGGAGAATGGCGGAGACTCCAACCTTCTGAACTCAAGTCCCTAGAGGTCTTCGGAGTTCCCTTATAAGCAAAAAACCAAGAGGCTGGGACAAAAGTCCTAGCCTCTCAATTGTCTTTGGATTGTCGAGCAAG
>OLOE01001049.1_pt1 | contig 12647 bp, 10 predicted proteins | sample 1673201 | NCBI WGS metagenome assembly OLOE01 (sample SAMEA3136765, study PRJEB25190) | human gut metagenome | biome: human gut; feature: human-associated habitat; material: faeces | place: Austria | collected 2013
GTATATAACAACATAAACCGAACCAGTAGAAGAGGACAATACTCTGAACCCCCTGCTGAGTAGGCACTGGGTAAAGCGCTGCAGATGATAATACCATCTATGAATCCTGTTACTAAAAAAGAGGCTATGGTATACGAGTACATCAAAAATATCTTACGAAGTTCTGTATGTGACAACATTGATGACTTGCAAGCCTTTGTTTAGGTGGCGAATAGAACAGCATAGCAAATGTTTCATATGCTCGAACTTCCTAAAATGTCTATTTGGCTACGCGCCGTTCCCGAAGTTCGCTGTTCCTACCGGCACAATGCCACGCATAGCGGCTCGCATAGCTTCATCCCGAGGATGCACATAGAAATGCGTGGTGTCGTCACATCGGCATGGCCCAGCAGGCCCGATACCGTTGCGACGTCGATGCCGTTTTCGATAGCGCGTGTCGCAAACGTGTGTCGCATGGCGTGAAATTTGACATGTTCCAGATGCAGTTGCCGCAGAATCCGCGAAAAGTAATGGCTGAGGTTGTCCGGGTCCATCACACGGCCGCAACGATTAAAAACGATAAAATCTTCGTCGCAGGCTTCCCGACTGAACTCTTTTGCAAAGCGCTCCCGCTGCAGCTTCAACAACTGCTGTACCACGTCTGGCATATATAACTCTCGTTCCGAGGAAGTTGTCTTTACAGAACCGAATACCAGCTGCGTCTTTGATGCCATAGGGCTTGAGTCGATATCACTGATGCGGCGCACGGTACTTTCAACGGAGAGCATCCCGGTGGATTCCTGATAATTTTTCCACCGCAGGGCGCAGATCTCGCCCAAACGCATACCTGTGTACAGTGCCAGTAGAATGTCGGCTTCTTTGTGACCGAAATGTTCGAACAGATATGTTTCCAAGACCCTCTGGGAGTCATTGGTCATAATTTGAACCCGGCGGCTTTTCACAGACTTGATTGCGGTCAGCGGAACGGGATTGCTGGGCATCAATTCTTCGGCCGTAGCGAGCTTCAATGCAACATCCAACACGGCCCGCATATTGCGCAGGCTCTTAGTGGACAGCGGTCCCCCGGTACGAAGATTGCCTGTCCGTGCCTGCTCGTTGAAAAAGCGCTGCAACACGCGTGGCGTCAGGTTTCCAAGTTGGATTTCTCCTATTGCAGGAATGATGTGTTTTACGCAATTATCTCGATAGTGCTCATAGCCGGACGGTTTGGAAACGGGCTTTACATAAGCATCAAGCCAATACAGAAGCCAATCTTCCAGTGTTTTCGGTAAAATGAAAATGTAGCAAAGGGCACCCAAAAAGTGAGCACTCCAATGGCAAATAAAAAGGAGCCATTGTCAGCACCAAAAATAAACGCTACCCTTTAAGTGGGAAACCAAAAGGGGGAAGCAGAAAGGTGTTACGAATGGCTCAAATCAAGTATATCAAAGACCTGTTTGAAAATGAAGAGGCAAGTTTACGAGAAATTTCCCGCATAACAGGGCACAGCTTTGGGACAGTCCGCAAGTACGCCTATCAGGAGAACTGGAGCGAAGACAATCTACCGGATATTGAGCCACAGAGCTATCCGGTGCTGCGAGACTACATTCCTATCATCGACAAATGGCTGGAGGAGGACCGAAAGGCTCCCAGGAAGCAACGCCATACAGTAATACGGATTTACCATCGTCTGCGTGACGAGCAGGGCTTTACAGGCTGCTACTCTACGGTGAAGAAGTATGTCCGTAAGAAGAAGTTCGTCATGAAAACCCTAAGTGCCGGGTATCTGCCTCTGGATCATCCCAAGGGATGGGGGCAGGTAGACTTTGGCCTTGCGGAAGCCGAATGGGCTGCTACTGGCGAACGCTTCCCGTTCTACGCGCTGACCATCTCTTTTCCCGGTTCTAACCACGGAGTAACACAAGCATTCCCGTCTCAAAACCAGGAGTGTCTGCTGGAAGGTATGAAGCGGATTTTTGAACGCATTGGTGGTGTTCCTCCCAGACTACGCTTTGACAATATGACCACGGCTGTTGCCCAGGTATTGAAAGATGGTGAGCGTGTCCTAACGGATGGCTTTACCCGATTCATGCTCCACTACCGTTTCCAGGCTGATTTTTGCAATCCGGCTTCCGGCAACGAAAAGGGTAATGTAGAGAACAAGGTTGGGTACAATCGCCGAAATGCCTTTGTTCCGGTGCCAGTCATTGCCTCATTTGATGAGTTTAATGAACGGCTCTGGGAGTGGTGTGAAAAGGACGCCGACCGGCTCCACTACAAATACAAGGTTCCCATCCAGGAACTGTGGGACGAAGACAAGGCGGCCCTCTTGGAGCTGCCGCAGTATCCGTTCTCCGTATTCCGCTACACGACGCTTACCGTGAGCAAAACCGGATTTGCAACGATTGAGACGAATCGGTATGGCCTCTCTCCTACACTGGCAGGAGAAAAGGTACAGGCCAAAATCTTCTATGACCATGTGGAGTTCTACCACGACCACAGCCCGGTCGGACGCTTTCCAAGAAGCTACAAAACCAATGATGAGATCTACGACTGGACGCAATATGTGTCTACCCTCTGCAAAAAGCCAGGAGCGATTGAGCATACCCGCTTCTTCCACCAAATGCCACAGCGGTGGCAAGATTACCTTTCTGCCACTAAGGGAAAGGAGCGAAAGAGCGCTCTGCAACTTCTCAGTGAAATCGTTGCTGACGGAAACTCCGAATTCTGTGATGTTGCTTTGGAACTGGCAGCCGCCAATGGCCGGGCCGATGTAGATAGTCTGCGGCAGTGCTATTACATGACTGCTAAGAAGGCACACCGTCCAGCGCCGCTTAAACTCTCCAGCGGCCCATTGCTGAACTACAATCCAAATCTCTCCGCCTATGATGGCCTGATAGGAGGTGAGGCCCATGGCTGAACAGATTGAACAGCTCATGCGGCAAGTAAAGCTGGGCGGCATGGCGAAAGGCTGGCGAACCATCCTCTACGAAAATACCGAGCAGTATGTGACCGACCTCTTGACAATGGAATTGCAGGAACGGGAGGCCAACCGGATTAACCGCATGGTAAAGACGGCTGGTTTCCGGGTGATAAAGACGCTGGATGATTTTGAGTGGACTTCTGCCATTGAACTGCCTGGTGGCCTGTCGCAGGAATACATGACCGATCTCCAATTCCTTACCCCGAAAGAAAACCTGATTTTTATGGGGAGCGTTGGAACCGGAAAGACCCATCTGGCTACGGCTATTGCGTTGAAAGCCTGCCAGGAGGGGCGGCGTGTCCGCTTCTTCACTGCGGCTGAGTTAGCCAACATTTTGCTGGAGAAGAACACCAAGGGAACCTTGAACAACTACCTGAGTACGCTGAAAAAGGTGGAACTTGTTGTGATTGACGAGATTGGCTTTGTTCCGCTACACAAGGATGCCGCTGAACTGCTGTTCCAGGTAATCTCCGATTGCTACGAGCGCAAGAGCTTGATTATTACTTCAAATCTGGAGTTTTCTCAGTGGAATACCGTCTTTGGTGACAACCGACTGACTGCCGCTCTTGTTGACCGGCTTATCCACCACAGCCATATTGTGATTTTCTCTGGAGAGAGTTACCGCCTTACCCAGTCCCTAAACCGCCAGAGGACTTACAATTAGGGTACTCAAAATTAGTGCAAAAGGGCTTTGGGCACCGTTGTGTGCGTTGGGTCTCAGGGCTCCCTCTTTTGCAAACGGCACCCTTCTTTTCAGGTGCTCAAAATGTGAGCATTTGGTACTTGCGAAAAACATTGCTCACGACATGAAATCTGGTGCTGATGGTGCTCACTTTTTTGGGGCCCTTTTGCTCACTTTTTCATTTGACAAACACACAACTTATAGCGTAGTTACTTATAGGTATTCGGTCGGAGAACTACGACAGGGCAGTATAGAGCGACGATAAAACGTTAATTTTGTTGACTCTGCACAGCTGTGCTAGAAATAAGAAAAAGCCTGTTGTTGGTTGTCACAACAGGCTTTTCCGGCATTTTACAGTGTGGTTGCACAGTAGTGGTCAAATGGTGGTCAGAAAACCGCGTAACCTTAAGATGAGATGCTTTAAGGATGACAAGAATTACGATTTCAATCGGTACTTTCTTGCCCTGCTGCTGCCCTCCGCAACAATCGCTCCGCTGGCAACCAGTTCTGCCAAATACATCTTTGTGCGGGAAACTTGCAGACCGACGGCATCGGCAATTTGGGTGCTACTTGCTTCCGGTGTGTCGGTCAAATATTGAAGAATGTCGTTCTTTCGCTTCTCTGAGATAGAACTAGACTTTCCGCCGCTTTTTTATCGCCACTTTTTGCCGCCACTTTATTGGCGGCAAGCGGTAATACCAGCGTTGTGCGGTCTGGATTAAGGCTCTCCACGATTTCCGGCTCCTGCCAGCCCTGTTTTTGCCAGACGGTACGGATGCTCGGCAAACCGCTGCCCGCGCGCTCGCCGACATTGATCAGGTTGAACATCTTAATGAGCGACTCATTTCGCGGGTCGGATACGCCACCGACAAGGGCCTCCTGCACATTGATGCGGAACGCGCCGGGATTTGCGATGCGAATTTTATCCGACCATTTTTGAATCACCAGACCGCGCCGGTCATAGTAGTCGGCATGGATCAAGGCGTTTGCCAAAGCCTCGCGCAAAGCCTTATGCAGAGGGGTGTCGTCAATGCGATCTGTACCTTCCAGCTTAAAAGGCACTTTAATATCCTGTGCAATTCGGTTGTATACGCGGAAGTAAAAATCGCAAATGTTGCCGCTCCAATCGCCGGAACTGGAAACGATACGGTCTGTCCAACGTTCATCTTCTGTGGCAGAACGGTCATGCTCTTGATAATCCAGAAAATAATGTGGGAACTCGCGTACAATTTCGTATTCATGGCCGAACATAAGCAATCCGGCAGCCGTGGGGCGAAGTTTGCCGTCCGTATCTCGCGCCATAGCACCGATGCGGTGCAGAAAATCCTCCACAGCTAATTCTGACCATACATGACCGGGTCGGAGATTATCCATGCGCTGGCGATAGCGGCGGATGGTGTCCCTGTCAAGACAGTCTATCGTCATAGTATCCATGACGCGGGCGTCCTGCGAAATATCCACCTGATCCCGCAGCATAGCGCGTACTTCATCCTTGGTGCAGCGGTAATCACCCTAGCCATTCCGGCGGTACGTTCCCGTAAAAGGATCGACACCAGTATAGACGGGTTTGTCGTGGCGGTCAGCGCTGCGTCCGGCTCAGTGGTGGATGCGACCTCGACGAGCTTGTCCGCGGCTTCCTGCACGGAGGCAAATTTCCCGCAGCCGACCATGGCGAGTATCGCCGCGCCGTAGCCGGGGCGCTGCTCCGACCAGCTGGGGTGCGGAAAGCTGAGGGGATAGTCCTTCGTCGCCGTATTCAAAATCGAGCCGTCCTCCCCGACAAGCAGCAGCTTGCAGGCGGATGTCCCCAAGTCAATACCGATATAAAGCATTTTGGTCTTCTGATTTTTATTCCAGCGTCAGCAGCACAACGTCGTTGGTCTGGACAGAGAGGCGAATCGTTGTATTACCGTTTTCTGCGGTAAATGCTTGCGGCTCGGATACGAGGCTTGTACTCTCTTTGATCATCTTTACCTGTGCAGGCGTAAGCAGGTCGGGCTTTCCCAACTTCAGCCACTCGGCCTTGGGATTACAATGGTTGTCATCGATGACCTGTTTTGTTACGGAACGGGCAGATGTATTGATCGTGATCTCCAATTCGGTGGTGTCATGCTTCGCATAGTCGAAGTCCTGCGCATACAGGAGGATCTGGGTTTTCTCCCCGTCCACAAACACAGAATACTCCACGGCGTCGTTGGTAACGGGCAGATCCAGCCGTTCGGGATACAGTTGGCTCAGCAGCTTGAATCCCCAGAAGTTCGGCTTGGGAATACCGTCATTGTTCACGATGCCGTAGCTTCCGTGGAAGGGCTTGCCCAGAATGAAAAGCTCCTCAAACACATCTGAGCAGCACCAGAACATATAGGCGTCCATAATGCCCTTCAGATCCATGACGCTTTTCACGAGGAATGCGGCAGAGTATTTTTCATCGTGGACAGGCGCACTGTATACGGCCATGGAGTTCCATTCGGTCGTGAACAGGGGCGTATCCCCGGCTTCCCGTCTGGCCGTTTCGTCCAGCTTGCGGAGTATCCCCTTTGTCCACGTCTTGTAAATGTCCGGCTTAAAGAAATACTCCGTCAGGGTATCGCCCAGATCAACGCCGTTTTTCGCGTTGTCATGGGTGATCTTCATCATCTTAAAGGCATCCTTTACGCCAAAGGAATTGCCGAAGCCGTCGCCGGGATAGTGATGGGTCGTCAAAAAGTCAAAGGGCACGTCGTTTTTCTCACAATAGGACTTAAACTCCCCCACCCACCGGCAGGCACTCGTGGACGGTCCGCCCACCCGAAGCGCGGCGTCTGCCTTTTTTATGGTTCTGGCCGTCGCGGCGTACAGCTCAAAATAGTCCTGCTGCTTTCCGTGGAAGAAGATCGGAAGATCCGGCTCGTTCCATACTTCAAAATACCAGCTTTCCACTTCCTCTTTTCCGTATCGCTCCAGCAGAAAGCGGATGAATTTTTCGACCAGATCGCACCAGCGCGCCATGTGCTTCGGCATATCGATGTGATTGCGGTAGCGGAGACCGACTTTTTTCCCTTTCGCAATGGCGCTGGGCATGAAGGACAGCTCCACAAAGGGCTTCATGCCGCACTTCAACACATTGTCAAATACGTTGGCGATCTGCCGGAAGCTCAGCTCCTGAACCTTCCCGGCCCATGGCATGGCTGCAAAGTTAAAGTAGTCCGTCAGCCGTTGGATCACCAGCAGATCATCGTCAAAAATTCCATGGAAGCGAATATAGCGGATCCCCAGCTCATCATGCGCCAGTTTGACGTGCTCGCAGACGTCCGCACGGAGCATCTGACAGGCGTGGTCGTTGCCGATGCCGAACTGCCAGGAATCATCGGTAGGAATGGTTTTTCCGTTTCGGTCGATCTGTATTTTCATGGTATTACTCCTTTTTCAGCATTCCGAACAGATGGTGCAGCAGTTTTCCGTCGTTGGCATAACCGCAAAGCGCCTCAATCATCCGCTCTGTTACAACGTCCCCTGCCATGGTCTGCAAATGGCGAAGGGAATCATACAGGACAAAGGTGTTGCCGCCCAGAAGGGGCGTTTTTGTAAGCAGGCGGTAGATATTTTTTCCGCCGGGATAATGTCTGAGATCCCGCAGGAGGCAGTCCGGGTCGAATTTCTCCGGCAGCGGGGTGGCGCGGATTTTTCGGGCAAACACCGCCATATAGGGCTTCCCTTCCAGCGGCACTTCGCAAACGCCCTGATATTCCCCGTCCAGGGTGCGCCGCTCCATGTTCCATGTATCGACGATCTCTATCTGATAACCGTGGCGGCTGGGCAGCACGATATCCTGCGCCGCGCTCTGCGTGCTGCCGAAGTACCAGATGAATACTTCGTCTTCCTCCATTCCCACAGGAAGCTGCTCTCCGCTTTGACAGCCGGTGAGTCTTGGGTTGCCGTAGTCCGCCATGATTTTTTTCAGAAAGCGGATCCGCGCAGGACTTTCCCCGTGTAGTCTGCCGCCTTTTGCCCACCAGAGGATGTTGTCCGGATCTGTGTATGTTTCTCCGTGCCCTGCGAATCCGCCGCGCACGGCTGCCTCCCAAAAGTGACGTACCAGTTCCTGCGGCGTGCAGTTGCCGTATGTGGGCTTGATGTTGCCCTCATAATTGATCTCGTCCCAGACTACCGGCTTTTTGTACCTTGCCTGCATTTCGCCGGTCAATTCCGTTGACACATACATTCCGGTACGCTGAAGCGAGCAATGCGTCAGATTCTTATCCCGATGATCGTAGAGCTTCAGGCACTGATGAATCCCCAGCATATGTCCGTATGGGTCGTTCTCGCGGATGGAGCGTACAATGCGCCGCCATCCGCTTTTCTTTGCCTTGTAGCCGCTGCGAAACAGGTCGTACTCATTGGCAGCGCTCCACCAGACGTTGGAGAACGCGCCCAACCGTGCAGTCACATAGCGGATATATTTCTCGTCCTGCGCCCGGCTCATGCGGGAAAAGCCCCAGTTATCTGCATCATAGGGATGAAACAGAATGATATCCGTCTGAATCTCCATTTCCCGCAGCCGGGCGACAGCCTCGTCCAGCCGCTGAAACAGCTTTACATTGGGCGTGTTAAAATCAAAGCGCCCCGGCTCTCCGGCAAAGGGGTAAAGCTCCGGCTGCTCCTCGTTGTAGAGATACCACTTGGGAAATACACACATCCGGATTTTGTTGAAGTATCCCTTCTCAAGCTCGGCGATCGTATCCGCCCGGACGGCTTGCGGCTGATAGATCCACGCATAGCAGGTCGTTCCTGCGCTGAAATGCCGGGTCCCGTCGGCGTGCTTCAGGTACAATCCGTCCGGCATTACTTTGCCGTGACCGCCCACACCAGTGCACTGGAAAGAACCGGTTATCCCATGCAAAGCGGGCACTGGGCTGAGGGTTTCATAGGTATAGTTGCCCTCTTGCTCCGGCATAAAACGAATAAGAAACCTGTCGTCGCCGTCATAGAAACCCCATACCGTAATTCTTGTTCCATCCGGTGCGGTAAAGCGCGCCTTCAAAGGGATATCAAATGGTTTTTCTACTTTGGCTTGCAGGCAAACATCAAAAATATCATATTTCTTTACTTGTGCCATGTCCGTTCCTCATAAAATGGTTACAGCTCCGCTCCGTTGGTTTCGATGATGTGCTTGTAATCCCATGCAGAATCTTTGATGATCCGTTTTCCTGTAGTGAAATCCACATACACAAGCCCGAACCGGGGATCGTAGCCCTCCGCCCACTCAAAGTTATCCATCACGGACCAGTGCTGATAGCCCAGTAGGGGAATCCCCTCATTGGCTGCCCGCTTGAGCTGACCTAAGTACCGCTTTATGAAATCGGCGCGCTTGGGATCGTGGGCTTTCCCGTCCAGACTGACCATATCGTGAGCGGCAAGACCGTTTTCCGTAATCATAATGGGCAGCTTGTATCTTTCATAGACGAAGCGCACGTTCCAATACATACACCGCTCGTCAATGACCCAGCCCAAGGCATTTCTGGGCGTGCCGGGCGCAGGACGCTGATTGCTGCCCCAGTCGGCGTAGTTATAGGAGGTATAGATATTCAGACCGATAAAATCCAAAGGCTGTGCGATTTCCGCCATATCCTTTTCGTGAGAGGCGTAAATGCCGTAAGCCCGCACAGGCTTGCCCGCCAGCATGGGATCCATCCACCAGCGGTTGCCTATGAGACCACTGCCTTCCTCCATGCTGAGCCTTCTTGCCTTCTCAATCTCTGCCGGAGTTTCGTTTTCCGGTATCCAGGCGCCAGTGGAGAAAGCGATGCCCACTTTCACGGGCTGCTTTGCGTACTGCCGGATGGCTTTGACAGATGCGGCGTGGGCAAGCATACAGTTCCGGGTCAGCTTGGACAGTGCCAGATAATCATGCTTGAAGGGTGCGTGGGCGCCCTGCATATAGCCGTTCATGATGAAGCACCCCGGCTCGTTGATGGTCATCCACCACTTGACCCGGTCGGACAATGCCTCCACCACCACTTTGGTATACTCCCGGAACAGCGGGACAATGCTTTCGCTGAGCCAACCGCCTTTTTTGTAGACCCACATGGGCAGATCCCAATGGAAAATCGTCACCAGTGGCTCAATGCCGTTTGCAATTAGCTCGTCAACAAGGTCTGAATAGAATTTAAGCCCCTCCGGATTTACCTTGCCCTCCTCGGGAATCACCCGGGACCAACTGATGGAAAAGCGGTAGGATTTGAGCCCCATTTCTTTCATCAGGGCCACATCCTCCTTCCAGCGGTGGAAGTGGTCGCAGGCAGTATGGCAGGTTTCGCCGTGCTTTACCTGCTTTTTTGTCGCCATATCCCAGATGCTCGGCGTTCTGCCGCCGTCTTTCCAGCCGCCCTCGATCTGGGCAGAGGCAGCCGCCGCGCCCCATAGGAACGCCTTAGAGAAAGAACTGTCACGCATTTTCTCTCACTCCTTCTATTTTCAAGATGAATCTTAACACATTTGCGGCACATCGCTGTGCTTCTGCCAGCGTAACACCACCAGGGTCAGCCAAGGAATCCACCAGCGTGTGCGCTTTCGGATCATTCTTCTTTCCAACTTCACCCGGCATCAGCACATCCACCTGAGCCCGGATTCGGTAAGCATCGTTCCTAAGCTGTGGGAACTCCGGGGAATCACTCTCCTGCATCCACCAATCGGTGATTACAAGTCCCTGATATCCCCACTCCTGACGCAGGATCTGTGTAACCAGCTCGTAATGATAGTGGCTCCACACACCGTTGACTTTGTTGTAGCTAGTCATGATTGCCAACGGATTGCTTTCCCGAATCGCAATTTCAAAGCCCTTCAGATAGATTTCCCACAAAGCCCGCTCGCTGACCTGGGAATCGTTTCGATTACGTCGTGTCTCCTGATTGTTGCAGGCAAAATGTTTGGGGCACGCGGACCGTCCGGTGCTTTGAATACCACGGATTGCAGCTGCGGCAATCTTGCCTGTAAGATAAGGATCTTCGGAATAGTATTCAAAATTTCTGCCACAGAGGGGATTTCTGTGGATATTCATACCTGGAGCCAGCAGCATATGTATACCGAAAGGATCCATTTCCCGACTGACAAGCCCATACAGCCGCTCCACACCTTCTTGGTTAAAGCTGCTCGCAAGTGCCGTACCGCAGGGCAGCAGACTGACCGTTCTGCGGATCCGGATGCCGGAGGGACCGTCTGCTGTGATCATTGCAGGGATACCATGCTTCCTCAAAGCTTCCGTTACACCGCTAAAAGCACCTGCGTTTCCGCTGATGCCATAGCAGAAATTCATTTTACCATGTCCGTGGGTCAGCTGATCCAGTTCCTCGGGGGAAAGCTGGGCGACAAAGGAATCTACGGAAGCATTCCCGCTTATCACTTCGGAAAAGGGAATATCCCGGCTTGCTGCAGATCGTTCCTGCGGCAATTCCGACAGGATGGTCGCTTTCAGATCCTTTTGGACCGTCGGTACCGCCTCGTAGTACAATTTTCCGTTGCGATTCACCAACCGGTTAAATCCGCAGCCGGGTTTGACTGCCGCCGCTTCCCGAGCCTGTCGGACGATTTCCGGCGTTTCCTTTCGCACGGTCAGAACGTCCTTGGTATCCCTGACATTGCTGCCTACTTCAATATGATAGTCTCCTTGTTCCAAGACAAAGCAGGATTTATATCCGCTGATGCCGGAATCATCATAAGAGGCAAATTCACGCAAATCAATCTCAATGGTCACAGTCTGGCTTTCACCGGGCTCCAGCGTTCGGGTTTTTGCAAAACCGGCCAGCACTTTCACAGGATTTCCAAGTTTCCCGCAGGGCAGTCCCAGATATACCTGTACAATACGCTTACCACGCAAATTGCCGGTATTGGTTACCCGTACATTCACGATAATAGTATCGTCTGCTTGTTTGGCTTCGCTCTGCGCTTCAAATGTGGTGTAGGACAAACCATAACCGAAAGGATAAAGTACCTTGTCTTTTGCAAAAGACTCAAAATATCGATAACCCACATAGATATCTTCCGTATAGGCATTGTACTCTTTGCCGCCGAAGGAGCTGCTGCTGGGATAGTCGGCATAATTCCGGGCAATGCAGTCCGTCAGCGCACCGCTGGGACTTTCCTTCCCGGTGAGAATATCTGCCAGCGCTGTACCGCTTTCCATGCCGCCCTGCCATGCGTAAAGGATGGCACCAATTTTATCTCCGTAGGACTCTGTCCAGCTCATGTCGATCACATTTCCGCAATCCATAATCACCGCGACCCGGTTGAAGTGCGCTGTTACCAGCTCCAGCATGGATCTTTCCCGATCCGTTAAGTAAAAGCTGCCCTTTTTCAGCAGGTTTTCCCGATCCTCTCCGGCAGCTCTGCCAATGATGACCAATGCAGCATCCGAATTTTCGGAAGCCTCCGCAACAGTTTTCTCTTTTAATGGCATCTCCGGGTAATTCATGGGCCAGTTTCCCCAGAAGCCCTCGTCCGGCTCATTTTTAGGGCTAGAGCACCATTTGCTATATCGTTGGGCCAAAGGCTCATACAAGCGGACCCCATTTTCACGCAGACCTTCCATCAAGTTCTTGAGGTACGGCGCGACCACATCACCGCCGCTGCCGTAGCCAACCGTAAAATAGTCCACAGCACAGCGGCCAAATACCGCCACTGTATCATTCACAGAAAGAGGCAGGGTATTCCTCTCGTTTTTCAGAAGTACGATTCCTTCTGCCGCCATCTGCCGTGCCACAGCGGCAATTTCCGGGAATACCAGTTCACCGATGATTTCCTTTTGATTAAGTTCCTGTTCCAGCCCGGTGGATGAAAGCTTCTTCATCACCCACCGGATATATTGGTTCCAGAGTCTGCCCACAATGCAAGCTGCCTTTCTGTTCGAAATTCAAGTCCTAAAAAATCCACTGTTCTAGATCCCCGATAACGCAGATACAGCGCATGGACACCTGTCGGGAAAGCAATCGTTTCTTCACTGCCTGTCCAATTCACGTTTGGAATAATCGA
>OLOE01001056.1_pt1 | contig 12629 bp, 7 predicted proteins | sample 1673201 | NCBI WGS metagenome assembly OLOE01 (sample SAMEA3136765, study PRJEB25190) | human gut metagenome | biome: human gut; feature: human-associated habitat; material: faeces | place: Austria | collected 2013
CTTTGGAACCAATTGCCTTGTTACCATTTTCATCAACGTAATAGGTTCTACCATAATTTTCAACGAATTTATTAGTAACAAGAGCACCAGAGTCTCTGTCATAATAGTGACCGTCCCAGTCAAAGTCCCCTTTAACCTGAACGCCGCCTTGATTGAAGTAGACCTTAACGCCATCGATGGTTTGTGGTCCAGTTAGATCTTTACCGCTAGCATCTTTGTAATGCCAGTATCCATGCTTATCGCTGTAGTAATGACCACCAGTGACATTTGTTTCACTGTTCGAAGTTTCTGTAGATGTAGCAGTCTCACTAGCAGCTCGGTCTGTAGTTACAGCTTCACGTGTTTGAGCTTTGGCTGATTCTGCAGGAGCTTGGCTAGTAGTTGTTGAAGCTATTTCACTGGTAGTTTCAGAGCTTGCTGTAGAAGTTGTGGCTTGCTCTGAGACAATTGTAGTGCTTTCAGTGTTGGCGGTATTTTCAGTAGCAGCTGGTGCTTCGACAACTTTTGCTTCGACAAGGTCTGCTGTCGTTTCCACATTGGCAGTTGTAGCAGCAGTCGTGTCAAGGTTTGGTGAGCTATCAGCTTTAGCTTCCTCAGCAAAGGCAGGTCTTGCTATGATGGCAAAACTTGCAAGGGCAGTTGCACATGAAAATGCAAGTAGACGTTTTTTGGATGGTTGTCCAGCAAAATTAGAATGTACTTTCATAATTTTCCTCCTTTTCCTAAATCCTATTATAACTTAATTTAATCGTGTTTCAATAGAATTTAAGACATTTAGCCTAAAATAAGAAAAGGCTTACACAACTCTTTATTGGGAAAATTTTTCACAGTTTTTTCCTCCAATGGTTCTTAAACGCAAAAAAAATCCAGGACCTGAGCCCTGAATTTAGGAGATTATGAAAAAGAAAAGTTTTAGGATGGTTATAGTATATAAAGCAAAGCCTAAAGTTTTCTTAAAGTGGAAGATGGAATTACTTTTTCATAATGCTTACTGCTCACTTACACTAATTGAGGAGTTTTCCATTTCCCTCAGCATCAAAATGGTAGGTCTTACCTTCGATAGTGAGGGTAGTGTTCTCAGTACGTGCACCACTGTTAGGATCATAATAATGAAGTTTATCATTTACAGTGACTAGTTCCCCTTTAGCTTGTTTGCCATCTCTATGGAAATAGACATGAGCCCCATCAATAGTTTGTTCACCGGTTAGTGCATACCAATTAGGTCCAAAGTAATACCAGTTACCATTAACCTCTTTATATTGATTTTTTATAGCAGTAGCTGTTTCCTTATCAAAGTAATAGATATGGCTACCATTAGGAATAAGTGATGGGAAATAGTCTTTAGTCAAGCCATTCGCACTAACCCTACCATCAGCATATTTATTTGTCGGAGCATCAAACATATAAAGTTCTCCGTTGATAATGTGAAGCCCTAATGGGACGTGACCAGAAGCGGTAATGTAATATCTATTACCGTTTTTGGCCTTAACGAATTGAGGCCCTTTGACTTCTTTGTTATTCAAATCGTAGAATGAAGAGTAGCCGTAAGGATATAGAAATTCTTCTCTAGCAAGGTGGGGATCTGCACCGCCCGTAAAGGTATACTCTTTACCATTGATAGTTCGAACTCCCCCTTCTCTAAGTCTTTTGCCTTTAGCATCAACATAATAAGTCTTTCCATTCAAATCGACAAATTGTTCCTTAAGGCGGGCACCACTATCTTTATCGTAAAATGAATCGTTTTCAGCAAAGTTTCCTTTAACCTGCTTACCAGTACTATCGAAGTAGACCTCGACACCATCAATGACTTGTTCACCAGTAAGGCGTTTGCCGTCATTACCAATATAATACCAATTATTGTTTATGTTTTGATAATGATTTTGTCCTAAGTCTACTCGGTCTCCTGAATTTTTACTGTAATAGTAGCCATCCGAAGCGAAGTCGCCCTTAATCTGTTTACCGTCTTGGTCAAAGAAAACATTATGACCATCAACGACATGGGCACCTTTAAGAGGAGTACCTTTAGCACCGATTCTATACCAATTGTTATTGAAGTTAACATAACGATTGGTTACTTGTACTCCTGAATTTTCATCATAGTACGCTCCATTTTCAGCAAAGTTCCCTTTAACTTGCTTGCCATCTTTATCAAAGTAAAAATTGTTGCCATTAATGACTTGTTCACCTTTTACAATTTTACCTTCGTTATTAAGATAGTACCAGTTACCGTTCACTTGAACAAACTGATTGTTGCCAAGATTAACGCGTGCTCCAGAATCTTTATCATAATAGAAACCGTCATCTGCGAAAATCCCTTTAGCTTGAACCCCATCTTTGTCAAAGAATACGGTTACGCCATTAATGACTTGCTCTCCTTTAAGAGCTTTAGAGTCTGAACCGATATAGAACCATTTATCTTTATTTTCAAGGGTATTATATGAGTTACTCTGGTCATTGATTTGAACATAACGATTAGTAACAGGTTCCCCTGTAATTGCATCATAAAAAAGTCCATTAGGTGCGAAATTTCCCTTAACTTGGATACCGTATTCACCGAAGTTGAGATGCTTACCATTAATAATTTGTTCTCCCTTAATTGTATTGCCTTCGTTATCGAGGTAATAAATAAGGGTTCCTGATGGTTGCTCTAAGGAGACAAAGCTATTTTTGACGAGTGCTCCAGTGTCTTTATCATAATAATAACCATCGTAGCCAAAGTCTCCTTTTGCTTGGTGTCCTCTATAGTTAAAGTAGACACGAACGCCGTCAATAACTTGTGGACCTGTTACCACTTTTCCGTCTGCCCCAAGATAATACCAATGGGTCTCTAGAGTTGGAGCCATAGAGCCGTTCGATTCGTAGCGTGTTAATTGAATATAACGGTTTGTCACGAGCTCGCCAGTATCCTTGTCATAGAATTGGCCGTCAGAATTAAAATCCCCTTTAATTTGATATCCGTAATAAGGGGTAAAGTAAACTTTCACACCATCAATGACTTGTTCACCTTTAAGTATCTTTCCATCTTCATCAACATAGAACCAATGGTTATCGATGAACACGTAGTGTTTTTTCCCTAGATCAACTAAATTACCATCTTGATCATAGAAACGCCCATTGTCAGCAACGCTATTACGCACCTGTGCTCCATCATACTTATCGAAATAGACAGATTTTCCATTGATGATTTGTTCACCTTTTAATTTGTCGCCATTTTTATCAACATAGAAAGGATAGATAGTGTTGTTATAGTTGTATTTAGTGCTAAAAACATAGCTATCTGTTACAAGGTTACCATCTTTATCGTAGAAGTGTTCATTGCTAGCAAATCCGTCTCGAACTTGAAGGCCGTTGTAATCATTGAAATAAACTTGTTTTCCTTGAATGGTTTGTGCGCCTTTTAATGGTTCACCATTTTTATCGACATAGTAAACACCACCAAGATGATTAATATAACAATCCGTTACAAGAGCACCAGAATCTGCATCATAGTATTGTTTATTTTTTGAAAAGTTTCCCTTGACTTGTATGCCATTTTCATCGAAATAAACGTTGATCCCATCGATTTTTTGTGCACCAGTTAGGTTCTTACCACTAGCATCCTTGTAGTACCAGTTTCCCTGATTATCACTATAGTATTGACCACCAGTGACGTTTGTTTCATTAGGTACTGAAGCTGTCTCATTGGCAGCTCGGTCTGTAGTTACAGCATCACGTGTTTGGCCTGTGGCTGATTCCGCAGGTGCTTGACTTTCGCTTGCAGTTGTTGAAGCTGTTTCACTGGCAGTTTCAGAACTTGCTGTAGAAGTTGAGGCTTGTTCTGAGACATTTGTGGTGTTTTCTGTGCTAGCCACATTTTCAGTAGTAGCAGGAGCTTCGACAACCTTTGTTTCTACGAGGTCTGCTGTGGTTTCCACATTGGCAGTGGTAGCAGCAGTCACATCAAGGTTTGATGAGTTATCAGCTTTAGCTTCCTCAGCGAAGGCAGGTCTTGCGATAAAGGCAAAACTTGCAAGAGCAGTTGCACATGAGAATGCAATCAAACGTTTTTTGGACTTAGGTCCAGTAAAATTAGAATGTACTTTCATACTTTTTCCTCCATTTCCTAAGTCCTATTATAGCGCTATTTTAGAGACTTTCAAGAAAAAATAAGAAATTTAGACAAAAATAAGAAAACGATTACATTGTGATGCGAGTGAGAGAGGGGATGATTTTAGTTGCTACAGACTTTTCTAAAAACAAAAAAATCCAGGACCTATGCCCTGGATTTAGGAGATTATGAAAAAGAAAAGTTTTAGGATGGTTATAGTATATAAACGAAACCCTAAAGTTTCCTTAAAGTAGAGAAAAATTTCTCAAAAATAGGTAAAAAGGAAGTTGACAGTTGGTCGACTTCCTTTTCATATCCCCAAATCCTAATAATTTTGTTGCTCTCATAATCAAAAGAAAGCGCTCTATCCATGTTATAATGGAAATTATAGTTTTTATTCAGAATATTTTGTAAATACTTTTCGGTTTTCCTTGATGTTGATGGGGTATTGAGTGAAAATGTTGTATCTGTAATGTATAAAGTTGTCAGATTTACAAGAAAGTGAGGACTGAGCCCATGAAAAGATTAAGACTAGCTCTTGTAATGTTATTATCTTTAACGTTCCTCTCTGGATGTATTCCAATGAGAAATAATAGACTTTGGCTTGAGACTAGACTAGGTCGATCAGCAGAGAAAGTGTACCCTACTAAGAATTTATATGAGTTGTTTGATAAGTTTCCTAAAGGGTTTACCATTATTGTGATGGATTCGTATAAAAAAGATGGTATTTATATGTATCGTAAAATATGGTTATATGGAAGTCCAGAGAAAAAGCGTATAGAGGGATATGTTTCCTTAAGAAAGGAAGACGATTTGGTTGAACATGTCAATCTTGTTTATTCACAAAATGGGAAGTTGAGTGCAGAGAATTCAAACTATTCAGATGAGTTACTGCCTTATAAGGAATTTTTATTTCAAAAGTTAACATTGAACAAAAAAGTCTTGTCTAAACTAAAATTGATTTCAAAATCTTATAGTTGGGTGTCAGGATATGGCGATATAGAATATGGTATCAAGGATAAGGATATTAATAAATTCTTACACCTAGATAAGGACGAAGAGGTTACAATGTCTATTAACACAGAAGATAGTGTGGTATCAGATAGCGGATTTTTCTTACCAATTAGTTTCTCCGAGAACGAACTGGAATCTTGGCATAAAGAAACGATTATAGGTGGTCAAGAGGGAAAGAATGATGACTAATACAAGATCAAGTATCAGTGTATTAAACATCCACAATCTAGTGTTACTCTCAGATTTACAAGAAAGTGAGGGCTGAGCCTGTGAAGAAGAATTCAAAACGGAAAGTAACAGTGGTGTTGATTATAGCCTTAATTATCGCTGCTATTGGAGGAACAGTATATATGGGAAATAAATTTGAAAAACAACAAGAGCTAGATAAAGAACATGCTTTGTACAAACATGGTTTTAGGCTTTTAGAAGAGCAAATAGCTGTTTATATCAAGGAGCATTATTCAGGTGTCAGCAAGGTAGAATTTACTGATATTTACAATTATGGCGATTCTGGACTTTATGTTTATCCCATTATCACGGATAATCATGGAAATCGGACTTTGTTAAATGACAGTATAAATGGTGCTTACGGAACGTCAAGAGGTCTCTATGCACTTGAATTTCACCCTAGTAGTAAAAGTGAGATTATTTATTTAGATAACTCAGCTAATGGTACAGAAATTGATGTTTCTGACTATCGAACTTTACCAGACAAAACGAAATGGAAAAAAGATAGTCTGACTGATAGGAATTTTGAAAGATTATTGAAAGATGGAAGTATAAAGGGAGTGGAAAAAAGCGACAAGGGTAGCCCAGATATGAAGATTGTTTATAACTTGAAGATTAAGGAGAAATAGATTTTGAAAAAATTTAGACTAGCTCTTGCAACGCTATTATCTTTAGTCATACTCACTGGATGTGGGTTATGATAAATTATAGAGGAAAACTTGAGAGTAAAATAGGTCCTGCAGCGGAGAAAGTGTACCCTACTAAGAATTTATATGAGTTGTTCGATACCTTCCCCAAAGGGTTTACCATTCGTGTGAGTGACAGTTATAAACAGGATGGGGTTTTTATGTATCGTAGAATAGAGTTATATGGAAAACCAAAGAATAAGCGTATAGAGGGATATGTTTCATTAAGAAATGAAGGCAAAGAAGTTGAACGTGTTAACCTTGTTTATTCTCCAGATGGGAAGTTAAGTACGGAGAGCTCAAATTACTCAGATGAGTTACTGCCTTATAAGGAATTTTTATTTCAAAAGCTAACATTGAATAGAAAAGTCTTTTCTAAACTAAAAGTGATTTCAAAATCTTATAATTGGGAGACAGGAGATGGTGAAATAGAATATGGTATCAAGGATAAGGATATTAATGAATTCTTACACTTAAATAAGGACGAAGAGGTTACCATGGCTGTTAAAGCAGATAATGATTTATTATCAGATAATGATGTATTATCAGATGGTGATTATTTCTTACCAATTTGGTTTTATCAAAATCAACTGGAATATCGGCATACAGAAGGGATTATAGGTAGTCTGGAGGAAAAAAATAATGACTAATACAACTTATAATTTGAAGATGAAGGAGAAATAGATTTTGGCGACAGGATGGGCACTCGTTTCCTGATTAGTAGTGGTATCTATCACTGTAGTAAATATTTAGTAAAAAACTCTAAGTATATTTCTAAGTTACTTAGAGTTTTTTGCTACTTCTGATTGTGAGAGAGAAAAAATATTTTCAAATAGGTTTCTAAAAGCGTCAAAAGTCATGTTAGACAAGCTTTTAAGCGTTGACGCAAGTTGTTTGGCTTGTTTTTTTATTTTCTAAAATTATCAATATAGTGTAAGCAAATAATAAGGTTTACGTAAAATATTCGCCATATAGGGCTTACTTTAGTTACAAAGGATGCTCATTCGCTCTAATGTATGAGGATTGAAAACAGATGAAAGCGAGGCTTTCTTTGTTATTTAACAAAAAATAAGAGATTTTAAAAAAAGAGCTTTCTAAGATAAAAAGGTATGGGTTACATAGCTTTACCTTGCTTTTCCGTGAGAAATATGACTAGAAGGTTAGTCTTATGAGATTAGGGTTATGCGACTGTAATTGTATTCGCTATTGATATGGCTTATCATATTAGGTGTTAAATGGAAAAAGCATAGAAAGGTGTATGTTATGGAAAAGAAAGTTGGATTTAAACTACACAAGGTTAAGAAAAATTGGGTGACTATCGGAGTTAGTACTCTGTCAATGGTTGCTTTAGCAGGTGGTGCCTTTTTGACAGATCAATCTGCAAAGGCAGATGAAGTACCAGTTCCTAATAAGGGCGGTTATGAACAATCAGATGCTGGTATTGAATCAAGTGCATCACTGGTTAATCAAAGCTATACGCCAACCTTAACAGAAGATGCTACTTACGTGTCAGCGGTGCCATCAAATTCTGGAAGTCAAATGACTGCAAGATACGAGGCGTCATCATCTTATTCAACAGAAGGCTCATCAGCGTCTGTTATTGGTGCTGGAGTAACTAGTGGTGGAGAGGTTGTAAGTACTGGTCAAGGAAGTGTGTCATCAGGTACTTCACAGGCTTCACAAGGTGCACAAGTTACTGAAACACAGACCTCTAATACAACAACACCTGGTTCAGGTTATCAATCAGGTAGCAGTTCTGCGTCAGTGAGTGTTAGTTCGTCAAGTTCTTCAAGCTCATCAAGTTCTGCATGGTATTCTTACTCGTCTTCATCATCATGGTCTTCATCATCTGATGCTAGTGGATTTGCAGCATTTACGACGAATTGGCCTGATTTGAATGCTATTAATTTAAATGGTCGTCGTAACACAACAATCACGATTACAGCTTCTGGAACGACTCCAAATGTAACCATTATTTCAAATTCAAATAAATTGATTCCTAATGTGTCAGTGACAAATTCAAATGGTTCAACACCGAATATCACTATCATTACCCAAGGAAACAAACAAAATAATTCAGGCTATCAAATCATCTCAGGTGAGACAAAACCAAGTGTAGATTCAAACACTCACAAGTCATCATTTGTCCGTGTAGGTGAAAATCAATGGTATTATTTTGACCAAAACGGCCAAAAAGTGAAAGGTGAACACGTTATCGATGGTAAGACTTATTATTTCCTAGATAATGGTCTTCAAGCTCGTGACTATCTTCTTAAAGGTGGCGACGGCTACACTTATTACTATGATAAAAATGGTGTTAAAGCCATTAATGGTTTCTACGATTTTGCAGGCTACCGCAAAGATGTCCGCTACTTTGATTGCTATGGACATATGGCAACTGGCCTCGTTGAAATGTCTGGTGTGACCTTCTACTTTGACACGCAAACAGGTATCCAAGCTAAAGACAAATTTATTCGTTTTGCTGACGGTCATATCCGCTACTTCATTCCAGATACTGGTTACATGGCGGTTAACACCTTTGTTCAAAACAAAGAAAACCAAGCTTGGTACTACCTAGATGAACATGGATATGCTGTGACAGGAAAGCGTATCATTAATGGTAAGGAATACTGTTTTGATGCAGAAGGCCGTCAAATCAAAGGTCAATTGGTGAATCAAGGCAGCACAAGTTACTACATTTCTGCTCAAACGGGTGAAATGGCAGTGTCACGCTTTATCTTTGAAAATAACAACTGGTATTATGCTGATGCTTCAGGAAATCTCGTTCAGGGAGCAAAAGTGATTGATGGCAAACAGTATTATTTCAACAAAGATCACAGTCAGCTAAAAGGTGGCTGGGCTGAAGGGCGTTATTATGACGCTGTTACTGGTGAAGCAGCCATCAACCAGTTCATCCAAATGGCAGCTAACCAATGGGCTTACCTCAACCAACAAGGCTACAAGGTAACAGGCCTTCAAACCATTAACGATAAGGTTTATTACTTTGGTAACAATGGTGCGCAAGTTAAAGGTAAAGTGCTTACTATCAATGGTAAGAAATGTTACTTTGATGCCCACACAGGTGAGCAGGTTGCCAACCGTCTTGTCGAAGTGACACGTGGTTGCTGGTATTATTTCAACGCAGCTGGTCAAGCAGTGACAGGACAACAGGTTGTCAATGGGAAACACCTTTATTTTGACGCTTCAGGTCGTCAAGTGAAAGGTCGCCATGTTTATGTTGGTGGTAAACGTCTCTTTTGTGATGCCAGAACTGGCGAATTGCGACGTGGTCGTTAATATTAATATGATTTAAGAATCTAGAGAACTTTTTCCCTTTCCAATTTCAATTATTAATTTTTCCTATTAAATCTCTAGATTATTAAATAATTCAAAGCCAGCAGTTGCTGGCTTTTGATTTTTCTTGGCGAATAAGGTGATAGCAGTAGCTCTTTTTGGCGGTATAACAGTTTATACATCAGGAGAAATAGAAAAAAGCCAGCAAACACCGCTGACTTTTTTCAATAACCCGATATAAAATGCGAGCCAAGGTTTCACCTTGTTTCCTCATATCAATAGTATTATGTTTTATCCAAAAAGTCAACTGATTTTTTGAAAATTGATTCAAAGAATTTTTTTAAAGACGTTGAATGATTTATCATCTCACTATTCTCATCATATCTGTTTAATACTTCAATTCCCTCTTTATACCGTCTCTGATTAAGTTCGTCGGAGCAAATTTTTGAGTGTATATAAAACAAATTAACTAAATCAATAATTTTGGGATACTTAACTAATCCGTTATTGATACCCATTGTATTTGAAAATGATTTGGTAGATGGATAAGGTCTTGGAATCATATCCTCTTTTAAAAATAGATTGATTAAAAATACATCATTATGAGCACAAGAGTTACGGATGTTCTTAATGAATCTGTGTTCCTTAGCATAAAGTTTCTCGTATTTAGGGGTTCTAGATTCAATATAGAACTCTAAAAATTGGACTAACGTTCCAAAATCAATAATTTCCATAAGGACCCAAGATGAAATTTGTGTTTTTTTACGAAACATGTCTAATCGATATTTACTGCTTCTAAAATGTGACAGTACCTCATTGAACTTTTTAGGGAATTTATCTTGAAACTCTTTAACAATTGTATAGCCATCCTCGTTATCATCATCAGTTAGGATTCTCATAAGGTTAGTTCTTGTTGCATGTTCAATGTCTAAACAAAGCATGAGTAGATATTCTCTCAAACGTACATCTAATTTAGCAGTGGCAACGAGATGATCAAATGTTAACTTATCATATCCCCCTTGAGGAAGTTTAGGGAAATTTTTTCTATAACTAGAAATTTTATAATAGTAACTTCTAGTTTTGAGATAGTTTTCAATTTGATCTTCAGTATAGCTACCAGGAGATATATTTTTATCCTCAAGTTTTTGAATAAGATCTTTAAAAGATAATTTGGGTTTCATTATTTCTCCTATTTTTCTCAATACTTACACCCCTATATATTTGAGGTAGGTACGTTCTTAGCAGGTTGTAAGATGAGGTGTGTAATCGTTATCATGGTTAGATTAGAGCAAAGAATTTCACGAAAAGAAAACTTTCTTATTTTTTGATAAAAGACCTTTTATATTTCACACAATATAAAATATAAAGTGTTCAAAAATAAAAATTTCTTCGAAAAAGATAATAAGTTGAGATGTGCTACCCTTGTCTCTAATTAAAAGGAAAATTTAAAATTACTCGTTAAAATAAGATGACTTTGGCTTACGTTGAAAGTTCTGAAACCGACCAAGGAATACTGAACTATCCTATTATAACCGGCTGAAAACGGGCTATAATTCTCAGAAAGACTCAGCTATTTTTGATTAAAGAGTAAGGGTGTTATGGAACTTAATGTCACAGATAAAACAACTTGTGTAAAAATACCAGCCAAGAGTTTTGCGGGCTACCAAACATGGAAAGCGCCATGACCTTCGAATGAGTTGATCACGCAGGTTTTCACAGTTATATGTCAGTATCTCTAGCCAAATCCTTTATTTCATCTTAGAAATGAAGGTTTTTTTATTTAAATTTACATTAATTTTGTAGGCTTGGGAGGAGTTGTTAAAAAGTCCCTAGCCTAATGATTATCGTTAGTTATGTCATCTCTAGTTTAGGAGTTACCTCATTTAGACCACCTTTCTGAGAAAAGAAAGGTGCCTACATTAAGCTGACATTATAGTTGTGTAATTGTATTCCCTTGTCAAATAGCTTATGATAGAAATATTATAAGGGAAAAAGGTTATATATTATGGAACAAGAAGTACGCTTTAAACTGCATAAAGTGAAGAAGAATTGGGTAACGATTGGGGTAACAGCACTCTCAATGGTTACCGTTGCTGGTGGCACTTTGTTGGAAGACCAACAGGTTCAGGCCGATGAGCAAAATGCTGCGAATCAGTCGGGTGATAGCAGTCAGGATTTGCTTCGAGAAGCGTCTGCCACAACGAATGATACAGCAACTACAGTAGCACCAACTATCTCAGCAGATGCCAATACTGCTAGCGTCAACATTCCTGTCGCAGATGCCACTAACACGACAACAGCTGCCACAGATAGAGCAGCGGCACCTACTACAACTGCAGCGACAGTTGATACTAACTCAGGTCAAGCAGCACCAAGTACAAATGTGCAAGCAACTGCGGCTGATACGAGTGCTACACCTACAGATACAAATAATGCGACTGCAACAGCTACGACAGACCGTGCAGCAACAACTGATACGGCAAATACAGAAGCTCGTACACGTAGTCGTCGTGCCTTGGCAGAAACTCGTGAAGCCAACACCAACACGTCAACTGGCATCCAATGGATTAACGGCAAACAATACTATGTCAATAGTGACGGTAGTGTGCGTAAGAACTTTGTCTTTGAGCAAGATGGTAAGTCATATTACTTTGATGCTGAAACAGGGGCTCTTGCGACCAAGTCACAGGATGAATTTTCAACAGAACCTATCAAGGCAGCTGTGGATTTTTCATCTGGAAATCAGCTCTACAAAAACGATAACAAATCTTTGGACCAACTTGATACCTTCATCACAGCGGATGCCTGGTACCGTCCAAAGAGTATTCTCAAGGATGGTAAGACTTGGACAGCTTCAACTGAAGCAGACAAACGTCCTCTCTTGATGGTTTGGTGGCCTGACAAATCGACTCAGGTTAACTACCTTAACTACATGCAAAATCAAGGTCTTGGTGCAGGATCATTTTCAACCAACTCTAGCCAGGAAAGTCTAAATCTAGCTGCTAAAGCGGTTCAGACTAAGATTGAAGAGCGTATTGCGCGTGAAGGCAATACCAACTGGTTGCGTACAAGTATTGATCAGTTCATCAAGACTCAGCCAGGTTGGAATAGTAGCACTGAAAATAGTTCATACGACCACTTGCAAGGCGGACAGTTGCTCTTTAACAATAGTAAGGGTGATACTGGTAACCGTACTAGCTACGCCAACTCTGATTATCGTTTGCTTAACCGCACACCGACAAACCAGAGTGGGACACGTAAGTACTTCAAGGACAATTCTATCGGTGGTCTTGAGTTCTTGCTTGCCAACGATATTGATA
>OLOE01001075.1_pt1 | contig 12394 bp, 14 predicted proteins | sample 1673201 | NCBI WGS metagenome assembly OLOE01 (sample SAMEA3136765, study PRJEB25190) | human gut metagenome | biome: human gut; feature: human-associated habitat; material: faeces | place: Austria | collected 2013
AGAAGAGGAGCCGGCCCCCTACCTCAGCGATGGTTGGGAAGTCTATTTCTGGTGCAACGATTTCAGCAATACTGCACACGGCTGTGGACTCTCTGGCAGAGATTATTCTTATTTTACGCTGACCTTCAATGAACGGCAGACAGTTTCTCAGCGCAGGGTGCTTTGTGAGCGGCTGCTGGAATTTCTGGATACGGAATTTAAAAGCCATCCGAACCTGCATGTGGCGGTACAGTATTCCACCTGGTATGACACCAAAAAAATTGAAAGAGACGCCCAAAAGATGCAGTATCTTCTGGATGGGCGGCGCCATATCTACGGTGGGAAGGAGGGGCGATTTTTCCTTGAAAGCGGCGAATTGCTCTTCCGCCCCAAATATGCAAAACGAACTGTCTATCGGATAGACCGGGCAGACATTCTCACAATCTGCTGGGAATTAGGACTGATAGCTGATAACTGCAGCGAAGATGGCCATCCTGCATCTGCGGAAACCAACCATACCACCACACTTCTCCCCTATGAGAAGTACGGCTCTACCCACCAGATCCAGCTCACAGTTACCTCTTATGTAGGCGGTAATCTTGCAATTCAAATGGTAGCCTGGGAGGACGGATATCCCGAACCTTGGGCGTCTTTGACCGTCAATTTGGATGGCAAGCGTCAGAAAGACTGTGCATTCATTGACACCAACGGAGACCCTGATTTTCCTGTTTGGCTCATTCGTAATGGGCTGGCAATCCCGACTGGCGTCCTACAGCGCAGTGGGTTCTGCGAGTACCCGGAATACCGTTTCCGAGCGGACCGGCTGCAAGAACTTGATCCGGACGGGTACGCTTCCTACCTTGCTTCACAGCAAAGCGGAAAAAGCGCATAAACAACAATGACGACGAGACTGCCTCTCCCCTATCCTGTACTTTGGAGTCAGTCTTACAACACAACGACCGGTGGGTTGCTTTTTGCAGCCCACCGGTTTTGCTTGGAGGAAATCAATGCAGCCAATACCATTCAACATGAAAGGAACGGAATATGCCATAACCATTAAAGTTGCCACCTACGCGGAAGGCAACCTCGCTATCAAACTTTATCAAGAGAATTTCGGGCAGTTGATATTCTGGGACACTCTCACCACAAATCTGGGTGGTCTGCGGCCGAAGGACTGTGGTTTTGTCAACACAAAGACCACTGGCAAACGGTTTTATGCATGGATTAAGCGCAACGGACTAGGAGAACCAACAGGCCAAATTCGCTCTGAAAACGGAGTGGATAATGTGGAATATCTCTTTAATAGCAAGAAGCTTAAAAAGCTTGACCCTGACGGCTATACCTACTATTCCAGGCGATTGAAAGGAGAGCTTGGCCGCCAATATGAACGCTTGTATTTGGCACTTCGCCGGCTCGCAAATCATGTTCCTCACTTCCACTACACGGATTACAGCGGATGGCGAAAACTCCAAGACTCTGATGATACGCTCCCATTATGGATTGAAGCCGAAGATCCGGCTCACTGCTTGCGGTATATTTTCGAGCAGCGCGGAATTATGCTGCGGACCACAATCATTAACTGCGAGACCCAAACTGTGCAACGCTATATTCACCGCCGCAAAGAAGATATGGCCACCAACCTGCTTTCGTTTTATCAAGGGGAACTTCCTGTATACCCGCCTTGGTCAGAAGATCGGCGGCGCCAGAGTGACACAAGACACGAAAATCCCCTTATCCAGACTTTCAAAGAAACTGCAGAAATCCGCCAGCAGGCAGGAAAGAAAAAGAAATCTCAAAAAAGGAGGACTTGACAATGAAACTGCTGCTCTACCCCAAGGGGCTGTTGGAAGCAGCCTGGTGCAAAGACAAAAAACTTTATGCGGACGGTGACGCCGCAGATCCGCCCAAATGTCTGCGGTGTGGCGCCCCGCTGGCTCCGCATCTGATGGTAAACGCCCTTAGCCGCTATGTGGATGTCCAGATCTGTGAGGCCTGCGGGATGGACGAAGCTCTCCGAGATGCAGCGCATATTCCCTTGCCTCTTGAAGAATGGGACGCGATTAAACAGGGGCGGCTGTTGAGGCCGAAAAAAAGTCGTGACTGCTATCTGAAGACCACCTGCGGCTTTGATCAAGTGTTCCAGCACACCTATACTCCCCCCATGCAGGCCACCAAGCGACCTGTCAGCGAGGTGGCTTACTCCCGCTCCGATTATGACGGGTGCCGGTGGTGGACGACCTGGCATGATGAGCGTGGGCAAAAACCGGCTCCAGAGCTGGCAAAAGAAATTGACGAGTTTCAGAGTGCCCTGTTCAAACTGCCGGCCTTCAAGACGCTGGAAACCATGCGGCGGTTCTGCCGCTATGCACAGCCTACCAACGAGGCAACGGAATTCAACCTTTATTCCGAGACCGATCACCTGTATATCTGGGTTCGTTTGATCACCCGGTTTCGGGATTACAACGTCTATGTTCACTATTACGATAAGAACTACCAGTAAAATGTGAAATGGGGCGCAGATTTACAGTCTGCGCCCCATGATTATTACAAGCAACTCCGTTTTCTTCTTATGTTAAGCTCTAGCTGCAAACCGTCAAGCATCAAAATCCAAGCTACACTACGGTATTTTTATATCATTTGCACGATTGAATGAATAACATTCATTGACATCTCAAAAAATGGTGTTATACTGATAGATGGAAAGGAGGTCAATGCCATGAATGCTGTAAAAGAAAACTCAAAGGCTGCTTTTAACCAACAAGCTGCTACCTATGACACAGATATTAAGGGCCAGCACGCCCGCTCCCTTTATCCTGTCCTGTTGGAAAAGCTGTCGCGCATTCCATTCCAATCTGCCCTTGATTTAGGGTGCGGAACTGGCGAGATGTTAAAGCTTATTTTACAAGAAGATGTTGGCAAAAAATTATACGGAATTGACTTGTCAGAAAAAATGCTTCATGTTGCAAAGTCAAAGCTACCGGAGCAAGTGAAACTGTTGTTGGGAGATAGTGAGGCACTCCCTTTCCCGGACAATACCTTTGATGTCGTGTATTGCAACGATTCGTTTCATCATTATCCGGCTCCGATGAATGTCCTAAGAGAAGTACACCGGGTATTGAAACCCGGCGGCACATTCCTGATGGGCGATTGCTGGCAGCCACTTGTAGGGCGCATCATTATGAATTTCTATATGCGTCACAGCAAAGAGGGAGATGTTAAGATTTACTCCGAAGCAGAAATTGTTTCTATGCTTTCAGAATATTTTCGTAATGTATCGTGGGAGCAGATTGGAAATACTGCGTATATTGCTATGGGCGCAAAATGATTGATATTCACTCATTGATTTTTTCGTGTGGGGGTGATATGATAAAAAAAAGGGGGCTCAAAACTATGCGAGTTACAAAAGAGCCGGAAGTACGGAAACAGGAAATCTTAGACACTGCCCTCAAATTGTTTGGGGAAAACGGCTATGAAAAAACCTCGATTGCAGATATAGCAAAAGCAATCGGCGTGGCACAAGGTTTGTGCTATCGCTATTTTCCGTCCAAAGAGGCTTTATTTGACTGTGCGATTGCACAATATGCCGATGTGTTAGTAGAGCAATTCGCGGATGCCGAAAAAGACGACCGCAAAACCTTGCGTCAGATCATTGAAGAAATGCCTACCACTATGGAAAAGCAGGACACAAAATATTATTCTGTTTTTCATGGAACGGAGAACAGAAAATTTCACGATCAGCTCGCCCTCAAGGTATGCGAGAAGTTGGTGCCGCTTGTAGAAAAACTGCTGCAACGCGCCAAACAAAAAGGCGAAATTCAGTTTGATGATTTGCAGGCCGCTGCGACATTTTGTGTATATGGTCAGCTTGGTATTCTGCTGGCAGACGATCTTACGCAAGAAGATAAATCCAAACGGATTCGTGAATTTCTCATATTTGCACTTCACCTTTGAGATGATCCCCCGTTTTGGGACGGGGGATTTTCAAAGAGCAGAAAATGAATAATCTTCATTCAATATAGTGTGCCGCGAGCAGCGGTGCTTATTTTGAGCTTTTATGTGAATGTTGTTCATTCATCTATCGAAGAAAGGGTGTTTATTATGCCAACTAAAATTGACTTTATAGGGGGAAATACAAAGCGTTGCCTTATGGCAATGGCTCTCCCCATGATTGCCGCCATGTTCCTCAATATGATGTATAACCTTGTAGACAGTCTGTGGATCGGAAATCTGCTCGGTAAAACGGCCTATGCCGCTTTAACAAATTCTACCCCCATCATTTTAATTTTGACTTCTGTTGCAATGGGAGCAACAAACGGTGTGTCTATTTTGATCTCCCAAGCCATTGGTGCAAAGGATAAGAAAAAGGCCGAAAGTTTGATAGCCACATCGTTCTGCGTAGCAGTGACATTTTCTCTACTTGTCACCATTTTGCTTGAAATTTTTCTTCCGGGAATTTTAAAAGCCTTGAACACTCCTGCCGAAACTTATGATATGGCATACAGCTATTTGGCAATTTATATCCTTGGCTATCTGGCAGTTTACCTCTACTTGTATTTCACTGCGGTTTTGCGCAGCTTTGGTAATTCCATGTTTCAGGCTGTTGCAATGCTGGTATCAACCATTTTGAACGCAATTCTCGATCCCATTTTTATTCATTTTATCGGGTTTCATGGTGCAGCGATTGCGACATTGCTTTCACAGATGATTTGCCTGCTGTTTATGCTGATCTATCTGAAAAAGAAAAAGTTATTTACATTCAAAATCTCTGCTTTTAATAGCAATGATGCTCTGCTGCTGATTCAAAAAGCAATTCCCTCTGTAATTCAGCAAAGCATTCCAGCAATCAGCACAACTTCCCTTACAGCACTCGTCAGTACATATAGTGTAACGGCAATCGCGGCTTATGGGGTAACGGGAAAACTGGAAACCATCCTGTTCTATCCGGCTATGGCTCTGAACATGGTTTTAACCACCATCATCGGCCAATGCGCTGGTGGAACGCGATATGATCGAGCGAAAGACTATTTGAAATGCGCTTTGGGATATGGGTGTGGCCTGCTTGTGATTCTCTCTGTTCTGGTAGTTGGATTTTCAAAACAGCTTTCCGGTCTGTTCGTCAGAAGCAGCGATGTTGCGGTTATTGTCGGTACATATTTTCTGATTGTCAGCATCGGGTATGTTCTTAACACAGTTACAAACTGCTATTTGGGTGCGCTTAACGGCATGGGAAAGCCGTCAAAAAGTATGTTCTTGATGATTTTCTATTATATTGTGGTTCGGATACCTTTGGCCTATTTGCTATCTTATTTGGGATTTGGCCTAAACGGGATTTGGGTTGCGGTACTGGTTAGTCATATAGTAGCCAGTCTTGCAGCTACTATGACAGGGACAGTTCTTATAAGGAAGAAAGGAAACATTAAAGCGTAACGACTTCTTTCAGACACAATATGTTGAGATAGCTGCCGCACGACGGCAAAAAAAAAGCCGTCGTACAGCAGCCCTTTTGACACGCCCGAACTATTACATGGCGGCTTTGAGAAATCAAGGCCGCCGTTTTTTGGTGGCTCACAATGGAGGAAACACCATTATGAAAAAGAAAATTATCATTTACCTTGAAGATCTCACAGCATCCCAGGAAGTTTTGCTCCAGGAACTTCTTCAGAGCTTTTGTGCGGGGCAGATTGAGGTGCTTGAAGATACCACCTCTACCCTGCTGGTCGGTGACCTGCAGATTGATGTGGAGCGGCGCCAGGTGTGGCGGGCCGGCAATCTGATAGAACTGACTTCGATGGAATTTGATATTCTTTACCTGTTAGCCCACCACCCGGGGCAGGTATTTTCCGCTCGGCAGATTTACGAAGCCGTCGCAGCAGATTCCTTTGATGCCAGCTGGACCGGGATTTCCAGCATGGTCTACAAACTCCGGCGCAAGCTGGGTGCCGGTATCATCGAAACAGTCTGGGGACACGGGTATAAATTCATCGTCCCAGGCATCTCAGCCAAATGGAAGTAAGCGCACAACGGTTTTCTTCCGCTGTGCGCTTCTTTTATTCCTCGCGCCGGTAATGAGGTTCCGGTAAATAAGGCTCTTTCTGGTATTTGCAGTATTTCTCCGATATTTCGGCAGACCCCTCCAGGCTTTCCTCGCTGTAATCAATCGGCTCATCACAAACTGCGTCCAGCAAAATGCGCTCCAAATGCTCAAATTCTGAAAACTGATCCAGGGAGGCCATCACAAAAGAGTCGCGGACATAGCCGGCACTGGCAGCCATCAATTCCTGATCCATAAAGTATCCATGATGCTCCACAAAAAAGGTCATCATCATTACAACCGTTCGGGTATTGCCCTCCCGGAAAGGGTGCACCTGCCAGATCGGCGGAAAGAGGCTAATGAGCTGATGGACGAATTCTTCCCGGCTGATGCCATCCCATCTAACATTTTCCAGCCGCTCAAAAGCCTCATTGAGATCTTCTTCTATCCTGTCATCGTTGCTGTACCAAACGCTTCGGCCTGCCAGCAGTTTCTCCCGTTTTTCAATATTGATAATGCGGTACTGGCCGGCCCACTCATAAATGTCGGCAAACAGGGTCCGATGGATCTCCCGCAGGCCATCCGGAGAAAAGTCCTGAAAGCCCTGTTCGTACAGTAGCATCATATTTGCTCTGGATTGCTCGGCCTCGATGCGATCCAATGTTTTCTCATTTTTGATGCCCAGCTCGTTTTTCAGGACAGGCACATCTTCATACAGGTACGGGTCAGACACGGCTCTGGCGCTCCTGCTCCGCGATCCGGCGATGATGTGCCAGCAATGCCTGCTTCATCTGTTCGCCCGTCAGTTCGCCGCGGGCCCAGCTGGCAGATAGCGACCGTGAATAGCTGGAAATCGGTGCACCCTCAATGGCGTTGATTGCATCGGCCGTCTTGACTGCTGCAATTCGCTTCTTTACCAATGGACTCATAGCGCCTTCACCTCCTTGCTGATTTTAGTATAACACAAGGATGGCCCTGTTGCCAATAGGCCAGGTCAATGCGAACCTTGCTGGTTTTGAAAGCGGATTGCAAAGACTTTAAGCCCACGGGAAAGACCCTGAGATAGCAATCTCAGGGTCTTTCTCATAAACTTAAATCCGGAACAGTTCAATCGCCCGCATCAGTGTGATGCACAGCTCCTGGTACAGATCCTCATCCAGTCTGCCGTTGATCACGGCATACTTGAGCAGCAAGGGGCGGTACATGAGCAAAATGCTTGTGACGGCCTCTTGGTCACCGCCCTTGGCTCGCCGCAGCATCTGTTCAAATGTCATATCCGTTCACCCCCTCGATGCTCTTCTTCAACTTCCGAATGGCCCGGTAATACACCGCGGCCGCACCCTTATACGACAATCCCAGCTGCACGCCGATCACATCGAATGGGCGCTTGTCCAGTACGCGGGCAAGGAACACATACCGTTCCCGCTCGTCTAGCTGTTTCAAGGCATACAGGAGCGCACCGCTCTCAATGTTCTCCCAGAGGGGCAGCCGCTCCATCACTTCCTGCTCCAGCGTCTGGCTCACGACAAAGATTGTATCCGTCAGGGTCTCCTGATTGCTATACGCATAAAGGGCCTTCAGATAATCCCGCTGGGTGCGCCTGACCGCCTGGATTAAGTAACCCGTAAACTTGATTTGCAGTTCTTCCCTTGCTTGTCCATTATTTCGTTGCCACATGATCTTTTCCTCCAAATCATTCAAGAAGTCCAACAGGTTTCTTGAACTTTCGGAGGAGACCGGCATCGAACTAACGGGCGTGTGTGTTTGTTACATAAACAAACACAGCCAACCGCACACCGCAAAAGTGAACGGCCGGCCGTGTAAAACACATAAAGAAGTCCGTCACGACTTCCGCCGCCCACAGGAGGAGGCTTGTCGCTCGATTTGCGATGTTCCCGCCTGCTCCTGTGAAAAGGGCGGCGGAAGAACCGTATTGTAAAGTAAGCTGTGTGTCGAAATGTAAGCAGATGGACGAACCTCTTTATGTGCATGATCCATCTTTCTCTCATGCACCTTTGGCTCCCTGCCATCTGAACCACACTTTGCACACGAGCCCGCAGCTATCAAGACTAGGTAGCGGGCCTGCCAACGATTTGGGTTCAGTATCGCTCTAAAAATATTGTCGTTTTTTTGTCGCCTGCAAAACAAAGGGGCGACCTTATTCATTTACGAATAAAGCCGCCCCCGATATCTTGAAATTTCCTCTGCTATTTCGATTCTTGGTTTTCATACTTATTTCCCCGTTTTCAAAAGTACGATTTCATGTTAAACCGTCTAAAACTCCATTTTTATGATAACTGGCAAATCTGACTGAATTCTGACCAAATCTCTATTTTCCCTTTTAATTGCAGCTTTTTACATAAAAGGAAAGTGCAGCCCCGCTGATAGAATAGACAAGAGCTACACTTTCTTTGGTTACTTCTTTTCTGTCAAAGTCTTTTTTAAGTGTTGAAAACTACTCTCGCTGATGACATGCTCAATCCGGCAGGCGTCCCGCTCGACAGTAATGGGGTCTACCCCAGCATTTGTCAGCATTTCTGTAAAGAAGCGGTGCTTTTCGTAGATTTGCTCGGCGACTTCCCGGCCCACATCGGTCAGGTGCAGAAAATAGTCGCTGTCCATCGTCAGGAAGCCCCCGTCCCGCAGGGTCGCCACCGCATGGCACACGCTGGGCTTGGACACCTCCATGTGCCGAGCCACATCCACGGAGCGTACCATGCCCATCTTCTTGTGGAGAAGAAGTATGGCCTCCAAGTAATCCTCACCGGAAGCGTACAGTTTTTTATCCGGAGGCATTGCACACACCAGCTCCTTGCTTGCGGGAGAAGAAAGCCCGCAAGAGCCCTACAGCATCCCCGTCCATCGGCCGATGCCACAGCACCTTGCTCCCCTGAATGAACAACAGGTAGGTGCAGCACTTATAAATGAGCTCCGGGTCATGCGTAATCAGAAACAGGCTCTTTCCCATCTTTTTCAGACGGTTTAAGTTGTCCGATACCTCCAGCATATGACGGTAATCCAATCCGCTGGTAGGTTCGTCAAATATCAGGACCTTTTTGTCCGATGCTATTGCACTGCCAATCGCCACCCTCTGCTTTTCTCCTCCGGACAGGGACATGGGGTGCAGTTTTGCTTTGCCCAACAGGTCAAGGCTGTTCAGTATCTCCTTGGCGCGGGCTGTGTCTGCTTTCTCGTCCTCGCCATCCATACTAAGCATCAATTCGTCCAGTACATCTTCTGTGAATAGCTGGTGATTTACATCCTGCATGACCATATAGGAGATATGCCTGCGCTGCTTCGCGTCATAGGAGGCCCCATCCATTTCAAGCACACCTTTCGCTTTTTTATCCAGACCGCACAGGCACCGGGCGAAGGTAGATTTTCCCGCGCCGTTGTTTCCGATGATGCCGATGATCTCCCCTTGGGGCAGGGTCAGGTCTGGAATATCCACATTGAGGGGGCCGTGCTTTTCATAGGAGAACTGGAACCCCTTGATATGTAATTGCGGAGCGGCCAGCTTGGGAGCGGCCTCCGGGGACAGGTGGAATGGGTCCAGTGCCCGCAGCCCCATTCCCTGCAATTCATCGGGCGGTAGTTTTTGAAACTCCGCCCCGGTAAATTCCCGTACAATACTTCCGTGTTTCATATAGAAAATTCGATCTGCATAGGGAACGAGATAATAAAGCCGGTGTTCCGCGACAATCACGGTCTTTTTCTCAGACTGCCAGTGCCGGATCACACCAATCAAATCTTCGATGGTGGCAATATCCAGATTGGAGGACGGTTCGTCCAATACGAAAATGTCCGGGCGGATTGCGTCAGCAGATGCACAGGCAATTTTTTGCTTTTCCCCGCCGGACAGGGCAAACAAGCTCCGGTTCAGCAGTTTTTCCAGCTTGAGGCTGTGGGCGGTTTCCTCCAGACGCTTCCGCATCTCCGGGACCGGCAGGGCCATGTTTTCACACCCAAAAACAATCTCGCTGGTGGTATCTACATTGTAGAATTGTGTCCTTGGGTTTTGGAATACAGATCCCACCCGCTGCCCGATTTGATAAAGAGGATAGTCTTTTAACTCTTTCCCGTCTAAAAGGACTTGCCCGGTCAGTTTCCCTCCGTAGTAATGAGGGATCAGACCGTTGATCAGCCGAGTCAGCGTTGTCTTGCCACATCCGGACTCTCCGCAGAACAGAATAGTTTCGCCATCCTGTATTGTTAGATTTATATGGCTCAGGTTGTTCTCGGTTTCCCCGCTCTCATAGGTAAAGGAAACATCTTTTAATTCGATCACAGTATCACCTCCTTACCACGGACTGAAAAAGTATGTGGAGAGCAGTGCGGCTCCGGCAATCAGCACCGCCAGCAGATCCCAGCCAGTAAAACCGACCTTTGTGATATTGGTGCGCCGGACCGGGTTATCCAGGCCGCGGGTCAGGGCCGCCGCGGAGAGATCATCCCCAATTTTGACCACCGAGATCATCAGGGGAATAAAACGGTATTCAATCAGGGCAGCGGGGTTTTGCCAGAATTTCTTTGTCCCGAACTGGACCTCCCGCATCCGCATGGCGTCCTTGATGGCGGCCGACTCCTCCTGCATGGTAGGGATAAAGCGAAACAGGACGGAGAGCGGAATGGTGATCTGCCGCCCAATGTGCATCCGGCCCAGTGCGGTAATGCACTCGCTGGCCGTGGTGGATTTGATGATCATAAAGGCCGGAAACAGTCGCAGGACCAGTCCCACCAACAGGACTACCAGCATATTGACGATCATGGGAAACTGGACGGAGTTCTGGATGGCCTGCACAAACAGCCCCGCTGCGAACAGACAGAAGAACACTGTTGCTGTCTTATACTGTCGGTTAGTCAAGAACAGGACAAAGGGAATCATCGCCACCGCGATCATAAAGGCGGTGTGGCTGTATAGAAATTCTGCGGTAGCGACAACGGCCATCAGCAACAGCTTGGTTCGTGGGTCCAAGCAAAAGCCTGTTCTATTTTCAACAACCGCTTGAAGCTGCTCCATTACACAATTCCAGCTCTCTCAAAGTGTTTTTTCAGCATTTTATGGCCCAGCAGTGCGCCCAGAATACCACCCACAAACAGCAGTGCAAGGCCCACATACAGCATCCAGGAAGGCATCAGGGATTGCAAGGTGTTTGCGTACTGATCACCCATGGAGGTGTGGATGTTTTCCCAATACGCTTCGCCGGCAAACCAGAGGTTGGCGGGGCAGCCCATGATACCGAGACAAAAGCAGGCATAGCTCAGAACAGTGACCTTGAATTTCTGATAGCCTCCGATTTTAAGTACCACATCGCTTAGAATGCCGCCGAGCACCCAGCCGAGAAGGCCGATCCAACCGTAGCCGATCAGATAGAAGAAGATGCCGCCGATGATACCTGTGATAGTCAGCATACCAAACTTCTGAATCTTGGTATAGTAAAGCATCATAGGAATGCCGCAGACAATGGGCCAAATTATGAACAGGAACGGGTAGACCACAGGCAGTGCGGTAAGCAGACCGACAACAAAGAAAATAACGAGGGTCATGGCTGTGTAAATGCCGACATTGATGAGATCTTTACCTGTGAGTTTCTTTGTGTTTTCCATTTTTGAATATTTCCTTTCTGAAAAAATTAAGTGTTGAAATACCTTGTGCGAATGAGACGCTGCGGTTTCACCTCCACATCATTTGGTTAGTATATGCTAACTATTGTGCAAAAATTTTGGGGATCAGATCCCCAAAACTGTCTGCCATCCGGAGTTGAAAAAAGAGGCAAGCGTGTGAACATATCTCAGTGCGGCCTCCTTTGGGAAGTTGTGCATAACTTTTCTTTAATTTCCTGAAACTTCTTCCTGAACCAATCGAGTATGGGTATTCCGTCAATGCACAGCCTGAATTTTCCTTTCTCCTGGGGGTTCCTCTCCACTGTTGCCGTTGAGTGCTCCGTCCTGAACTTCTCCTTGTACTCTTTTGAATAGAGCCTTCCCTTGAACTCCACGGGTTGCAGGCTGACAATTCGTCTTGTCAGTTCTTCGGTGAAGCCCACTTCCCGGCATTGTTCTGCTATGGGCATCAGTTCCTTTACGATAGGGAAGTAGGTGTCTATCAGTTCCAGCCGATTGTCGTATTCTGCGATTTTCTGCCGGTAGCTCCGGTCAACTCTGTTTATCTCGCTGCTGTGACGGTTTTCCATTTTTGTCTGCTCCCTCTGTTCGGCTTGCACCTGCTTTTGCAGATTCACAATGTTCCGTTTCAAATTTTCATTCTCCGCTTCCAGCCTCTTGACCTTGCTGCCGCCCAAAAGAGAACTGACACCGTCCGCTATGGCTGTCGTGGCGTTCACAGCAGCACTCTTCATCTTTTGGGTGTTGATTTCCCCTTTC
>OLOE01001076.1_pt1 | contig 12387 bp, 10 predicted proteins | sample 1673201 | NCBI WGS metagenome assembly OLOE01 (sample SAMEA3136765, study PRJEB25190) | human gut metagenome | biome: human gut; feature: human-associated habitat; material: faeces | place: Austria | collected 2013
ACATGAGCTTGTACATTTCTCTGATTTCTTTACAATCCATTCGATCACCATCCTTGAATTTTAACTTTCGCATATTTGCGATGTGAATATAGGATACTGCGCTTTTATGCGAATGTCAATAGTTTTCGCAAAATTGTTACTTTTTTCTTGCGCTTTTATGTTATGGTGTGGTACAATAAGGAAAATCCTGCAAAGAGAGTGAACGAAATGAACATCGGAGAGAAAATCAAGCGCATCCGCCAGCACCGCCGCATGACCCAGAAAGAGTTGGGCGAGCTGGTCGACCTCAGCGCAAACCGCATTGCACAGTACGAGATGGGTTACCGCGTACCAAAAAAGCCCCTGCTAAATCAGATAGCAGAGGCTTTGCGTGTTTCCCCATTGGCACTTTCCGATGGCGGAAACGGTCCGGCGAACGATATTCTGGAGCAGCTTTTCTGGCTGGACGAGGAGCAGCCCGGCGTTATCAAGCTGGTCCCCACCGAGCGCGGCACGGCACAGTATAATGCTAACCCGAACTTCGCGCTGCACTATGATGATAACGATAGCTGGCCGCCACGCTCCCCCGTGGCGATGTGGTTTGATGATACGATTCTGGATGATTTTCTAAAGGATTGGGCCACGGTTCAGAAGAAGTTGTATGCGGAAGAGATCACGCGGGCAGAGTATTTTGAGTGGAAGATTATGTGGCCGGAAACTTAATCTGCGGTCTAGAAATGAAGTAAACATCAATTTAATACTATCGTTTATTTATGTTCCATAAAACAGTAGAATAATAAAATATATGTATGAAAGGATGCGTTCTTATGCCATATTTGTCTTTTTCTCAAAGAATGGGAATTAAGCCGATAGAAGTGCCGATTCAGACAGATTGTCTGAATGAAGATACACGGATGGACATTTGGAATAGATTTTATCAGTGGTTTAGCAGTTGTGTGTCGGACTCCGGATATATGATCAATTTAGGTATGAACAAAAAAAATTTTTGTATTCGCATTTGGTCTCAATATATGCGGCATGATTTATCGCAACTTTACACCTGCCAACAGATTGTAGACTCTGCTAAAAAGATTATCCTTCTGCAAAAAACTGCTTGGTACGATATTTTAGATTTCTGTGAGAAAGTTGTCAACGACACCTACCCTTATACTTATATCTTTTCCAATATGCTTGATAATGTATTTAAAGCAGATAATGTCGGCTATCGCATCATCGGCAAGCAGATTTCTCCCATCACAAACGAAACGGAAATTCAATCCATCGAATCTGCGCTTGCATTAAGCGGGCCGTTTTCCGGGGCCAGAATCCATATCCAGACCGCCCTTGAGAAATACTCCGACAAAACCGATCCCGACTACCGCAACTGTGTGAAGGAATCCATTTCCGCAGTAGAATCCATGTGCCAGATCCTTGCCGACAATCCGAAAGCTACCCTAGGCGCAGCATTAAAGGTACTTAATAATAGCGGCATTGACATCCATTCCGCCCTCGCAGCGGGGTTTGAAAAAATCTACGGTTATACCAGCGACCAGGACGGCATCCGTCATGCCATCCTGAACGAGAGCAAAACCGTAGAGCCGGAGGATGCGCTGTTTATGCTTGTGTCTTGCAGCGCCTTCTGTAACTATCTGCAGCAAAAAGCTGTAAAAGCCGGTATCATTTAACAACTCAACCCCGGCAGGGCACAGGCGGAGGCATAGATGGGTGAAGCCCTTTGCTACTAGCGCACGCGTCACATCGCATTGGTATGGTCTGACACTCGCGTAAGGACTGGTTACTTGCTGCCTGTAAACAGGCTCTTTAGAAGTTCGGCATAGTGCTTTCCACATTCCCAGCCGCTTTCGTTGAGAAAGTCAGACGTCACAAATTCCAGTAATCATACTTTGGTAATCGTATAAAATTGGACATCCCATAAATATAAGACTCACGCTGATGAAGGGTGATAAGGTGGTCGAGGGTATCAAATAACTTTCCAATTTTGCGCTGTTCCTCAAGTGAAGGGAGGGATACTTGTCCCATACAGAGTTTGTCGTAATAGAAGTAGAGACGAACACCACCCTCTTGCAACTGCATAATCAGCTTTTGAAAATCAGGCGATTTGAACCAATGCCAGAGGAGTCTATCATCCACATCGTCAGAAGTCTTAAAGACCTCATAAAGTGAACTTACTATCACACTTTTTCCCGTGTCTTGGTATCCAATGGAACCTACATTTATTCTTGCAGGGTTGTACGCAAATGAATTTGGAGAAACAATATAGTACATTCTTTTGTCGGCTTCTCGCATTGTACCACCGTTTTCAAACTTTTCATCTTGCGGTACGAATCCATTTTCATTTGTAATGGAATAACTCTCTAATGGCAGATTCTCTTTGTTCTTTTCACCCGCTGGAAAAGTAATATCCGAGAACTTCCGCTGTTCCCAAGCAGAAGTAAAAGGGCCTCGGATTTTCCTTGGCCCTTTTGTTCGACTTATCGCTTATAAATATGCAGCCTTACACCTCGAAGCCGCCGGTTACAATAAATTCCCGCAGCAAACTGTCCACTTTCTGGTTTACCTTGGGCGGTATCAGCTTTACGCCCTCTTTTTTCTCAAAATAGGCTTTTGCCTTTGCTTTGTCTACGCTTTTCTTCAGTTCGTCAAGGCGGCCAAACTCGTTGATATTGGTTTTCGTAAGCCCCAGACCCATCATATTGCGGAGCTTTTCTTCATCCAAGCCAAACACAACGGCAAAGCGGTGGATTTGGTCATTCTTCGCACGGCACTGGTACTCGGTGATGTAATCCCGCAGCGTCTTGCCGGGTTCGGGTGTGGCGTCGCCGCGTTCAATATCGTGCAGGAAGATGTTGGCAAACTTCTGTTCTTCCTGTGTCAAGCTGGCAAAGGACTTATGCAGTTCGGCTTTTGCCTGTTCTATGGATTCTCCCGATGCACCCGCCTGATTCAGCAGCTTCAGGTACTTATCAAAGCGGCTGTTCATATAGTTGGAATCAATCACACCGGTGTCGATTTCCGTCAAATAGCCCACCAAATCATACGGCGCATCGCCGTCATCGGAAGGGTCCGACGGCTCGGCGGACAGTTCCTTATAGCGCTGTGCCAAAATCAGATAGGCAGACTCATCAAACAGCATTTCGACATCAATGGTTTCATCGGCAGCATCGTCCGGGCAATGATATACGCTTTGATTCCATGTAAAGCCCTGCACACGCGCTGCCTCCATGTAGTCGTTAAGTTCACGGAACAGCTTTGCAAACTTGGCGCAGACGCTTCTGTCCTGCGGCAGCTTTTCAAAATCAGGCACACCCGCGCTCGTAAACAACTCCGCAATGTCGCCGTACACCTCGTTCATTTTTTCAAGGTTGTGGGCAAGGCGGTCAACAAACAATCCAATCGGGCGGTCACCGGAGTACAGCTTCACCGCTTTCAGCACATTTTGTTCCATTGTGTGCGGCTTGCGGTAATAGCGAATCACGCCGAACGGTTTTTCCGGTCCAAACAGTCGGTTTGTGCGGGAAAACGCCTGTATAATGTTCTCGTATTCCAGCATCTTATCCATATAGAGGGTATTAACCCACTTGGAGTCAAAGCCGATCAGCATCTGGTCAACAACGATCAGCAAATCAAGCTGTTGGTCGGGTGTGCGTTCAATGCGCTTATACTGCTCCTTGTGCGCCAGACGCAGCGACAGATCCTTCTTAAACCGTGCGTGGGTGGGTATTGTAAAATCCTGCCCATAGCGCTTATTGTAATCCTCGATAATTTCAACAAGCCCATCCTCTTTGTAAATGGCGCCGCCGTTATTATCAATGTTCGGGTCAAAAAGGCAGCTTGTTTTCAATTCCGGCATGGTGAGCTTCATCATGCGGTAATATTCGATTGCCTCCGGGATGCTGCTTGTGGCAAAAATGGCGTGGAACTTACCGTTGTGGCTCAAAGTCAGCCAGTTTTCCTTAATATCCTCGATAACGGTCTGTTTATGCTCTGCCGTCAGATATTGTGCATTGGGCAGATAATCCTCAATTCCTTTGATCCACTTTCCGTCCGGACCCGATTCGCCGTACATTTTCACCTGCGTGTTGTCCATGTACTTATAGTACACAGCGGCTTTTGCGGGGTCGTTCAGGGCGTCTGCAACCGTAGCTGCCTTTGCCTTTTCCAGTGCAACAGCCTGCCGCACATCTTTATCGCGGAAGGTAAGTACCTTGTACGGGTCAAAGCCCAGCACATTTTTATCGCGGATGCCGTCCGCTATGCTGTAACGGTGCAGTTCATTGCCAAACACATCGGTTTGCGCGTTGTTCTTTTTGGCGTTTTCCTCAAACACGGGCGTGCCGGTAAAGCCGAAGAAAATCGCACGGGGAAAGGTTTCTTTTATAATTGCCAGCATATCGCCAAAGGTGGAGCGATGCGCCTCGTCCACGATAAACACCAGCCGCTTTTTGCCGATCAGCTCAATATCGCGGGCATTTTTGCCGCTCTCCTCGTCACGGATGTTGCTCATCTTCTGAATAGAAGTCACAATCAGCGTGTCTGCGGTGGCAATGCTTTTCAGCTTGGAAATCAATACATAGGTGTTTTCCGTTGCCTGCACGGTCTCGTTTTCATCGGCAAAGGCGCGGTATTCTTTCAGCGACTGCGTTCCCAGCTCGATGCGATCCGTGAGGAAAACCACCTTGTCCGCATCGTTGGAATTGGCAATCAGCTGTGCGGACTTGAAGGAAGTCATCGTCTTGCCGCTGCCGGTGGTGTGCCAGATATACCCGCCGCGCTGCTTGCCGCTGTCCCATTTCGTTTTGGAAACCACATCCGAAATCGCACTGGCAGCATAATACTGATAGCTGCGCATAACCTTCAACACGCCGTCCGCATCGTCGGCCACGGTGTAAAAGCCGATCAGCTGATGCGCCATGGGGATGGACAGCAGCTTGGAGGCAATCTCTTTCCAATCGTTGATTGGCTCGTTGTTGAAGTCCGCCCAGTGGAAGTAATAATCGGTGTTGAATTTTCCGTCGGGACCGGGGTTGGCGAAGTAGACGGTTTCTTCCGGGTTCATTGCCACAAAAATCTGCACAAGCGAGAACAGCCCGGTAAACACACCCTCGTGGGCGTATTTTTCGATTTGGTTATATGCCTGACTCACCGGCACACCGCTGCGCTTTAATTCCAGATGGAACACCGGCATACCGTTGATCAGCAGCATCAAATCGCCGCGGCGGTCGTTCAGCATTTTGGATTTACCGGGAAAAATCGGCTGCTGCACGATCTGATAGCGGCTTTGCCCGGCGGCAATCTCCATGCGGTCATAGATTTTCAGGCTGACTTCCTTGCCGAAATGTGCCTTGTCATCGGGGTTATCGCGCTTGACAGAAACCGTTTTGCCGTTGATAAAGCCGTTCAGCTTCAGCGGCGTGCGCAGTTCCCGAATCTGCTCCACAATTTGCTGCATCTCGCTATCGGTCAAGGGGTAATCGCCAAGGCGATCTATGCCGCGGTTATTGTCAAAGAGAATGTTTGCCCAGTTGCGAATCAGATCCTGCTCGGTGGGATATTTCAGAATTGTGCTCTCCCAGCCTTTGGTCGTCAGGATTTTTATAAGCGCTTCTTCAAAGTCCGATTCCTTTTGAAAGGTCATTTGTTTTGCCCCTTTCCGGGTATTTGTGTACGCTTTTACAGCCGTTCGCGCACCATCATCAGGGCATAGCCCAGCAGGTTTTGCCCCTTCCACTTGCCAATATCCAGCCTGTCCGGGTCCTTCATCGACAAGCCGATGCCCCAAATGGTATCCCTGACCGCACATTCAGCCAAAACGGAACCTTTGGTGGCGGCAAGCTGCGCTTTCAGGTCGTCATTTTGGGTGAATTTGGCAAGCAGCCCTGTAAAAACAACGATTTGCCGAATACCGTTCCAATAACGCTCGCTATAATTGGCAACCAGCCTGCCAAGCGCCTTGATTTCGGCAACATCATCTGTTGCAAGAATTTTAGCCGCCACAGCCTTGTCACCAAAGTACACAGCCTTTTTGTACATCATATATTGTTCCATGGAGGAAAAGTCCACCCCCTCCACCGTAAAGCGGCAGGGGTACCAGTTGCTCAAATATCCGTTTTCCTCACTGGGGTTATGAAAGCAAACAACCGTCATTATACTTCACCGACTTTTTGTACCGCCAAATCCAGTTCCAGATCATGCAGCCCGCCGTATGCTTTTTCCAGAAAAGCAACCGGCACTTTTTTTACGACCTCGCTGCTGGGCAGATTATAATACCATTGATAATACGCATAAAATTCGCCGATCCAGTCCGGCACAAACCCCTCGATGGCTTTGCCGTCTTTCAGTGTAAAGCCATCGGTTTTGCAAAAGTACTCCCACAGTTCGGGGGCGCTCATCGTGTTTACATAGGCTTTGGCTTCGTCAATGCTTTTTCTGGTTTTGCTTGCCATATAGGAATTGATAAAAGCCGCAGTATCCTTGTCAGGGTATTTCTGCGCCACAAGGTCAAAGAGCTTGCCCTGATTTTCGACTACATCGCTTACATATTCCTTTGCATACGCGCGCATTGTCCCTCACCTCTCAAACAGTGTGCTGAACACCTTTGTGACCGTGTTCGCGTCGGAATCCACCAGTTCGCGCATCCGTTTTCTTGCGGTTATGTCGCGCTGATTGTACCTGTCGTTAAATTCAGTGTAGTCCACGGCAAGCAGCTCGTCGGTTATTTCTTTCAGGTTCGCATACGCGGCCTCGGATTTGATGCAATACTGGATGCCCAAACCGCCCAGGGACAGCAGATCTTCCAGAATATCCACATCAATATTATCGCGCACAAACTCTTTGGCAATGTAAAAGTAGGAGGCGTTTGCGCGCCAGCCGCAAATCACATCATAATCGCGGGTATCCATGCCATATTTTTCGATAAACTTTTTCGCCAGCATACGGTATCGCTTGGAGTCGGCGGCATCCCGATGCTTCATCAGCTCTGCCAGCCACGCAAGAACACTGTGCTGCTGAAAATCCAAGATTTTCAGCCCGGCGGTTTCCAGTTCGTACTTGTGAACCCAGCCGTTTGTGTCGTTCGGGCGGCAGACCGCCCATTCTTTGGCAAGTTCGATGTTCTCGGTAAGGTAAAAGCCCCTGCCGTAGTCGTGTTTATCATCACCGCCGCCAAATTTCGGCACAACGATTTTGTCGGGAGTGCCGTGATATAAAATAATTTTTCCCATTTTTTCACGATTCTCCTTAAACAAACATCTTTTCGAGCATAGATTTTTTGATATTTTGCAGCTTTTCTAACTCACGCTGATGAAGGGTGATAAGGTGGTCGAGGCGGTCAAAGTAAGCAGATATTGCCATCTGTTCTTTAACTTTTGGTAAAGCTATATCCATATCAGCAATCATTTCATAACGGACAGAATCAACGGATGTTTTAGCTGTCATTGACATAACTCTGTCGTAGAAATGATTAGAAAAATAATAGTAAAAATACTTCGCTGTAATTTCTTCAGAGAAATCAAACATCCTGTAAACACGCTGATGCAGGTCATATTTACCATTCACATAATGAAATACTTTACCTGTTCCAACGCCATCGCCAACGGTCAAAACTGCTTCTTCATCAAACAGGTATCTATTGCTATGCTCAACTATCGGAGAACGAACATAGAACGGGTAAATGCCATCATCAACACGGTCTTGAGTATTGCTTTTTCCTGTCGAAATAGAGCAGAGGTCTTTTGCCTTACGCTGTTCCCAAGCGTATGTATTTTATGGCATAAGCCACAATTTTTTGTGGAAACCTTAGCCATCTGTGTTATAATAGAAATAACTACTTACGCTTTTCCCAAGAAAGGGTATTTTCTAAAACAAAAGGAGCTTGACCGATGAACAAACAACAGCTTGCGCAGAAGATTTGGGCTTCTGCTAACCAGATGCGCTCCAAAATCGAGGCCAGCGAGTACAAGGACTTTATCCTTGGTTTCATTTTTTATAAATATCTGTCCGATAAAGAAATCGAATTTCTGAAAGACAACGATTATGACGATGAGCTGCTGAAAACCGTAACCGAGGACGACCCCGAAACCGTCAAATGGGTGCAGGAAAACATCGGCTATTTTATCTCCTACAAAGATTTCTTCTCCACTTGGCTCGGCATGGGCAAGGATTTTGATGTTTCCAATGTGCGTGACGCGCTGTCGGCGTTCAGCCGGCTGATCTCCCCCACGCACAAGCGTGTGTTTGAGAAAATCTTCAACACACTGGAAACCGGTCTTTCCAAACTGGGCGACAGCTCCGGCACCCAGACAAAAGCCATCAGCGGCTTGCTGAACCTGATCAAGGATATTCCGATGGACGGCAAGCAGGGCTATGATGTGCTGGGCTTCATCTATGAATATCTTATCAGTATGTTTGCCGCCAATGCCGGCAAAAAGGCGGGCGAGTTCTACACGCCCCACGAGGTTTCGCTGCTGATGTCCGAAATCGTGGCAAGCCACCTGCAGGGCAAAAACGAGATCAAAATCTATGACCCGACCAGCGGTTCCGGCTCGTTGCTGATCAACATCGGCAAAAGCGTTTCCAAGTATATGGCAGACGCAAACAATGTAAAATACTACGCGCAGGAGCTGAAAGAGAACACCTACAACCTGACCCGCATGAATCTGGTAATGCGCGGCATCAAGCCGGACAACATCGTTACCCGCAACGGCGATACGCTGGAGGAGGACTGGCCCTACTTTGACGATGCCGACCCCATCAACTCCTATGACCCGTTGTATGTGGACGCCGTAGTATCGAACCCGCCCTATTCCCAGGCATGGGACCCCACCAACAAGGAGGGCGATGCCCGCTATGCCCGCTTTGGCTTGGCACCCAAGGGCAAGGCGGACTATGCCTTTTTGCTGCACGACCTTTACCACATCAAGCCCGACGGCATCATGACCATCGTTTTGCCCCACGGTGTTCTGTTCCGCGGCGGTGAGGAAGGCACGATCCGCAAAAATCTAATTGAGAACAACCATATTGACGCCATCATCGGTCTGCCCGCCAACATTTTCTTTGGCACGGGCATTCCCACCATCATTATGGTGTTGCGCCAAAAGCGCGAGCGCGAGGATGTACTTATCATTGACGCCTCCAAGGGGTACACCAAGGAGGGCAAAAACAACAAGCTCCGCGCCTCCGACATCAAGCGTATTGCCGATACCTTTGTAAAGCGTGAGAGCATCCCCAAATTCTCCCGCACGGTCAGCCGTGAGGAAATCCGCGCCAACGACTATAACTTAAATATTCCCCGTTATGTGGATTCCTCTGAGGCTGCGGAGCATTGGGATGTATACGCCTCTATGTTCGGCGGCATCCCCGCAGCAGAGCTGGACGAGCTTTCCGCGTACTGGGCGGCGTTCCCTGCGCTGCGCGGTGAATTGTTTGCTGAAAACGGAACGCCCTATGCGGCGCTGACCGTCGAGGACATCAAGTCGGCTATCAAAAACAGCCGCGATGTAACCGCCTTTGAGGACGCCTATCGCTCCGCCTTTGCTGCGCTGCCCGCTTATATGAAGGCTGTCCTGTTGGACGGCATGGACAAAATTGAGATTGCCAAGACGGAAACCACCCTCAGCGAGGATATTTTTGCGCGCCTTGCCGACATTCCGCTGATTGACAAGTACGAGGCTTATCAGCTGCTGGACGACCACTGGAACACGATTGCCGTTGACCTTGAAATGATCCAGACCGAGGGGTTCGGTGCAGCCAAAAAGGTAGACCCCCACCTTGTCACCAAGAAGAAAGGCAACGAGGAGCAGGAAGTGCAGGACGGCTGGGTCGGGCACATTCTGCCCTTTGACCTGCTGCAAAAGACGCTGTTGAAAGACAAGGCTGACGCGCTCCACGCGCTGGAAAATCAGCTTGCCGAGCTGCCCGCTGAATATGAAGCCCTGCTGGATGAATTTACCGAGGACGACAAGGACGCCTATAAGGAGTGCTTTACCGAAGAAGGCGATACCTTTGTGCCGAAAGAGATTGCCAAGAAAATTAAGGAGCTGCGGCGGGACCGCACCCCCGAAGCACAAAATGCCTGCCGTGTTTTCAGCCGCGTAGAAGAACTGACCAAACAGGAAAAGGCACTGAAAGCCGAAATCAAATCTGACGCAGCAGCGCTGGAGGCCCGGACAAAAAAGACCATTGAGGGGCTGACCGATGCGCAGGTGTTGGAGCTGCTGGAGCAAAAATGGATTGCACCTTTTACGAACGAGCTTGCCAAGCTGCCTGATGCCATGGTGGACAGCCTTGTCAGCAAGATTCAGACCCTGCAAAATAAATATAGCACAACCTTCTTTGATGTGGAAAGCGAAATCCGCGCCACCGAAAAGCAGTTGGCCGCGATGATGGACGACCTTACCGGCAGTGAGTACGACCTGAAAGGCCTGAGCGAGTTCAAGACGCTCTTGTTGGGTGACTGATATGGCAAAACAAAACAAACCTGCCATCCGATTCAAGGGATTTACTGACGCTTGGGAACAGCGGAAGTTGGGCGAAGTCTTCGAGGAATACTCTGAAAAGAACCACGAAGAACTTCCACCTCTTACAATTATTCAAGGCGGTGGAACCATCCGACGCGACGAATCTGAGCGATCCCTACAATATGATAAATCAAGTTTATCAAACTATAAAATGGTCAATAAGGACGATTTTATTGTTCATTTGCGTTCGTTTGAGGGTGGATTGGAAAAGGCAAATTCACAAGGAATCATCAGTCCTGCGTACCATACCTTCCATGGGGAAAATGTTGATTCAAGATTTTACTATGCTTATTTTCGGTCAAAGAATTTCATCAATAAAGACTTGAAACCTCATGTCTATGGAATCAGAGATGGTCGGAGTATTGATATTGAAGGCATGAAAACAATCAAGATTCCGTATACAGCGTATGCTGAACAAAAGAGTATTGGTGACTTTCTGACAGCTCTCGACAACCTTATCACCCTTCATCAGCGTAAGCCATATTCACACATACAACGGAGGTGCAATATGCTTAACGAAGCACAACGCACAGATAAGTTCTGTGAATATTATGCAAAGTGGATTACTGTATACAAGAAAGGGGCGATAAGACAGGTTACAATGGATAAGTACCTGATGACGCAAAAATGGCTTGAAAAGCTGATTCCGGATTTGAAAATTTGCGATTTGAATCGCATTGCGTATCAGCAGCTGCTGAATGATTATGCCGAATACCATGAGCGACAGACAACCATGGACTTTCACCACCAACTCAAAGGAGCCGTTTTAGACGCAGTGGACGAGGGACTGATTGACCGTGACCCCACGCGGAAGGCGATTATTAAGGGAAAGGCACCGTCCGCAAAGAAAATCAAGTACCTTAACCAATTTGAGCTGCACACACTCCTTGCCTCGCTTGAATTAAAGGATGAAGTGAACTGGGACTATTTCATTCTTTTGGTAGCTAAGACCGGAATGCGCTTTTCGGAGGCACTGGCCCTGACCCCCAAGGACTTTGATTTCTATCATCAGACCCTTTCCATCAGTAAGACATGGGATTACAAGGGTGCCGGTGGGTTTCAGCCGACAAAGAACAAATCATCGGTTCGTAAAATTCAAATTGATTGGCAGTCTGTTATCCGTTTTTCCGAGCTTGTAAAAGGTCTGCCGGACGATCAACCTATTTTTGTGGATGGCAAGGTCTACAACTCCACCGTCAATGATGTTTTGAGCCGCCATTGCGAGAGGTGCAATATTCCGGTCATTTCCATCCACGGTCTGCGCCACACCCACGCCTCCCTGCTGCTTTTCACCGGTGTGTCTATTGCGAGTGTTGCCAGACGACTGGGACACTCCAGCATGACAACCACCCAAAAGACCTATCTCCATATCATTCAGGAACTGGAAAACAAGGATATCGACCTTGTTATGCGATCATTGTCCGGGCTGAACTAAAATATTGATTTATGGCTTATGTTGATTTGCTTAATGTAAAAGTGACTGTGGCGCAGAGATCTACTTTGTGCCACAGTCACTTTTGCATTGGATCTTGAATGCTAATCCGAAAAATATTGTACCCACTATATTGTGATTCTTAAATTTACCAGACGCTGTCTGGCAAATTGAGTTGACCGCACTACTATGGGTTATCATCTATCCTCTGCACAGATAAAGGACGGCGCAGCGACTTTTTCGGCTATATTCTTTAATGAAAAAATGTCTTGTATATCTCAACCACCCAATTTTCCAGTCAGCGCCTGGAAAATCGAACGGAACACATTATGATGAATGAGTATATCATCTGCTTTTGCTTGAATTACCGATTTCCTTGATGGCGACATAGTGTTTTCCACATTTTCGGCTGATCTCGTTGAAAAAATCGGATGTCACAAA
>OLOE01001095.1_pt1 | contig 12233 bp, 9 predicted proteins | sample 1673201 | NCBI WGS metagenome assembly OLOE01 (sample SAMEA3136765, study PRJEB25190) | human gut metagenome | biome: human gut; feature: human-associated habitat; material: faeces | place: Austria | collected 2013
AGATAAGGCTATCCTTCACTTTGTGGATGGGATATGAATATGACGGGACATGGCCCGAGTGCCGTTTATAGGCGCAAGGGATGTTCATAGATAAAGTATTATCAGTAAAAAAGGAGGACAAAATGCAAAAATTTAAAAATGCTAAGAAGAGATCACTATCTCTGATGATCATTCTTGCTATGTTGCTGACGATGATACCGGCGCAGGCCTTTGCCTGGGGAACACAGCCGGATGATTCTCACGGCGTAGATATGGAATGGTATAATCTGAGAAACAATCAGGAGAATAACGGGGTGACGGAAAGCCCTACTCCTATCGACGATCAGACAGCTTCACTGAAATGGGGAGTAAAGTATGGCACGGGATGGGGAGCCGCTCCTACGCCGCCGCTGATCTTAGACAGCAAGATATACATCGCTCAGGGAAATAAAATCCACGAGTTAAATAAAGAAACCGGCGAATGGATACGTTCCAGCGACGAGATGATAGGGAATGTGGGATATGCGATGAACCCTATAATATATGCGGACGGGATGTTATACGTACAGATGTCCAACGGCATTATACAGGCGGTGGACTTCGAGACTCTTAAATGCGCCTGGCATTCCGAAAAATTGGGAGGTCAGACAGTATCGCCTATAAGCTATACGACCGTCAACGGCAAGGGATATGTATATACAGGCACTTGGTCAGGCGAGAGCAAAGACGGAGTGTTCTTCGCCGTGTCTACTGATATAGACGAGGGTAAAATATCGGACGAATCGCCCGTAGGCAAAGCCCTTATCGGCCACAAGGTCGGCGAGACCGTTGAGGTTGAAGCACCTATCGGTCTTCTTAAATTCGTCATTAAGGAAATTTCAAAATAATTAAAAATTTAACGGGGCGAAAAGGGACTCTCTTTGTTCCCTTGCGCTCCTTTTTTGACAGGAAGTGAAGATATGGCAGACGTAAAGAAAGTAAACAATGCAAATGATGAAAACCTCGACGAGCTGCATATGATAAGAGTTCAGAAGCTTCGTGATTTACAAGCCGAGGGCAATGACCCGTTTGTTATCACAAAGTGCGATGTTACTCACCACAGCGCGGATATTAAAGCCGATTTTGATAATCTTGACGGCAAGGAGGTTTCCGTTGCCGGCAGACTTATGTCAAAGCGTATTATGGGTAAGGCGTCATTTTGCAATGTGCAGGATCTAAAGGGTAGTATACAGTCGTATGTTGCCCGTGACTGCATAGGCGAGGATGAATATAAAGCCTTTAAGAAAATGGACATCGGCGATATAGTAAATATCAAGGGTACCGTTTTCAAAACCAAAACAGGCGAGATTTCGATTCACGCAACGCAGGTGGTACTGCTTTCGAAGAGCCTTCAGGTTCTTCCCGAAAAGTTCCATGGACTTACCAATACCGATACCCGTTACCGCCAGAGATATATCGACCTTATTATGAATCAGGACGTAAAGGATACGTTTGTAAAGCGTTCAAGAATAATCAGCAGTATCAGAAATTATCTTGATTCAGAGGGCTTTATGGAGGTTGAAACCCCCATGCTCGTTGCAAACGCGGGCGGCGCGGCGGCAAGACCGTTTGTCACTCACTACAACGCTCTCGACGAGGACGTTAAGCTCAGAATTTCTCTTGAGCTGTATCTGAAACGCCTTATAGTCGGCGGACTCGAGAGAGTGTATGAAATAGGCAGAGTTTTCCGTAATGAGGGTCTTGACACACGCCACAATCCCGAATTTACTCTTATGGAGCTTTATCAGGCATATACGGATTATCACGGTATGATGGATCTTACAGAAAATCTTTACCGCCATGTTGCAAAAGAGGTTCTCGGCACTACCGTTATAACATATAACGGCATTGAAATGGATCTCGGCAAGCCCTTTGAGCGTCTTACTATGCTTGACGCGGTAAAGAAGTATTCGGGTGTCGATTTTAATGAGATAAAGACTCTTGACGAGGCAAGAGCCGCCGCAAAGGAGCACAATGTTGAGTTTGAGCCGCACCACAAAAAGGGCGATATACTCAATCTCTTCTTCGAGGCTTTTGTTGAGGAACACCTTATTCAGCCTACGTTTATTATGGATCATCCCATTGAAATATCTCCGCTCACCAAAAAGAAACCGGAAAATCCCGACTATGTTGAGCGTTTTGAGTTCTTTATGAACGGCTGGGAGATGGCAAACGCTTATTCGGAACTTAACGACCCGATTGATCAGCGCGAACGCTTTAAGGCGCAGGAGGAGCTTTTCGCTCTCGGAGACGAAGAGGCAAATCATACCGACGAGGATTTCCTCTATGCTCTTGAGCTCGGTATGCCGCCCACAGGCGGTATAGGCTTCGGCATAGACCGTATGGTAATGCTGCTTACCGATTCCCCCGCAATCCGCGACGTTTTATTCTTCCCGACAATGAAGTCCTTGGACAAATAAAGCCCGTAAAATCAAGGGTTTGCGGACTTTCTGTTTTAATGAAAAATAGAAAGGTAATCAAAAAGGCAATCAAAAGTAAAAAAGGTAATCATTTCTTATAAGTGACAAAATATATTTATAGGAGGATGAGCCTGCAAATGTGGTAAATTTAATAAGATTTCACAGAAAATTTACAAAATCACAGAGATTTTATCTGTGGTTATTTTTTTGTTTAAAATTAAATTAAATATGAATACCTGAATAAGTCCATGAGTTTTTGATGTGTTACTCGTGGGCTTATTTTAGTGTTCATTTATGAGCACAAATATGTGTCATCCTCTTTTATTAGCCTATGCACAGTAAATAACGCTGTGTATGGGCTAAATTTCGTTTATTTCATTTCAGACAACAATTTCCCCACTAATAGAATTAAAATCGAAATTTGAGCCGTATAACGTGCTTTAAAGCATTGCTATAGAGCAAACTATAAAACTGTGATTTTATGGGACAATTTCAGAAAGGAATAAGACCAGATATGGATAAAAATGTAATACGCCGGGGCGAGATCGTATCAGATTCCGGTAAGCTGTATTCTGTGATTGGTGTACTGGGAACAGTGATGTACATTCAAGAGACAGATGCAGGAAATAAAAAGGTGAACTATCAGCTAAAAGAGATAGAGCCACTGTTTAGAAAAATTGAATATGTGAAAAAGGCTTGAAAGGGTGTCACGTTTTGTTACTCCCCTACAATGCAAGAAATCGCAAGCCCTTAATGGGGTATGTGTTTTTATATTATGTATCAGTGCCACCTGGCAGCACTCATAAATAAAGTCAGGGCAGAAGGGCAGTCAAGATATGACTGTCTTTTTTGCTTAGAACGAAAGGAGACTTATGTTAGATGATAAGAAAATTACAAAACAAAATATTGAAGACAAGAGCGTTCAGGAGGTCATGGCAGAAGCTACAAAGGTCTGCTGCCGATGTGGGGAAGAATTACCTCTAAGCAGATTCCGTATGGAGATCAGACCAAATGGTAAGAAAGCATACAGATCAAAGTGTAAGTATTGTACTTGGTTGGATCGCAGGGAGAAGAAATTACAGAAGAAAACAGTAACAGATACCTTTGATCCCAATATGGTTATATTACAGAAACGGCAGTATAAGCAGATTAAGCCTGAAAGAATTCTTGATTTATCTCAGACTGGGCTTGATATTGAATTACTGGGCGAGGATGAAATATTTGTAAAATTACTGAATTGTAAGGACACCTGGCTTTCCTACTATGGAAGAATGATACGAAAAAGTAAAGGTAAGTATAATTTGCTTAATGGTATCACGTATAAAAGAAGTAAAGATGGTGGTTTGGTATATTCTTTCAGCAAGAACATATTCAAAGACGGTAAATGGAAATTTCAACAAGTATTTATAGGTGCAGAACGTCTGATTGTTGAGACATTTATAGAAAATCCTGATTGCGTGAACAATACTTATATTTGGCATAGGGGTAATAATAAGTCAAATCTTTATTATAAAGACCTTTATCCACTTACCAGAGAGCAGAATGCACAGGTACGAGATCATTATAAAAGAACAGGTGATGATTCGGAAGAGTATATTGTACAGGTAATGAACGATATTAGATATAAAAATAAGGAATGGTCTGCTAAAAGGTATAAGCCGACTGTTTGTGGAGTTGGTTATTGGGGCTGTGAAGATGTAGACACGGATTCTACAGCATATAATAAATGGCATGGTATGTTACACCGTTGCTATAGCACTAAAGTACATGAAAAATATCCTGAATATATAGGATGCATAGTTTCAGAAGAATGGAAAAACTTCAGTAATTTTAGGTACTGGTATGAGAAAAATAATTATGGAGGCAGTAATCTGAATCTTGATAAGGATATTCTTTATAAAGGCAATAAGCAATATAGTCCTGATACTTGTTGCTTGGTTCCGGGATTTATTAATACACTGTTTACGAATGGAAAAGCAAATAGAGGTGAACTTCCTTTAGGTGTATATAAGGAAGAAAAGAATGGAATTACTTGTTATCGGGCATGTATGGCGGTAAGTAGCAAGAGCATTAAACTTGGTACTTTCAAAACACCGGAAGAAGCATTTCAGAAGTATAAAGAGTATAAGGAACAATACATCAAGGACACTGCAAAGAGATACAAGGACAAGATTCCATACAGTGTGTATGAAGCTATGATGAACTGGAAAGTTGAGATAACAGATTGAGAGGGAGATATTATGGAACAAAATGATGAATTACAGGGCTGTGTATTTGCAGTACCGTCCAAGACACCCTGGATTACAAGTAAGCCACTTGTACATAAGAAAAAGCAACATTCTGAAGAGTATTTGCGGATGAAACGAATTTTTAGAGAAAATGACTTCTCTGTGCATACTGATCCGGAAACAGGAGAAATTGTTTGCAAGGTGATTCCTAAAGACATGGATGCAGAGCGGAAGAAAGCCGAACGTGCAGCCCAGCTTACAGCTCTTGCGGATCTCATGGATTCCAATGGTTACACAATTGATGAGCTGAAGGAGCTTATATCAATGCCGAAGCCAACTATAGAAGAGTAACACACTATAAAAGCCTGGGCGAGTGCCTGGGCTTTTAACATTTCAATCTCACACAAAATCCACAAAATAGAGTTTACATATGCTTGAATTGGAAGCCTTTGGAATTATAAGCTTTAAAGGTTACATTGTATCATGCTAGGCTTAAGGATATATGGGGTCATAAATTATATGGGTCGTATGTATGATCCATGATATATGATCCAAGACTATATGCGCACTCTCTTTTATGGATTTTTTGGAAATATGCTTTAGGTGTCTGGGGTTACCGGAGCGTTGAAACTGGGTATAGAATAATAATAGGGTAGTTATGCAGGAAGCTGTGTAATTGCCCTATTTTTTCGCCTTTTGTGGATTGACTTCTGCATTGACCGGACGTAATATAAATCTTATAAAAGTCCTTTCAACAGGACTGATGATACATGCAAACGAAGTACCTTAAAAGGAGGCTGAAGCAGATGAAGAAATCAACATGGAAAGAAAGATTCAGTAAATTTATCCTCGCAGTGTTTGTAGTTGGTATCATATTTAGTTGCTCCAATATAGAGCAAGTACAAGCTGCATCAAAGAAGGGCACTTATTATTATGGAACTGTGCTTAACCGTACAAAGGGCGGTAAGAAATATGGTTCCTGGCAGCCTGGAACTAAAAAAGTGAAATACACCAGTAAGTCTATTACATTTTATGGCTCATTTATGAAGAGCAACAAAGCATCATTGAAATTTAACAAGAAAAACTTTGTGAAGTACGGTAAGAAGACGTTCAAATTAACATCTAAGACCAAATATTATTGGACAGATGAATATGGTAGAATACCTGCAAAAAAATATGAAGCTTTGAAATGCTGTAAGAAATTGAATGGTCTTATGGTGACTCTTAAAGTAACAAATGGAAAAGTTGTATCATTAACGTTCTATTCATAAGATATGAATGAAGAGGGATCAGAAATGGTCTCTCTTTTTTCGCCCTGCTGCCAGATTGGGAAATAATTTCTACGGTATATACAGCGGTGGATTTGATCGGGGCATGTAAAAATTCCAGAGTTTATAAGTACCCCCCCCTGGGTAGCAGTAGTAGTTGTTTTATGGCTAGTAAAAAGTACCCCCTCCCCTTTAAATATATTGTTAAAAAAATAACAATATATTCACATTTTGAAGCGTTGAGATAGCAGTATTTATAAGGGATTGCATGTACTTGCAAGTGTTTCAAGGTATCGACCATGATATCGTATAAATCCTTATTTTTAAAGGGTTTGTGTAGGAATAGATTGTTAAATAAATAACAAAAATTGTACAAAATTTCACTGCTAAAATTCCGTAAACCCTTATAAACATTGACTTTTTTCGATACGGTTCGACTTTATTTTGACTCTCTGAGAAGCCAGTAAATATAAGGATTTGAAAGGGGCGATTTTTATACTGTATCGCCTTTGATTTATCGTGGCTCTGTGTGGCTGATATATAATATTCCTGGGAAGCTTGATCCAGGCAGAGTATCAACATTAGGAATTGCAGTAATTATTTCTTTGTTGGCTTCTTTCTTTTGTAAAATGGACAACGAGAAGAATCTATACATATTTTGCTGTCAAGTTTGCAAGATTTTTTATCTACTATATAATTTTCACAGTTGATCCCAGTCTTCCAGTTTTTCGTGTTTTATAGAAGTTGCATCCACTATCAGGCACATGCAAAACACTTTTCCTACCATCATACATGCGAGGCTTCTTCTTTTGGTAAACGGAATTGCTTTTCACGGTTGGAACCTCCATTATGTATTTTTATAACAGGTATTAATATTCGTTGTTTTCTTTCAGATGTTCAAAACAGTAATGTGTTCCACCATAACAAGGGGCACCGCATCTCCAGCAAGTGCTATATTTTTGAGGAGATATAGTATATCTATTTTTTTTTCTGGATCGATGGATTTTCATTTTGGTAAAAGCATATTTAGGAGAAGTTGTTAATGTTCTTCCAACCGGTGAAGATGTATTGTTGCTTACGCTGTTATTCTTCTTTTTGTGCCTTTTTTTGCTTGGAGACAAATTTGGTTTAGGGGCAACGTTTGGCACAATTTTAGCATTCGGGTGACGTTCAAAAATATTAGAGCTTTTATGCGTAATAGCTGAAGGCTTAATACGAGCTAACTTTTTGGCCGTTTCAAGTTGTACTATGGGTTTCGTTGGATCAATTTTTTTTAGGTGTTCGACATTTGGACATTTCTTTTTACGCTTAATAATTGTTATTGGTTTATTTTCTTTTGCTTTAGATACAAGTGTAGTGTTGGAGCCTTCGCAGTAGGCAATATTTTCACCCTTTTTTGGGAACTGTTCAAATTTTAAAGAACACACAAAACAATTTTGATTGTATTTATGACAAAATCTTGTACTTTCTGTAAGCTGCTCGCAGGTAATACGATATTCTCGAAAAAAGCGTTTGGTTTCGCCATTTATATTTTGCTCAAATATTTTGGAGATTGTTATTTCGCCCATATAAGATGCTCCTTTTCATTAATAACGTTACCACAATCTATTTTCCTCAAGTATAACACCACCATCCCCAAAATACCATAAAAATTTATGAAAAACATCCAATATAAGACCAAACTGTACCATGTATTTGTTGACTTTCCCATACCATAAGCGTATAATTTTGCTTATATAAATCAAGCAAAAACCGAATATCAGGCAAAGTAGTCGAAAGGCTACGGCGCAAAGCTATAGGGCCTGTAAAATGGTAGCCAGTTGCAATTGAACGTGAAAAGCATTACTTGCCTGAAGTGTATTCCGGTGAGTAGTGCTTTTATTTTTAGGAGGAAAAGAAGTATGAGGAAGAAAAGGATTTTAGCAGTATTGTTATCATCTGCAATAGTATTTTCCGGAATGTCTGGTAATGTATTTGCAGCGGAAGAGATTGTGCAGGAAGATGGATTCTCTGATGGGGAAGAGATTACAGAAGATGTAACTGAAGAATCTGTTGAAGACGTGAAAGAATCTGTACCGGAAATAGATCAAGGCTCAGAGGATTTTGTAGGATTTTCAGATGGTGAGAGTGAAGATTTTGTTAATGAAGAAGAGATAGAAGATGAAACTGATCCAGAAACTCAGGTATTTGTTGATGACAAGAATACTGTGACTGAAGATACCGATCAAAGTAATATTAAATGGAAAATTGTTGATTCTAATGAGGATGGAATGGATGATACATTAGTTATTAGCGGCAATGGTGATATGGAAAATTATAATGGGGCGAAATATACGCCATGGTTTCCATATGCTAATAATATTTCAAGTGTAATAATCGAAAATGGTGTGACAAGTGTTGGAATGTGTTCTTTTGAAGATTTTAAAAATCTAGAGAATGTTAGTTTTGGAAATTCTATAAAGCTAATAGGACAGAGTGCTTTTGAAAATTGTGTTAACATTAAGAAAGTTACGATTCCAGATGGAGTGATAAAAATAAATGGATTTGCCTTTGAAGGTTGTAGTTCTTTGGAAAAGATTGCTATTCCAGATACTATAACAGACATCGGGATGCGAGCTTTTTATAATTGTAAGAAATTAACATATGTTAAAATGTCAAAAAATCTTGTTAATTTAGGAGAAAGAGCGTTTTATAATTGCACTGGATTGAAAAATATTTATCTTCCATTGACACTGGAAAAAATTGGTAAAAGGTGCTTTTTCCGTTACATATCAAATACAGAGGAGATATATATTGACGCAATTCATTATGAAGGAACGTTAGTTGATTGGAAAAAAATTAATGGATTCAATGATTCTGATAGATGGGGATCATTAACAGAAGAGGTTCACTATGTAGCACATCACATAACTAAACCAGCAACTTGTTTAAAATCAGGGTTTGAAGAGTATTGGAGTTGCAATTCTTGTGGTGGAAAAGCATATACTGATGAAATGTGTACTCAAAAATTAGACAGTATTCCGGTAATACCTGCACTGGGACATGATTTAGATAGTGGCATAATAACACTGGAGCCAACTTGCATTTCTGAAGGAGTTGCGACATATTCGTGCCAAAGAGAAGGGTGTGACTATACAGAAACAAAATCTGTGCCAAAATCACAGAATCATGTATACAACCAGCCAACATATGAATGGAGTAAGGATAATTCTCAATGTACTGCAAAAGAAGTGTGTTCTTTGTGCGGAAATGAAAACACTGAAGTTGCAAAATCAAAAATAAATATTATTGAAGAAGCAACTTGTTCAGAGAATGGAAAAGCGCAATATATTGTTGAGTTTAAAAATACAGATTTTAAAACAAAAAATAAAACAGATATTATTCCAATGTTAGAGCATAATAATATTGAAGTAAAGTATAGAAAAGAAGCAACTTGTGATGAAGAAGGATATACTGGCGATACCTATTGTAAAGATTGTGGAAAATATTTAAGCTCTGGAGATATTATTGACGCTTTAGGACACAAATGGAATAATGGTGTAATAAAAACGAAAGCAACTTGCACAGATAGTGGAGAAAAAATTTATACATGTTTTAGATGTAATAATATTAAAAGCGAAGAAATTCCAGCATTGGGTCATTCTTGGAATGGTGGAATAATAACAAAAGAAGCAACTTGTACCGAAGATGGAGAAAGAACATATACTTGTGCAAGATGTAACGATAATAAAGTAGAAGAAATACCAGCAACAGGACACAAAATTGTAATTGATAAAATGGTTTCTGCAACTTGTACGAAGCCAGGAAAGATAGAAGGAAGCCACTGTTCAGTATGTGAAGAAGTATTAGTAGAACAGAAAACAATACCAGCAACAGGACACTCATGGAGCGAGTGGCAAGTTGTACGTGAAGCAACGGTGACAAATGCAGGTGAAAAACAGCGTACTTGTACAAAATGTGGTGAGCTTGAAAAACAGAGTATTGCAAAAATAATTCCAGCAAGTACACCTACACCAGCTCCAACAAAGGCACCACAGCCAACAGTTGCATCACAGCCAACAAATACTCCAGCTCCAACTGTAGCACCAACAAAACCATCAACCATAACAGTTACGAAGGGTAAAACAACATCAGTTAAATCAGATTCATCTTGGAAGAACGTAAAATACTCTACATCCAATAAAAAAGTAGCAACAGTAGATAAAAAGGGTAAAGTAAAAGCGGTAGCTGCTGGAACTGTTAAGATTACTGTTAAGTCAGGATCTCAAAAAGCTGTCTATACAATTGTTGTACCGGGCACAACAGCTATCAAGGGTGTAAAATCTTCTGTATCAGTGAAAAAGGGCAAGAGTTATACTTTGAAACCGAAGCTGAGTTACACAGAAAAAGCAGATAAAGTTACCTATAAATCTTCAAACAAGAAGATTGCTACTGTTTCGAAAAAAGGTGTTATAAAAGGCAAGAAAAAAGGTACTGCAACAATTACAATCAAGTCTGGTAAAATAACCAAGAAGTGCAAAGTAAAAGTTAAGTAATGTATGGAGGAAAAACGCATGGAAAAGAAGCAAGGATTTCTGAAGAAGTTTTTGGTGGTAATGATCGCAGTATTCTCATTGACTTTATTATCACCAGAAGTAGCAACACAGTTAGGAACAATGCAAACAGTACAGGCTGCAGTAAAAATTAGTTCCAAGTCTTTGATAATGGTAAAAGGTCAGAAAAAGACTTTGAAATTAAAAGGGACAAAGAAAAAAGCAAAATGGAGCAGTAGTAAAAAATCTGTGGCAACTGTATCTTCTAAGGGTGTGGTTGTTGGCAAGAAAAAAGGTATAACAGTGATTACTGCAAAGGTTGGAAGTAAAAAGTACACTTGCAAAGTCACTGTTGAAACGCCAAAGCTCAATAAAAAGTCTGTTACAATAAATGTGGGTAAGACATACCAGCTGCAATTGACAGGAACTAGACAAAAGATAAGTTGGTCAAGTAATAATCAAAATATTGTAACAGTTTCTAATAGTGGCGTAGTATTAGGTAAAAAGGCAGGAAAGGCAACAATTTCTGCTAAAATTGGGGGAAAGGTATATTGTTGTACAATTACAGTAAAAAGCAATCCAACTGTAAATATAAATTTGGGAGAATTAACTGGAAGAATAGAAAATGTCAAAAGAAAACCTGACTATCAGGCTGAGGTAATTTTAATACCACTTAATGGTTCTGCTAAAGAATTGTATTTGACTGATACATGGGATTGGGCTGTTGCAGATTTAGGAGAATATAATAAATATAACATATATGCAGGAGATGTATATGTAGCAGGAACTTATACAATAAAAAATATTAATCCTGGTAAATATGTATGCTTAATTAAGTCAGATTATTATGATGGAAATAATGATACTGAAGATCCAGATCTATTCGACAGTTTTTTTGAAGAATGTTTATCTAAACAAAACATTAATTATTTACGCGAATATGTAAGCGGTTATGTATATAACATTTATCCTGAAATAGTAATTAATCCAAATAAAACAACAAAATTGGATGAGTATTTCTGGTATTATGATGCAATTCAGGATGATGACGATTTAGATGATGATGATTTGGATTATGATATAGATAATAAGTATGACTAAAAATATTAATTATATTCTATAAGAGATTGTTTATATCTAAAAGGGATGTAACCTCACACCGAGGCTGCATCCCTATTTTTTCGCTTCCAGAATCACCATAAAATTCGACTTTTATCTGCTTCGGATTCTGCTGCTATTTTTGTGCATAAAGAAATCCCCAGACTGCCTATATCTGGGGAAATCCGTGTTGTTACTCCTATACCGGTACGGAAAGGAGGTGTTCCGTTTGGATTTATTCTTTCATTCCTTTATAAGAATAGCACATACAGTTCTAAGAATCAATATAAGAAATGACGTTCCTAGTCCGTTATATCGTATCGGGCTATTTTTCCAGTCAGTGTGCAATTAAACCACATTCACCCCTTCAGACAAAACCGAAACGGCGCAAAGATTAAAAGTACCCCCACCCTACCTATACCATACTAAAATACTATGATATATCGGCAGCAACGCACACAAGCCCAATAACCACACAATCAAAGAACCATACACGACCAACAACATATATCAGGAAAAAGTGTTCTGCATAGCTTCAGGACTGGCAGACATAGAAAAAGACATTCCCACAGCTTACCCAGATATAACCCAGACTGTACAATATCAGCCCAGATCACCACAAACCAGATAACCATACATCCCACAGCAGACAAGAACCATATAACGTTA
>OLOE01001096.1_pt1 | contig 12224 bp, 7 predicted proteins | sample 1673201 | NCBI WGS metagenome assembly OLOE01 (sample SAMEA3136765, study PRJEB25190) | human gut metagenome | biome: human gut; feature: human-associated habitat; material: faeces | place: Austria | collected 2013
AGACAGACAGACAGACAGACAGACAGACAGACAGACAGACAGACAGACAGACAGAGCATAATTAAGCTCTTGCAGTATGTGTTTGGTTATGTGAAAGTGTCTCTTGAAGATATATCAGAAAATTGTGATAACAAACGTAAACCTGTAACAAGTGGAAACCGAGAATCGGGCGAATATCCGTATTATGGCGCGTCTGGTATTGTTGATTATGTGAATGACTATATATTTGATGGAGATTATTTGCTTGTGTCAGAGGATGGCGCAAACCTGTTGGCAAGAAATACACCTATTGCATTTTCGATTTCGGGAAAGAATTGGGTTAATAATCACGCACACATACTGAAATTTAAAACCTATGAAACCAGAAAGTTCGTTGAGTATTACCTGAATTCTATTGATTTGACAACGTTTATTTCTGGCGGAGCACAGCCCAAATTGAACCAAAAGAATTTGAACAAAATTCCTATTCCTATCCCATCACAGGAAAAGCAAAAGGATATTGTAGCCATCCTTGACCGTTTTGACACCCTCTGCAACGACCTCACCACCGGCCTCCCTGCTGAAATCGAGGCAAGGCAAAAGCAATACGAATACTATCGGGACAAGCTCTTGACATTTAAGGAGTTGGGTGCATGAGCACTTACAATGTAGTTGCTGCCAGCAATGAAAGTACCGTTGTAACAGAATACGAACCGCAAAGCAAACGCTCTGACGCTTACCAGAGCGAGGCCGCGCTGGAGCAGGCGTTTATCAGGATGCTGGAGGAGCAGGGCTATGCCTACCTCCCTATCCATGATAATGCTGACCTTGTGGCAAATCTGCGCCGTCAGCTGGAGATTCTGAACAATTATACCTTTACGGATAAGGAATGGGATAACTTCTTTAAGGATAAAATCGCCAACGCAAACGATGGCATCAAAGAAAAGACCCGCCGCATCCAAGAGGACAACATTCAGAACCTGACCCGCGAGGACGGCTCTACGGTCAATATTACGCTGCTGGATAAAAAGAACATCCACAACAACCGCTTGCAGGTCATTAACCAGTATGTGGAGAACGGCGGCAACTATGATAACCGCTATGATGTCACGATTCTGGTAAACGGTCTGCCGCTGGTTCATGTGGAATTGAAGCGGCGCGGTGTGCCTATCAAGGAGGCGTTCAACCAAATCAACCGTTACCAGCGGGACAGCTTTTGGGCGGGCAGCGGACTGTATGAGTATGTACAGATTTTCGTTATCTCCAACGGCACGAATACAAAATACTACTCCAACACGACCCGCGACAGCCATATTAAAGAGAGCGCCGGTTCCACCCGCAAAAGCAGCAAAAAGACAAGCAACAGCTTTGAATTTACGTCCTTTTGGGCGGATGGGAAAAACCGCGTCATTCCCGATTTGGTGGACTTTACCCGCACGTTCTTTGCCCGCCATACGCTGCTGAACATCCTGACGAAGTATTGCGTCTTTACGTCCGAAGACCTGCTGCTGGTGATGCGTCCGTACCAGATTGCGGCGACCGAGCGTATTTTGTCCCGCATTGAGGTTTCGACCAACTACAAGCAGACGGGGACACTGGCCGCAGGCGGGTACATCTGGCACACCACGGGCAGCGGAAAAACGCTGACCTCTTTTAAAACGGCGCAGCTGGCGTCCAATCTCCCCTACATTGATAAAGTTCTGTTCGTGGTAGACCGCAAGGATTTGGATTACCAGACCATGAAAGAATATGACCGCTTTGAAAAAGGCGCGGCCAACGGCAACACCTCCACGCAGGTGCTGCAACGCCAGTTGGAAGACCGGGACGCCAAGGGCAACCCGCATACTTATAAAATCATCATCACAACGATTCAAAAGCTGGCGCTGTTTGTCTCCCGCAATAAGGGACATGAGATTTTCCAAAAGCACGTTGTCTTGATTTTTGACGAGTGCCATCGCAGCCAGTTTGGCGATATGCACGAGGACATTGTCAAATATTTTAAGAATTATCACCTGTTTGGCTTTACGGGTACGCCGATTTTTGCGGCCAATGCCAGCACGCGCGGCAAGCCCACGCTGAAAACTACACCGCAGGCGTTTGGCGGTGAGCCTGATGCAAACGGCAAAAAAGTCTTGCCGCTGCATACCTATACGATTGTTGACGCTATCAACGATAACAACGTTCTGCCGTTCCGTATTGATTATGTGGATACGGTCAATCGCAAGGCAAGCATTGGCGATAAGCAGGTCAAGGCCATCGACACCGAAAAAGCACTTGCCGACCCGCGCCGCGTAAAAGAAATCGTCAAATACATCTTAGAGCATTTCGACCAGAAAACAAAACGCAACGGTAAAACGTATTCTTTCCGTGCGCTGCGCAACATTGAAGCAGTAGCCACCGATAAGACGCGCGGGCAGGTCGCAGAAGTCAAGGATAGTGTGCGTCTGTCGGGCTTTAACTCCATCTTTGCGGTCAGCTCGATTGCGATGGCAAAGGCGTACTATCTGGAATTTAAGCGCCAGATGCAGGACTTGCCCGAAGCAAAGCGCCTGCGCGTGGCAACGATTTTTAGCTACGCCGCCAACGAGGACGTAGAAGATGCAAACGGCATGCTGGGCGAGGAAAATTCCGACGATACCAGCCAGCTTGATGCAAGCTCGCGGGACTTTTTGGAGTCTGCAATCAAGGATTATAATGCACTTTTTAAAACGCATTACGATACCTCGACCGACAGATTCCAGAACTATTATAAAGACCTTTCCCTGCGCATGAAAAACCGCGAGGTTGACATCCTGATTGTCGTAAATATGTTCCTGACGGGCTTTGATGCTACCACGCTGAATACGCTCTGGGTGGATAAAAACCTCGTCATGCACGGCTTGATACAGGCGTTCTCGCGCACGAACCGTATCTTAAACTCCGTAAAGACATACGGCAACATTGTCTGCTTCCGCAATCTGGAGGAAGAAACCAACAAAGCCATTGCCTTGTTTGGTGACCGCAATGCGGGTAGTATCGTTCTGCTGAAAAACTATAAAGCCTATTACGATGGCTATGACGAGGACGGCAAGCACCACGACGGCTACGAAGAACTGATTGCCAAGCTGCAAGATAAATTCCCGCTGGGTCAGCCTATTGTCGGGGAGCAAAATAAAAAAGACTTCATCGCACTGTTTGGCGCAATTCTGCGAATGCGGAATATCCTTACCTCGTTTGACGATTTCGCGGGCAATGAGCTGCTTGCCCCGCGCGATATGCAGGACTACCAAGGCCGCTATCTTGACCTTTATCATGAAATGCGACCTCCAAAATCAGATAAGGAAGTTATCAATGACGATATAGTTTTCGAGATGGAACTTATCCGTCAGGTGGAAATCAACATTGACTATATCCTTATGCTGGTTGCCAAGTATCACGATAGCAACTGCGAGGATAAAGAAATCCTTGTTGACATCCGCAAGGCCGTGGATTCCAGTATGCAGCTGCGCAGCAAGAAAGACTTGATTGAAAACTTTATTGCGACCATCAATACGGCTACTAAGGTAGATGACGACTGGATAAAGTTTGTCACTGAACAAAAGAAAATTGACCTTGATACACTTATTGCGGAGGAAAAGCTCAAGCCGGACGAAACGCGCAAGTTTGTGGATAACTCTTTCCGCGATGGTGTATTAAAGACTACCGGCACAGACGTTGACCGCATCCTGCCGTCGGTCTCGCGTTTTGGCGGCGGCAACCGAACGGCTAAAAAGGATGGAATTATTGCAAAATTGCAAGCGTTCTTTGATAAATATTTTGGGCTAATATAATGCAAAAAAGATAGTGACATTCTGTGCGAATCGAGGCATAATATATATGTAACCTCGAAGAGTATATAAAAACTTACGCGATTACATTTAAAATTGAATATAGGCCAATAAAGAGCCTGTACAAAATTTATTGCATCCCTATTGCGGAATTGCAGTTTATGTTTGTGCAGGCTCTTTTTTTGTACATTGAAAAAAGAATAATACGCATCATCGGCAGCTTCTGTGATGGATGATAACTGCAAAATGGTTGCAAAGGTCAAAGCAATAACTTTATGAGCAGTGCCAACTTTTTGGGAAGGTGTCGACCTGCCTGTAGCTTATTTCCAGAACGTAAAAATGCAGCTTACCGTTACGTTGCTGACGTTCTGAACGAAACGTCCCGCCCAAGATTTAGCACACAGCCAATAGGGAACATGACAGCCTGCTTTTTGGGCTGCAAGCAAAATGGCGCTAAAAATGCAGAGGGTAAAGGCAACGCACAACTTTCAAAATAAGAGGGAAGTGCCTGCCCTACATGAAAGCTGTGTTCAGAACGTAAAAAAGCAACCTACCATTGCACTACAGACATTTTGGGTGAAGTGTTTCAGCCTAAATCATAGTGCTCAAAGCGCCCAAAGTGCATGGCAGTCAACGCTTTTGGCTATAACGAAAGGTGGCGTTAGTAATGTAGGAAAAACCACTAAACATAAGGAAGCTGCTGCCTTTCAAGATAAGATGAAACCATTGCCAGCCAGAAAGTTGTGTTCAGAACGTAAAATGCTATCAATGACTACACGGTCAATAAAATGGACAGATAACCTATTACTAGTAGAGCAAAAAGCTACACGCTGCAATGGAAGCGATTAAGAATTTAGGCATAGCAATAAGGCAAAGGGTTCCATCAAAGATACAGCTTATTTTTCCCCTATGCAGACCGCGAAGCGCGAACTTATAGGAAAAGATAAGAAGAAACTTTTAATGTGAAAGAAATAAATAATGAAAGATATAGCAGTTAGCTCTTATTTTCTACCTATCATCTCCGCGGAGCGTGAACTTATAGGGAACAATAAGTTGTTTCTTATTTTTTCCTATTTATCCCGCGAAGCGCGAACTTATATAGGAGGAAATAAGGAAAAGCGGATAAACAAATGGAAAATTTATGGGTTAGGATGCAACTTTCCGCAATACTCCTTATTTAATTCAATGATATTTCATGAAATGAATAACATTGAACAATATAAGATGAGAGACTTGGCATTTTTGAAATGGAAAGTGTAGAAATATAACGACATATAATTAAATATTTAGAAAGGAAATATTTTCCAAAAATACACAAAGTATCATGGAATCACCCCTAAAGTATCAAGGAGCAATACAATGAAGAAAATGAGCAAACAGGACGTTGAAACTGTCATTTTTGAGAATGCAAAAACTGGCGAGGCATTAGAGTTTCAGCACGAGCAGCACAAAGCCGAGTACGGGGCAAAGCATTTTTGGAAAGCAGACAAAAAATTCTTTGAACTGCTTTCAACGTTTTCCGCGGCAGAAAGCAAGGTGGTGGCATATATCCTGCAAAAAACGCAGCCCACAAAGAATGAGTTTATCGGAGCCTATAAAACCATTGCTAGAAAACTGGAATGCGATGTTACAACAGTTCGTAACACATTCAAAAAGATGATGGAAAATGATATGCTGGCTAAGACTGATGACGAACGGATTTGGATGCTCAATCCAAGATTGCTGGTAAAGGGCGATATTATTGTTAAGGCACGGTTGATGTCAAAGTATGATTCACTGCTTGGCCGTCCATTGAGTGACTGGATTATAACCGATAGCAATGGCAATGACCCGTTATTCCTGCCGATAGAATATCCAACACCAGAAAGCCTGGATACTGCAAAAAGCGATTTTATTAAAGTGTATCATTTATTTTTTGAAACTCTTTCCGGGCTGGGAGGCAAAGAATCCGAGGTGTTAAATTTTTTGGTGTGTGCAATGCGAAACAGTGATAATACATATACTGGGCCGATGAAAAAAATTGCAGAAAATGTAAATTGTTCGAAAGCCACTGTACAGAGAGCGATGGACACGCTTACAGATAAAGGATTTGTTGCGATGGAATTTGATTGTGTATGGCGGATTAACCCCTCTATGGTTATCAAGGGAAACCGCAACAAGGAAAAGGTCCTTATGGACGAGTTTCTGACGACTCAAAAGGAGTATGACAAGAAGCGGAAAGCGCGTAAGAATGGCAAAAAGCAGAAGACGGTTAAGGGCTAAGAGAAAACAGTATAGCTATGCTGCTGCTTTGATGAATTTATAGGCAGCATGATTATGATTTAATCCATCTTGCTACGGTCTTGGCATCTATGCCGTATAACTGCGCTATGTGGTACATGCTGGCTCCTGATTGATACATTGCTTTCATCTCGGCCTTATAGTCTGGCACGGCATCAGGCGCGTGTAGCAGGTCATGGAGAGATAGCCCCAGCAGAACGGCAAGTTGCAGAACGTATCGCGGTGCAACGGATTTGCTGCATAGTGTGGCGTGCAGCTGCTTGGTAGATAAGTCGGCTGTGGGAATATAACTGCCATATAGATTTAAAAGTGCAGTTTCAATTTTAGTGGCGTATGTACGTCCACCGGTTAATGAACGCCAGCCGCGGGAACGCAATGCACTGTCAAGGACGGCGTGGTAAACAGAGCCGTCCCTATAATCAAAATTGGAATCTAAAGTATCTTGTAGCAATAAATCTAATGCCAGCAGACAATCCGGCACGGGTTCTGCTGGCAGCTTTTTTAGCTGCATAGTAAATGTTGCAGGAAATAGTTCCTGCTGCCGTGCGCTGTTGTATGTGACATCGGTATCGACAAGCCAGCAGCGATGTTTGGTGCAAATCTGCATATCCGGCAGTTGGTGGCTGCGATGCCAATAAGGCTCACCATATAGTTGCAAATCCTCTTGATAACAGACGGGACAATAGCGCATGACGGAGCAATGATTACCGTTGGCTTGGGAAATGCCCATTCGATGTACAGCTAATGGATTGCCATTGACAACATAGGCATAAGAGGAGCGCTTACGCTGTGTGGGAAAAAATCGTGCGTAATATGGGAAAAATGTGTGCTGCATTACAACATCCCTTGCGGACAAGAAACCTTGCGGAAGCTGTGCCAACAGCGCCTTTATAGGCCCGCAGAGCATCAGACTGGGAGCACAGAAATTGTCCCCATATAGCTGCCGTAGGGTGTGCTTAGCACAGTAGTTGCCACTGTGAACATGGTAGCGGCAAATGACGCTGTACCATAGTTCATCAGGGTACGGCGAGGGAAAGAAGCTAATCATATTGCCACCTCGCCTTTGATATACTCAGCATAAGCAGATACAGGTGATTCGCCGTTCTTTTTTGCTTTTTTGAGTAACGCCCGTATATCATTTCCAACAATCTTGGTGGGGGCTACAGAACCTACAGATACCTCCGGCGTGGTCTTTGCCTGCCGCTTAGCAATGGGCTTGGCGGAAAGCTCGCTTATGTATTCTGACACCATCTCCAGATTTTTTATAAATGCACTTTCAAAAACCTCTAAGTCCAGCTTTTCGCGTCCGTCAAGGATGGCTTGCTTTTGGGCATTATACAGCAATTTGGAGAGTATATCCGGGATGCCCTGTGTCTTGCGATACAGCCAGTTTGCAAGCTCTGGTGTCAGGTCGGTGGCATATTGCGTGTACTGGTAATGCCACAGCCCATGCAGGAGCAACGCAAATTCCTTATCATTGGGTAGACGGTCATAGACAAGCCCTGTGGTTCGCCGCGCAGAGCGGAACTCCTGTTGTAATACCTGCAAGACGCGAGGCGTTCCGACCATGCAGATACTTACTCCTGCCCCGTTGATAAGGTGAACGAGAAAATTTAAGAAACGTATACCGCCATCGCTTTTACGATAGGCAATGTTCTGCAATTCGTCTATCACCAGCAGGCCAATATGATTGACCCGTACAATTTGGTTGAGCTGGCTGACAAGGACATCAATGCTCAATCTGCGCGATAGGGCATCTTTTTGATAGCTGGTTCCAACCAAACTGTCGATTTGCAGGTAAATATCCAAAATCAGTGCTTTAATGGACGCATCGTGCGGGGTTTGCACGACTAGATACGGAATCTGATGGCAATAAAAATTTTGCCCGTGATACGAAGTGTGTTCGATAACCTGCGGGAACAATGATAATACGCGTTGCAATGCGGTGGACTTGCCAAGTCCTGATACGCCAATGACAGAAAAAGAATTGCCGCCGCCGACGGATGCCGCAAGGGCATTGCCGTGCATCAGCGAGTAACCATTCTGCATGGCGGCAGCTTCGCTCTGGATTGAATACTGCCCATAGCAATGCTGCATGGCGGTGTAGATTTCGCAGTACAAGTCAATCGTCATGGATAGCGGCTGGTAAAACTCGTACAAAGAGGACAACAGCTGCAAGCGTTCCCCGGTGCTGCGGTCACGGTCACTATCGCTATAGGGTGGGATGACCGCCAGAGTGCGAATCAAGTCTTTGCCAGACAGCATCGGTGGCAAAGCCTCTATGAACGGGTTGTTATCATAAAGCGGATTGGGGACATAATCAGCGTGCATCGAAATCATCCTCCTGTTGCTCGGCCAGTAAATCCATCAGCGATACGCTTTCTTGTTTGCGGGCTGTGCTGCGGTTGCGTTGTATCTGCCTGCTGATATTGCTGCGGTCTGGCATTGTACGTTCGGAGCCGTCTGCAATGGCTTGTATATCGCTCATGAGGTCGAGTTGTGCCTGCAATTCCTGCTTTTTCCAGTCAGTACGTTCTATCTTTTCCTGCTGCTGTGCATCAGCAATTTCTGCCAGCGATTTGCCAAGATAGGCTTTTTGAGCCAAATCAAAAGCCGAGTAAGTGCCATTTTCGTATAGCCAAACAGTATCCATACATTCCGGCGCATAGGCAATCTGTACAGTTTCCCGTCCACCGAGACCGGCAGAAACGAAACGCTTTTTAAAAGTGCAGTTTGAAAAGCGGAGGCCGAAAATTTCCAGACCGCGCTGCGTGATTTTTCCCTCAGCACGGGGCAGTAGCGTATAGAGCAGTTTCTTGTCAGTGGCTTCCTTTACTGGACAATCATCCTGCGCCTCACAGAACGACCAGATACTTGCAGCCAGTGGCGGTGTGTTGGTTTCTATCATGGCTGGAGTGCGAGTAAAACCTGTCTGTACAGATTTTGAATTGTAAAACAGAACACAGCGAAGAACGACAGCCGTGAATTGCTCCAAATCCAATGTGCCTTGCCTGCGATAGTCAGGCGCACCGCGTTCCTGCGTATCGGATTCGATGACACCTTTGCCTTTAAGCAGGGGCTTGTAGGCGCTCTGAACCAAATCAAACAGCTTTTCAACTACACCTTTCAAATCCGGGCGATACGCGGGAAGATTTTCAATCTCGATGTGGTAACTCTCGCACAGATTTTCCAATGTCCCGGCCACAAACTCGCTGCCTCGGTCTGTCATAATTTTGGTGGGCAGATGATGGCTCGGCCAGTCTTGTGGGTCAATGTCGATTCCGTGCTGATGACAAAAACTGACTTTGTCGGTAAAAGTGTTCTGAAGCAGCAGACGCAGCGCATATTGCCCGCCCTCTAAACCAACATAAACGCCGGTAATCAGGCGGCTGTAGGCATCGACCATCGTGTAAATGACAGGTCGGCCAATGGGCTTGCGGGAAAGGCGGCTGACGATGTAGATGTCGGCAACGGTGGCATCGGTCATATACACGCCGATGGTGTGTGCATAATCGCAGACCGAGCCAGTAAACGGACGATGATTGCGCTGATAGGCTTTAAGTCCCTGCCTGCTGATGGTCTCACTGATAGGGTCACGATTTTTGCGGAAAAAATAGCGGAACTGCCAGAATGTGGGGTATTCAGCCTTTAGTGTGCCACGTGCATCGCAGTATTTCGCCCGCAGCATCATCTTGTAGGCAGTCTGTAAGCTCTGCCGCTGCGGGGTGTAGTAATACTTGTTCAGCGCCCAGCGGATGGCCTTTTCATCGGCAGTAAGTTCATGCTGTTCTGGCGCGGGACGCTCTGCGGGTAAAAGTGCATTTTTACTTTGATAAACCCAATAGCGCCAGAGATATTGCAGCAATGTGCGGCGGGCAATGCCGTGTTCAGCAGCTATCCGGCGGACAACCTCATTGCGGTGGGATTTATCATAGATACAGGTATCCACTAACAGAGGCGCAATCAAGTCAAGTTTGCGGTTGCGCCCCTCGCGCTGGCGGTTGGTGATGTCCTCGTCCAGAACGAAAACAGAGTATGTTTCGGCAGGGACGGGCTGTAATTCTGCAAGCAAATCCGATGCAACGGGGTACGGCATCCGAAAGTGTTGGCAGCCGACGACGTAGCATTGTTCTTCCCCACAAAGCAGAACGCGAATGTGCTCGCCATTTTCAGCGGCAAGGATGTCAAGATTCCTCATGGTTGGTATCCTCCTTGTCGATGATGATACCCCAATCGGAGATGCCTTGCTGCTGCCAGTATCGGCGGGATAGTTCCAGTTTTTCCGCAACCGAGGGACGGCTTAAATAAGACCGAAAGACAGCCTCACGGACTGCCGTATGTCCATCGTCATAGTGCAAGACAAAATCTGTGGTGTAGGTTTCGCTGGGGAGATTCAAGTCGTTGACAGGAATATCATTGCAGAGGATAGGAATATTACATTCAAATTGAAAAATCGCCGGTTCAGCATCCAGCATTTTTGCAGCGGCAAGCTGCACTTTGTCGTACAGACAGCAGACCACCTTACATTTGGTGAGCATGATTTTGGTACAGCGCTCTTTTTGGACTTGTTTTCGCATTTCTTTGACGCTCCCTGTTGTAAATTTGGGGCGTCCGTTCACCGAAGAAAAAGGAAAATCACCTGTGCCCTTCTGGGGCAAACCTCTGTTCCACATTTTCCAAAAATCGAACTGAAAAGAGCGAAATTTGGAAAAAGTGGAATTTCAGTGTGCCTTTTGGAAAATCTTGAATTTTTGCTTGCCTCATAGATTTATCGCTGTAATGGCATAAAGACGTATTAAGAGGCAAAACAGGATTCCACATTTTCCGATTTTGTATTGACCGTACTATATGCGCGGGCACACGAAAAAATCCAGAAAGGCGCAGAGAGAATCAAGAAAGCGGAAAGGCGCTCGCTCCACTCCGTTCCGCTCGCAATCCGCCTAATCTCCAAGCCAACTCCAAGAACATTCCAAGTCCACACCAAGCAAAATCAACGCATTATCTCATGTTTTTCCGCATGGGACAGAATGAGAGAGGATTGGAAACAAAAAAGAAAGCAGGCCCCGGAGGCGGATGGCGGAGGGGCCTGCGTGTGGATTCTTAACTTGTCTCTTTGTTCTTCGGTGAACGCCCTGTATCAACTGTACAATTCTCACCGCTGCGGATTGATGATCGTGCGCCAATCGAGGTCGCCGTGCTCCAGGCCGTGGATGAGGACCTCGGCGGTGGCGATGTTTGTGGCAACGGGGACATTGTGCACGTCACAGATGCGCAGCAGGTTCATCTCGTTCGGCTCACTGGGCTTGGCGCTGATGGGGTCGCGGAAGAAAAGCAGCATGTCCACTTCCTCACAGGCGATGCGCGCCACGATCTGCTCGGCACCGCCGTGGCCGCCGGGCAGGAACTTTGTGACCTTCAGCCCGGCGTTTTCCTCCACCAGACGGCCGGTCGTGCCGGTTGCCAGCAGACGGTGCTGCTCCAAAATATGGCGATACGCCATACAAAACTGCACCATCAACTCCTTTTTGGAGTCATGGGCTATCAATGCAATCGTCATAGGTAAATGCCACCATCCTTCGCAGCAGAGTACAATATATTAAAAGGTAAGCGGGACGCGCTGCCCGCACAAACGCTTTGCCATGGCCTGTCCGGCCACAACGGCAGGATCCGCAGCGGGCGGTACCGTGCCGTTGGCCCCGGCCAGCTGCAGAACGCGGCTTTCGGGGATGACCGCCAAAAGCTGCACGCCGACGGTGTCGATGCACTCGTCCAGATCAGCCACGGCAGCGTTTTTGCCGAAGCTCTCGCGCCGGACGCGGTTCATCACCAGGCGCACGGCGCTCTGCGGGCGGCCACCCGCCAGCAGCCGGTCCGCCCCGGGCTTCATGGGCACCCGGGACCGGTACTCCTCCGTCACCAGATCGTTGAGGGTGTCCATCAGCTCCTCCGGCGTGGTGGAGAGGGAGAAGCGGCTTCGCAGGTACTCCGCCGCCTCCCGGCGGCCCATCTCCTTCAGGTCCCGGGCCAGATCCTCCGGCGGGTCACCGCCGTACCGGCGCACCAGATCCACCGGGGCCTTCTGCCAGATGTACATGGAGTCCGTCAGGGTCCCGTCCAGGTCAAAGATGGCGCCCCGGATGTTCATCGGGCGATCTCCTC
>OLOE01001103.1_pt1 | contig 12149 bp, 12 predicted proteins | sample 1673201 | NCBI WGS metagenome assembly OLOE01 (sample SAMEA3136765, study PRJEB25190) | human gut metagenome | biome: human gut; feature: human-associated habitat; material: faeces | place: Austria | collected 2013
ATACGGATGCCCGTGGAGCAGAAGTGATGCAGGTGATCCGGGAAAGCGGAAAACTGGAAAAAGAAACAGAAGAAAAACTGAAAAGCGCTCTGGAAGCTTATACAGAAAGCTTTTTGGATACAAGAATTCAAAAATAAATAAAAAAAGAAGGAGGAACCTATGGCTGCAAATATGAAAGCGGTAAAACTGCGGATAAAAAGTGTGGAAAGCACCATGCAGATTACCAAGGCTATGGAACTTGTGGCGTCCTCCAAGCTGCGAAAGGCCAAGGAGCGGGCGGATACCTGCCGTCCTTATTTTCAGGAGTTGTACCGTACATTACAGGAAATAGCTAAAGGAAATACAGAATTCTATTCTGTTTATGCGAAAGAAGCGGTTCAGGAAAAATGCTGTTATGTCCTGATCGCAGGAGACCGGGGACTGGCAGGTGGGTATAATGCCAATTTACTGCGCTGTTTTGAGGAGGATGCAAAAGGGAAAATGGTCAGTGTTCTTCCTATTGGAAAAAAGGCGGTAGAATATGTCAGATCCAACAATCTGGAATACGTCACAGACGCTTTTGCAGAAATTGCGGATATTTCTGTAGCTGACTGTTTTGAAATCGCTTCTATCCTGTGCAAAGAATTTCGACAGGGAACATTTGGTCATGTGGAACTTTGTTATACCCGATTTGTTTCCATTCTGACGCAGAACCCGGAATCCGTTCCGGTACTTCCACTGATAGACATTGCAAAAGAAGAACAGGGATATAATGAGAAAGAAAGAATTCGTAACCTGATTTTGTATGAACCAAATGGAGTGGAAGTGTTTAACTCCATTGTTCCGGAATATCTCGGAGGTCTGATCTACGGTGGTGTCTGTGAGAGTGTGGCAAGCGAACTGGCAGCACGAAGAAATGCTATGGAGAAAGCAACCGGTAATGCCCAGGATATGATCGATGAGTTGAATTTGTATTATAACCGGGAACGCCAGGCAGGCATTACTCAGGAAATCACGGAGATTGTCGGAGGTGCAGAATGTCTGTAGCCGGACATACGGTGCAGGAAGCTGAAAGAAAAATATAAGGTAAGGAGATTGGTAGATGAGCGAAAAGCACATTGGAAAAGTAATACAGGTGACCGGACCGGTTCTGGATATTCGCTTTCCGGAGGGGGAGTTACCTGCACTCCTGAATGCCATAGAAATAGACAATCATGGAGAAAAACTGATCGTGGAAGTGGCGCAGCAGACCGGAGATCATACGGTTCGTTGCATTGCCATGAAATCGACAGATGGTCTGGTTCGTGGAACTGCCGCGGTGGATACGGGAAAACCGATTACGGTTCCTGTCGGAGAAGCCTGTCTTGGCAGAGTGTTTAATCTGCTGGGAGAGACGGTAGATGATCAGGGTCCGGTAATCACAGAGGAACAATGGCCGATCCACAGAAATGCACCGGAATACGAAGAGCAGGTTCCGGCAACAGAGATTCTGGAAACCGGAATTAAAGTTGTGGATCTGATCTGTCCGTATGCGAAAGGTGGAAAGATCGGTTTGTTCGGTGGTGCCGGGGTAGGAAAGACGGTTCTGATCATGGAACTGATTCACAACGTAGCAACTGCTCACGGAGGACTTTCCGTATTTACCGGTGTAGGAGAGCGGACAAGAGAAGGAAATGATCTTTATAATGAGATGAAAGAAAGCGGTGTTATTGATAAAACAGCACTGGTGTACGGACAGATGAATGAACCACCGGGAGCACGTATGCGTGTGGGTCTGTCCGGTCTTACGATGGCAGAGTATTTTCGTGATGTGAAAAACCAGGATGTACTCTTGTTTATTGATAACATCTTCCGGTTTACACAGGCGGGTTCGGAAGTGTCGGCCCTGCTCGGACGTATGCCGTCTGCAGTAGGTTACCAGCCAACTCTTGCTACAGAGATGGGTGCACTTCAGGAGCGAATCACTTCGACGAGAAAAGGATCCATCACATCTGTACAGGCTGTGTATGTGCCGGCGGATGACCTGACAGACCCGGCGCCGGCAACGACATTTACCCATCTGGATGCGACTACAGTTCTTTCCAGAGAGATTGCCAGTCAGGGTATCTATCCGGCGGTGGATCCACTGGATTCTACCAGCCGTATCCTGGCACCGGAGATTGTGGGAAAAGAGCATTATGAAATTGCACGTGCAGTACAGCAGGTACTGCAGCGTTACAAAGAACTGCAGGATATTATAGCTATCATGGGTATGGATGAACTGTCGGAAGAAGATAAAAAGACGGTTAACCGTGCACGAAAAGTACAGCGTTATCTGTCGCAGAGCTTCTCGGTTGCAGAACAGTTTACCGGAATGGCGGGAACTTATGTACCGTTAAAAGAGACATTGCGTGGATTCCGCATGATCCTTGACGGAGCGTGTGATGAGATTCCGGAGAGCTGCTTCCTGTTTGCCGGAAACATCGATGAGGTGTTTGAAAAAGCAAAAGTACAGAACCAGTAAAGGAGGGTAACGAATGAGCACATTTCCTTTGCGTATCGGTACACCGGACGGACTGCTGTATGAAGGAGAAGTCGCAAGACTTGTCTGCCGGACAATCAATGGTGATCTTGCGATTTTGCCAAGACACTGCAATTACTGTACGGCACTTGGCATGGGAGAAGCCCATATTATACTGGAAGACGGCAGCAGGAAGAATGCAGCCTGTATCGGCGGGATGCTTTCTGTGATGAATGGAACCTGCCATGTGCTGGCAACAACCTGGGAGTGGGAAGAAGATATAGATACAGAGAGAGCGGAAGATGCCAGAAAACGTGCGGAAGCCAGACTGGCAGAAGGCGGTCTCAGCGATAAGGAATATCGGATCGTCAAGGCAAAACTGCAAAGAGCACTGGTTCGTCTCGGAGTGAAAGAATAAAGAAAAAATGTAATTGTTCGGTATCTTCCCGGGTACGAGCAAAAAATGCAGGATTCGAAGAAATATCGAATCCTGCATTTTTAATGTTATTTTTTCTTTTTTTCTTTAGTATCTGGGTGCAGATCGTCGATCAGAGATTCAATTAACTGCTTTTTTACATATACATCAAAACTAAGAAGGCAGATAAAAGAAAAAGTTTTCAGAAATTCCTGATCTTTTTCCGGGGCATCCTGAAACGTTTCGCGGGATAACCGATAGCGATTGGTAATATCTTCCTTTAGGATGTCTACCTGAGATTTTTCAAGGCGGAAAACTTCATTATAAATATCTTCCAGAGAGAGGTTCTCAGAGGAAGAAAAATACGTATCGGTAATAGGTTTTAAAAGTGCCTGTATATCCGTAATAGATAAAATACTTTTAAAATAATAGATAAACACCAGCACAAGAAGATGCTCTTTGGAATATTTCTTTTTCAGTGGCGGAGGAAGCAGATCATTTTTTGCATAATTGTTGATCATGGTTTTCGTAAGAATTTTATCCTCCGGATAGCGCTTGGAGGAAGCCAGCTGAGCATCCATAAAGGTGGTTACCTGATCCATATATAAAGGAATATTTGGTACCTCCTCCGGTTTGATATAATCAATACGGGAAAGGCTTCCAAGAATGCTGTTTAAAAGATCACTTGTATCAATCGTCATCATATCACCTCTTCCACCCCATTATATAGTTTTTAATACTATTTGTAAATCTTTTTTTTAACGTTCCTGATCACAAGAAGCAACTAGCTTATCGATGATTGGATCGGTAACGAGAGAACTGAGATACTGTTTCGGGAGTGGCCGGTAACAATTGACTTGCGAACGGGTGCATGATATGATAAGAACACCTGTACGAAAAAATGTATTTCCGGAAATATTTCGAGATACATGTAAGAGATGGAGAGGAAAATATGAGTAAATATGATAGTTTGAATGCGATGCAGCAGGAAGCGGTATTCCATACCGAAGGTCCGGTTTTGATTCTTGCCGGTGCCGGATCTGGAAAAACCCGTGTCCTGACACACCGAATCGCATATTTGATAGAAGAAAAAGGGATTAATCCGTGGAATATTATGGCAATCACTTTTACTAATAAGGCAGCACAGGAGATGCGGGAAAGAGTGGATCAGATTGTGGGATTTGGTTCCGAAAGTATCTGGGTCAGTACCTTTCATTCCAGCTGTGTGCGGATGCTTCGCAGATATATCGATCGACTGGGGTACGATAATAATTTTACAATCTACGATACAGATGATCAGAAAACAGTAATCAAAGAGATCTGCAAGCGGTTAAACATCGATACCAAGCAGTTTAAAGAGCGAACATTGATGGCAGCAATTTCTTCCGCCAAAGACGAACTGGTATCTCCGGCAGAATATAAACTGCAGGCTTCGACCGCTTCCGGCTATGGTGCGCAGACGATTGCCCGTGTGTATGAAGCGTATCAGAAGCAGCTTCGTCAGAACAACGCGCTGGACTTTGATGATCTGATTGTAAAAACAGTGGAACTGTTTCAGTCATGCCCGGATGTGCTTGACTATTATCAGGAACGGTTCCGTTATATCATGGTAGACGAGTATCAGGACACCAATACTGCCCAGTTCAAATTTGTAAGTCTGTTGGCAGAGAAATATAAAAATCTCTGTGTAGTCGGTGACGATGATCAGTCCATTTACAAGTTTCGTGGTGCCAATATCGGAAACATTCTGGGATACGAAAAAGTATTTCCACAGGCAAAAGTCATCAAACTGGAACAGAATTACCGTTCTACCCAGAATATTCTGAATGCGGCGAACGAAGTGATTAAAAATAATGAGGGGAGAAAAGACAAGACCTTATGGACGGCAAATGAAGAAGGAGCTCCCATTCATTTCCGTCAGTTTCAGAATGGGTATGAAGAAGCAGAATATATTGCAGGTGCGATCAGCCAGAAAGTCCGGGAAGGAATCTATGATTACAAGGACTGTGCGATTTTGTATCGTACCAACGCCCAGTCCCGTCTGTTTGAGGAAAAATTCCTGATTGCAAATATTCCGTATAAGATCGTAGGCGGTGTAAACTTCTATGCGAGAAAAGAAATTAAGGATCTGCTCGCTTATATGAAGACCATTGATAATGCGAAAGACGATGTAGCAGTCAAAAGGATCATCAATGTACCAAAACGTGGTATCGGTGCGGCAACTCTCGGAAAGGTGCAGGATTATGCGGATGCTTATGGTATCAGTTTTTATCAGGCACTTCGACAGGCGGAAGAGATCCCGACACTTGGTCGTGGAAGTGCAAAAGTACGTCCGTTCGTGGAATTCATTCAGAAATTCCGTAGCCAGATAGAATATCTGTCGGTAAAAGGGTTGCTGGAAAAGCTGATTGACGAGACAGGTTATGTGAAAGAGCTTGAAGCAGAAGATACGGATGAAGCAAAAGCACGTATCGAAAATATCGATGAGTTGATATCCAAAGCAGCGTCTTACGAGGATGAGGCAGAAGACCCAAGTCTGTCCGGATTTCTGGAGGAAGTGGCACTGATAGCAGATATCGATTCGGTGGAAGAGAGCGATAACCGCGTACTTTTGATGACTCTGCACAGCGCGAAAGGTCTTGAATTTCCGAATGTCTATCTGGCGGGTATGGAAGATGGTATTTTCCCGGGGTATATGACAATTGTAGGAGATGATCCGCAGGATATGGAAGAAGAAAGACGTCTCTGCTACGTGGGAATTACAAGAGCAATGAAGGAACTGACGTTGAGTGCGGCACAGCAACGTATGATCCGTGGAGAAACACAGTATAACAAGGTATCCCGTTTTATCCGGGAGATACCACGGGAACTGGTAGAACTTGGAAGAGAGCCGAAAGCGCGAAGGATTACAAAGATGCCGGAACCATCCAGCAGTTATGCAAAGATGCGTCAGACCTACCAGAAGACCAGCTTTTCCACCAAACAGTTTGAAGTTAAAAAATCACAGGGACTTGCTTATGGTGTGGGAGACACAGTGCGCCATATCAAATTCGGAACCGGAACGGTGCAGGCAATCGTTGATGGGGGCAAGGACTATGAGGTAACAGTAGATTTTGATAAAGCCGGAACAAAGAAAATGTTTGCATCCTTTGCAAAATTAAAGAAAATAACAGAATAAATTTTTGTGGTAAAATCATAGGGATAGTGGTATAATAATACTAGTTTTTGGAAGCTATGCTTTTAGAGAAAGGACGGTGTTTAACATGAATAAACTTGACGAGTTAATGGCCTTGCTGCAAAAGCAGGAAAAAGAAGAAGAAAAATGCAAAAACACAGTAATGTGGGTACTGGCAATTATAGGTGCCGTTGCGGCAGTGGCAGGTATTGCATACGCAGTGTACCGTTTTTTCACACCGGATTATCTGGAAGACTTTGAAGATGATTTCGATGATGATTTTGACGATTACTTTGAAGATGAAGATAACGAAGAAAATTAAAATGTGAATACACAAAACGGCAGGAAAGCTTCGGAGGAGACCCCGGAGCTTTTCTTCGGTTAAAAGCTGCAGACAGAAAAAACAAGAAGAAAGGACAGCAGATGAAAAAAGGCGAAGTATACGAGGGAATCATTGAACAGATAGAGTTTCCGAATAAAGGAAAGGTAGTGGTGGACGGACAGACGGTGATCGTAAAAAATGGAATGCCTGGGCAAAAAGTTCGTTTTATGATCAATAAAAAAAGGGGCGGCAGAGTAGAAGCAAGGCTTCTGGAAGTGTTAGAACCATCACCGCTTGAAACGAGAAAACCGGTCTGTTCCATCTTTCCGCAGTGTGGAGGATGCATGTATCAGACCATGGATTACAGCCACCAGTTGGAGATGAAGCAGGAGCAGATCCGCAGACTCCTGGACACAGCGATCAAAAACGGTGGGCAGGTGGATGAAAACGGAAACCCGGATTATGTTTTTGAGGGAATCAAGGGAAGTCCTACAGAATTCTGTTACCGCAATAAGATGGAATTCTCGTTCGGAGATGCCGAAAAAGACGGCCCGTTGACATTGGGACTCCATAAAAAGGGAAGTACCTATGATGTGCTGACCGCATCCGACTGTAAGTTGGTACATGAAGATCTGACGAAGATTCTGACCTGTGTGCTGGATTACTGTAAGGAACAGGAATTTACCTATTATCATAAGATGCGCCATGAGGGATATCTGAGGCATCTGCTGCTGCGTCGGGGAAATACAACCGGGGAGATCCTGATCAATCTGGTAACGACTACGCAGCTGAATCCTGATCTTTCTGAACTGGTGGAACGTCTTATGGCGCTTTCTCTGGAAGGGAAGATCGTGGGAATCCTGCATATTCTGAACGATTCACTGGCAGATCTTGTACAGAGTGATGAGACCAGAGTGCTGTATGGACAAGATTATTTCTATGAAAATCTTCTGGGACTGAAGTTTAAGATCACGCCGTTCTCCTTCTTCCAGCCGAATTCTCTCGGCGCGGAAGTGTTGTATGAAACTGCACGAAGCTATATTGGGGATACCAGAGACATGACGGTCTTTGATCTCTACAGCGGAACCGGTACGATTTCACAGATCCTGGCAGCAGTGGCAAAAAAAGTGATTGGTGTGGAGATCGTAGAAGAAGCCGTTGTGGCAGCTAGGGAAAATGCTGAGAGAAACGGCATCAAAAACTGCGAATTTATCGCCGGTGATGTGCTGAAAGTGCTTGATGAGATTGAAGAAAAACCGGATTTTATCGTACTTGACCCGCCGCGGGACGGTATCCATCCGAAAGCTCTTCCGAAGATCATCGAATACCAGGTGGATAATTTGGTTTATATTTCCTGTAAACCGACCAGCCTTGCAAGGGATCTGGAAATCTTTTTACGGCGTGGCTATCGCGTGGAGCGGTGCGTATGTGTCGATCAGTTTGCACAGACAGTTCACACAGAAACGATCTGTCATCTGAAACATACAATAGAAAAACAGTAACTGTGATGATACTGAGCAGGTACGAAAACAGCTGGACGAAACGTATCTGACAAGATAAAATAAAGATAATTGTATGATGAATCAAAGAATCAAAAAATGACAGCAAAGAGAGGTTTAATTAATGAATAAACAATCTGAAAAATTAGCAAAAGCAATTGCATATGAGGCAAAGAAAAAGAAGGAGAGAGATGAGGATAAACGTCCGGCATTTCATGTAACGCCGACAACCGGCTGGTGCAACGATCCGAACGGATTTTCCCGATTTGGTGAGGAATATCATCTGTTTTATCAGTATTATCCATATGAAAATAAATGGGGTCCGATGCACTGGGGACATTGCAGGACAAAAGATTTTATCAAATGGGAAGAACTTCCATGTGCGCTGGCACCGGATATGGAATACGATGGTCAGGGATGTTTTTCCGGAACAGCAGTGGAACATGAAGGAAAACATATTCTGATGTATACCAGTGTTCTGGAAAAAGATCTGGAGGATGGCACACATATGGTACGCCAGACACAGAGCATTGCGATCGGTGATGGCGAAAATTATGAAAAAGTGACAGAAAACCCGGTGATCACCGCAGACTGCCTGCCGGAAGGAAGCTCCCCGGTTGATTTTCGTGATCCGAAGATCTGGAAAGAAGACGGACGCTTCTATGCATTGATCGGAAGCAAGGCAGAGGATGGAAGCGGTCAGCTGGCACTATTTACATCTGAAGATGCGCTCCATTGGAATTACGAGAAAATGATCGACCAGTGTAAAAACCGCTATGGAAAAATGTGGGAGTGCCCGGATTTCTTTGCACTTGACGGCTGTCAGGTTCTGATTGTATCTCCGCAGTTTATGAGAGCAGAAGGACTGGAGTTTCATAATGGAAACAATTCCATCTATTTTACCGGAGATTATGAGAAAGAGACGATGACTTATACCAGAGGCGATGCGAGACAGGTGGACTATGGTATGGATTTTTATGCACCGCAGACGGTAGAAACAACCGATGGAAGAAGAGTTATGATTGCATGGCTGCAGAGCTGGGATAATTTCATGACTCCGGAAGATATGGACTGGACCGGTCTTATGACCATTCCGAGAGAACTCCATGTGGAAGACGGCAGCCTGGTACAGCTTCCGGTACGTGAGATTGAAAATTATTATACCGGCGAGCGCAGCTATGAAAATGTCACCCTGGAAAACCAGTCTGCTGAACTGGACGGAATCACAGGCAGAAGTTTTGATATGACGGTAGAAGTAAAAAAAGAGGATCTGGAAGGATTTTCCATTTTGCTTGCCTGCGATGATGAAAATTATACGGAACTGTACTATAACAGATACCAGGAATTATTTACCGTGGATCGTACGTATTCCGGTCTGGTAAGAGATGTGATCTGCAGTCGCAGTATGAAGGTGGCAAATGAGAAAGAAACGATCAAATTCAGGATTGTGATGGATAAGTATACAATAGAAGTATTTGCAAATGATGGTAAACAGGCGATGACAACACTGATCTATACGGATTTGAAGTCGCAGGGAATCGTATTTTCTAGCGATGGAAAAGCAACATTCAGCGTGACACAGCATACAATTACCATGCCGGAATAGACCCTTTCTTGTGGGAATAAGATTCCTATGCTATAATGTGCAAAGATCAGAAATTAAAGGAGAACAGAAGTGAAATTACAATTTAATGTGCAGATGAGCAGACAGTATCTGTTTGATTTCTTTCTGCAGCATACCTACCGGACCCTGCGTGGAAAGCTCAGTCTTCTGGCAGGACTTGCGATGATTCCACTGTGTGTGCTTACCTGGAACCGGGTGGGAAGAATGTTCAGCGTGTGTTATATATTTTTCGCTGTATTTTTCCTGCTCCTGATGCCGGGAAAACTTTGGATCAAGGCGGATCAGGGATTTAAAAGAACACCAGTGTATCGTAAACCATTTACTTACAAAGTAGACAGTACCGGAATCACCACGATTCAGAACGCGCAGACCGGACATCTGAAATGGGCTCAGGTGGAAAAGGTGATTGACAGTCAGTTATGTCTGTATGTCTATATCAACAAGGCAGATGCATATGTATGGCCCAAGGCAGCAGTCGGTAAAAATTATCCGAAGCTGATGGAACTTCTGAAAAAACATGTGGATGCAAGAAAATTGAAGATCCGTCTGAAATAAAGAAAGAGGAAAACAATGACAATAGAAACAAACAGTCCTGAAGAGACCTTTGCACTGGGACAGAAACTTGGAGAACAGGCAAAAGCAGGACAAATCTATACCCTAAATGGAGACCTTGGCGTTGGGAAAACAGTGTTTACTCAGGGAATCGCCAGAGGACTAGGAATCACAGAAGCGGTCAGCAGCCCGACATTTACCATTGTACAGGTATATGAAGAGGGAAGACTTCCTTTTTATCATTTCGATGTATACCGTATCGGAGATATCGAAGAGATGGAAGAAATCGGTTATGATGATTATTTCTTCGGAAATGGTGTGTGTATGATCGAATGGGCGGAACTGATCGAAGAACTGATTCCGGAAAACAGTATTCATGTAACAATTGAGAAAGACCTGGAAAAAGGATTTGATTACCGTCGGATCACCATTACCGGTCTGGAAGGATGGGAAAACAAATGAAAATATTAGCACTTGACAGCTCAGGACTGGTAGCGTCTGTCGCAGTTGTGGAAGACAATCAGCTGTTGGCAGAATATACGGTGAATTATAAAAAGACACATTCTCAGACCCTGCTTCCGATGCTTGATGAGATCGCGAAGATGATCGAACTGGATCTGGAAACCATAGATGCTATTGCAGTGGCAGCAGGTCCTGGATCGTTTACCGGACTTCGTATAGGTTCCGCCACGGCAAAGGGACTGGGACTGGCATTAAAGAAACCGCTGATACCGGTGCCAACAGTAGACGCACTGGCATATAATCTGTATGATTCTACAGGTGTGATCTGCCCGATGATGGATGCGAGAAGAAAACAGGTCTACACCGGAATCTACCGCTTTGCAGATCACGAACTGGTAACAGTGAGCAGACAGAAAGCAATTGCTGTGGAAGAACTGATCCGGGAACTGAATGCATTGGGAGAAGCGGTGATCTTTCTGGGAGACGGTGTTACGGTTTATCAGGAGATGTTAAAAGAAAATATGCAGGTACCGTACAGTTTTGCACCGGCACATCTGAACAAACAGCGTGCGGGAGCTGTGGGAGCATTGGCAGAAAAATATTACCGGGAAGGCAAGACAGTGACAGCAGCCGAGCATCAGCCGGAATATCTTCGGGTATCTCAGGCAGAGCGGGAGCGTGCGGAAAGAGAAGCAGGAAAAAAATAATGAAAATTCGGGAAATGCAGCTGGACGATCTGGAACAGGTGATGAAGATTGAAAATGAGAATTTCTCCCGCCCGTGGACAGAAACAGGTTTTTTTACTTTTCTGATCCGTCAGGATACGTTATTTCTGATAGCGGCGGAAGGAGAAGAGATCCTTGGGTATTGTGGCGTTGTGATGGTACAGGACGAAGGAGATATTACGAATGTATCTGTGAAAAAAGACAGGCAGAACCATGGTACTGGCAAGCTTCTGGTGCAGGAACTGATCAGAATAACGAATGAGATGGGAGTGTCCCGTCTTTTTCTGGAAGTCCGCGAGAGCAATGAAAGGGCAATTCATGTATATGAAAAAGCCGGATTTGTGAAAAATGGCTTACGGAAAAATTATTATGAGGATCCTGTGGAACATGCAGTACTGATGATGCATGAGACAGTTGGAAAAGAAAGATAGAGGAATTAAAAATTCGATGTTAGATGTATGTTTATTGGGAACAGGTGGGATGATGCCGCTGCCACGCAGATATCTTACCTCCTTCCTTGTCAGATATAACGGAAGCAGTCTGATGATCGACTGTGGAGAGGGAACTCAGGTGGCAGTGAAGTCGAAAGGATGGAGCTTTAAACCGATCGATGTGATCTGCTTCACTCATTATCATGCAGATCATATCAGTGGTCTTCCGGGAATGTTACTGACTATGGGAAATGCAGAACGTACGGAACCGCTGACCCTGATCGGACCGAAAGGACTTGAACGGGTGGTTAATGCTCTTCGTACCATTGCTCCGGAACTTCCATTTCCAATTATTTGCAAAGAAATTCAGGGGCAGGAAGAAAAATTTTCCGTTCGGGGGTATGAGATCACGGCGTTTCGGGTGAACCATAATGTGACCTGTTACGGCTATACCGTAGAAATTCG
>OLOE01001108.1_pt1 | contig 12086 bp, 13 predicted proteins | sample 1673201 | NCBI WGS metagenome assembly OLOE01 (sample SAMEA3136765, study PRJEB25190) | human gut metagenome | biome: human gut; feature: human-associated habitat; material: faeces | place: Austria | collected 2013
GTAACCGAAGTTTGCACCCTCTACGAAGCCGCCGCACGTGGTGATGTACGTGATGCGCTTCGCTTTGCAGATGCCCTCGCAGCGCGCGTCCTCGGTGTAATGGAACGTCAACTCGCACACGCTGACATGTTCAAGGTACGTTTTAAACGCAGCCGGAAACGAAAGATCCCAGTACGGCACACCGATGACGATGTCGTCGGCTTCCGCGAACTGGCGCGATAGGCTGAAAATGGGATCGTCCCACTCCCCTGCCCTCTGCTTCTCCGTACGGTACGCCACACGATCGGCGTCGAACGGCTTGAGATCGAGCGCCGCAACGTCAACCTCCACGACGTCGTCGAAGCGCTCCAGGTATTCGCGGCACAGCGCGAGCGTGCGCGATGCCTCGCCGCGCATGCACGCGTTCACAAACAGCGTGGTCACTTGGTTCTCCTTCTTATGCGAATCGGAGCGCATGCGTAAACCCGGCCCAGCTCAGCGGATCGGTATCGCGCACGCGCGCGCCAAACGTGGGGGCGTGAACGTAGTGCGTGCCCCCGGCATTGCAGGCGATGCCAGCATGTCCGTTGTACCCGTCGCCGTAGCTGATCCACAGCACATCGCCGGGTTGCGCTTCGGAGACCGGCAAACGCGCGGCGGCGGCATAGTACATCGACTCGGTCTGATGGGGCACCGAAATACCCACTTGAGCGTATGCCCACGTCACCAATCCGGAGCAGTCGAATTCGTTCGGACCGGCGGCACCCCACACGTAGGGGCAGCCGATGCGCGACAGCGCGTAGTCCACCACCGAGCCCTGGGACGGGATGGACGCGCTCGGCGTGCTGTAGGCGTACGTGCGCTTGACCTCGGCTGCCGCAGCGGCAGCTTCGGCAGCTCTCTGCCGGTTTTTGGAGATGACCAGCGCCGCCGCTATGCCAACGCAGACGGCCAGCGCCAATGCACAGAGGGCCAGGCACTTTGCCATCCGTTTGCGGCTCATGTGTTGTGCTCCCGGCTGGCGAGGTAAGCAGCGGGGCCGCTCTGGTACAGGTCGCCGCCGTGGGTGTCCAGCAGGACCGTCAGCGGGAAGTCTTTAACCACCAACTTACGCACCGCCTCACAGCCGAGGTCCGGCCACGCAATGATCTCGCAGCTCTGCACACTGCCGGCCATCAGGGCACCGGCCCCGCCGATGGCGGCCAGATAGACCGCGCCGTTTTTGACGACAGACTGCTTGACGGCATCGGTGCGCTTGCCCTTGCCGATCATGCAGGCCAGTCCCAGATCCAGCAGCCGCGGCGTGTAGGCGTCCATACGGCCCGAGGTCGTGGGGCCTGCCGCGCCGATGGCACAGCCCGGGCGCTCCGGCGTGGGGCCGACATAGTAGATGGCCGCGCCCTCAATGGGGAACGGCAGCGGCTCGCCCTTGTCCAGCAGCCCCATCATGCGGGCGTGGGCGGCGTCACGGGCGGTGTAGACCACGCCCGACAACAGCACGGTGTCCCCTGCTTTCAGCGGCGCAAGGTCCTGCTTGGAGAGGGGCGTTTTCAGTACATATTGCATCGTTGCGTCTCCTTACAGCGTGCGGCTGGCACGGCGGGTGACGTGGCAGCTGATGTTGACGGCCACGGGCAGGCAGGCCACATGGGTGGGCAGCTGTTCAATGCAGACGCCCAAGCAGGTGGTTGCACCGCCAAAGCCCTGCGGGCCAAAGCCGGTTGCATTGATGGCATCCAACAGCTCTTTTTCCAGCGCGGCATAATAGGGGTCCGCGTTGGGCTGGTCCAGCGGGCGCAGCAGTGCCTTTTTGGCCAGAGCTGCGCATTTATCAAAGCTGCCGCCAATGCCAATGCCCAGCACAATGGGCGGGCAGGGGTTGGCCCCCGCCTGCTTGACGGTTTCCATCACAAAGTCTTTTACGCCCTGCACGCCATCGGCAGGTTTGAGCATGGTCAGGCGGCTCATATTCTCGCTGCCTGCGCCCTTGGGGGCTACGGTAATTTTGCAGACATCCCCCGGCACAAGATGTACCGTTAAAAACGCCGGGGTGTTATCCCCCGTGTTCACGCGCTGCAAGGGGTCCGCGGTGATGGACTTGCGCAGGTAGGCTTTCTCATACCCGCGGCGCACGCCCTCGTTCACAGCTTCGTCCAGATTGCCGTTGATATGCACATCCTGGCCAAGCTCAATGAACACACAGGCCATGCCGGTATCCTGGCAGATCGGCAGGTCTTTTTCTGCAGCAACGCAAAGGTTCTGCTGCAGCAGTTCCAGCGTCTGGCGGGCCAGCGGCCAGGGTTCGGCGGCATGGGCGTTATCCAGCGCCTGCTTCACATCCGGCGGCAGCTGGGTGTTGGCGCGGATGCACAGGTCTTCCACCGCATCGGTAATGGCGACGGCGTTTACTTCCCGGATGCTCATACCCGCGCCACGCCGCTTTCCCGTGCAGCTTGCGCCACAGCGTCAGCCACAGCCGGTGCCACACGCGGGTCAAAGGCCTTGGGCAGAATGTTTTCCTCGTTCAGCTCGTTTTCCGGGATCAGGCCGGCGATGGCCTTCGCGGCGGCCATCTTCATCTGGGGGTTGATGTCCCGTGCGCGGACGGAAAGTGCGCCCTTGAAGATGCCGGGGAACGCCAGAACATTGTTGACCTGGTTGGGGAAATCGCTGCGGCCGGTGCCGATGACCCGCACACCGGCTGCCTTGGCGGCATCGGGCATGATCTCCGGGTTGGGGTTGGCCATGGCGAATACAATGGCATCCGGTGCCATGGTGGCGGCCATCTCGGTGGTCAGCGCACCGGCAACGGAGGTGCCGATAAAGACATCTGCACCGCGCACGGCATCGGCCAGGGTACCGGTCAGGTGTTCGGGGTTGGTCACGGTTGCCAGCCATTCCTTATGGTCGGCAAGGCCCGCCGGGCGGCCGGGGTACAGGATACCGTGTTCATCCACAGCAACAATGTTTTTGGCACCGGCAACCTGCAGCATCTTGATGATGGCCGTACCGGCAGCGCCGGGGCCGTTCTGCACGATCTTGACATCTTCCAGCCGCTTGCCAACAACCTTGAGGGCGTTGAGCACGCCGGCCAGCACGATAATCGCGGTGCCGTGCTGGTCGTCATGGAATACAGGGATATCCAGGTCGCGCTCCAACTCCGCTTCAATATCAAAGCACTCCGGGCTGCGGATATCCTCCAGGTTGATGCCGCCAAAAGTCGGAGCGATGGCCTTGACAGCGGCAATAACTTCCTCGCGGGTGGAAGCATTCAGGCAGATGGGGAACGCATCGACACCGCCGAACTCCTTAAACAGAACGCACTTGCCTTCCATGACCGGCAGACCAGCTTCGGGGCCGATGTTGCCCAGGCCCAGCACAGCAGTACCGTTTGTGACAACTGCCACGGTGCGGCCCTTGAAGGTGTATTTATACACATCGTCCGGGTTTGCCTTGATCTGGCGGCAGGGCTCCGCAACGCCGGGGGTGTAGGCAGTGGACAAGGCGTCACGGTCCTTGACTTCAAACAGGCTGTTGACCGTCAGCTTGCCGGGGTATTTTGCGTGCATTTCAAGTGCGGCGGCATTGTAATCCATGGTAGTTGCTCCTTTGTTCGTATTCCTGTTTCGTATTCCTGTATTGATTTTGTTTTTATTTCAGTTTTGCATAAATCGGTTCCAGCTGGATCACGCAGAAATGGTCCGGCCAGCGGTCCGATACCGCTTTGCGCAAAGCAGCCGGGATTTTGTTGGCGCGGTGGTCCTTGGCGGCCAGCCAGTCTGCGGGAACGGCACAATCAAAAATCACATTGGTATGGGTGGGGCCGGGCACAATGCGCAGGTCATGGATATCCGCTTCCGGTGCAATCTCGGCCAGCTGTTTTTTCAAGAATTTCCGCAGTTCGTTGATATGCGGGTCATCCGTCACAACAGGGTCAAAGTGGATCGTGACCAGCAGATGGTCATGCACCTGAAAATCCCGCTCGATAGAGTCGATCAGGTCATGGCTTTTCATCACATCACTGTCGGCGGAAAGCTCAATATGGAAGCTGACCAGCTTGCTGCCGGGCCCGTAATCATGCACCATCAAATCATGGATGCCCAGCACACCGGGGTAACTCAGGGCTTTTTTCTCAATGTAATCGATCAGTTCCGGGTCAGGGGCCGCGCCCAGCAGCGGGCTGATGGTATCCCGCACCAGGCCGACGCCGCTCCACAGGATAAACAGCGCCACGCCAACACCCATCAGGCCATCAATGCGGTCAATGCCAGTCAGGTGAGCCAGAATGGTAGCGGCCAGAACCGCGGCAGTGGTAACCACATCGTTGCGGGCATCCGCCGCAGTGGCCATGAGCGTTTCGGACTTGATGCGGCTGCCAACGCTGCGGTTGAAGCTGCTCATCCACAGTTTGACCAGGATGGACACCACCAGCACCGCTATGGTCAGCGCACTAAGGGTAACCGGCGTGGGGTGCAGCACCTTGAGGAAGCTTTCTTTCAGCAGCTCAATGCCGATGACCAGTATCATGACCGAAACCGCCAGCCCCGCCAGGTATTCGTACCGTGCATGGCCGTAAGGGTGCTCATCATCGGCAGGTTTTGACCCCAGGCGGAAGCCCACCAGGCTGACCACGTTGGAGCTTGCATCGGACAGATTGTTCAATGCGTCCGCCGCAATGGCCATACTGCCAAACAGGGTGCCCACCGTAAACTTGCCCGCAAACAGCAGCACATTGCACACAATCCCCACCATGCAGGCCAGGTTGCCGTAAGCAGTGCGCACGGTGCGGTCCTGGATATTGGCCGGATCACGGATAAAAAGTCTGATCAGAAGTTTTGTCAAGAATTGCTCTTCCCTTCCCCTACAGATATGGATATTCGGAATTGAAGTTTCCTGCTGGGGCGTTGTATCCGACAAAACCCACAGACAGATAATTTACAAAAATGGCGGACCGATGGGGGTCCGCCATTTATCATTTCAGGTTCAAGCAGCGTTCCTGCTGACCATCTTATGCAGATCAGTCACGAATGATGCAGGCATCGCGCTCGGGGCCAACGGAGATATACTTGATCTTGCAGCCAACGGCCTTTTCCAGATATTCCACATAGCCGCGGGCAGCTTCCGGCAGGTCCTCGTACTTGCGCACGGAGGTGATATCGCAGTGCCAGCCCGGCAGCTTGACGACAACCGGCTGTGCATCGTCCAAAGTCTTGCCGGTCGGGAAGCGGTCGGTCACAGTGCCGTCAGCCAGCTTGTACTGGGCAACAACGGGAACTTCTTCCATATAATCCAGAACGTCAAACAGGGTCAGGGCCAGCTCGTCACAGCCCTGGCACTGAACGCCGTAACGGGAAGCAACCACATCAAACGGGCCAACGCGGCGCGGGCGGCCGGTGGCAGCGCCGTATTCATGGCCGGCTTCACGCAGCAGGTGCTTTTCTTCCTCGGTCATAGCCAGCTCGGTGGTAAAGGGGCCGTCGCCCACGCAGGAAGAATAAGCCTTCATGATACCGATGGACTTGTTCAGCTTGCGGCCGGGGATGCCAGCGCCAATGGGTGCATAAGCGCCGATGGTGTTGGAGGAAGTGGTGTAGGGATAAATGCCGTAGTCGATATCACGCAGGGCTCCCAGCTGGGCTTCAAACATGATCTTCTTGCCGGCATCGTCAGCATCTGCCAGGTACTGGCCGACATCGCAGATGTAAGCGCTGAACACTTCCTGGAAGTGCTTGCACCAGTTCCACATATCGTCCACGCTGACAGGCTTCTGGTTATAAATGTTGACCATGGTCAGGTTCTTGGATTCCACCAGGGTTTCCAGGCGCTTGCGCACACCGGCATCCATGTGGACCAAATCGCCCATGCGCAGGGTTTTCTTCATGTACTTATCACCATAGGTGTAAGCAATGCCGCGCTTGGTGGAACCAAACTGTGCGCCCGTTTTGGCAAGGCGGGCCTCCTCCAGGCCATCCTGCTCCACATGGAACGGCATGGTGATGGTAGCACGGTCAGAAATTTTCAGGTTGTCCGGGGTAATCTTAACACCCTGTTCGCGCAGGTCGGCGATCTCTTTTTCGAGATGTTCCGGGTCAATGACCATACCGCCGCCCATAACACAGACAATGCTGGGGTGCAGGATGCCGGAGGGCACCAGGTTCAGTACGAACTTGCCGCGCTCGTTTTTGACGGTGTGGCCGGCGTTGTCGCCGCCCTGGTAACGGGCAACGATGTCATAATCGCGGCAGAGCAGGTCCACCATACGACCCTTGCCCTCGTCGCCCCAGTTGATACCGGTAATTGCAGTAAGCATGAAAAATAACCTCGCTTTGGCAAAATGTACAGCCTTTTCCGTTCAGCCTGCCGGGTGGCTGGCTGATTTCTTGTAGCCGGGATTCGCCGCCAGCTATATTATAGCAAACCCGCTTGCAAATTCCAATACCCCGGCACAATTTTGTGCAAACCACACAGCCCCGCGCCAGCCGGGCCGCCACTTTGAACAGGGGATCAGTGGCGCACCTGCAGCTTGCGGCGGGTGCCGTCCGGCTCAATCACCGTGGTGTGCTCCAGCTGGTCAATCATGGATGCGCGGATATCGGCCAGGTATTCCTGCCGCAGGGCGTCACGCTCCGCCAGTTCGGCTTCCGTCAGGCCAGAAGTTTTTGCTTTATGAGCCAGCGCATTGATGCGCGCGATTTTTTCTTTTTCCATAGGGTTCTGTTCCTTTCCTTATATAAGGATATCCGGGCAGCAGGTCTGCCGCCCATGGCAGAGCATTGGGTGCTCTGCCACGGGTATTATAACACACCCGCTTCCCTTTTGTGAATGCAGGGCTGTACTTTTTGCAAAAAAGCTGTATAATAGAAAAGTATCCGCTTTTGACGGGGGTATTTTTCCCTGCTGCGGTACGCGATGTATTTTTTCAAAAAAGACAGGAGACAACCCATGAAAAACACCAACCTGACCCGCGCTGCTGCCAGCCTGCTGGCATGCGGCATGGTTTTTGGCCTGACTGCCTGCAGTTCCAGCGCATCCTCCAGCGAAGCAACCGCCGAGAGCGCAGCTTCCAGCGAAGCTGCCAGTGAAAGCACTGTTCCTGACGACGCTACCGCAGAAAGCGCCGCCGATGATTATTCTTATCTGGCTGATTTTTCTTTCAGTGATGCCTATGACGAGAACGGCTACCTGAAAGGCATCACCGCGCTGGATTACGTCACGCTGCCGGATACTGAGAACTTTACCCTTTCGGACGATGCCACCACCGTGAGCGACAGTGATATTGACAATTACATTTCCAACAACATTCTCTCCAACTATAAGACCACCAACGAGATCACCAACCGCGCCGCCGAAAACGGTGACACTGTGAACATTGACTTTGCCGGTTCCATTGACGGCGTTGCCTTTGACGGCGGCACCGGCAGCGATTATGATCTGACCCTGGGCAGCGGCACCTTTATTGACGGCTTCGAGGATCAGATCGTTGGCCACATGCCCGGCGAAACCTTTGATGTGAATGTCACCTTCCCGGATGACTACCAGGCCACCAACCTGGCTGGCAAGGACGCAGTGTTCGCCACCACGCTGAACTACATCAACGAGGATGTGACCCCCGACCTGACTGATGATTGGGTCAGCAGCAACCTGGCCGAGTCCATGGGCATGAACAATGTGGCTGAGCTGAAAACTTTTGTCAGCAACAGCCTGCTGTTCAATCAGGAAGCCAATGAGCTGTACGGCCAGCTGTACGATGCTGCCGAAGTCAATACCGATACCCTGCCCGAAGATGTGCAGCAGTATTTCACCAATACCGTGCTGTACCAGCCGTACCTGTACGCCCAGATGCACGGCGTTTCGCTGGAGACCATGCTGAGCCAGGCCGGTTACAGCAGTGTGGATGAATACCTGGAAAACAGCGAAAGCTCCAAGCAGAGCATGATCAAGCAGATCCTGATCATGCAGGCTTTGGCGGAGAAGAACAACATTGTATGCGATACCGACATTCTGAACGCTGAGTTCTCCCGCTACTTTGGCTCCACCGATATGACCAGCTATGTGAACGCTTACGGCGAAAACTACGTGAAAACCAACATTCTGCATGACATTGTGATGCAGAACCAGATCGACAACGTTGCCTAAGCTGCCCAAGCTGTTTGGCTGCCCCCTGACCATTAAGTTTTAACCGTACCACCCGCGCCCGCTTGACAAAGCCGTGTGCGGGTGGTATATTAGGGCCATAATATTTAGACGTTTATCTAAATATATAATTCTTGTGGTTTTCTGAAAGGGTATATGGTATGAGTACGATGATTTCTTTGCAGAGCATTTTGTGGAGCGCCTTGGCCGCCGCAGCCGGTATCGGGCTGCCGGTTCTGGTTTTTTTGGTATGGAAGTTCAAATTCTGCCGGGGTGCAAAGCTGTTTCCTGCTGTTGTCGGCGCGGTGACCTTCGTCGTTTTCGCCCAGGTACTGGAAGGTGTGCCCAAGGCCATTTTCTTTGGCGGCGGCACCGGCGTTTCGCAGTATGTGCTGACCCATGCGTGGGCTTACACCCTGATCGGCTGCCTGCTGGCGGGCGTGTTTGAGGAAGTCGGGCGCTATCTTGCGTTTCGCTTTCTGCTCAAGCGCTATACCAACCGGCGGGACGCCGTAACCTATGGCATCGGCCACGGCGGGATCGAGGCAATCCTGGTTCTGGGGCTCACCGCCATCAATAATATTGCGATTGCGCAGCTTGTCAACAGCGGCAGCATTGAAACCATAACCAATGGGCTGACCGGCGCGCAGCTGGACCAGGTACAGGCACAGATCGCCGCCGTTGCCAGCTTTGGGGCCGCCAACCTGCTGCTGGGGCTGGCTGAACGCGCGATTGCCATGACGCTGCACATTTCCCTCTCGGTGGTTGTATTCCGGGCTGTCCGGCAGCGCAAGGCCGGGTATCTGGGATTGGCGGTGGCGCTGCATGCGCTGTTCGATGTTCCCGCCGCTTTATTCCAGTGCGGCGTGCTGCACAGTACCTGGCTGGTGGAAGCACTGCTGCTGGTGCTCTGCCTGGGCTGCGCGGCTTACGCCAAAAAGCAGTATTGTGCATTGCAAGAACCGGAACAGCAGACGTTATCAGATAAGGAGGAACGCTGACCTATGGTAGGCGATGCGTTTAAGGCTTTGGGGGACCCCACCCGGCGGCGCATTCTGGAACTGTTGAGCGAAGGCGAAATGAGTGCCGGTGATATTGCTGCGCACTTTGATATGGCAAAGCCATCCGTAAGCCACCACCTGAACATTTTGAAAAATGCCGGGCTGGTAACGGATGAGCGCCGCGGCCAGAACATTGTGTACTGTCTGAACCTGACCGTGTTCCAGGAAGCTGTTAAGTGGTTTTTCGATTTTGGCTTTGTGAAAGGTGGACCTGATGATGAAACGAAATAAACTGTTTTGGGGGCTGCTGATTTTTTGCGCCATCAACTTTGCGGCGCACCTCTGCTTTTATGGCTCCCTGCCGGATGTTGTGCCCACCCACTGGGGCGCGGACGGCCAGGCCAACGGCTGGGGGCCAAAATCCACTGTGCTGATTATGGCAGCCCTGCCCGCCCTGATGCTGATTTTGATGGCAGTGCTGCCCCACATTGACCCCAAACACCAGAATTATGAAAAGTTCAAGGGCGTCTGGAACGCCTCCCTCACTGCCCTTACAATATTTATGTCAGCTATGAGCTGGTTTTCGGAGCTGAGCGTGTTCGGCTTGATTCCGGAGGGCAGCAGCCTGGTCGGTATTCTGGTCTGCGGCGGCTGCGGGGTGCTGTTCATCTTTTTGGGCAACTATATGCCGCGCATCAAGCAGAACTATATGTTCGGCTGCAAAACTCCCTGGGCGCTGAACAACGAACACAACTGGAACCGCACCCAGCGCATGGGCGGCATTGTGTTTGTTGTTATGGGTGCTGCTTTGATTGTAATTTCACTGCTGGCCACCATTTTGGGCGATGCCGCCACCATGATCCTGCTGCTGGCCGTTGTCTTTGGCGGCTCCGCCTGGATCTACCTCTACTCCTACCTCGTCTACATCGGCAAAATGAAGTAAGTAAACAGCGCCCACCCGGAGCGCACTCTTTATCCTGCATCGCGCCTAATATCCAAAAAAGGCGCGCAGCGCCCACCACCATTCTTCTTTATTATTTATTCTTTATTCATTACAAAATGCTCCCCTCTCCATGCAGTTCTCTTATGCACAGGGCGGGGAGCGTTTTATTTTTATTCCTGGGTTTTCTTTCCAGCACGTTCCGCTTTCATGCGGATGCGCTCGCGCTGGGATTTTTCCAGTTTTTTATAGCGGGCATAGCTTTCGGGGCGCACGGTCTCAATGCAGCGGGCAAAGTTCCAATGCAGGCCGTCGCGGCGGTTCAGCTTAAAGCGCAGGAACCACGGGCCGTGGTCCGGGCAGGTGGCTTCGGTATAATAACCGGTGTTGCCGCGCTTGAGCCAGATATCGTTCAGCACCAGCGGCTTGCCGCAGAACGGGCAGCCCACCTGATACAGCGCAGGGTCATTTTTGTAAGCATCGTGGTCCAGGCGGTCAAAGTAGGTTTGGATATCGTACGTTTCGGTATCGGTATTGTTCAGCAGGGCGGCTGTCAGCTGGGCGGCGGGGTCCGGGTATTCGGCAATGCCCTGGGCCAGCGGCAGGCGGCGGCAGATTTTTGTGGTGTACAGGGCATCGTCCAGCGCATTGTGGAAATCGCCGTCATGCTCAATGCCAAGGCGGTCCACCACGCTTTCCAGCGTCAGGCCCTCGCCTTCCCCGCGGGGGAAATTTTTCAAAAAGATCTGCTGCAGGTCATACCAGCGGCTGGGCCAGCTTTCGTCCATATTATAAAGGAACAGGTTCTGCTTCAGCACCGGCACATCGTCCAGGCCCCACTCGGCAAATTCGGCATCGGGGCCGGCCCATTCCTGGAACCGCCGCAGGCCTTCGGCAATGGGCACCCCGGCTTCCAGATCGCCCTGGCTCAGGCCAGTCACCTCCGCAATGCGCCAATGCAGCTTGCGGAAAATGCGGGGGCGCAGGGTCATCTCAAAGGTATCCAGTACATCGCCATTCTCGTCCACCCGCACTGCACCGATCTGGATGATCTCACCCCGCAGGGTCAGCTCCGCCCCATGATAATTAAAGGTTTTGGGCGCATTGCCCATGTTCCATTCCAAGTCAAAAACGATCAGGTTCACTGCGGGTCCTCCAAGATGAATTTTTCAACGGCCAGCCCTACCCCGTCATGCTCATTATCTGCGGTGACGTATTTGGCTGCCTGTTTTACTTCCGGCACAGCATTGCCCATGGCAACGCCCATGCCCGCATAGCGGATCATGGGCAGGTCGTTCCAGCCATCGCCGCAGGCCATCAGGTTTTCGGGGCCAAGGCCCATGTTTTTCAGCAGCAGCGCCAGCGAGGCGGATTTTTCCACCCCCAGGGGCATCGTTTCAATAAAGAATGGCGCCGAGCGGTAGATGGAAAGCTTGCCCGCAAACTTTTGCTGCATCAGCTCCTCCACATGGGGCATATCCACAGGGTCGCCAACCAGCAGCAGCTTGTTGATGGGCCACTGGATCTCGGCGGGCAGGTTTTCCACCTGGCGGGCCGGGATTTTGTTGATGCGGGCTTCCTCGCCAACATAGGGGTTGGCGGCATCCTCGGTCACAATGCCTTTGGCATCATAGGTCAGCGGCATCACGTTCCAGTAGCGGGCAAAGGTGCACACCGGGTCAATCAGCTCCGGCGGGAACTCATGCTGCACCAGCGTTTCGCCGGTTTTGCAGTCAATGATCTTACCGCCGTTATAGCTCAGGATGCAGCCGCCGCGGCGGTCCAGCTCCAGTTCTTTGGCAAGCGGCTCAATGCCCACGGTGGGGCGGCCGCTGGCCAGCACAATGCGCACGCCGCGGTCCGCCGCTGCCTGCAGGGCAGCTTTGGTGCGTGGGGTAATGACTTTGGCATTGTTGGTCAGTGTGCCATCCAGATCCAGTGCCAGAACTTTGTATTGCATAATATCCCCTGTTTCTTTGGGCAATACCGCATAATTCTAAGTGCCGATACGGCGAGCGAGGTGCGGCAGCTGC
>OLOE01001139.1_pt1 | contig 11896 bp, 12 predicted proteins | sample 1673201 | NCBI WGS metagenome assembly OLOE01 (sample SAMEA3136765, study PRJEB25190) | human gut metagenome | biome: human gut; feature: human-associated habitat; material: faeces | place: Austria | collected 2013
GAATGCTGGCGTTCATATTCACCGGGGGTTGCAGAAACAAAAATCTTCTGATGGATTTTGGCTTCAAATTCTTCAAATTTCAGCGGGCGGTTGTCAAACGCCGACGGCAGACGGAAGCCGTATTCGACCAGCGTTTTCTTGCGGCTGTAGTCGCCGCCGAACATACCGCGCACCTGCGGCAGCATGACGTGGCTCTCGTCGACCATCAGCAGGAAATCATCCGGGAAATAATCCAGCAGCGTTGTGGGCGTGGAGCCGGGCGCACGGCCTGACAGGACAGCGGAGTAGTTCTCGATGCCCTTGCACATGCCGACCTCCTGCAGCATCTCCATGTCGTAGTTGGTGCGCTGCTGGATGCGCTGGGCCTCCAAGAGCTTGCCCTCCTCGGTGAATTTTTTGACCTGCTCCTCCATCTCGGCCTGAATCTTTTTCAGGCCCTCCTGCATCTTTTCGGGGCCGACGATATAGTGGCTGGCCGGGAAGATGGCAACATGACGCACCACGTTCTTGTGCTCGCCGGTAAGCGGGTCAAACTCCACAATGCGGTCAATCTCGTCGCCAAAGAACTCGACCCGAATCGCAAATTCGTCGTTGTAGGCCAGGTGGATGTCCACCGTGTCCCCTTTTACGCGGAACTTGTTGCGGATGAAGTTCATGTCGTTGCGCTCATATTGCAGCTTGACCAGGCGGCTGCAAAGCTCGTCGCGCTCCATCTGCATACCGGGGCGCAGGCTGATGACCATGCTGCGGTAGTCGATGGGGTCGCCCAGCGAGTAGATGCAGGACACCGACGCCACAATGATGACGTTGCGCCGCTCTGACAGCGCCGCCGTGGCCGAGTGGCGCAGGCGGTCAATCTCGTCGTTGATGGCACTGTCCTTCTCAATATAGGTGTCCGTGGACGGGATATACGCCTCGGGCTGGTAATAGTCGTAGTAGGAGACGAAATATTCTACCGCATCATCGGGGAAAAAGCCGCGCATCTCGGTACAGATCTGACTGGCCAGCGTCTTATTCGGCTCCAAGATCAGCGTCGGGCGATTGCACCGGGCGATGATGTTCGCCATCGTAAACGTCTTGCCGGAGCCGGTGACGCCCAGCAGCGTCTGGGCGTCGTCACCCTCATGGATGCCCTGCATCAGTGCTTCTATCGCCTGCGGCTGGTCGCCGGTGGGCTGAAACGGTGCCTTTAAGTGAAAGACTTCGTCCATAGTCGTTCCTTTCGTGTACAACGATTAGTTGTATAATGATTATAGCACGACAAATTTTTAATGTAAATAGGTTTGCCGATATTTTGCACCCAAACCACAGAAAAATGCGCCCTGCCGGGACACGGCAAGGCGCATGGGCGGCGTTCAGCGGCTGGCGGCCTGCAGCACGCCGCTGTTTACGCGGTATTCCGGCAGGCTGCCGCGGTTCAGCATCGAACAGCCATCCTCCCCCGCTATGATGATATGATCCATGATCGTAAAGCCGAGCTGACCGGTGACCTCCATAATATGGTAGGTCGTCAAGCGGTCCGCCTCGGACGGAATGGCCAGCCCGGTGGGATGGTTGTGTGCCAGAATGCCGCAGGTCGAGTTGGTGCGGGCCACGGCGCGCAGCAACTTGCGGGTGTCCACAGCCACGCGGTTGGGAACGCCCTCGGCAATGCGCAGGTCCTGCACAGGGCGGCAGGCGTCGTCCAATAAAATCAGGTAGAGCTGCTCATTCTGCACACCGCGGAACAGCGGCTTTACGTAGGCGATGGCCGTCTCTGCCGAGTTCAGCGACAGGCGAGTCTTGCGCTTTTTCAGCTCATAATAGCGGCTGCATGCCATGACGGTAGAAATCAGCCGCGCACTTTTGGGGCCGACGCCCTCGACCTGCATCAGTTCCTCGGGCTCGGCCTCCAGTACCTTGCAGAAATCGCCGAAGTGCTGAATGAGCCTGTGCGCCAGCGCGTTTGTGTCTGCCCGCGGGATGGAGAGAAACAGCAGATATTCCAGTGCCTCGTGTTCGGCCAGGCTGTCCAGTCCGTCTCGCTCGACGCGCTCCTGCATACGTGCGCGGTGTTTCGCGTGGAGATTTTCGTCTGCCATTTTTTCACATCCCATCTTTACGTTCTGCTTGTTTTATTATATACTGTAACAAAGCGGCAACGTACCATCGCCAAATAATTTCAAAAATGTAGGAATAAAGTACGAACCGCCTACATTTACTGGCTATTACCTGCGCCGTTCTGCTTGTTGTAGTTCGCCGTACTGATACCCAGCAGAACCCCAAGGAAAGTATCGACAGCCGTAATGGTGCCGACGATTTCCTCACCGTAGGGCAAGCCCCAAATCTTGGCAACTGCGAAATACAGCGTAGCCAGAGCGGGCAGCAGATACTGTGCCACCCACTTCAGAATATCATATGTCTTGTTACTCATTGTACACTACTCCTTCCTATTTATCAATAGGATAATCATGCATCGGAAGTGCATCTACCTGTTTCATTGCCTTATCTCCCGTCCCGTTGCCGTGACAGGCATGATATGGCAGGTACAGATAATCATGTAGGTTCTCGTACTCGTCACGGGTGATATATCCTCGGGCTACATACTTGTCCGAAAGACATACGATGCGGTCATGTGCCAGGCCGAGCGTAAGCTTATTCCAGTTATTGGTACGTTCGCTCCTGTATTGCAGGAAGCTCCAGAACCCACCGGAGGCCAGCACAGTGACTACTACCGTCACAAGCGTTTGAATCCATGGTTCCATTTTGATTCACCTCCGAATCATACACTCACGATGATGAGCTTTTTGTTTTTCACATAGACCTTCTTATGGAATAATGTCTCATATAATTCAACGATACCCTCTCGCTGCTGACGAGACAGACATTTGTAGTAATTGCCCATCCAACCCTTGAACATATTTTCTACATTCTCGTATGGCATTTTGCCTTGCTCAACCTTAACCGCAAGTTTCTTGAGCTTTCTGCGCATAGTTGTTACGCGCTTTGGGTTGATGCGTTTGATTACTCTGCCGTCTCTCGTCAGAGAATACTTCATCTGCAAATACTTGTATGTGCTGCTGATTTTCACAATTCTTGTTTTCTTCCTGTTCATGTGTATCCCTCGTTCTTCCGCAATGGCCGTTATAGCCTTTAATAAGAACTCAAGATACTCTTTGGACGGAGACATAACATAGAAATCATCACAGTAGCGCCCGTAGAACTTTGCACCGCAGACCGTCTTTACATAGCTGTCGATTCGGTGCGGATAGTAGACACCTACCGCCTGCGAAATCTGGTCGCCCATGTTGACGGACTTAGGCATGAATCTCTCACCGGTCAGCAGTTCTTTCGGAACTTCCCGATAGGCCAGTTTATTGAAGACAGCTCCCATGCAGCATTCGAACTCGGCGTCGTCCATATAGGAGACATCGATTTCAAAGCCTGCGAATATAATGCCAAGGAGCCATTCGACAAAGGGGTCATGATTCACTAACCCCGCCAGGTCCTCTTTTGCAATTTCATGGATAATATTGTCGTAGAATTTGCTGAAATCTCCGAACAGAATATAACCGTCATTGCCGTAGGACTCATAGTATTTGTGCAGGTGAATTTCAAAGCGTTTCCGCTGTAGACCGATTCCTCGGTCCTTTAACGATGCACAGTTATCGTAAATGATGCGTTTACGAATTTCCGGCATCAAGACACAATCGCATAAGGTGTGACGTATCACACGGTCTCGTACAGTCAAAGAAGTAATCGGGCGTATCTTTCCGCGCTCATGTAATTCAAACTCTTGGGTAGGCCCGTTGACCAGCGTTCGGTTCCTCAAGTCGTCCTGTATAGAGAACAACTCGGTGAGATAATCGAACATGAAATGCTGGGTTGAAGGCTTCCATTTTGAAGTGCTGACCGCTTTCAGATAGCCCGAATACAGGTTGTTGGCGTCCGTGATAACAGATTCGCAATGCGTCAAATTATTCACCGTTATAACAATACTTACCGTAGTAAATTGTTTCAGGCTTTAGTATTTATCCCACTTGCAAGGGAATGGACAGTCCCTCCTTCCTTATCAGTGGTAGCTGAAAGGAATCCGGGCGCACGCCATTGACATTGCCAGCGTTGTTGTAGTTCGCATTGCCGTTGTTGTTCACATTGGCGAAATTCGTCGCAGAAACGACACAGTTAGGGGCTGCCCAGGAATCGCTTGCAAAATCGGTTATCACTTTTGCGCCAACGTTTTATCAAGTCGATTTCTCGATTGATAGCATTGGAATATTGGGCGTAGTCATTTACGTCCACGTCAAATGTATCGACGACATTCTGTATTTCTACAGTGAGTTGTCGGCAGACAGCTATGGCATGGGTTTGGTAAGCGCGCCGTTGATTGTATTCGCTCAAGCTTTTTGGATAAATAGCGTTAGCCGCGCTAACGTCCTGTACTACCGAGGCCGCAAAACGTACAATGGCGCCGCGGTACTCGTCTAGCAGGCACTCATACTTGTCACGGTTTTCTATGTTATCCTTTCCAAGAATGTATTTTCTTCTTGCAATAGGCCCAACGTCCCGGATTCCAAAGTTCCGCAGAACCAATTGGTTGAACATATCACGCATAACATGGGCGTGATAGACAGCCTCAAATTTGGATACGGGTCTATCGCTTGCCAAAACGCTCATGGCTTAGTAGTCCTCGCCGGTAAGCTCTTTGAACTCGTCCTCGGTAATCCAGCTCTTCGCCACGGCATCGCGCACGCGATCGATGGACCAGACCTTGTAGACCTTATAGAACTTTTTGACCATTTCATACTTCGGGGAATGTTCCATTTCGATTTCCTCCTTACAGCTCGACACCGGTCATCATGGCCAGATACTCGACATCGGAACGCAGCTTGACCGCAGCGCGCTCGGAATCCGTAATATCACGTAGAACAAACCAATACTCATCGCCGTTCTTCGTGACCTGCACGCACTCCATGTACGGATGTGTCTCCTTGACCTCACCATTGTCAATGATGACGGGAGAGCAGATGTCGGCAAAAGTGTCCTTGCTGACCTCCATCCGGGTGATAAAGTTGTTGCCGTTCAGCCGAGCTTCCTCGATAACGAGGCCGCTGGCAAAGGTAAGAGTATACTTGCGATTTTCCATGGGAAAATCCTCCTTTTTATCTCAAAATTCCACAAGCGGCGCCGCAATGATGCGGCGCGATTACGCTACGCTGATTACGAAGTACGGGCGCACGCCACTGACATAGCCAGCGTTGTCGCAGTACGCATGGCCGTCGCCGTTCACATAGGCGAAATTCGTCGCAGAAACGACGTCACGGAGCCAGTACCACTGACGATTCGAGATATAGCGCGGTGCCATACGGAACAGCGCGAGCTGCGACTTGCAGGTCGTGTAATTCGTCGGAACAGTCGAGCCGTCGCTAACAGGGGCGAACACAGCGTTGCCATAAACCATACGCTCGCTCATCAGTTCGACAGTGGAATCAAACCATGCGCCACCGCTCGGGCGACCATTGGATACCGCATTACAGAAGTAATCACGGTGGGTAGTGACGAGATCGCCAAACGCCGTAGCGATAGTGGTTTTGGCCTGATCGAGACCTTCACGATACATCAGAGAGCCAACATAGCCGCCCTCAGTCGTATGGGTCTCGTTCATCTTGCCGGTATAGAGCTGGGTGTCGGGCACGATGATCAGATGATGGCGGGCGAACTCGGTATCGCCGCAGCGCATGAAGTAATCCATATCGGCAATACGCCAGGTCACGCCGTTGATGGTCCAATAGTCACCGATGTACAGGTTATCGAAGGAGCCGTCCTTGATGGCCGCCTTCTGGGCAGAGCTTACACCGCCGCCGAGATTCTTCCCCCGGAACACATTACAGTGGTTGATGGGAGAGATGAGACCCGCCAGCTCAACAGCCACCCAGGAAGCAGGCGCTTTCCGGGTGCCCTGAGGGCCATCCAGAAGAAATACATCATCTTTCGCAACTCGGTCGGTTGCAGGATAATCTACAATTTTAGGCATTTTGAAGTTCCTCCTTTTAATACATGTAACTGAATGTGAGATCGGTGTGTACCGTTTGAGACCAATTTTCGATTGTAACGGTAATTGTAACTGTGCTTCCACTGTAAGTAAGGTCTACCAGCATCTTGTTGTGCCACTCGAGGCTGCTGGTTTCCTCTTTCCAAATACACGATGTATAATTTATGACCCTGCCGGTTGCCATACCGAGAATTGTATGGCCGACATCCATCGACAGTACCACATTCCTATAGTCGGTGTTCTTTTCCGGAAGATGAAATGTAACCGTGCCGATATTTCTGGATTTTGCCATTATAGAATTGCCGTTGTAGTAACCTTCCGGCAATTGAATGATCTCACCGGGATTCAAAACCTTACTGTAGGACTTTTTATTCGGCATGATTCCTTTTTTTAGGTCCTTATTTCCGGAATAAAAGGTACTGCCTTCAAGAACCTGAGAAGCATCCGCCGTAGCCTTCCGGAGCTTGAACATGGACAGACCGGAGCTGATGGCCTTTGAAATCTTACCCATACTCAAATCCTCCCATCTGCAAGGACTTTGATGTCGATGGTTGGCTTATCGTCATAGCAGTAGATTTTTACAAACCCATTGCCGGTCTCACCGTAGGACAACAGCTCCAGCGCATTTTGAAGGGCTTCGTCTTTACTCTGCGTGCCGGTAGGCTCGAAGTACATCGGACCCATATTCGTATCGGCGGTGACATTGCTGACCACGACAGTCTGGCTGTAGGGTGCAGTGCTCGACCAACCGTTAGCCTTCAGGGTGAAGCTGTAGGTCTTGAGCTTGTCGATGCGGGCATTCAGTTTGCCGGCAACATCCGTGGTGAGGGTCTCTCGCTGGTCGTTGAACCACTCGCTGAACTCTGCGCCCCACTGGGCAACGATCTGGTCGGTAGACATCTGCGTCATAACACCTGTAGCCAGAGGGCAGGCTGAAGTGCCAACCGCATTCTCGATGTACTGCTGAGAGATGGCTGTGCTTCCGGCCTTTCGCAGAATATAAGCCAGCGGATACTGGTGCACATGCTCGGTATTCGTCAGGGTCGGTTTCACAGGGGAAGTCGAGGGCGAGCCATGGATGACTTGGATGCTGTTGCAGCGTGCGGTGGTATCTTCGTTGACCTCAAGAATGACAGCATCGTAGCGGTCCTGAAGAACTTCAGCCGTGCCGCAGTCCAGAACCATGATGGAATCGTTCAGTGTCCATGTATGGTCAAACCACGCACGTCCGGTATCAACATTGATTTTGTTTCCGGAGTTTACGGTCACCGCAAAGGTTTTCCCGTAAGCACTGATAACGCCATCACGGATGATACCATCGAAAATACGCGACATTGCAACCGCATCGTATTTCCTATCGCCATTCTTCGAGTTGTAAAACCCGTAAGTAAGTGCCATGCTCAATCACTCCTTTCTGTTAAACTGTTGTAAATGTCGGAACAATGCTGATGCCGCTCGTGTCGTCGGTGTACATGACCTCAGATACACGGGAGCGGCCCTCTTTGCCGTATTCGTTGGCAACCTCAACAATATCCCCGATGAAGAAGTCTCGGCCGTACACATAAAGCTGCGTAGCGTCAACTTCGCCCTCAAAGTTTGCCACAGAGGTAACCTCCGACAACTTATCTGCGCCTCTCTCCTTGAGCTGCGCCGTGTATTCCTCCTCAGTCAGTGTCTTGTCATCGACCTTGGACGAAATATCACGGGCATCTACAAAGAGTTCTCGCCGGTCAAGGCCGGAGGTTGTATTGTCTCCTCCATTGCCATTCACCGTAGTGTAGCGGCGCTCTGACCCCTCGCCTTCCCCACCGACCAAAGCGACATTTTTCATGTCCTTCTTCGATTCGTAGTAGTTGGAGTTGATGATGTTGTCGAACCCGGACGAGAATATAACATACGGCACCGTGGTCTGTTCGTAAGACCGGTCGGTGCCGATGTAAAGTTCGAATACGAATTGGAAGCTGTCGTTCAGCGTAACTTTGAATCCGACATTGTTGGCTTCACACAGAGCCTTTATCGAGTCATACAGATTGTCGCCTGTAAACTGGGCCTGAACTGTCAAAGCAGTAATGCGTTCATCGGTACTTTCTTTGAAGATGAAGTTCGGGATTTTACGGGCAGCAATCGCAGGAGAGATAATGCTGTCTGTGAGTAACTTTTTGATACCATTTTGAAAGTTTCCGTCAAGGACGGTCTGCTCCCAAATGATGCGCCGTTCGAGAATCGACTCAAGCGAGCGGCCTTTCACCGTGAGGTGGTTGCCGGACTCGACATCGGTGTCGATTTCGATTTCATCAACGATCATGAGGTGTTCCGATTCACTGCACCAAACATAGTAGCCGTCTTTGATGAATTGATAGAACACCGCCTCGACCGGAGCGTAGATTTCCATGTCACCGTAAGCATTGTAACGGTCAGACCAGATAAAGGACTCGTAATCGTCCAGAACGCAGACGACCTCGAAATTGGCGTCCATAATCAAAGCGTTCATCTTAGATACCCTCGTAGAGTGTAGTGTGGTCGACCACAAACATCAGATAATCAGAACCCTCGTCCGCCGTGTAGGCGAAAATGTTATCACCTTTGGTAAGGCTGAACCATTCGTCGTTTCGGGGGTCGATAGCATTCAGGATGTTTGTAGATTTACCATTTCGGAGCAGGGTCACAGACCGCGACCCCTTGTCGGTTGTAATGATGATCTCGTCACCCTTTACAATGCCGGAACCTGTCAACGCCACAAGCTTATCGTGGTAGATGTGCATGGTTCCTCTGGTATCCACATTGTAAATGGTGATGTTCTTGACCGTAGCGGATGCCGCGATTCGTATCTGCACACCACTTTCTGCATCACCCCCATACCGCACAATGTTTTCAGCTTTGACAACGATTTTGCCAAATTCAATGTGCGGGTTGCTAATATCCTCGTTGGAGAACGGAAACTCAAAGGCCGCTTCAACGCCGCTGAAGGAAGTGACGGTATCGTAAATGGAGCTGAAATACGGATTGGGGCAGATGATAGACACCTGACATCCCTCTCGGTCAGAACAAATATCAGGCTCGTTAGTCTCGACATAACCAACAATTTGACATTCGCGGTTGTCTGTCTTGAACGCAAGAATAACGGGCTTCTTAAGCGGAAAATACTTGTAGGAACGATGGCGTGCATCCTCAATTGTGGGAATGGGTGTGAAATACATAGGAAGTACGATGTTGCGCTCTTCCGCTCGGGCAGAGTTGTATTTCGAGCCATCCTTAGTCGCCACTTTTGAAGTGCTGACGCTCGCCGTGGGTGGACCAAGACCGGTCATGTCATGAAGAATGAACCCCGTTGATTCGGAATTCTTCATTGGGATGGTGAGGCTTTCGCCAAGATAATTTGTTACTGTCAGGGATAGAATCATCAGGCTTTGCCTCCTCTCTTCATGATAGCGAACAGGTTCTTGGTATCGCGGTAGATTTCGCGGCGGGACAGTGCCTTAGGCGAATAGTTGTACTGGTTGAACTCCTGAACAACAGGTGCAGGCTCATTTTGATTTGCCGAGCTGTTGTCATTCGCAGAAACAGGAGCACTCATCTGACGGGCAGCACTGTTGACATTACGGACAGAACCGGCCAATGCCAACGTGCGACGGTCAGACATAAGACCATTGAGCGTGTAAAGACCGGCCTCAACATCCGACAAGTCAATGACCGGACGAATGGTTGGCTCAGTGTCGATACCGTTTTCAAGCAGGTCTGCAAAGCCATGCAGCGCCATCTCGGTAGAAGACATGGCCTCCGCACCAAGGTTGGCACCGGTCGATGCGACCTTAGACAGCATCTGGTTCATACCGTTGACGAAGCCTTCACCAACATAAACACCGATTTGCCTGAATTTTTTGGAAGGTGATGCCACACCAAGAGCGTTCTTAGCAGCCTCAAGTGCCTTTCCGGCAATCTCACCAGCAGCCTTAACAATATTGCCCATCATGGATTTCATACCTCTAAGGAATCCTTCCATGCCGTACACACCGACCTGTTCATACTCAGGGGTTTTCGCATTGATAGCATCAATGCCCGCCTGAGCAACATTTGCAGCACTGGTAGATACCGCAGGTTGACGATGTTCGATACCTCTGCTTACCATGGAAGCAGAGTTTTCACCAGACGCCATGAACTCGCCGTCTCTCTGCCCTACGGCAAGGAGTGCATTGCCCATAGTGGTCTGTACAGAAGTAACAGGGGCGGTATTAGCTGCAAAGCCGGATGCCAGAGCAGTCGCAGATAGATTACCGGATGCGTTAAACAAAGAGTTCTTCGCATTGATAGTCTGGATTGCGAAAGTGGACATATTGTCGACTGCGGTAGCCGGAGCAGTGTTATTTTGAATTCCGTCGGCATAGCCCTGAGAGTCGCTCATACCAGCAGCCATAAAGTCGCCGTTGCGCTCCTTGACCTTGTTGATGATGGAATTCAGCAAACCGTTGAATGCTTCGGTAATGGTAGGCTCGTGACCGGTAATCGAGGTCTCAATGGCCCGCATCAGGTTATCCACTTCGATTGTCACCGCGGTCTGGTTCTTCTGAATGGTCGTTGCCGCATCCGTAATAAACTTTGTCGTGATTTCGGTAATACTTGTAGTAAGGTCAGGTGCCTTTGCCACAATACCGTCTATCAGTTTCTGAACGAATGTGGTGCCCGCTTCTTCCATCTGGTCGAAAGCATCTGCGAACAAATCAAAGAACGTAGACTTCGGGTCGAAAGAGTTCAGCGCATAGCCGAGATTCGTCAAAGCACCGGTGTTCACATCCTCGGCATTAAGCTTCTGGAGAATCCCAACCAGACGGTCCAGATTGTCAACAGCCTTGGCCATACCATCAAAGTCGACACCATTGATATTGTCAGCAAATGTCTTTAGGTTTTCGCCAAGTACACCGATATCTTCCCCAAATTCGCCAAGGGTTTCGGCATTGGACGCGAACAATGCCCAGCCGCCATCGCCTTTGAGCTGATTAACCGCTGTAGCAATATCAACAAGCATCGTGCAAGCAGCTTCGCTGTCAGTGATTGCGCTAGTGTTGATTCCGCCATTTTCCGTTAAGGCATTCGAATAGTCCTTCATCCCTGCGGCAAAGGCAGTAAGATGCTGACCAAATGTTCCTAAATCCGGCTGACCAAGAAACTCTTGCAACTTACCATTCGACGGGGGCAACGATGTTTCAAGAGCCACCAGCATTTTGCAAGCAGCTTCAGTTGCTTGAATCGCTTTACTATCAACACCTCCGTTGCCATCCGCACCAGTGATAGCTTTGGAATATCCCACCAAGCTGCTTCCGAAGTTTTGCAACCGAACGCCAAACTCGCTAAGGCTAGATGCTCCAAGGAAAGTTTGTAATTTACCACCTGTAGGCGGTACACTGTTTTCCAAGTCAACCAAAGTCTGCGCAGCAGCTGCACTCCTTGTGACGACATCCGGGTCAATATCGGAAATCGCAGTTGCATAACCGGCCAACGCAGTTCCAAAGGCCACGAGATTCGTTGCGAATTTGCCAAGGTCTTTTTCTCCGGCAAAAGCTTGCCATGCACCGCCGGACGAGCTAATTCCATCAAGCGTTTCGATAAGGATTTTAACCGCATCAGCGCTATTTTTAACTTGATATACCTTCACATTTTTTGTAGTATCAGCAAACGCAGATACGGCTTCTCCAAGACCCGTAAATTGTGTCTTCAGTTTCTCGTAATTTATGCCGCCGCTTAAAAAACTAAGTATCCCAGACACAAAATTCCCAGCAGTAATAGCAATTACAGCCTCGGCTAATCGAACGGCACCATCGACTGCCCCTTGTTTTACTGCGTTCAACATAATTATTGCGGGGAGTAAACTGG